>Ga0172372_10008773_pt1 | contig 13256 bp, 12 predicted proteins | sample LakKiv5m_2_FD_114544 | JGI IMG/M metagenome (GOLD analysis project Ga0172372, IMG submission 114544) | Freshwater microbial communities from Kabuno Bay, South-Kivu, Congo - kab_092012_9.5m | ecosystem: Environmental > Aquatic > Freshwater > Lake | place: Democratic Republic of the Congo...
GCTGCTCACCTCGATGGTTGACATACAAGTGGTATAATGGTGCAGGATACGGTCGCTCAGTTTCAGTGTATCTCCATTGTCGGTAATCACTGCTCTTCCCCCCCTTGGTCCGCCGGCCTGCTCGTAAGTCATGCCAATAGCGCCGTTGAAGGTCGGATACGTATCGCCGTAAGAGGGATAGAACAGGTCGAAAACTTCTTTGGTAAAGTAGAGCCAGCCTTTTTCATCGAAATAACGGGCGTGGTTCTTTCCGATTTCAGCCTGAAAGTCGCGCTGCCATGGAGTGACATACTCATGTACGGGTTCGGCTGCAGGCGCAAAGAAATAAGGATCATTAATACTCTGTTCATGCACATCAGGGTGCACATGTGGCAGCCACTGGTGATAAACAGCCAGTCGCTGGCGTGTTTCGGCCTGCGTTGCCCAGGCCCAGTCGCGGTTCAGGTCGTAGTAATAGTGATTGGGTCTTCCGCCTGGCCAGGGTTCACGATGCTCACGGGCCTCCTGACGCGGATTGGGGCTCTTGTTGCCCGCCATCCGGTTCCAGTGTGTATATCTGTCGTAACCGTCGGGGTTTACGGAAGGATCAATAATAACGACCGTATTTTTAAGGTATTCCCGGATTTTTTCATTCTGTCCGGTAGCCAGATCGTATGCAAGCAGCATACTCGACTCCGAACCCGGTGCTTCATTGCCGTGAACGCTCATGCTGATCCACACGATAGCCGGCTGATTCGGCGCAGGATCTCCCTCGGCCAGTCCGGCCAGTCGAAGATTGTTCAGTCGAATCTCCTCGAGACGCGCCATATTCTCCGGACTGGAAATAATGGCAATCTGCAGGGGTCTGTCCTCGTTGGTCAGTCCGTAATTCACCAGTTTCATCGTGGCGGGAGTGGCATTTGCCAGATACCTGAAGTAATCGTTCAGCATGTGGTGCGGCGTGAACTTGTCGCCTACCCTGTGCGGAAGAAACTCGTTGGGCGATTTTATCTGCTGTCCGTGTGCCACTGCAACACACAAAAACAGGAAATGGACCAAAGTGAATCGGAGTGATTTCATCTGAAAGCCGTTTTAGGCAAATATGAACAAAAAACAACGCGGTATTGGCGCAAAAATGCGAAAAATTTGTGAATAATATTTCAACTTGCCGATTAACTCCGATTTGTGACAAACATTCCGAACAATGACGGTATTTTTGCCCTTTAAAGATAACATTCCCGTTCATGAGCAATTCCATTCTCTCCGATCGCGTTCTGCAACTCGCCGAATCAGAAACCCTTAAAATGGCCCGTATGGCCCGCGAACTGCGCGCTCAGGGCCACGATGTTATCAGCCTGAGTCTCGGCGAACCCGATTTCGACACACCTGACCATATCAAGGAGGCCGCCTGGCAGGCACTGAAAGACGGCTATACCAAATATACGCCCGTTGCTGGTCTCGCCGAGCTGACCAAGGCTATTTCCGACAAGTTCAAACGGGATAACAACCTGGAGTACAGACCCGATCAGATTGTTGTCAGCAATGGCGCCAAACAGACCATTTACAACCTGTGTCAGGCACTGCTCAATCCGGGCGATGAAGCTGTTCTGTTCTCGCCTTACTGGGTTTCCTACTACGAGATTGTCAAACTTTCCGAGGGCGTACCCGTGTGCGTGTACGCCGGGGTGGATCAGGATTTCAAGCCAACTCCGCAACAGCTGGATGAGGCAATAACGGACAAAACCAAATTCGTACTCTTCTCCTCCCCCTGCAACCCTACCGGAACGGTGTTTACCCGCGATGAACTGGAAGCGTATGCCAACGTAATCGCCCGGCATGAACACGTCATCGTTATCAGCGATGAAATTTATGAATACATCAACTTTACCCACGAGCACGTCAGTATAGGCTCCTTCCCGCAGGTAAAAGAGCGTACTGTTACTGTAAACGGTTTTGCCAAAGGTTTTGCCATGACCGGATGGCGACTGGGTTATATGGGTGCCCCCAGGTTCATAGCAGACGCCTGCTCCAAAATTCAGGGACAGGTAACCAGCGGCGCAGCATCGTTCGGACAAAAAGCCGGGGCTGTGGCACTTGCAGCCAGTCTGGAACCCACTTATGCCATGCGCGAAGCTTTCAGGGAACGCCGCGATATCGTTATTTCCATGATTCAGGAAATCCCGGGCATTAAGACCAATAACCCCGATGGCGCTTTCTACATTTTCCCGGATATCAGTGCCTATTTCGGCAAAACCGACGGTCATACCACCATCCATAATGCCGATGACTTCTGCGATTACGTCATGATGACCGCCTATGTAGGCCTGGTTTCAGGTTCCGCTTTCGGCGACCCGAACTGCTTCCGACTGAGTTATGCCGCCTCCGAGGAGCAACTCCGCGAAGCCATACGTCGCCTGAAAGACGTACTTTCCCGACTTCACTGATTATTCAAAACCAATACAACTTGCAAAATGAAAAAAATCTCGTCACTTCTGTCCCTTTTATTTCTGCTTCAACAGGGTTTTGCGCAAACCGACGCCAAACCGGCAGCCACCGACTTCAGCAGTTACGGTGGAAAAGTCAGTGTAGGAATCTCTATTCTGGATGGTGTCGGCGTGCCTGCCCGACTGTACCGCGACAATTCTGTTTTTGAACTGGGTGCCTACTCGGCAGGTATTCTGCTCGAAGATTTTGATCCCGATAACAGCCCGGTCATCGTATCGGCTCCCATGTTCGGTGCCGGGTATTCCTACTTCGGAAACAAGTTTCTGAAAGCCAAAAAGAAGCGCAACAAGGTCAAATCGCACGGTATTGCCCTTCGTGTAAATCAAATTGTAGGCCAGTACCGGACCACCGTTCCGTCGCTCTCCTGGGCGCAGGAAATATTCAGGGAAGGCCGCACGAACCGTTCATTCCTGTTTGAACTGGGTATTCAGTACGTCTTCCCCAACCATACTTACAATGGCTCGGTTCCCGACAGTTCAGTCGGTATTCGCCTCCGTTGCCAGTGGAATTTGTTCCTGAAGTGACCCGACTATTCCTTCACTACCGGAAAGGCGCGGTTTGCACCTTCAATTCTCACGAAAAAGACACCTTTTTGTGATTCAGGAAGGTAAACCTTTTTTTGCTGGCTGTCCATAAAACCAGTCTGCAAAATCCTTCCGCTACCATCGGTGATAGAAAACCGGTTATTTTCGAGTATTTCGTTGCATTGAATTACGATAAACGATGCAGCAGGATTGGGAAATACCGAAATATTGAAACGATCTTCTTCTATCGTCGAAGTTTGCTGGGCAGCCACATAGGCCCTGATCGTGTTGCGTCCGGCAGCTACCGCTATTCCATTGGAAGCAAAACTGACACCGGATGTATTGGTGTTTGGCAGATAATCTGACCATAACGGGTTCAGGGAGAGATCAAATGCATAAACATAGTCTTCTCCGGTAGTGGCAAAAATCAGATTATTACTTGTTGCCGACAGTCTGGGTGAGTAAAAACCTCCCTGTGTAATAGACGGAGAAGTATTCAACACACTGCCGTTTTGCGGGTCCAGTCTAATAATACCACCATCTGATGGCACAAAAACAGTTCCATCGGCGCCCATAGTCATCAGACTGAACGAAGAATTGCCGTATATTTCCGTCTGCCAGAGCAGGTTGAGCTGCACTCCATCATCAGCAAAGGCCGCTATGTTATCCTGCGTAAGATGTACATATACCACCCCGTCATTTCCGACCATCAGTGCAGACTGTGGTACATTTCCTCCCGGCTGAAGATCTTTTACTATATGTCTGTACTTTTTGGTTCCTGTAGCGAGATTAATTGCCCACACATAGGAAACACCGCCGCTCTGTTCGAGGGTATATCCTGTGTTATTATCGTTATTTATTGCCATTTCGCCGCTGCCTGATGCCATTGGAACAGTAGTTACCTGCCATAATTTGGCCCCGGTTTCCGGATTGATCTTGAAAGTCTTCTGATTGCCTCCTATATACAAATCCCCCGTGGCATCAAACACGGCCGTTTCGCTGATATAGGGTGCAACAGTTACATCCGATTTCCATAACCGGGAACCATCAGTCAGGTTCAATGCAAACAGACTGTCATTTTGTGTTTCTCTGTGGTTTACCACGAAAACACGGCCATCCCGAATACCAACCGGGAGTGAACGCCCCGTAAGATTAGTTACATCTACACTCCAGAGCAGGTTACCCGTGGTCAGTTCATAACATTCCACCGGTGCGTAGTTTTGACTCAGGAACCTCATCGTGACAAGGTAGTTCCCCTCAATCAACAGCGGTGTTCCGAAAAAACCGGGGGAGTTTACCTGCCACAACACAGAGTCGCTGGCGGGGCCAGCCACACCGGTGTAGCCGTTTCTCTGGCTGTTTCCTCCTCCGTTGCTCCAGCCCGTAGTCTGAGCCGCTATTCCCGAAGAACAGAGCAGAAATACTATCAGCAGTGTAAGTAATTTGTTCATTTTTGAATCTGGTTTGAAAATGGTGAACAGGACTTATTACAGGGTGTTACAAGGGTGTCAGGTAGTTTAATCAAGAATGGTACATTTACACAGCCGGAAGAAAATCCCGCGAAAGCGCTAGTGCCCAAAACCAGTCAACGGCCCCATTGATCCACCCAGTTTTCCAAACTGAGCCTTCAATCCGAAGCCACCGCCGGCGTTATAGTACAGTATCCGGATACTGTGCCAACCTTTCTGCAGATTAGCGATTCCGGTTTTCTTTTCCATACCGTGATCGCCCTCGTTGTCCACGATGAGCTCGTTGTCGAGATACAACCGGGAACCGTCATCCGATTCCAGAGAAAACTGATAACCAGCTGTTTGCGGGATATTGATAAAACCCTTCCAGATCATTCCGCACTTGCTGTTGCAAAGGGTGTCGAGTGCAACCTCATCCACTACATCCGTCTTTTCAATGGTCCCTTTCTGTATGGAAGTGGTGGAATACTTGTCATTCACCGTCGTCACGCGCATGTTGAGCCCGCGCTCGGGTGCGCGAAACATGTCCATGGATGGCATCAGTGGGTAAGTAAATACTTCAGCAGACACCTCGTCGCTGGCAATACAACCAGACTTGAATGCTCTGGCACGAATGGAACAGGCTGAATCAGGCCGTATTCCCTTCGAATAAACGGGCGATTTTTCATCGGGGAAAGTACCATCGGTGGTATAACGGAGTGTGACGCCGGGTGTTTTACAGGTCAGTGTAACAAAGGGTTTTACGGTAACAGGGTCGTAATCGGTCGTGACAGCCGGTTTTGAGATGAACTCGGGTACTCCGGAGATTTTCACCACCCACGCATATCCGGTTTTTATTTTATTCGGATCGTACTCCGGCAATTGAATAACAACATTTCCGTCGGCACGGGTCATCTGCAGTTTTTGTCCGGTAGCCAGCAGGGTGGCCGTGGCATTTTCGGGCAACTGCAGTCCTTTCACAGTTATTTTCCTGTTGGAAGGCCCGGTCGGAAATATGGCATAAAGCGTTTTGGATTGTTCGTTCCATGTAAAAAACAGCTCTTTCACTGCAAAACCGGGATCCGGATCAACGGTCTGTTTCAGCAGGGCATCGCCTCCGGTCTTCCAGCCCTCCTCCTGCGCTGCCTTCCAGTCGCGGCGGCCCTCGCTCCACTGACTGGCCGTACGCCAGCGGCGGGTACCGTAAATAGCCTCGCCATTCACCTGGAGCCACTTGCCGATTTCGAGCAGGCGATCCTGCATGATTGGAGGGATGTTGCCGTGCTCGTCGGGACCAATATCGAGCAGGAAATTACCACCCCTGGACACCTTGTCAATCAGGTGAAGCACCAGTGACTGCGTGGAGTTGTAGTCCCAGGCATCCTCTGCGCGGTTGTAGCCATAAGAAAAGCCCATTCCGCGGCTCTCTTCCCACGGATGATCCTCAAAGTCCAGATCAGGCTGATATTCAGGGGTATAAATTCCGGAATGATGAAACCGCACACCACTACCCCACCGGTCGTTGGCAACCACACTGTCGCGCACCGGACTCTCGTTATACAACCATGCCAGAAACTCGGGAGATTTCCACTGCTCCGGCGTGGCATCCCAGTCGCCATCAGACCAGATGACCTGGGGTTTATACCTGTTTATGAGTTCATACAGTTGGGGCATGGCATGTTCACTGGCGTATTTTTCCCTGTTTTCGAGCCAGAGTGGATTAAACCATTCGTACAGGGAAAAATAGAGGCCGGGTCTGACACTTGTTTTGGACAGCGCTTCAAAAAGATCGCCAATCAGGTCGCGCCGGGGCCCCACCTTGTCGCTACTCCAGGGAAAGCCCCAGGTTTCAGAGGCTGTTTCATTGGGCCACAGACAGAATCCGTCGTGGTGTTTGGATGTGAGAACTACATATCTGGCACCTGCCTCTTCAAACAGGCGGGCCCACTCATCGGGCTCGTACAAATCCGCCGTGAAGCGCTCCGCCAGATCGTAGTACGACTTGTCGCCAAAGTTGGTTTTGTGATACTGCCTCACCAGTCCGCCGTGGTTATTATTCTCCAGCGAGTGCTGATACCACTCGGCGTATGCACCTTTTTTGGTAAACCCGGGCACCGAGTACACCCCCCAGTGGATAAAAATACCGAATTTGGCGTCCTGCCACCATGTTGGTACCGGACGTGCATCAAGCGACTCCCAGTCGGTGGTGTAAGCAGGTTTCTGGGCGTTTGAATGAACCAGGAAGAGAAAAACAAAGAGAGCAGAAAGGGGAAGATGGCGCATACAAGTGAGTTTGAATGCGCAAGTTTACTTCAATCTGATGAAAAAGCAGCAACAGGTTTTAAAAGAGCGTGAACACGACGCACAGAAGTGACTATTTCCTGAGCGAGGCTGCTTCATCCAGCGTTTTTTTCACTTCATCGAAAGTAAATGGCTCGATATCGTTGCCCCACGATTGTCCGATATAATTCAGCAGATTGGTCACCTGGATTTCGTTCAGTCCGGGCATGCCGGCCATCTTCTCTGCGTAAGTCACCCCGTTCACCACGATGGTATCCTGCAGCCCGTACCGAACTATCAGCGGCAACTGCGCCCGGTTAGTTGTCAGATAATCAGAATTCGCCAGGGGCGGAATCAGGGCACCGAGCCCTCTGCCATCGTCGAGGTGGCAGTTGGCGCAGTAGGAAGCATAGACGCGCTGACCGCTCTCGTGCGTGCCCGTGCAGCGCGCGAGCGCGAGCAGGGAAAATATCAGGATAAAAGGGATTTTTTTCATGGTCAGATCAGTTCTCCGATATGTACGCGTATGTTATGAGCGATCCTGCCGAGCGGAAGATCGTTCTCGTCGCCGCCGAACGGTTCCTCAATTTCCTCGGCAATAAGTTCCAGACTCGCCAGCACGTAGAAAATAAACACAACGATAGGGACAACCAGATAACCCAGACTGAAAACGAATCCGAACGGCAGGGTTACCACATATACAAAAATGAACTTCTTGATGAAGCTGCTGTATGAAAAAGGGATCGGGGTGTTCTTTATCCGCTCACAGGCCCCGCAGATGTCGGTGAACGACTGCAGCTCGGAGTTCAGAAACAGCCAGTCGGCATCAGAAATCACACCTGATTTTTTCAGGGCAGCAACCCGGCCAATGAGCTGCATGGCCACCTGGTTGGGTATATGCCTGGATTTGTCGAGATGCGCTTCCACTTCTTCCGGCAAGTTGTCAAAAAGGGCTATACGGGTATCCTCGGCACCCAGATGATATTTGAGCACCTGCGCATAAGCCGGGATGGTTCTTCTGAAAAAAGTCCGGTCGGGATGATTGGGAGGCAGCAATGCCGATAACTTGATGGCCAGATTCCGGCTGTTGTTGACCAGAGCCCCCCATAACTTTCGGCCCTCCCACCAGCGCTCGTATGCCGTGTTGGTCCTGAAAACCAGCGCGAATGAAATTACAAAACCGAGCAGCGTGTGCATCACCGTCACATTCTTCACATGACTGTTTTCGCTGAGCTTCCAGTACTCGATCTCCAGCCAGGCAACACCCCAGGAATAGACAGCCATGACTCCCAGCAGCGGTAACAAACGCCTGAAGGTATCCGACCGTTGGAGGCGGAAAATGAAAACAAACCAGTCTTTGGGATCATAACTGACCATCAGAGGATATTTAGGGCAAAATTAGAGAAATCATGTCGGTTTTTGGAGAAAATCCGCTAACTTTGAAAGAATGAAAACAGATACCCCCCACGTGTATTTCTCCAATCTTCAGGACTGTGTTGTCCGGAATATTAACCATGCCCGGTTTTCTGTCGTGGCGGCACAATGCTGGTTTACCAATCCGGAAATATTCAGCAGCCTGATCAGCGCACAGAAACGAAAAGTGCGCATTACGGTGATTGTTGACTACAATACCATCAATTTCAATGCAATCGGACTCGATTTCCGTTCACTGGAAAGGGAAGGAAGCACAGTCCTCGTTTTCACAGGTGATGGTCTTCTGCACCACAAATTTGCCGTTATTGACTCGCAGGTGGTTATTACCGGATCATACAACTGGACCCGGTCGCAGCTTTCGGACAACCTGCTTGTAGTAACTGACACACAAATTGCCCGGCAATTTACCGATGGCTTCTCGCATATCGAATCGCAGTGTCATCCACTCAGCGCTGTAGCAAACCGGATACCGCGGGAAATAACATTTAAAGAAATGATCCGGCCACTTTCAGTTACGACTGAAGAAATCAGACGAAATATTGTTGCAGGCTCCAGAGCCTGGATCGTATCTCCCGGCAAAATCACTGTATGGGAAAAATGGCTTTCCGGTCAGTTTCACGAACTCGGGGCAAATAGCAATATTTCCACCGGGAGCATCCAGTCATCCCGATCTGCAGCACACAACGCCAGGCGCTACACCTTTCAGCTGAAAGACGGAGACATACTGATTGCTGTTGACAACAACCAGTATCTGCTGGGAGTAGGCGTATATACTCCCGGAATAACGGATAGTGAAAGGGCGGATATTCCCCTTAAAAAGTCGGTCCGATGGATTGAAAGCAGGCCCTTTCCGGTAAAAATCAGGCCCGGGAAGTTCAAATTATTCAGGGGATCGGTACTTGAGCTGGTGTCAAAAATCGAATTGCCTGTTGACAATCAAATCAGAAAGCCTTACCTTTGAATTCAAATCCATGCCATGACTGCTTTATCTCCAAACGACCAGACGCAAGCCACCTCAAAAAGCCGCTATATCACCTGGGATCAATTTCAGGAGAAATACCTCTCCCGTGAAGACGGGTACATCTATGAGTGGACCAGCGGGCGCGTCGGAAAAACACGCAACTATATGGGGCCCCGACAAATTCCTGTTTTTATTAACCTGAACAGCCTGTTCAATCACACAGATGTCTGTACCCGTTACTCAGGCTATCTGGTAGCAGAAATTGATCTGAAACTGAGTCCTGAAATACACAGGCGACCCGATTTTTCATGGTTCACTGCTGAGCAGATCAGCATACTGGGCAAAGAAAAGGACGCGATTCAAATACCGCCATTAGTCATCGAAGTTATCTCGCCCGGCGACGAGGCAGTAAGGGTCCTCGACAAGGTTGATTTGTACATGAAGCTCGGTGTAAAAGTGGTTTGGCTGATCTATCCGGAAGCCGGGAAAATCCAGGTATTTTCAGTCAGCACGCCCGGCCAAACGGCACTTTGTTCGGGAGAAATGATGTGTGATGCATCGCCGGCTCTGCCCGGATTCAGCGTGAAGGCTTCTGATATAGTGTATTGAAACAAAGAGAGCCGCCCTGAAACAGGACGGCCCGGTGGTTTGTCTTCGAAATCCCTGTTTCAGACAGAGAAACTCTCTCCGCACCCGCACGTACGCGAGGCATTCGGGTTATTGAAAGAGAAGCCTTTCCCGTTTAGTCCGCCCGAAAACTCGAGGGTGGTATTGAACAGGTAGAGGAAACTCTTCAGGTCGGTTACCACTTTCACGCCATTATCTTCAAAGACCTGGTCGTTGGGTTTGGCTTCATTATCGAAGTCCATTTTATACGACAGACCGGAGCAGCCGCCGGAGGTGACACTTACGCGCACGAAGAAATCATCGGCGATATGTCCCTTTGAACGGATTTCCTGAATTTTGGATTTGGCACTTTCAGCAACGAAAATCACGGCTGATGAATTTAAGGGTTAAGCATTGGCGCTTGCCGCAGCGGCATCGGTCAGTTCGGGCAGACCGTTTTTGGTGCGGTAGTCGTTGATAGCTGCCTTGATGGCATCTTCTGCCAGTACAGAGCAGTGAATTTTAACAGGTGGCAGAGCGAGCTCCTCAACGATATCCATGTTGTCAATACCGGCGGCCTCATCGAGGGTTTTGCCCTTGAGCCACTCGGTAGCGAGCGAGGAAGATGCGATGGCAGAGCCACAGCCGAATGTTTTGAATTTGGCATCGCTGATGACGCCGGTAACTTCATCAACTTCGATCTGCAGACGCATGACGTCGCCGCACTCGGGCGCGCCTACGAGGCCGGTACCAACATTTTTGGCTTCTTTATCCAGTGAACCCACGTTACGGGGATTCTTGAAGTGGTCGAGAACTTTATCAGAGTATGCCATAGTTCCTAACAGAGGTTTTTGATTCAGTATTTGAAAGAGAGATTTGATGCTCTCGTGATTGTTGTGAATGTTTTGTTGATTAGCGCATTAATGCGCTGCCCACTCGATTTTGGTGAGATCCACGCCTTCCTTGTACATTTCCCAGATTGGCGAGAGTTCGCGCATGTGATTTACGCCATCGGTGACAAGTTTGACGGCCATATCCACGTCTTCATCGGTTGTAAAGCGACCGAGCGAGAAGCGAATGCTGGAGTGTGCGAGATCATCGCCGAGACCCATGGAAACCAGCACATAAGATGGCTCCAGTGATGCTGAAGTACAGGCAGAGCCTGAAGAAACGGCAATATTCTGGTTGAAAGTCATCATCAGTCCCTCCCCTTCCACATGTTTGAAAGAGATATTGGTGACGTGAGGCATGCGACTGCCTTCATTACCATTAACCTTGGTTTCTTCCAACTGACAAAGGGCTGCCTGCAGGCGGTCGCGCAGTTTGCCAAGTCGCTCGGCATCCTGGTGCATCTCGAGACGCGCAAGTTCAGCGGCCTTGCCGAAGCCAACGATACCCGGAACGTTGAGCGTACCGGAGCGCATACCGCGCTCGTGGCCGCCACCGTCCATCTGGGCGGTTACCTTTACACGCGGATTTTTGCGACTAACATACAGAGCGCCCACACCTTTCGGTCCGTACATCTTGTGAGCGGTGAAAGACATGAGGTGAACACCTGTTTCGCGCGGGTGTGTCGGGATTTTACCTACCGCCTGCGTGGCATCCGAGTGGAACAGGACACCGTGTTTTTCACAGATTTTTGCGATTTCTGCCATCGGCTGAATAACACCCGTTTCATTGTTGGCCCACATGAGCGAAACCAGAATGGTAGAAGGCTTGATAGCCGCTTCGAGATCGGCAAGGTTGACCAGACCATCTTCCTGAACTTTCAGATAGGTTATCTCTGCGCCTGCCTTTTCGAGGTGTTTGCAGGTATCGAGAACGGCTTTGTGCTCAGTTTCGGCCGTGATGATGTGATTGCCTTTTTTGGCATACATCTCGAATACCCCCTTGATAGCAAGGTTATTACTTTCCGTGGCTCCGGAAGTGAAAATAACTTCCTTGTCTTCCACATTGAGCAGCCTGGCGATCTGCTCGCGGGAATAGTCCACAGCATCTTCTGCCTCCCAGCCGAAATGGTGGCTGCGGCTGGCAGCATTTCCGAATTTGTCGTAAAAATACGGAACCATTGTGTCCACTACACGGGGGTCGCAAGGGGTGGTCGAGTTGTTGTCGAGATATATCAGTCGCCTCTGGCTCATTGTTCTTATTTAGATTGATTCAAGTGCAAAGGTAAACAGAGGTGAAAGAAAAAAGTTGAGAAAAAAACATGTAATCAAAATAAATTTCAATCGTTGGAAAAGTGCTGTTTGGATAATCGCTACATTTGCCTCAGATGGCAACCGATACATTTTTCGATGAATTTCAGCCGGTCAGCAAGGCAGACTGGCTTGCGCAGGTAGCGCGGGATCTGAAGGACCGGCTACCCGACTCCCTCGACTGGCAGTCACAGGCCGGTTTTACTGTATCTCCGCTGGTGCATGCCGATGATTTTGACGCTGATTTCATTCCGGTTGAGTCGGAACCGAACAACTGGGAGGTGGTGGAAGGAGTATATGCAGCGGATCCGGTAACAGCCAACAGAATTTCGCTGGATGCTCTGGAAGGTGGCGCAGAGGGCTTGTCTGTGTATCTGACCAGTCCGCCGGATGGTCAGTTTCTCAGTCAGTTGCTGGATGGTATTTATCCGGACTATATCGGGTTGCATTTTACCGGGCCGGGAGCCCAGTCAAATCCAGGTGCTATCCTGGGGGCATTGCAGCAGGTTACCGCATCCAGAGGCATAGATTCTCACGCGCTGCGTGGCTCCATTGCATTTAACCCGCTTGCATTTGAACGTCCGGACTGGCGATACATGGCCGATCTGATTACCTTCGCGAGCGAGGCATTCCCACATTTCAGACTGATTGAGTTGCCGGTGGAGAGTGCGGGCACAGCGGCCAGTGAACTTTCCGGCATGCTTCAGCGGGCTGACACCTGTTTCAGGGAACTTTCCTCGAGGGGGATCAGTGTGGAGAGAGTGGCCGGTACCATGTCAGTAGGCCTGGGCATCGGAACCAGCTATTTTGCAGAAATTGCGCGGATCAGAGCGCTCAAGATACTTTGGTTGAATCTGATGCAGACCTGGGAGGCTCCGCTTTTACTTCCCGAGATATCAGCTACAACGCATGCGGGTGCATACAGCGACGAATTGTACACCAATATGATACGGTCAGCCACCATAGCGATGTCAGCAGTGATTGGCGGTGCCGACAGACTCCAGATCTCTCCTTACGACGAGCACCGGGCAGAAAAATCAAGCTATCCGCCTGCCTTTGGCAAACGGATAGCCCGAAATGTGCAGCATTTGCTCAAGATGGAATGTGATCTGAACGAGGTGACAGACCCGTCTTCCGGCAGCTATTACATCGAAAGACTTACTACCCTGATAGCGGAAGCAGCCTGGGGTAAAAAAAACTAAGAGCTTGTTCAGGATTCTCTGCCGTTGGCAAAAACAGGCTGATTTTTTGTCAGTTTTTGCGTTTTTGAAGGCGCATAGCCGGTGCTACGCAACTGAAAAAAGGTGAAAAATGGCGAAAA
>Ga0172372_10008775_pt1 | contig 13254 bp, 16 predicted proteins | sample LakKiv5m_2_FD_114544 | JGI IMG/M metagenome (GOLD analysis project Ga0172372, IMG submission 114544) | Freshwater microbial communities from Kabuno Bay, South-Kivu, Congo - kab_092012_9.5m | ecosystem: Environmental > Aquatic > Freshwater > Lake | place: Democratic Republic of the Congo...
GACGCCGACGCCGACGCGGACACCGACACGGCGCTGCCCAACTGCCCCGAGGGATCGGCGGGGGTGTGCGGCGTCTTCTCCGGGGTGGTGCCCAGCTCGACCTTCCTCGTCGGCCTGTTCGCCGCCAAGGCGGACTTCCCCTCCGCGCTCGCCGTGTTCGATCCGAACCTGGCCCCCATGAAGTTCCCCTTCGAGTACTTCCTCGGAGAGGACGAGGTGGTGGGGCACGGCACCATCGTGGGCGAGTGGGAGGCGATCGTGCTGATCGACGCCAACGGGGACGGCCGGCTGGACAAGTGGAAGGACACCAACCTGCCCTCCACGGCGAACCCCGTGGTCGTGGTCGAGGGCGCGCCCACCGTGGGTGTGGACTTCCTGTTCGAGTAGCGCCCCACCGCTTCACATTCTCCCAACAATCCAAAGGAACCTTTCGGCTATCGTGGCGCATCGTGGTTTCGATGCGCTCCCTGGCCTTCCTCACCGCCTGCGTGCTCCTGGCCTCCGTGGCGGTGGCGGTCGCCGTGCGACCGTCGGGTCCGTGGCCCGTCCTCTTCGGCGACGACGAAGAGCGCCGGGTAGAGGCGGCGCTCGCCCGGAGCAGCGGAGAGATCCCGGCCCTGGAGGCGGACCTCGAGACGTTCAGCGATCCGGTGCTGCGGGAGGCGGTGGTCCTGGGCTGGATCGCCCGCCACCGTGCGGAGGTCGACACGCCCGCGGCGGTGGCCTTGTGTGAACGGCTCTACGGGGTCGCGCGGGATGCGTGCGCGCGACGGGTGTCCTCTCCCCACCTGCTCGATCCCGAGTTCCAGTGATCCTGCTCCCCCTCGCCTGGCTCGGGTGCGAGACCGGGTCGGCGGATCCGTGCGCTCGCTACGCGGACGAGGAGGTGCGCGCCTACTGTGTGGTGGCGCACGGGCGCACCGCCCGCACCTACGCGGACGCGCGGTGTGAGTCGGCGGGACCCTGGGCGGAGGAGTGCCGCCAGCAGTGGGTGATGAGCCACACCGAGCTGCCGTTGCCGGAGCTGCTGGCGGTGTGCCCTCCGGGGGACGCGGACTGCCGCATGCTGGTGCTCGACTGGCGGCCCGAGCCGCTCCTGACCCAGCTCCCCCTGTGCGAGCAGCTCCCCGGGACCTACGCGCCGGCGTGTGTCACGCACGCCCTGGTCCGGTACTGGGGCGCCTCACCGACCCCGGAGGATCAGCGCGCCACCATCCCGGGCGTCGGGCGCTGGCAGGCGAGCGCCCTGCAGGTGGCGCGGGACGCCTCCGGTTGTGGCGTCGCGGTGGACTGCGCCGCCTTCGGGGCGGCGGAGGCCACCTGCCGCGCCGAGCTGCGGCCGCCGGGCAGCCACGAGGAGTGCGACGGCTTCCACGACCGGTACCCACGGCCGCGGTGAGTCTCCGGGTGCCTTTCTTGGCGGTCCCCCGCCAAGAAAGGCACGGGAGACCTGCAGGGGGCCCCCCTAAGACCACTCAGCGCGCGATGGTCCAGCCCGCGGCGTCTCGGCCCACGCGCGCGGCGACCGGCAGGTTCCCCACCGCCCCGCCGTCAGTGGCGACCGCGGCGCCGCGGAGGGACGCGAACACCGGCCCCCAGGCCGCCAGGTCCACGCCCGGAGCGAGGAGCACGCGCACCGGAGGGCCGGCCTGCTCGGCCAGGGCGGCGACCGCGCGCTGCGCCGCGCGTGGGGGGCGGGCGGCGTCGATCCGCCACGCCGGACCGCCGGCGAGCGCGGGGAGCTCGAGCTCCGGCGCGGCCACCACCACCACCCGATGGTGAGTGGAGAGGCGCTGCGCGAGCTCGGCGACCAGCGCCTCCGCGAGGCTCGGGTCCACGAGCCACGCTCCCAGCGGCTCGTCCGGGCCCGGCGAGCCGGGGCCCAGGAGGCCCTGGGCCGGGATGGGCACCAGCGACGCGGAAAGGCGGGCGCGCCGCCGTCCGACCACCAGCGTCCCCACCAGGACCACGGCCGACAGGCCCGCGACGAGCAGCGCCGCGTAGAACACCCCGGCCTGGAGGCGCCCGGCGTTGGGGTCGCTCGGGGGTGAGCCGACCGCGAAGCCGCCGCCGCCGCCCGCGGCAGGGGCGACCATCCCCGGCCCCCCTCCCGACGGGGCGCCCGGCGCGGGCGTGCCGTACGCCGCCGTCGCGGTGGCTGTACCCCCGGTGAGCTTGACCTCGAGCTCCCGGAACGGGCGCTTGGCCTCCCACTCGGCCGTCCCGGCGGGCACGCGGCGGTCTCCGTCGGCCACGGCCACGGTGACCGTGTCGCCGCCGGCTGTCCCCACGCCGACCCAGATGCCATCGCCCTTCTTCGCGTCCGGCGGCACGCCGAGGTCCGACAGCTCGACCACCGACTCCTTCCCCTCCGCGTTGGTGAACACCAGCGTGTAGGTGGCGGTGGGCTCCACGTCGGCGTGGACACGGACCACGACCCCGCCCTCGGAGTCCATGTTCTGCCCGGCGGCGGGCATGGCTCCGAGCCCGCGGCCCATCGCTTGCACCGAAGGCGGACGGTCAGCGGTGGGGGCGCCTGCCGCCGCATCGGCGTCCGGCCCCCGCCCGTCGCCGCCCGGCGCCCCGGGGGCCGCCGGGGTGGGCGTGCCCTCCGCAGGCGCGGGTGTTCCCTCGACCGGCGTCGGAGCGCCCGTCGCCGGGGCCTGGGCGTACAGGAAGGCGGAGGTGAGCAGCGCGAGCATGGAGACGCCTCGGGATGCGCGAGAGTATCCGGGAGTCCTCCTTGTGGCCCCGCGCGCTTTCGGGTACGGGTGGCGCAGCTCCCGGCGTGGTTCGGACGCGGAGGATCCATGAGGCGCATGCAGCTGGTCGAGCTCGAAGACCTGCCCTGGTTCCCGGCCGTGCTCCGCGACGGTGGGACCGCCTTCCTCGAGCTGGCCGAGCGCCTCTCCGGCCACGGCCGGGGCATGGTCGCGCCCCTGGAGCGGGCGCTCGACGCCACCGGGCACACCGAGCTCCTCGACCTGTGCTCCGGCGGAGGCGGCCCGGCCGCCACCATCGCCGACGAGCTGAAAAAGCGCGGCCGCGACGTGCGGGTCACCCTCACCGACCTCCACCCCAACGTGGAGGCCTTCGCCCACGCCGCCCGCCTCGGCTCCGGCCGCGTGGTGGGCCGCGTCGAACCCCTCGACGCGAGCGCGGTCCCGCCCGAGATCGACGGTGTCCGCACCGTGTTCAACGCCTTCCACCACCTGCCGCCCGAGCTCGCCCGGAAGGTCCTGGCCGACGCGGTGACCCACGGCAAGCCCATCGCGGTGTTCGAGGTGGTGAGCCGGGAGCTCCCCATGCTCCTCGGGCTCCTCTTCACCCCGTTGACCGTCACCCTGACCATGCCGCTCTGGCGCCCCTTCCGGTGGCCGTGGATCCTGTGGACCTGGGTCGTCCCCGTCATCCAGCCCTTCGTGCTCTGGGACGGCCTCGTCTCGTGGCTGCGCGTGTACGGCGTGGACGAGCTGCGGGAGCTCGTGGCCGACATCCCCGTGCCCGAGGGCTGGGTGTGGGACATCGGCACCGTCCAGCACGGGGGCGCCCCGATCCACGGCACGTACCTGGTCGGGTACAAGCCGAGGTAGCGGCCGCCCCCCGCCGCAGCGCCGCCCCCCCCGGCTCACCCCCCCGGCTCAGCTCCCGAGCCGTCGCAGGCCCAGCGCGACGAGCAGGCTCTGGGCGATGAGCGTGCCCAGGGCCAGGATGGTGGGCGCCATCGACTCGCCGAAGCCGGTGAGCACGATGAGCCACACCTGCGGATCGGCCGCCCATTCCTCGTTCTGCGGCACCCGCAGCGCCACGGTCATGAGGTCCACCGCGGTGCCGCCCAGCCCGGCGAAGAGCAGGGCCGCGCCCAACGCCAGCTGGTAGGGGACCCGGCCGGGCCCGGGCGCCCAGGCGAAGCGCGCGGCGTTCGCCACCGCGACCGCGCCGAACACGAGGATGAGGAACATCGGGAAGCCGCCCATCATGAAGAAGTCCATCGCACACCTCGACCCGTACAACCGACGCCGGCGCCGAGCGTGACGGCGGTCGTGGAGAAAGTCGGGGGATGTGGGAAGCTGCGTCGACCTGCGTCACGGTCCCCCTCCTCGCGCGTTGCACCCACGTGGATCCCGTCGTCGATCTCGCCGCCCTCCGCCGCCTCGAGCCCGGGGCCGTGGACGCGGTCTTCGACGTCTACGCGCCCCGCCTCAACGGCTTCCTCCGCCGGCTGGGCGCGAGCGTGGAGGTGGCCGAGGAGCTGGTGCAGGAGGCCTTCGTCCGGCTGGTGCGCACCGCGCCCCGGCTCCGCGACGACACCCGGGTGAGCGCCTGGCTCTACACCGTGGCCCACAACCTCTGGCGGTCGCATCGGCGGTGGGCGTGGGTGGACGGCACCCGCCTCCTCGAGCTCGCGTCCGGGCCCCCCGCCCGGCCGGCCACGCCCGCGGAGCTGACGACGAGCGCCGAGACCCGGGCGCGCGTCGAGTCCGCCGTCGCGGCCCTCCCGGAGGCGCAACGCGCCGTGTTCCTGCTGGTGGTTGGGGAGGGACTGGCCCCCGGCGAGGCCGCGGAGGTCCTGGGCATCTCCCCCGAGGCGGCCCGACAGCGGCTGGCCCGCGCACGTGACATCATCCGGGAGGCGGTCTCGTGAACGATCCCACGCTCGAACCCATCCCCCTGCGCGCGGCCGCCGAGGTCCGCATCCGAGCGGTCGTCCGGCAGGAGGCGCGGCGTACCCGCCTCGCGCTCGCCGAGGCGGCCCTGCACGGCGGCTTCGCGCTGGGCGCCATCGTCTGGGCGCTGGCCGCCGTCATGGGCTGATGCGACGGGCTAGTCGTCCTCGAGGACCCGGCGCGGGGGGTCGTCCAGGTCGTCGAACTGGCCCTTCTGGGCGGCCCGGAGGAACAGCAGCACGAAGACCCCACCCAGTCCGAGCGCGACGGGAAGCAGGAAGAAGACGGCCGACATGTCAGCTCCGGGCGACGCCCGCGTCCACGCGCAGGGCCCCGCCGATGACGAGGGCGCTCGACGCCGGCATGAGCAGCGCGGCGACGAGCGGGTTGACGATCCCGGCGAGCGCGAGCCCGACCGCCGAGGTGTTGTAGACCAGCGAACGAAGGACGTTGCCGCGGACGGTGCGCTCCACCACCCGTCCGGCGCGCAGGCCGGCGGCCACGGGCTTCAGCCCGTCCACGGCCACCACGCCGTCGGCCACGAGCAGGCTCGAGGCGGCGCCGCTACCCATCGCGACGCCGACGTCGGCCCCAGCCAGCGCCGGGCCGTCGTTGATGCCGTCTCCGACGAAGAGCACGGTCCGACCCTCCGCCCGGCGCGCCGCGATCCACTCCGCCTTCGCGGCGGGACCGGTCTCGGCCACCACCTCGACCACCCCCGCCTCGGCCCCGATGCGCGTCGCCACCTCGGCGTGGTCGCCCGAGAGCAGCACCACCTCCACCCCGAGCCCCCGAAGCTCCTTCACGGCCTCGGCGGCGTCGGGACGGAGCACGTCCCGGAGCCGGATGGCGCCCACGTGGCCGTCTTCGCCCCAGAGCGCGATCTCGCCGGGGCGACCGCGCACGAGCCGCCAGGCCCGTCCGTCCACCCGGCCGCGGATGCCCACCCCCGCCTCCTCCCGGACGTCCTCGGCGAGCGGGAGGGGGATGCGCCGACGCGCCGCCTCGGCCACCACGGCCCGGGCGATGGGGTGCACGCTCTGCCGCTCGAGCCCGGAGGCGATTCGGAGCACGGCGTCGTCGGCCTCCACCACCACCGGCTCGCCCGCGGTGAGCGTGCCGGTCTTGTCGAGGACGACGGTGTCCACGCGCGCCAGGACCCGGAGGGTGTCGCCCGACCGGAGGAGGAGGCCGCGTCGCGCGGCGGCGCCGAGCCCGGCGGCGACGGCGAGCGGGGAGGCGAGGGCCAACGCGCACGGGCACGCGACCACGAGGATGGCGACGGTGACCTGGAGCGCGGCCGGGGCCCCCGCCAGGACGAGCCAGGCGAGGCCTCCCACCGTGGCGAGCACGAGGGTGGCGGCGGTGAACCAGGGAGCCACGCGATCGGTGAGCGCGGGCAGGGTGGGTCGGTCGGCCGCGGAGGCGAGCCCCGCGGCGAGGCGCTCGACCAGGGTGTCCGCCCCGGCGCGCTCGACCCGGACCCGCAGCGCCCCGTCCTCGAGCAGAGCCCCGGCGACCACGCGATCCCCGGGCGCCACGGCGCGCGGCTCGGCTTCGCCGGTGACGAGCGCCATCCGGACCGCGCCGCGGCCTTCGGCGATGACCCCGTCCGCGGCGAGCTCCTCTCCCATGCCCACCTCGAGCAGGTCGCCGGGACGCAGCTCGTCGGCGCGGACGGTCTCCACCGTGGTCCCGGTCACCCGCCGGGCGGAGCGCGGCGCCGACGACGCGAGCGCCAGCGCGGCCTCGACGGCGCGCCGCCGGCCGCCCTGCTCGAGTACCCGCCCGCCCAGGAGCAGCGCCACCAGCATGGTGAGCGAGTCCAGGTAGGCCTCGTGCCCGGAGAGCGTGGCCCAGACCCCGTGGGCGTACATCACCACCACGCCGAGGCTGACCGGGAGGTCCATGTGGAGGACCCTGGCCCGGAGCCCGTTCCACGCGCCCCGGTAGAACGGCCAGGCCGCCCAGGTGGCGACCGGGGTGGCCAGCGCGAGCGAGGTCCACCGGAAGAGGGTGACGTACGCCTCCTCCATCCCGGCGAACCAGCCGGCGTAGAGGCTCACCGCGAGGAGCATCACGTTCATCGCGACGAACGCGGCCACCCCCAGCCGGAGCAGCAGCGAGTGGTCCCGCTGGGGGGCGGCGGTCAGCGGCCGCGGGCGGAAGCCGAGGGCCTCGACCTTGGCGCACAGCGCCGGGAGGTTGGTCCGGTTCCGGTTCCAGGCCAGGCGCGCCCGGCCGGTCGCGTAGCTGACGTTCGCCCGCTCCACGCCGGGGACCGTCTCCAGGACCCGCTCCACCACCCACACGCAGGCCGCGCAGTCGAGGCCGTCCACCGCGAGCTCGCAGGTGGTCCGCCCGCCCTCGGCTTCGGTGACCGGCACCTGCGACCAGTCGGTGCGCCCCTTGCCGGGTCGCGCCGCGGGCTTCTCGCGGGTCTGGTAGTAGCGGTCGAGCCCGGCGCCCTGGATGATCGCCGCGGCCATCTCGCATCCGGTGCAGCAGTAGCCGCCACCCTCGACGATGGTGCCGCAGTGGGGGCAGGCGGCGACCGCCGGCTCGTTCACCGCGTCTCCGCCAGGTACGACGGCGAGACGGGGTCGGCCCCGGTGATGGCCACCCAGGCGAACCACACGTTGACCCCGATCATCAGGACGAACCAGACCACGATGGCGACGATCCAGCGCATGTTCAGCTCCCTTCCGCGTCGGTCTTGAAGGTGGCGTCCATCTGGAGGAGGTCGTCGCGCGAGGTGACGTTGACCTTGATGGGGAGGGTGCGCCCCGACGTGGTGTCGGGCGGGACGCGCACGATGAGCGGGACGGTGACCTGCTGGCCAGGCTCGAGGGTGACGGGCGGAACCATCACCTGGGCGCCCTCGGGGAGGCCGTCCACGCTCACGTGGAAGGTGTCCGTGGCGGTTTCGCGCGAGGTGAGCCGGAGGTTGAAGCTGTTGCGGACCCAGCCGTCGGCGTCCACGTAGAAGAGCGAGCCGGGGGCGCGGGACACCATGCCGTCGAGCTCGTGCCGCTGGGCGGAGAGCACCACCATCCCGGTGGCCAGCGCGGCGAGGAGGCCGCCGTAGGCCAGGGTGCGGCCGCGCAGCAGCGTCCAGTTCCCGGACTGGGTCGTGTACCGGACCAGGGAGGGTTGGTGGAGCTTGTCCATGACCCCCTCACAGGCGTCCACGCACCGGGCGCAGTTCACGCAGTCGAGCTGGTAGCCGTTGCGGATGTCGATGCCCTGCGGGCACACGGCCACGCACTTGTTGCAGTCGATGCACGCGCCCTCGCCCTTGCGGGGCTCGCCCCGCGCGGTGTCGTAGGCGATGACCATGCTCTTGTCGTCGGTGAGCGCGCCCTGGAAGCGGGCGTAGGGGCAGACGTAGTTGCAGAGCTGCTCGCGGAACCACGCGAAGTCGAAGAAGAGGATCGTCCCGATCACGGCGGCGAAGCCGTACTCCACCGAGCCGCCCCCGCCGGTCCAGAGCTCACGGGCGCCCGCGAAGTAGCTGACCAGGGTCATCGAGACCGCGCCGGCCACGAGCGCGAAGAGGGTCCACTTCAGGGCCTTCTTGCCGACCTTCTTCGCGGTCCACTTCCCCTTGTCCAGCGCCATGCGCTGGCCGCGGTCGCCCTCGATCCACCGGTCGATGGGGCGCACCCACTCCTCGAGGAACACGGTCTGGGGGCAGGCGTACCCGCACCAGAGCCGGCCGAAGAGCGAGGTGAAGAAGAAGAGGGCGAAGGCGGACCCGAGCCCGAGGATCACGAGGAAGGCCGTGTCGGCCGGCGTGTAGAGCCCGCCGGCCAGGTAGAGCCGGCGCGCCGGGAGGTCCAGCCGCACCAGCGGATGGCCACCCCAGTGGATCCACGGGGTCAGGAAGAGGATGGCCTGGAGGCCGAGCCCGGTCCAGCGGTGCAGCCGCTGGAACCGCCCCTTCACCGACTGCGGGTACACCCACTTGCGGACGCCGGCGAGACCGAACATGGCTACTGACCTCCACCCGAGCCGTGGACGAACGCCGCCACCTGGGCCACCTTCTCCGGGCCGAGGATGGGCCCCCAGGTGATCATGCCCTTCTCGGGCACGCCCTCGGTGATCACGCGGGTGATGTTCTCGATGCTGCCGCCGTGGATCCAGGTGGTGTCGGTGAGGCTCGGGCCCACCCCGCCGTGCAGGTCCACGCCGTGGCAGCCGACGCAGTTGGCGTCGTAGATCGCCTTGCCGGCGGCGGCGGTCGGGTCGGTGGGGGCCGCGGCCGCCACCTTCTTCGGCCACTTTGCCTCGGCATCGGCCATCTCGGCATCGTACTCGGCCGCCTGGGCCCGCGGCGAGACGAAGTGGTAGTCGACCGTGTAGACCACCGAGAAGCCGATCGTCACGTAGAAGATGCCGAGCCACCACCCGGGGAGGGGGTTGTCGTACTCCTCGATTCCGTCGGCCTCGTGCGAATGACCACGGGGAACGTCACGTTCAGCCATTGGAGTCTCCATCGTCCAGCGGGAGCCGGGCGTACCGGTCGAGCCGGGCACGGTTGGAGGGGGCCCAGGACCAGAGGGTCCAGGCGGTGAAGAAGAGGAGGAACAGGACCGTGGTGGCGCCGAGGAGGGTCCCCAGCTCCACGCTCTCGGACGCGTGCCGCATGACGGTGTTCATCGTTCCGCCTTCTGCCCGAGCACCTTCTTGCCGTCGGTGCCGAGCCGCTGGAGGTAGGCGATCATGGCCACGATCTCGGTGTCGGGCTCGGTCTGGAGGTTGGAGGCGGCGAGCCGCTCCACCACCCCCTTGGCCTGTTCGGAGAGCGCGGCGCTGACCGCCGCCTCCGAGGTGTCGGCGTAGGGCGCGCCCAGGGTCGCGAGACCACCCACCGAGGCCGTGACGTCCGCCGGGTCCACCTTGGCGTCGTAGAGCCAGGTGTAGGCGGGCATGAGGCTCCCGGGGGAGGTGGAGCGCGGGTCCTTCATGTGCTCGAAGTGCCACGCGTCCGGGTACTTGCCGCCCACTCGGTGCAGGTCCGGGCCGATGCGGCGCGAGCCGAGCTGGAAGGGGCGGTCGTAGACGTACTCCCCGGCGCGCGACCACTCGCCGTAGCGCAGGGTCTCGGCCCGCATGGGCCGGATCATCTGGCTGTGGCAGTTGTAGCAGCCCTCGCGCACGTAGATGTCGCGTCCGGCGACCTCGAGCGGCGTGTAGGGGCTCACGCCCTGGAGCTCCTCGATGCCCCAGGCGGCCGTGTACATCGGGACGATCTCGACGATCCCGCCGACCGAGATGGCCAGGGTCGACAGCCCGGCGAAGAGCGCGCCCTTGTTCTCGAGGACGCGGCGGTGCCAGTTCTCAGACATTGGCGACTCCCACGTTCGCGGTTTCGGCCGAGTTGACGGTCTTCAGGACGTTGAACCCCATCAACACCACGCCGGTCAGGTACATGAGCCCGCCGACGAGGCGGATCCAGTAGAAGGGCATGAGCCGGATGGTGGTGTCGAGGAACGAGGGGTACTGCAGCCCGCCGTCCTCGCCGATGCCGCGCCACATGAGCCCCTGGGTCACCCCGGCCACCCACATCGCCACGACGTAGAGCACCAGCCCGATGGTCGCGAGCCAGAAGTGCGTGGTGGCCAGGCCGACGCTGTGCAGCGGCCGGTTCCACAGGCGGGGCACCATGTAGTAGACCATCGCGAAGGTCACCATGCCGACCCAGCCCAGGGCGCCGGAGTGGACGTGGCCGATGGTCCAGTCGGTGTAGTGGGAGAGCGCGTTCACCGCGCGGATGGACATCATCGGCCCCTCGAAGGTGGACATCCCGTAGAAGCTGATGCCGACGACGAAGAACTTGAGGATGGGGTCCTCACGCAGCCGGTCCCAGGCGCCGCGCAGGGTCAGGAGCCCGTTGAGCATCCCGCCCCAGGAGGGCGCGATGAGCATCAGGCTGAAGACCATCCCGAGGGTCTGCGCCCAGTCCGGGAGCGCCGAGTAGAGCAGGTGGTGCGGGCCGGCCCAGATGTACAGGAACACCAGCGCCCAGAAGTGCACGATGGACAGCCGGTAGCTGAACACCGGCTTGTTCGCGGCGCGCGGGAGGAAGTAGTACATCATCCCCAGGAAGGGGGTGGTGAGGAAGAACCCCACCGCGTTGTGCGCGTACCACCACTGCACCAGCGCGTCGGTCAGACCCGAGTAGATCGGGAAGGACCGGGTCAGGGTCACCGGCAGGGCGAGGCTCTTGACCACGTGCAGCACGGTGATGGTGATCACCGTGGACATGTAGAACCAGATGGCCACGTACATGTGCTCGACCTTGCGGATGGCCAGCGTCCCGAAGAAGTTGGCCGCGAACACGAGCCACACCACTGCGATCATCAGGTCGATGGGCCAGATGAGCTCGGCGTACTCGGCGCCCTGCGTGAGCCCCAGCGGGAGGGTGACGGCCGCCCCGACGATGATGAGCTGCCAGCCCCAGAAGTGGATGGTGGACAGCGTGTCCGACCACATGCGCGTCTTCAGGAGCCGCTGCATCGAGTAGTACACCCCGGCGAAGATCGCGTTCCCGCCGAAGGCGAAGATGACCGCGTTCGTGTGCAGGGGGCGGAGACGCCCGAAGGACGTCCAGGGGATGCCCAGGTTGGCCGGCCACCAGGCCAACTGCAGGGCGAGGATGACGCCGACGAGCATGCCGACGAAACCCCAGATGACGGTCGCGAGGACGAAACGCTTGGTCGTCTCGTCGTCGTAGCGCGCGTGTTCCAAGGGAAGGTCTCCGGTTGCGGCAGGCCGCCTCTGCAACCTGCGTGCCGCCGTCGCAATCGGGCCGCCTTCCTCCGTTCTCGGGCGGGGGGCCCGAGGTCACCCGGGGCGGCGGGGGGCCCCACTGCGGCCTTTCGCACGCCCGGTGTGCGATCCGCCACAGGTTGCCCCGGCGACGGTGGCGGGGGAGAGGGGGGCGATGCACCCGCTCGACGAGATGAAATCCTGGGTCGGCTTCGGCCCTGCGGACGAGGCCCGCCTCCAGGAGATCTGGCCGCTCGTCCGAACCCGGCTCGACCGGGTCACCGACCGGTTCTACGCGCAGGTCCTCCGGCACCCCGGGGCCGCCCGGGTGCTCGCCTCGCCCGCCCAGGTGGAGCGGCTACGCGTCACCCTGCTGCAGTGGACCGAGGAGCTCCTGACGGGCCCGTGGGACCTCGCCTACTTCGAACGCCGCGAGCGCATCGGGCGGCGACACGTCGAGGTCGGGCTCGAGGCCCGGTACATGTACGTGGCGATGAACATCATGCGGGACACACTCTGCGAGATGGCTCGCGGCCTGCACCCCGCGGGGGACGACCACTGCCGTAGCATCGCGCGGATCTGCGACATCGACCTCGCCATCATGACCGGGACCTACCTGGAGCGCCGGGAGGCGCGGCAGCTGCAGTCCATGCAGGAGCTCATCGTCTCGCACCTGCCCGTGACGGTGCTGCTGATCGGGCCGGACGAGCGCGTCAGCGCGGCCACGCTGCCCGCGGGGCGGCTCATCGAGGGCGAGGACCTGGTCGGGCGGCACTACCTCTCGGCGCTCCCCGCGGCGCTGGTGGAGGCGGCGGACCTGGCGCCCACCGTCGCTCACGCGGCGGCGACGGGCCACGAGATCACGCTCGCGCGCGTGGACGCGACGCTGGACGGACGGGAGCGCAACTTCCGCATCACCATCGTGCCGCTGGACCATCCCCTCGCTCGGCTCATGGTCCACGTGGACGAGCTGACCGAGGCGCTGGCCACCGAGGCGCGGCTGAACCGGGCCGAGTCACTGGCGCAGCTCGGCGCGCTCTCGGCCGCGGTGGCGCACGAGCTCCGGAACCCGCTGGCCGGCATCTCCGGGGCGCTCCAGGTCATCGGCGCCAGCCTCCCCGCGGAGGACCGCCGGAAGCCCATCATGGAGAAGGTCGAGGCGCAGGTGAAGCGGCTCAACGCGCTCGTCACCGACCTCCTCGACTTCGCGCGGCCGCCCACGCCCAAGTCGCTGCGCGTGGACCTGCTCGAGCTGGCCCGCCTGGCGGCCGAGCTGGTGAACCGGGACCACGCCGGGGTGGCGCTGGACGTCCAGGGCGAGGGCACGGCGGTGGCGGACCCCAACCTGGTCCAGCAGGTGCTCCTGAACCTGCTCCTGAACGCGGCGCAGGCCCTGGACGGTCAGGGCCGGATCCTGGTCGAGGTCGGGCCGGGTCGGGTGATGGTGAGCGACGACGGACCGGGCATCCCGCCCGAGAACGCCGACCGCGTGTTCGCCCCCTTCTTCACCACCCGCACCCGCGGCACGGGTCTGGGCCTGCCCATCTGCCGCAAGCTCGTCCAGTCGATGAACGGCCGGATCACGCTGACCAGCGGCCCCTTGAAGGGGGCGTGCTTCCTGCTGGAGCTCCCGAGCTGAGCGGGCCCCCGCGTCGGGGGGCCCGCCAGGGCAGCGCGGCCAGGCCGACTAGCTAGAACTGGCTCCAGAGGTACTGGTTGGTGACCTCGTGGTGGAACTGCACCTCGGCGGCCTTCACGAGCGTGCCGAGGTCCCGCGGGCAGCGGTCGGCCTGGGCCTGCTTCAGGTCGGCGA
>Ga0172372_10008778_pt1 | contig 13251 bp, 13 predicted proteins | sample LakKiv5m_2_FD_114544 | JGI IMG/M metagenome (GOLD analysis project Ga0172372, IMG submission 114544) | Freshwater microbial communities from Kabuno Bay, South-Kivu, Congo - kab_092012_9.5m | ecosystem: Environmental > Aquatic > Freshwater > Lake | place: Democratic Republic of the Congo...
CAACTGCAACTCCTGCTTCATTCATCCGCTTAGTTAACTTATCTGCGCCATGCTTGGTTCTGACAAAGAAAATACTCTTTCCTTTTCTAGCTGCAATCTGTGAGGTGATTAAATCTTTTTGTGATTGCTCCATGATCAATAGATGGTGGGTCATATTTGCTGCAGTTGATTTCCCATTTGCAAGTGAGTGATTAACTGGATTTTTTAAGTACTTCTTAACCAGTGAGTCAACATCCTTATCTAATGTGGCGCTAAATAACATTCGCTGGCCACCAGGTTTAGTTAAATCTAATATCCGCTTCACATCTGGCAAAAAACCCATATCCGCCATTTGATCTGCCTCAGCTTAAACAGTTACTTCAATAGCATCTAACTTTATGTGCTTCTTTTGAATTAGATCAATTAATCTGCCAGGAGTTGCCACCACAATGGGCACACCTCGTTTTAAAGCTTGAATTTGCTTTGAATAAGAAAGTCCGCCTGCAACAACTTGTGAATTTAAGTTCACTGATCGTGACAAGGGTGCGATCACATCGCTGATCTGCATTGCAAGCTCTCTAGTTGGTGATAAAACCAACGCCAGAGGTCTCATCGAGGCAGCAGTTCTTCCAGCGAGTCTGGTCATTAACGCCAAGCCGAAGGCGAGTGTTTTGCCAGAGCCAGTCTGGCCTCTGCCTAAAATATCTTTGCCAGCAATTGCATCAGGCAAGGTCGCTTTTTGAATTGGGAATGGTTTTTCAATTCCAGAGAAATGCAAAATTTTAGTTAGTGCAGCATTAACGCCTAAATCTTTAAATGACATATATCAACCTAACAAGACATGATGCGCTTCTTAGTGGTGATTTGAGATTAAGACTCGCAAGGCACTTACAAAATGTAAGCACGTGGGAATATACTCACATGATTCTACTGGAAAATTGAAAGTGAATTTGCCAAAAATTTAGTCAGTCCTGCTCTGTTATTGCCTCATAACAGATCAAAGTTGGTAATTTCTTCATGATTTGCTTACAACTTCACACACTGAATCTTTAAAGTCTATATCGGTGCATTGGGCTGCGTTCCAAATTGGAAATTAATGGTTCTAGTCTTAAATAATCACTATTTAACAAATTTTCAATGAAAAAACATATTTTTAAAGAATTATTGTTTGCTTGATAAATTAGCAAACCACGTAATTTTCTATCGCCAAAACGACTTGTGTAACAGTCATGAGCACGAAATGGTGTTGTAGTATTTCGCTTTCAGTGAGATGTACCACAACCAAGAAAATCAGCCTGTTAGACAGTCTCAGTTATCAGTATTAAACCTGATCCACAACTAGAACAAAGATCAAGTACACTTCTAAGATGTTTCCAAATACAACTAATGCTATTAATTTTTTCGATAATACCGATCTTAATAATTAATATAGCTTGCTTTCCTTCCAACTAGCAGGGAACTCAAAAGTTGAATTTACAAGTTCAGTAAAATTATTTTTAAATTTATTGTATTGTTCAAACATGTGATGCTTAGTTTGTTGTCAAATTAAATTTTATTAATCAAATTTTAATAAATAAGATAATCTATTGACTATGTACAACACTAGTTGTGAAAACTTTGAACAATACCCTAATTTAAAATGACTATTGATTGACTTCTTAGCCATGGAGAAAGCTTTCTTATTGCCAGAAATAGCTACTGATTTCAGGCTAGATTTCTTTACATATTTATCTCCCAATCCAACCTCAAAACTTTCGAGAAACTGGTGTAGCGCTATTTCGTTGCACAAACTCCATCTTTCCATTGAACGTTTCCTCGAGAAGCTATAGCGCAGCGTGATATCTTTGAATTGTTTCACTGATACTCCAGCTAGTAAGGCTTCAAAAACCCAGATTTGATCCTCTAAATAACTTAGTTTTTCTCGAAAGTTGGGTATTTTTTCGCTTTTAAAGAAAGCGCAATTACCAACTTGAAGAAAATACTTCTGACGCTTGTAAATGGGAGCGATAAATTGATTGCGAAAGTCATTAGTTTTTATAGACCCAGAATTTGACATCACTTTGCTTGTCTTTTTGTCCTTATTAACAAAAAAACAAGAACCGAAAATTATAGTGTCTTGTTCAAAGTTTAGATTCTCCACAAATGCTTTAGTTCTATAATCAAGCCATAAATCGTCGTCATCTATCAACGAAACCATCTCAAATTTTGACCGATGAATCCCTATATTTCGGGATAAAGATACGTTTTTCTCATTTTGCTTAACAAAGCGTATGCAAGGAAATTCTTTTTTAAGTTTATCTATAACTCCTATAAATTGGTGGTTTCCAACTAAGAGTATTTCGTGATTGATTAGAGTTTTATCCGCGTGAACTGATTTCAATAATCTATTTAGTAAATGTATGCGAGTAGTTGGAATAATAATCGAAATGCCTTTGGGTTTTAACACTTGCTCATCAATCCATCCAGTAACTATCAACTGAGCGCCAACTTGCAGGGATCAATAATTCAGGAGATTTTATTCTCCTGAACCAAGGGTTAGGAACTATAACCTGATTTTTAGGATCCCCAATCCATGCCGCCCACCAGGAAAAACTTGAATTAGCGGTGATCAAATTCTTAAACTTACTCATTAGAAAGAGCGTTTGGACAGGGTCTAAGTCTTTTGGTTCTTTTACCCAAATAGTATTTTTAGGGAGTATGTGAGCTAACCGCAGTTCTGCTTCGTCAATTTCATTAGAAAAAACCCAGTATCTAGCGTTGCTTACTTTATTGCTCATAACATGTATCGCATTGATATAATACTCATCGGAAAGCATGCCAATTGAATTCTTAACTTTTTTATAGTCTCCACCCCTAACATGTAAAGCAATTTGATTTTTAGAAGTGACTTTTTTTTCATTTAGTTTCAACCACGCGGATTTTTGAGACACATCAAGTTTTATGAATAAATTTTGTTTTACTAATTCATTTGCAAAAAACCAAGACTGATAATATCCTTGCAATCTTTTGATTTTATTTTTAATTAAGAGTTTTTCATCAAATCCTAGCTTAGTTGATTGATGTTCGTTAATTAGATGCCGCCGTAAGCCACTAAATAATTGAGACTTACTACTCAGTTTATCTTTGATTTGTTTCAACATTGCAGAGTGTTTATCATAGTGATTGATTACAAATTGGGTTGATTGAACCAACTTTAATATACTAGTATTTGATGGATGTATTGTCATCCCATTATTCACAAAAGATAAATCTAATCGTAATTGCTTCCCTGACCTATTTGCGTAGAATAAGCCTGCAGAATACTGAAACAGTTGATTACCAAGTCCACCGGTCAACTCCACATCCACATAATTGTCGTAATTCTGATTCACGATTGCGCCTCCATGTATTGTTTTCATACTCACCCCGGATTAATTGTATTCGAATTTTGCTTATCGCTATTAAGCTTTAAATGAGATATGCTGTGTGTATAAACTTAAAAGAAATGAGTTAGATGCTCCAAAATACTTCTGTAATGATCACTGGAGGAACTGGTTCGTTCGGACAGGCTTTCATTAAGCGTTTGTTAGAGAAAGATGAAGTAAGAAAGATTATTGTGTTTAGTCGCGACGAGCTAAAGCAGTATGAAATGCGAACGAAATTTAGTTCTCCTAAAATTAGGTATTTTTTAGGCGATGTTAGAGATTACTCGCGACTTCTCCAAGCAACTTATGAGGTCGACTATATAATCCATGCTGCCGCGATAAAGCATGTTGAAGCAGCGGAATACAATCCAATGGAGGCAATAAATACCAATATTCTCGGTGCTCAAAATATCGTTAATTCGGCCATCGTAAATAACGTGAAAAAAGTGATCGCCTTAAGCACAGACAAAGCCGCAAGTCCTGCTAACTTGTATGGCGCCACAAAATTATGTTCGGATAAAATTATGGTCGCAGGTAACATACTATCTGGATCAAGGACAACTAGGTTTGCCTCAGTTAGGTATGGCAATGTGGTGGGGTCTCGAGGAAGTGTTATTCCATTTTTCTTAAGTAAAGCATGTGAAGCCAGTGTACCAATTACCGATGTACGTATGACTCGATTTTGGTTAACAATCGAGCACGGAGTGAATTTTGTTTTAGACTCGCTTAACAATATGGTTGGTGGAGAGATATTTATTCCAAAAATACCCAGTTTTAAAGTAATTGATGTCGCCACAATTTTACGCCCTAACATCCCTACTAAAATAATTGGGATTAGGCCTGGAGAAAAATTACATGAAATTATGATTACTGAAGACGATGCAAAATATACTTATGAGTTTGAAGACCGTTATGCGATCTTACCAGCACACGTTGTGAATTCTATCGGAGAAGGTAGATACGGTAGTAAAGTTGATGAAGATTTCACTTATACGAGTTTAAACAACAAATTGTGGTTTGATTATAATAGTTTTAGAAATTTACTTAAAAAATCTGGGATATTATAGTGTTGCCTTATGGCCGACATACAGTAACTTGGTTGGATACCATACGGGTTGCGAAGCAACTTCGATTCGGTCAACTTACACAAGGAAAATCAGTTGAAAATTTCGAATCTAAAATAGCTCAATATGTAGGATCTCGCTACGCAGTAGCAGTTTCAAGTGCTACTGCTGCATTACACTTGTCTCAAATTGCCTTAAATTTGATTCCGGGATCAAAAGTGGCAACTTCTCCAATTTCATTTGTTTCTACATCAAATTCTTCTTTTTATGCTGGTTTAACACCCATCTTTGTAGACATCGATCCATCAACAGGAAATATTGATTTAAACTCCTTGGAAGCTTTAGTCACTACTCAGCAAATAAAGTGTGTAATACCTGTTCATTACGGCGGTTTGCCGGTAAACATGGAGGAGTTAAGTCGTTTAGCTACACTCTATAATTTTTTTGTTATCGAGGATGCTGCTCATGCTTTAGGCGCCATATACAAGGACGGATCCAAAGTAGGGTGTTGTAAATACTCCGATGTAACTGTTTTTTCATTTCACCCAGTAAAAACTATTACCACAGGTGAAGGTGGAATAATTACTACGAATAATGTTGACATCTATAATAGGCTACTAAGGCTACGATCTCATGGCATCACAAAAGACATAGATTCAACAGAAATTGATTTTTTTAGTAAAACGAATTTACTTAATAATATTTGGTTTTACAAGCAGATTGATTTAGGCTATCACTATAGATTAACTGATTTTCAATCTGTATTAGGCTCATCCCAATTACAGAAAATAGATAAGTTTGTCAAGACAAGAGCATTGATAGCAAATAGATATGATGAAGCATTTGAGTCAAATAATTTAATTCAAAGAGTTGGGGACGGATCTAAAAAACGTAGTGCACACCATTTATATTCTATTAAAATAGATTTTGAGTCTTTGAATTTATCTAGAAATGAACTTATGCACAGACTTCGTGAAAAAGGTATAACGACTCAAGTACATTATATCCCTATACCTTTACAACCCTATTATCAGAAATTAGGTTATTCAATTAACCATATTCCTAACGCCATGGATTTTTACTTGAAAGAACTATCAATACCGATATACCCAAAACTGAGTATAAATCATCAAAGATACGTTATTTCAAATGTAAATAAACTTATCAAATGATAGTTAATACCGTGATCGAATCCCTAAATTTCTATATTAAAAACTTAGGAAAAAATAATGAGTTAAAAAACTACCTCAACTGGATGAGAGATGTAGTTAATCATAGATTCATTGAGGGTGTAGCTAAGAATACCAGTATTCAATCCCTAGAACAATTTGTAAAATTAAATAACCAAAGTTCTGATGCCGTATTATTTGGGATATTTACTATTGATACTCAATTACACATTGGCAATATTAGATTGACAAAAATTGATAGTGTCAAAAAAGAAGCATACATAGGCGTACTTATTGGCGAATCTCAATATCGGCAAAAAGGAGTAGCCTGCGAAACTATGACTAAAACAATGGAATGGGCTCGCGAAGAACTAGGTATTAACACTTTTAAATTAGGCTGTAACATAATGAATAGACCAGCTCTTAAATTATATAAAAAAATGGGGTTTCGGATCTATCTTATCAAACTGAAGCGAAATCAAATTGCTCTTCTTATGCGAAAAACCCTTGAACCTCGCGAAATTTAACAGTTGGATTATTTGGTAGTGTATATGAAAGACAATTATAATGCAATAAATTTATCGCAAAAACTTATTTTACCAAACTACTTTTCTTCTACAATCCGGTTATTTTTACTGAAAAAACTTGTTTACCTTGATTTAATTATTTTAAAAAAATATAAACAAAATGACTTCGACACCGCAATTAAAAATATTAAGCATAAATACAGATTTAACTTAAAAATATTGATTAAAATCATTATGTTTTATTCCGTTTTCGTACTTCTTTTTTTTAGACTAGTAAAAAAAAATTTTGCTATGGGATTTAATCTCGTTTATGGACTCGACTCCACACAAATATTTCGAAACTCCAATACAGACAACCTGTACAATTTTTTTAATAAGCTATTTGATCACCCATATCATAACCAAACCTACGTAGTTGAAACAAACGCTATCAATAAACTTTTGAATAAAAATCGAGGTATTTTCCTTAGCCAAAATATTGATCTGTACTTGTGTACCTCATTTCTGACTTTAAAACAAAAATTTAGATTAATTCTTCGAATTAGCTGTAGACTATTTTATTTTTTATATAATGTCCATAAATACAAGTTGTTGGTATTAATTTGGAAGCAGTTCATATTTCAGGAGCCACTCTATAAATTGATCGAAGAACAAGTGTCTGAGGCAAATTTTCGTTTATTAACTACTCAATCCGAGTATCGCAATTTACCTTTTATTTTCGAATATTTCAAACATTCAATTAATTCGATTATGATTTGGTATTCAGCTAACTCTGTCCCAATTACGTATAAAAATGAAAAACAAAAACGGGTAAAATTCGCAACCGAAATTTATAAAGTATTGCCAGTTAAAAATCACTTGGTTTGGACAACGGATCACGCTAAATATTTGAAATCCATGCTTCCTAATGAAATTAATGTCATTGTCAGTGGATCGTTGATGTTTTATGTTCCTGAAAATATATCTAGTAACAAAATTTATGACATAACTATTTTTGATGCGTCGCCATATACATCATCCAGATTAGATACATACCAGAAAATTCCTTTTGCGCTAAATTCTATTTACTCAGAATCTTACATAATTGAATTTTTGACTGATATTATTGAAACCGTTAATTGGTTATCGACAAATTATAATCGAAACCTTTCGATAGCTGTCAAATACAAAAGAGGCCTCAATTCTCTACATTCGCAAAATTATAGAAATTTTATGAAAAAGATTGAGCGCATGGAAAACATAACTATAGTTAATCACGAAACAAATTTGTATGATCTAATCTCTAAATCAAAATCTGTTGTTGGTTTCCCGTTCGTATCTCCTGCTGTGATTGCTAAAGAAATGGATACTCCGGTGGTGTACTATTCAAGTAGTGACATCATGGCTACCTATTCAAAATTTCATGGGGTTCCAGTGGTTCAGAGCTTAAAAGGTTTGCAACGTTTCTTAAAAAAATTTTTAATTTGACATGAAAATCCTAATTATTGGTGCCAGTAGTTTTTTAGGCTCAAGGATTTATGAGATTCTCAAACTAAGCTTTGAAACTTATGGTACCTACAATAAAAACTGTAAGGATGACACATTAATTTATTGGAATAGTAGTAATTATCCACAATTGCTGGATATTATAAATAGAGTTGAGCCATCAATTGTTATCAACTGCATAGCACTTGCCGATGTAGATTTATGTGAATCTTTGCCAGAAAAAAGCTATTTACTTAATGCACTGGTACCTTATAATCTTGGAAATATTTGCAATGAGCAACGAATAAAACTAGTACATATCTCGACAGACCACTTTGAAAATATCAACAGGAGTAAGCTTTTAGAAGCAGATTTGCCCACTTGTATAAATGTTTATTCACACTCTAAACTATTGGGAGATTCTTTATTACTTGCCATAGAAAATTCTAACGCAATCATAGTAAGAGCAAATTTCTTTCATTTTGACTTTAGATATGAAAATAAATTTATAAACAAATTCGTTGCCGATATTTCTCAGGATAGATCTATAAATGGTTTTGTGGATGTTGTTTATACACCGGTTTCTACGACAGTGCTTGTCGAAAGCATTGTAAACCTAATTGCATTAAACTTTTCTGGTGTCATAAATGTTGCGGCTAATTCACCAATATCTAAATATGATTTTCTAGTGAGAGTTTCCAAAATATTAGGGAAGAGTGCCAACTTGATAGCGCCAATCACTCTCTCCAAACTAAAATTAACCGCCCCCCGGCCTAGAAATATGAGTTTAGATAACTCATTACACATTAGTATTGCAAATAGTAACATGATTGAAATTGATGAAATGATTAAACAGGAGCTCCAGTGGATGAAATAACCCATTGGACTGCAAGCTTTTTAAAAATCTACGTTTAGATTTTTAAAATAATAACAGATATTATTTGACCTACGATGAATAGTACGAGACTTAAATATAGCATTTTGATAACCACTTTTAATCGGAAAAAAAATTTAAGTGTACTGCTAGATTCTATTTCCAAACTAACTATAGCGCCCTTTGAAATAATTGTTGCTAGCGCTGGTGAATCCGTAGTAGATGTTGTAGATCATTATAGATCAGTTTTAAACATAAAAGTTTTGAATTGCGATAATCGTGGTCAAGTGTTCCAAAAAAAACAGGCGTTACTAAATTTAGATTTGAATAAGATAGAGTGGATTTTATTCTGTGATGATGATATTTCTATAGACCGCTATGCACTTGATCACTTTACAAATTGGATTGATTCTTACCCTAATAAGGACCAAATAGGTGGCGTAGGTTTCGATTGCGTGCCAAATAAATGGATCAATGACAATAGACTTTTTAAATTACTCCAATTTTTATTTTTAGCTACAAATAAACCTCTTGGCGCTGTCAAGAAGAACGGACACATAACAAACTACATGCAATCAGATAAGATCATTACTACAGATTGGTTAAATAGTGGTTCAATTTGGCGAGTCAACACTTGTAAAAAATATAATATTGCTTTTGAAAATGTTCCTCATGCATTAGGAGAGGACTTGATTTTTAGCTATTCTGTATCAAAAACGCACAAACTGATTTATTTTCCACCCAGTAAGATATATTTTCAGACCATGCCCACTAAATTAAGAATTCCAACAAGTCAAGCATTTAGAACTCGCTCTTATCACATGCTATATTTTGTACTATTAAATGATGAATTGAGTTCCCTGGGATATCTTTGGACTTTGCTGGGTAGAACTGTATACACGCTAATTATGACTCGAACAAACATGGTAGAGTGCAGAAAAATTATGTCAATTTTCATCGATATCATTATAATAATATGCTTTAAGAGAAATGCTGAATTTGTCTTGGAGCGTCGAATTAAAAAATAGTTGGTTCTTTTTTAATATTACGAAAATAGTTTATGAAATTCGGAATTGCGTAATACCTATCATAAGCTTCGTCCATTTTTAACCGATAGCTTGATGTAATTGATTTATTGTTTGACCTATAGATCAGGTATTTCATTGCTTTTTGTGAATCGCTAAATCTTTTGTGAGGTAAGTCTATCAATTGAATCGGGTCCAAATCTAAATTTGTATAGCACGAGTAATGAATTGGCTCTACGTGATAACGCAAACATTCAATTGAAATCGATGAACTATTATAAATACATATGTCACTAGCCAATAGATCACGTGCAAGTGAACTACTAGAAAGTTTTAAATTCGGATAGTTATTTAAGTTTGAAAAATCCTTATTTCCTCTTTTAAGAATAAAATCAGGATGTAGTCTTATGGTAAATTTAATATCAGGGATAGCCTTAGATAGTTTCTTTGCAAGTGCCGTTAAATCTTTTGAAGTTTTATGATCATTTTCTATTGCAATCAAAACGTGCAGGTGTTTATTTTTATTTTTTAGAGTGCTTAGCTTATTCGTATGCTTGAAAGAACCTAAAATCTCTATTTTTGAATTTACCTGAAAGCCCGAGTCTAAAATCATTTTTTTTATGCTTTTGCCTGTTACAAATATCTTTGTATCTGGCGGTAAAAAACTTAAGTTTCTGAAAAATGTATTCTGAGATTTAACCACAGGAGCATGCTGGATAATTTGAATCTTTATATCTTTAAATCTCGTCTTAATTTTATGAATAACATATGATTCATAAGCATGTCCTTCATAAGTTATCGTAATTTGAGTTGCATTCGCCTTCTCTAACGCAAAAGATAAATTGTATAATAATACGTGGTTGTTTATAGTAGCTCTACTAATTTGATTTCTAGCAATTTCCAGATAAAACTTTATATCAATATTTATAGTTGATAACACTGAAAATAAATTGTAAATTACATAAAAGATATTTTTAATCTGTACAAACAAAATTCTAAAGAAGAGTTTGTTGCTACAAGTTTTTGGTAGAAGCAAATACTGTTTACTTGACTGTCTCAAGATTTCATAATTTTTAATACCTTTTCTTCGTGCCATATGATCAATAAGCAAGATTAAATTTTTTCCGGATTCTTTGCGGAAAGGTAATGATCCAAAAAAGGTGTCAAAATCGTCTTGAGGATTTCTCCCGTGTGTGTAGTGTGAAACAAAAAAAGCGTCTATTTCTTGAAAACTGTTTTCTTTAAAAACAGCGTAATTTTTTATGTAATAAAAATGTTTCAGAATTGCCATGGAAAGCTCCCACATTATTCTAGGAATAAAAAATAGTACTTCGCTCAAGATTTGTTTAAAGTAAGATTGTGGGTTTTGAATGACTTTTGATTTTGCGTGATATAAATGAATTTTGTCTGGACTTAAGATTGGCGAGTATCGTATATCTGGTTCATTGAAATATTCAAAAATTAAATCTGTTTGCTTTTGTAAAATTTGAAGATTTGTAATTTGGTCTTTTTTTGGTCCCATGATTAAATTATTAAGTCCTTTGCTAAAATAAGTGCAGTTAGAAAATTTGCTTTTTAACCTAATTATAACATTGTATCAACAATGTGCTTATCTTCCGTGGGCTCATTTACTAATTGTCTATCAATTCTTGTAATTCGTCCACAATTTATCAATTAGGGGTGTCTGGATTTGTTCAGTTATCTTCAAGGGCGTATCGCTTTGTTTTCACATCTAAATTTGTATAATTGACTTGTGATCATTCTTTTCTTGTTAGTAAATGGTAATATCGATATTAATCAGAGAATAACATGATAATTGGAATAGGTGTTGATTTAGTTTTTACTGAAAACATTGATGAATCTCGAAAAGTTCCAGGCTTTCTCTCAAGAGTTTTTTCAAAGGAGGAATATCACTTATCTAATGAAAGTTTAGCAGGAAGATTTGCCGCTAGAGAAGCATTGTATAAAGCTCTAGACCGAAAAGATTTATTTGATTTTAAATTCGTAAATGTCGTTTTAAATAAGACCGGTCAACCAGAGTTTGTATTTTATGACAAGCTTGCAGAGCATCTTTCCAGTAAACCTATCCACCTATCAATATCGCACACTCAGGGTTTTGCAATTGCATTTGTAGCAATTGAGAGTTAACTCCTGTACTTATCTTAAATAAATATCATGATATTTATTTTGAAGGTTCATTTGCATTTGTCAACATGGCATATCAAAATATCAAGTAAGGTCACATAATTTATATTAAAAGCAACATAAGTTGTTCAAGTATATTGGATTGAATGAATTTATTTTGCTAAACTGAAAATTATTAGGGTCGAGATTTAATCATAAGTGTTGCAGAAATCTCTTAAGATAAGTCAATATATTGCAGTAATTGATGATAGTTTGAGGGATATCCTGTCAGCTAGGAAGGCTAATATACCAGTGAGTGCTGTTGCCGACCGGGGCACATTCGTAAATTGAATTACTTGAACTAAACCCAAACTGTTTACTTTGAGAAAATTAGAGTCACGAAGATCTAATCTCTGCCTTAAGTGAAATACTCCAACATAGTATCCCAAGTAAATACGTTTAAATGACTTAAACAATAATGTTGGTAGAATTTAAAGAATTTTTATGGTTTTTTCTTTGATGCTCAATTCGATACTTACTATTCCCTTTTCGCCTTCATTTAATTCTGGTTTTACCCATTCAATTTCTACATCCTTTAATCCTGACTTAATCTCTTCTTTAAACCATGAATTTGCCAATTGTTCGTCATCAGCAATTACTATCTTTGAAATTTTAGCCACACCAATACCGTCTTTAGAAGGGTGTTGATCAGTTAACCATTGAATAAAAAAGGGCAACTCACCGGCTACAGTAATTTCTCTTACACCGATCTGCTTCCACTTTAATTCACTGCCATCAGGTTTTGTTCTAGATCCATCAGCAGCTTTGCGACCAAACTTCTCTTCAACTTTTTGCAAATCACTTGAGCTAAACACCCAAGTTAACCAGCCGCCACCTGCATCTGCTTTTTTCTTAACAGCTTTACCAAATGGTGTTGCATCAGTTGCTGGATGGTCCAGCGGACAAACAACTTCGATGTATTGGCCGTTGAGCAATGGAGCTGTGAAATTTCTTGTACCAAACTTTGGGTGAATACCACCATCAACAAAAGCTGTTCCAATTTGTGAACCAATTCGATTTACTACATCAGAGATTTGGTTATGGGATGCTACATAAGAAATATGGTCAAGACGCATAGGAGTATTTTGCCCTATCTTCTGGGGTGCTAATTACCAACTTGTTAACGTAACTCACACATCAATGCTTCGATAAGTAACGAAGGTGCTGCGTTTTGAGTCAAATTTCGCCTGGTTTTCAAAATTGCTTCGATTTTATCCAATGTTTTTGCCTGGCTGCTTGTTGCAGCTAGTTGATTAATTTGTTTGACTAGATCCTGATTAATCAATGAGCCAGTCGAGTTTGATTGAACCAACATAATGTCTCGATATAAAGTGGCTAAATCCAATAAAGCTCGATCCAAATAATCTCTAACCATTCTTGTAGATCTTGATTTTTGTTCTTTCTCTAACTCTTTAATTGCTTTAGAACCACCCGTTACCATTTTACTGCCGGTTGATCCCCAAGCCTCTTTGAGCTTTGAAATCTCATCTTCATCTTTTTTCTCTGCATCAGCAATAGCCTCAGCTTTTGCAGAATCAACTAGAAATTGGGCGGCTTTAAA
>Ga0172372_10008780_pt1 | contig 13251 bp, 12 predicted proteins | sample LakKiv5m_2_FD_114544 | JGI IMG/M metagenome (GOLD analysis project Ga0172372, IMG submission 114544) | Freshwater microbial communities from Kabuno Bay, South-Kivu, Congo - kab_092012_9.5m | ecosystem: Environmental > Aquatic > Freshwater > Lake | place: Democratic Republic of the Congo...
CTGGTTCGATCCCGCGTCGCTCTTGGTGGCGAGCCAGACGATCAACACGATCCATCCAATCACCGGGATCAGTCCGATCAGCAACCACCAGCCGCTCTTGCCGATGTCATGCATGCGTCGGATGCCGAGCGCGATCCCAGGAATGAAGGTGGCGATCCCGAAGAGCGTCTGCAGCAGGTCGCCGGGGAAGAGCACGTCCAGCACCCCCGCCGCGGTACTTGCGAGCAGCGTGAAGAGCACGAACCACCAGTACTCCGACCGGCTCGCACGCCCCGAGATCTGCGCGTACGCCCCCGTGGTCATGTTCCGCTTCACCGACTGCACGAACTCCATCTGACACCTCCATCAGTTGCGGCAGTGGCGCCGCTCTCATAGGCATCGTACTCCCGTAACGGCCTCGTGCCACGCTGATGGCACCCCCACGCGCAACAATGAGCACATGCTGTGGATCGGGGCAATCTTCGGGGCGCTGTTCGGCTGGATCGGGATCCTGGTCGCCGCCCTCTTCTGGGCCACCCTGGCGATCATCAAGCTGATCGGGGCGGTCATCGTGTTTGGATTCCAGCTGCTCCTCTGGACGGGGGCGTTCATCCTCAAACTCATCGAGTACGCGGCAAATCGGTCGAAGAGAACCAGCACCCGCGCCCCAGCAGGGCTTACGCCGAAGCGAACGCGGCGAAAGCGATGAGGCGCGTCATCGAGGATGTGATCACCTTCGCGATCATCATCTTCATCTTGGGCGTAGGTTCTCAGGGGTAACTATGTTGAGCGACATAGCCCACATGGCAAAGATCATCCTGATCATCTTCTTGCTCGGGCTCGTTTATGCTGCCCCCAGCTGACGGCTAGAACTCTTGATTTCTCACCACTCAGTCAGGGCATATGCACAAACACGTATGAGGTATCATCGCGACCAATGAGCACGCAGTATTTTTGCCCTCCAGCATGTTTGCCGCGTGGACTAGTTGCAAATGGGATTAACCACCAGCACAGCGAGCCTCTCGTTATGGAATGCAGCCTTAACCCCGCACCTGCCCCTCAATCGAGCGGCTCTGGATTCGGGCTCGCGTACAGGCGGAATAAACATGAATGACAACGCCAATGTTTCTGTGGCTAGCCTGTTTGCCGGATGTGGGGGCTTAGATTTCGGATTCGTGCAGTCAGGCTACAACCTCGCATGGGCAAATGAAATCAGCGTTGATGCTGCGTATTCTTTTGAACAGCTTAACAAGCACAAAGTTGTTATTGGCGACATCTGGAGTGTGATGGACCAGATACCAGCATCCGACGTGGTAATTGGCGGACCTCCCTGCCAATCTTTCTCGCTCGTTGGCAAGCGCTCAGACAATGATGAGCGAGGGAAGCTGGTTTTTGCTTTTCAGCAGGTTATTGAGCGGTTGAGACCGAGAGCGTTTGTGATGGAAAACGTGCCAGGAATCCTGTCCTCTGAAATAGACGGGCAGAAGCTTCACCTATACCTAGCGGAGAAGTTCACGACACTTGGATACGAAGTGTCAGTGCTCAAGCTTTCGGCTACTGACTTCTTTGTTCCACAAAAGAGAACACGAGTGTTCATGGTTGGCCATCTGCTGCGAAAGAATTTTGAGCTAATCTCTTCGCTGGATTTTTCAACCATACTTGGAGATACTTCGCTGAAAACTCCGATCACTGTCCACGAGGCGCTGGATGATCTGCCGTCACCGCTCGCCAGGGGGAGTAAGCGATTAGCGGATTACGCCACGCCGCCTCATTCCGGTTATGCCAGGTTAATGCGCCACGCTAGCTCACCCAAAGTTTCGTTGCATTCAATGCCGACGATGTCAGCGCTTGATAGTGAGCTAGTAAGGCACATCCCGCCCGGAGGGAATTACCTCAGCATTCCAGACTCAATTTCAACGAAGAGAATCATGTCGTTCAAAGCGTCTGGGGGAAGAACAACAACCTACGGAAGGTTGCATGGTGACTTTCCTGCGTACACTGTTAACACCTACTTCAACAGGCCAAACGTTGGTGCAAACTACCACCACCTGGAAGAGCGGCTCATTACGGTGCGTGAAGCATTGCGGTTGCAATCATTCCCCGATCACTTCACCCCGACATTTTCGAATCAGCGAAGTCTGCACCAGCAAGTGGGTAACGCCGTCCCGCCGCTATTGGCGAGGGCAGTAGCTGAATCACTCAAGAGATTGTTCACATGACTAGCCTAGATCTGCCCCGTAGATCTGACCTAGGTCAGGTTTGGACCCCCCCAGACATCGCCCAACAAATGGTTGACTGGTCTATGGCCCAGTTTCCTCGACGTTTCGCTGTTAAAGCCTTAGATCCAGCATGCGGTCCAGCAACCTTCTCAACGGCATTTCATGACGCGGGCGGCCATAACGTGACACTTGACTGCTTTGATATTGACCCAAGAATGGTGAAAGCTACTGCTGCGTCAAATCATCAATACGGGATCCAAGGAGCTGTAGTTCAGGATGACTATCTTGCAGCAACCAAACTATGCAACACCTACAACCTGGTGATTATGAATCCGCCATACATCCGCCAGGAGCTCATCTCGCAACGGAGTAAGCAAAGCTACCACAAATATATCTCCGGGGCCTTGGGCGAAGAAACAGACAAGAGGTCAAATCTTTTTGTTCTCTTCTTACTGAAAGGCATAGTTGACCTGGTTCCAGGTGGGATTCTTTGTGCAATTGTCTACGATGCGATCACGCAATCAAGATATGGAAAGAGAGCGTTAAGAACCCTCGAGCGACACGCAGTGAAGATTGAGCAGAAATCAGTTAAGGCACCGTTTCAGGGGGTATTGGTAGATGCTCAAGTCATAATCTATCGAAAGAGAAACGCTCCACTTCTCGCACTTAACCGCGAGACCCTTAGCGAAGTCACGGCTGGTTTCGCACAGCTCTCGGCACTGCTTCAGTCTCGGAGGGGTACTCCGCTAACAACACGAGCACTTTATCTTGCGAAAGCAACAGACCCACATTTCCACGAGGCCAAACCCTTTTTTGTAAAGCAAGGCGCCTTACAGTCACTCATAGTCAAGGTTGACGCTCGCGCATACGTAGGAAAGCTCTCAAACACTGCGCAAATGTGGTTGGCTACCAAATCCGCATCGGTCGGTCGAAAAACTCCAGGGAACATAGAAACAAAGGGAGTCTCAGGCCCGATCCTATTCAACTACTACATCAGAAAATCGCCGCGTCATCTATGGAATGTCAGCAATGTTGCTGTAGCCGACAACTTTTATGTTTCCGCTCCAACAGATGAGTTTCCCGCAGAAGTTGCTTGGCTACTGTTGAATTCAGAGAAGTACTTGGAGCCGATAGTATTGGCATCCCGGAATCAAGGAAGTGGTTTGCGAAAGCTGCAACTCTTTGAATACAAGAATGTCGTGGTGCCAGATTGGAGACTACTGCCAGGGGAAGCGGTAGCCAAGCTACTACACCTCTCAAGAACACTCATTGCACGCGAAGCAAGTTATAGCGCTGTCCGCCAAGCTGCGGACAAGGCGATTGGTGGCTTGCTCTAATGATTCCTCGTCCGCCGCTTCCAATGATCTCAGATGGAGAAAATGATCACTTTCACCCGCCCGTTCGGACAGCGATGGAGGAGGCGATAAGCCGCAGGGGACTAACCAATAGCTACCACGTTGAAGCGCAATACAGTTCCCCGACTGGCCCAATAGATCTAGTTTTAGTTAACGATCATACTGGTAAAGTATCGCTAGTCATTGAGGTAAAGCGCACAAAAACAAGTGTCCGGGGGCAAGGCCGGAGGCAAGCAAGGGATTACTGGAGCAATCTAGGAACGCGAACAGATACCCCGTTCTACTGCAGTACAAACCTCGAGCTTATTGAGCTTTTCCGATTTGACCCATCAAGGCCAAGGACCGCGTCTCAGGCGATTGAACTTGTTGTTTCTGATTGTGGAACTCTCGGCACTACGTCAGAAAGCGCATTTTACGACCTGTTGATAGCATCGTTTGGCGAGATTCTTGATCTTATTGTCGGCGCCAAATCGTACAAGTACGCATCCGGCGTAGAAGAAATTTATACAACACTTGGCACATTGATTAACCAACCGAGTGATTGGCACAAGACGCTCATCCCAGTGTGCTTCGAATATATCCGCGGCGCAGCCACAAGGGTTCCAAAGCTTGCCCAGAAAACATCTGCCTGGAAGGCTGCATCGCTCTATAAATCGAGACCAGAAGAGATAAGTAGGCTTGGTAGTGCGATCGACTTTGAACAGATTTTTGCCGATCCCCAAACAAGTCCGAACGACCCGATAGCGTTTAACACTGCGCTCATTAAACAGGCTTATGAGGCTGGTAGAGCCCTAGGCATGGGTGACGACATTGCCGAAGCAGTTTCCGAATTGATTGCTAGCCCAGACGACCAGGGTGTGGTCGAAACCGACCCAGAACTCGCACGACTAGTCGCCGTACTGGCCCGTAGCGCCCTCGGCAGGGAACTGAATCTAGAAGAGGAAGTTATGGATCCAGCTGCCGGTAGCGGCCGTCTACTGACTGCCTTGCATACAGATGCGTTCAGGACAATTACACCGAAACAGCTACGCGCCAATGAGAAAGAGCTACGGTTCGCCGAAGCACTAAGCTTGCGATTAGGTCTAACTCATGCTGAGGTGCTGTCTCCGACAAACGCACCACTGGTGACAATGAAGCCAGCAGAACAGCTTACGGCCGACGAAGCACGTAACGTACGGGTTATTGTCATGAACCCGCCATATTTTTCGGGCGTCGCGGCCGCATCTGAAAAAGGCGAGATTACGCGCCGAACAAGTGAATTGTCAGGTCGTCCATCGATACTAAACCAAGGGCAGGTAGCCTTCGAGATTCTGTTTTTAGAGATGCTTTGGCATTTAGTTCAAATTGATACCGTTATTGTCACGGTGTTTCCCGTTCAACACCTTACCCGCTTGTCTCCTGAAGTCATAGCTTTTCGCAAATGGTTGACTTGGGATTTTTCACTTTCGCACATTGTGCTCTACCCCCGCAAAGGTTTATTCAGCCATGTCATCAAGCAGACGCTAATCTTAGTTGGCCAAAAAAACAGAGAGAACAATACCCATATAAAGATTGTGGAGGTTCAATGCTCCGTAGGCGACGTAGATTTCTCTGAGTTAATCACACAACTTGACACACCCGGTAATCCAACGTACGGCGTAGAGGTATCAGACATTGATAGATCCGACCTTGATGCGAGTGCAGACCAAGGTTGGCAGGCGTTGATTGGTGCCGGAAAACGAGCCAAAGCATTCATCTCGTCGTACTTTAAGAACTACAATGCTCTAGGTGACATCGGCGGACCGGAAATCCGCCGCGGCGTTCTCGGGAACAACGGGAATACAGCATTAACGGTGTTCTCTCGCACTAATCCAATACACAGCACTGTTGTAAGCATGATTCCGACGTCCTGGCAGATGCCAGCGCTAAATACGACCGAAAACCTGCCAAGGATGCTCAGCAAAGAGAGCGCCCCTGAGATGTCCTTCTTGCCCCCCCTGGAAGCGTATGTTGCGGGATCCGAAGAGAATGTTGTTCTGCGGCGCTTTGTCAATGAATATTTACGAGCATATGTACCAAAGAGCGGAGCGCAGGCTAAAGCGTCAAAAACTGCTGAGCAGATTATTGAAAATCTCAAGTCAAATCAGAAAGATTTCGGGGCCGGATGGGCAATCGTGCAAAGGGGATCGCGCACAAAAGGTGAAGTAGGTTTTCAGGAAGAGAGTGGCATCCTTCTATCCACAAACGTGCCGATGGTCCGCTTCAAAACGGAACGTGAGACCAAGCTTTTTGCTTCGTGGGCTTTATCGATGTTTGGACAACTCCAGTTTGAGTTGGTAGCAACTAATCAGGAAGGAATGAGAAAACTTGAGCTGAATTCACTTCGTCAAATGAAACACCCAAACTTCTTAACGCTTGAACGAGAAATTGCGGATGCCCTAATCGAAAACCTTCCCCTAGAGCCCGCTCATCTATTTAGTACAATTACTGTGAGACCTTCCGATGAGTTGTGGGCAAAGGTAGTTGGGCCTTCTAGCCCGAGCGCTTGTGTTCTAGAATGCGTAGAGGTCTTTAGTTCGCTGATTGCTGAGAGGCAAGGGTTTGGAAACTGAGCGAGTGATTTGTAATGACTGACAGAGCTATCCATCGAAAGCAAGGGCATGGATACGACGAAAAGTATTCCGATTGGCGACGGACCAGGTATCCACAACTTGCGGAGTCAACCAGTCACTATTGTTCTGACGTTGATTGGATTGAATGGCGCAAGGGTAGGCCTGTGGCGGTGTTAGAGTGTCGGCGGGCACTGCTCGGTAGAACACTCGAAGACGCCATCGCCTCAGTCCGGCGGTTGAATAATGGATTTCAACTTGAGCTGTTGGCCACATTGGCAAGACACTTGGGGGTTCCCGGATACATCGTTGCGATCAACGACCAAGATGCCGGTAGTGAAACCTACGAAGGGGCGACATTTAGAGTGGTTCAGGTCGTGCTGCCCAGCCCATGGCCAACGCAGTTTGGTTCACTTGTGCCAGAGCTCTCACGGAGATTGCGGACAGTTGGAGATCTTGATGAGGTCGGCTACGCGGAATTCCTAGCGAAACTCTAATTGTTCTCCGTGTAGCAATAGTGGTGTACTGAGCCTGTGAGCCCGAAAGGGCACTTATTCGAGCCTCGGCCGTGCCAGGCTCTTGGCACAACTCTGAACGAACCTCAGCGAGCACCATCACGGGGATACGGCTCACGAACCGCTAAAGCCGGCGCTGTACTCAGGGGCAGCATGGAGTTTAAGCAGGTCTTTTAGAACCTTGACGATTTCCTCTATATGAGGATGCTAGCTGCACAAGCAAGCCCAGCTATACCGAGCAGTCCTCGTGGCTGCACTTCCTGAAGCACCTCGTCGCCCGCGAGTTCGACAAGGCTACTGAGGCCGCCCTTCAGAAAAAGAACTGCACCCACATCGTTAAGGAGAGGTTCTGCCGATCGACCCAGGCAGCCCCACGGGGTGCGAACGGCAAGGTTGACCGCAACCGAGCCGCAACTGGTGCGGACTTGAAGGATTCAGTAAACCAGAAGTTGATCTCCCATCTGCCTCCGATTCGTAGCAAGTAAATGTTTAGGCCTACGGCGCCTCAACCAGGGGCTTCACCTCAAGCAAGAGGCATTCAATGGGTAGGTGGCCGTAGGGGGCGCGGACGTCCTCGAGAGTGGCGTCGCAGGTCGCATCTATGGCACGGAGTTGAGTGCCAATGTGTTGCTATGGCACGATGCAGCAATCATCGAGACAGGCTACTTCGCGACGGGGCGCTTCTGGGGGGCTGAGCGACGCTTCTGGCAGGCGCCGGGGGTGGTGCAGACCGCCGTGGGGTATATGGGAGGCACCAGCGAAGACGCTCGCCCGAAGGCTCGCGGACAATGCCTTGCGCGGAGTTGCAGATTTCGGTGCCGCCCCATTAGCGGTGGGCCATCGATAGTTTTTACGACCGTCCGAATGACACCTTGGGCACAGTATCCTGAACTTGCTATAGCCGTGTTCTCCTCCTACGTATTCAGGTGATGGCAGTTCTTTGATGTGAAGAAGGGGAGTTTGGAATACCTGGGAGCCATCCATGCGACAAACCTTGCAGCGCCACTCCGCCTTCTGCAGCGCTTCCCGCGCAGCGTGAGAATGATGGGAAGTCGATCGCGAAGTTGGATTCGGGAGTCGTTGTGATTTGACTGTGTCGGACGAGGCAGGGAGATCCAAAACGATCACGAATAGCGCCAACAATAGCTCCATCTACCTCACACCCCCTTGACGCTGCGTAACGCCGAATGTGAGAATACGTCAGCATGGAGCCTAAGAGAAACCTTGGTCTGAAGAAGGGCCCGCAGCTCAACGATGCCTGCGATGGAGTTACCTGGAGCGAGAGCACCGTTCGCGATCGTTCGTGGACTAGCACACTAGTGCCTCAAGAGTTACTCAACCGCGTTGACGAGAACATTCGTCGGATGGAGTTGGGGCTTGAGCCGATCCATGTCCAATCTTCAGACGAGCGGGAACTACTTCGTCCAAAGGACCACCGTACCTTCGGTGTCCAACCAGACGGTTCAATCCGCCATTGCGGAAACCTCATCGCTGATCTTGATGACCTTGAACGGCTTCGGATGAACAATCGCATCAGAGTGAGCGCGGGGTTTCCTCCTGAGAACCTCAAAGAGATCAGAGAACTTTTGCCCATGTCGGCGGCGGGGCAACAAATACCGTCGCCGCAATTGCGACACACAACAGCTGCGCGGGAGAGTCGCCGCCAGCACCGTGCCGAAACAATCCGCACGCACGGGGGAATCCGTGGACGGTGGAAGCTATTTCTGGAGCGATTGAAGTGGCCGTGAGAATGTTGTTTACTGAGCGAAGGGCCCCAGTATCAGCAGATAGCAAGGTTGCAGACTTCCGGACGGTTACTCGCCACGGACCTGATTTGCCCGTGCATCGCTGGGTATGAACTGGGATCTTGAGCGTCTGCAGTCACTGTTTCGAGACTTCCCATGGTTTCGTACTGCGTATGCCGACGTAGATGGACCAACTTTTGATGGATTCGCGCTCTTCAACTACACGCCCTGGTACTTAGCGCGAGGGGATGATGACCTGAAATACGTGAGTTCGCTGATTCTGGATTTTAAGAAAAACGACGCAGCAGCGACCGAAGCCGTCAATGAGCTGGTTTGCATTGCATTGGGAAAACTGATCCAGTCTGGTGGGTGGAAAGGAAAGTCCACATCCTTGCGTAGTCCCGCCGTACGCGAAGCCGTCGGCCCCGCAGAGATAGAGAAATGGGCGCTCGCCAACAGTCGCGGAATCTTGATGATGCGTGAGATGATCGTGATCCCTGGGAGCACCGCTGGGATTGGAAAGGCGCCATCCAGTGGTCTGGCAGGTGAACTGCGTCTTGTAGGGGTGACCGGGTTTTCGGATCCAGAAGAAGATCCAGTATTGGAGCCATTTGAGAAATCTGGGTATGCGCTTGAGCGACATACCTCACAAACCCCCTCCCACATTGGAAAGAAGTCGATCCAAGATCACTTGCAAACCGTCCGCTTGATCCCACCAGAGGGTACCGCCGTTAAGGTGAAGTTTAGCGCAACTTCGCATCGATACATGTTGATTGACGATGTGTACACCAGAGGTGCTACGTACGGCGCATGCAAACAGTTGATACGTCAACGGCACTCCGCCGCTGATGTCATTGGCCTGTTTGTCGGCATCACTGCGTATTGATTAGCCGTGCCAAACTTCGGTGTTCTGATTGACCTGGATCAGACCCTGGTGGACTCAAGTCGACTTAAGACTCTCCGCGATTCACGCAACTGGCGAGCCATCAGGACTTCATTGCATCTCTCGCACGCTTATCCCAATGCCAAATTGTTCCTCGAATCGCTGAACACACTTGGTATGGCAACTGGCATCGTGACAAGCTCGCCCAGACCTTACGCGGAAGACATAGTTCGTCATCACGGACTACCGATTCGCGTTGTGACGGCGTATCACGACACACGCATGCATAAACCCCATGCGGCACCTCTGCTACATGGCCTTGCAGCCATCGGCGCTGAATCAGGGGTTTATCTTGGAGACGATGATATTGACGCGCGCGCAGCCGGCTCCGCGGGGATCTCGTTCATTCGTCTTGATCACGCCAACGGTGATGGATTTCGTAACCTAATCAAAGTCATTTCAGACTTGGCCGCCAATGTATCCGTGTAGAGTTGCGTCATGAATCGACTCGTATACGCGCACGGTCTGAGGCTGCTCTCCGAACAGATTCACGGCCTTGGCGCTGCATCGCAGCTCGCCATTCTTCGCACACTACCATCATTAAGCGCACTGGCCGAGGCATCTGATGAGCAGTTGCTGTTGGTTCGTGGGGTACGAAAAGAACCACTGCGCACAGCTCGTGATCGGCTACAGGGCGACGGAGTGCACGCGTACGAGGATCGCGCCGGAGCAGTCATTGAGAGGCACGACCAGGCGGAAATCAGAATGGCGGTGATCGGTGACGAGTCATATCCCGAGTTGTTAGCGCGCTGTGCGGATGCGCCACCAGTTCTCTATTGGCGCGGTTCGCTGAAGCCGATTGAGGCTTCAGGAGCGACGGTCGTCGGCACTCGCAAGCCCACGCCTGTCGGGATGGTGATTGCGGAGCGCGTCGCAGGACACCTCGCTTCCGCCCACATTGCCGTCATTAGTGGCCTGGCATTAGGCATTGACACGATTGCACACCGTGCAGCGCTTCGCGCCGGAGGATATACCGCTGCGGTCTTAGCGCAGCCGCTCGAGCGCGGAATCATCGCACCTCCGAGCAACGAAGCGCTCTCTAAGGAGATCCTCGAGGCGGACGGCGCACTCATTAGTGAACACCCTTTGGGTGCCGTCACTGATCGCTTTGAGTTCGCGAAGCGGGATCGAATCCAATCTGGACTTGCTCGCATCGTGATTCCGATCCAAACCGGAAAAACGGGCGGAACACAGAACACCATTCGCGCAGCGCAAGAACAAGGTCGCCCGCTCTGGGTGCCCAATACTGACCAGGAGCGAGGTCATGACAAATGGGCAGGGATCACGGCGCTACTGGCGAACGGAATCGCTCAGGGGTTCACGGAGAAGGAATATCCAGCACTGGTCGCGGCCGCGAGTGCGGAGATTCAGCCCGAGGCGGCTCGCGCGGTGGCACCCGAGGCGCCTCCAACGCTTGGGCTCTAACCCCCGCGAGTGTTGGGCAGTGTTGTTGGCTAGGTTAGGTAAGAAACGGACGATAACTGCTGTATCTGTGCTCAATACAGGCTGCAATCGTGAGTTCTGTGTCTGAAGATCCACTTGAGAGGCTCGTTGAGACGTTCGGCGATGTCTTCGATTCCGCACAGTTGGATTGCGGACCTGGACGCTGGTCTGATGACGCAATGTCTCTCTACGATCGTTTGTCAGGAATGATGTGGGAAAAGATTGCGGATCGAAGAAACCGATCCATGATTTACTGGGACAACAACGAGGTCTACGTTCTTGAGTATCCCGGGGGCGTGGAGATCCCGATTTGGGATCCCGGAACTGATTTCTTCGAGACTCAGGATTGCGACCCGCAGCAAGCAGCACGCGCAATCCGTTGATCGCTGAAGCGGGCCCTCAAAGAGATCTGCATGCAACGGCCAGAACTCGCACTGTCAATAGGCAGAATCAATCGTGAGTACCTCACGGCACGTGAGCCAGTTCCGATGTGCTTCCCCACTGCCAAGGAGTGGACTCGACCAGAGAGTGAGCGCCGCTAAGTTCAGAACCCCCCTTGCGCGAATCCTCCTCAGGTCTTAGTGTGCGCCGCCTAGCGGGGGTTGCCCCGAGGTAGTTGGAGGTGCCAGGCATGAGTGCTCGGAAGGATCCACAGGCTCCACGACCAAAGTCCACGAGGTTTGACGATCTGCCCCTGGGGCCGATCGTGCCGTTCGATCCGAGCTGGGATGCGGGTCCGCGCGTCCCTCGCTCAGAACTCCCAATCGTCCCAATGGCCGACGACGGCGATGATTCGAAGCCGAGCATCTACGGCGCTGTCTTCAACCCGAGTGACGCCGCGGCACTCCAGCGAAGGATTTCCAATCGCTGGGAAGAGGGGATTGACCTCGCGGGAGCATACCTTCGCCGCAGAGACCTCTCGGACTTCGAGGAGGGCCTTCGCTTTTGCAACCTGCAAGGCGCGGATCTAAGTGGTGCACGACTGATCGACACGATGCTCGAGTACTGCAGCATGCGTGGTGCAAATCTCTCTGGCTGCACAGGCCTCGCCGTATCGCTCACAGGCTCGGATCTGCGAGAGGCGAACCTCTCGAAGGCAAACCTCACCGCAGCCAACATCGGCGGAGCGATCTTGGCAGGCGCTAACCTTGAAGAGGCCACACTCGTCACAGCCCGCATGCCGGGCGCCATCTTGCGCGGCGCCAACCTACGCGGCGCAGATCTCACAGGAGCTGACCTCCGCGGTGCAGACATGACCGGTGCGGATCTCTTCCGCGCGATCCTCCACGAGACGGACTTCCACGGCGCAATCATGCCGAATGGTGTGCGCTTCCGAGATCCAGAGGACGACGTCAGCGACGAGATCGCAATGACCTATTCAAGGCCGTGATGAATAAACCATTCATTAATTGGGGCGAGGAAATCTGGACCGTTTACACGACCAAGTATGGCTTGACCTATGGTGGGTTGAGTGCTTGGCCGAACCCTGACTTGCCACAAGAGAGATTTGACCCGACAGTTGACGAGACACTCCCGAGCCACTGGCCGCACTGGTTCACCATCAAGGAGGGCCTCTTTGAAGTGCTAAGACCGACTAGAGACGATGTGCAATTCGTAATTGATGCCTTTGGGGATGCGCATCCACGTCAGAGCAACGAAATGTTTGCAGAAGATAGATACGCAAGGTTTTGCATGACCTACCATGCGTATTACCGCATTAAAGATCTATTCCCTGGAGATGATAGGAGTCCGACGGAGCTGGCAAACAATCTATGTCAGAACGCCGTAGACATGTTGAACGAGTGTCACCGGGAAGAACTATCCCAAAAGCAGATTGCGACACGCTTGTCAGAGAAGTTTGACGAGATACAGCTGCGCACAATTCTCTTTCGTATCGTACGGAGCTATCGAATGTCAGGCGCGCTACAGGACTTCTTTGAATTTGATCCATCGCTACCGGATTACATGCGTGCACTATTGATGAAGGTAGAAGAGGTTGACCGGCATAAGTCTGCGAAGTCTTGAACCCAGATACGCCCCCTTCGCGCCTATATGGCACGATGCACCAATGATTGAGACTGGTCACTTCGCAACGGGGTGCTTCTGGGGGGCTGAGCGACGCTTCTGGGAGGCGCCGGGGGTGGTGGAGACCGCCGTGGGCTACATGGGCGGCACCAAAGCATCGCCTACCTATGAGGACGTCTGCACGGGGAGCACGGGGCATGCCGAAGCGGTGCGGGTGCGCTTCGATACCGCTGTGACGTCGTATCGGAAGCTGCTCGAGCTCTTCTGGGAGATGCACGATCCCACCACGCTGAATCGGCAGGGGAACGACGTGGGGACGCAGTACCGCAGCGCCATCTACTACGTGGGGGATTCGCAGCGCGAGGCGGCGGAGTCCACCGCGGCACTCTATGGTGCGGCGATCGCGGCGGAGGGGCACGGTCCGATCACGACGCAGATC
>Ga0172372_10008781_pt1 | contig 13250 bp, 8 predicted proteins | sample LakKiv5m_2_FD_114544 | JGI IMG/M metagenome (GOLD analysis project Ga0172372, IMG submission 114544) | Freshwater microbial communities from Kabuno Bay, South-Kivu, Congo - kab_092012_9.5m | ecosystem: Environmental > Aquatic > Freshwater > Lake | place: Democratic Republic of the Congo...
CCGAGCGCCACGATGTCGACGGCCTTGCTGTCGAGGTGGGCGAGGGTGAGGTCGAGGAACCGCTGCCAGGTCGCCGGGTGCTCCGCGCAGTGGCGGGCGAGCCGCTGCCACAGCCGGTGCGCGAGCGAGGGCTCGCGGGGCCTCCACGCCCACGACGGCAGCGTCGACCACACCAGCTCCGGCAGCACGACGTCGCGCGTCAGCGCGTCCCAGGCCGACAACGGCGGCGGCGACACCTCGAGGCACGGCAGGAGACCGGCCGCGTGGAGCCGATCGCTGCTGCGGCGGCTCGGGCTGCCCCAGCTGAAGGCGACGGCGTCGGCATAGGGCAAGAGCGCGTCGACACCTTTGCCGACCAGGCGGACGACCACCACCAGCCGGGCGGCCCGCGTCGGGTCGGCGGCGGCGAGGTCACGCAGCAGCGCGACGACGGCGGCGTCCCACTCACCGCGGTGCGTGCCATGCCCCTCGATGACGAACTCGACGCGGCTCGGTCCGTCGAGCGGCAGGAGCCGGAGCGTCCAGGCCACCAGGTCGAGGGTGCCGCCCACCCACGCGTCGACGGGCCCCGGGGCCACCTTGATCCCGAAGATCCCGACGGGTGCGTCGACGAGGCGCTGCACGACCTCGTCGATCTCGTCGACCTCGGGGCGGTCGACCGCGTGCCAGTCCGGGGCGAGCGGGGGCAGCGTCACGTGATCGGGCACGGCGACCGCCACGTGGCGACCATCCTTCGACTCATCGACGAACACCCGCCAGAGCGAGGAAGGTCGCTGTGTCTGGAGCATGTGATCGAGCGCGCCAGGCCGGATGCGCGTGGGCTCGTACTCCGCCTCACGACGACGACGAAATGAGCGGGTCCTGACGCGCGCATGCTCGAGCTTGTCATGCAGCCAGCCGTCGGCAGGGAACTCGGCGAGGATGGCGAGGGCGAGGGCGTCAACGGCGGGCGTGTCCGCCCCCTCCTCGCGGAGGAGCCGATCGAAACTGGCGCGTCGCTCCCGCAGGCGCGTGGCCCCTTCCTGGAGCGCGTCGAGCCAGGCCGTATCCTCGACAGCCCCCGCCGTCTCCGCGAGCCGGGCCCGCAGGCGCGCCACGTCGGCGTTGTCTCGGCCGTACGAGATGGTGAGACGACGGAGTTCCCGGGCCCCCGACTGCCACTCGTCAGACTCCGGTGGCGTCGCCGTCGACACGGAGCCCATCGCGTCGGTCGCGGCTGGCGTCGCCGGCGCGCTCGCCCGGGACGTGATGGACGGAGAGGCTGCTTCGGGCTCGTCGATCAGGGGGCGGGTGTCGATGATCTCGACCTGCGCGCTCGACAGGACCGGCCCGAGCCCGGCGGCGACACCGAGCAGGACGAGGGCGTGGGGATCGTCGACCTCGATGTCGATGTCCTCGCCATCGGGTGTCCGGCGCTCACCGATCCGTCTCTGGATGTCCTCGAGGGCGGCGCCCTCCCACGGGAAGCGGAGGGCCTCGCCGTCGGGAGGCACGACGAGGGTGAAGCCCGGCTCGCGCCGCACCGACCAGCGCAGCACCGGAAGGATGAGAGGGGTGTCATCGACGACCATGTCCGGCGCGATGGTCGCGGGTGCTGACGAGACCGGGGAGGGGCGAGGGGACGGCGGCAGAGCGACCTCGGCGACCGCGTCGGCGAAGCGGGCCAGGACGTCGACGAGGGCCGTGTCGTCGCCCTCGGCCCTGGCCCGCGACAGCGCGCCGCGCGCGACCACGGCAAGGTCGTCGAAGAGTCCGCTCGTGAGCCCGAGGCTGCCGGCGGCGCCGTCGTAGACGCACCAGTGCGGCGCACCCATCACCCGGCCGACATCGATGTCGCCTTCACGCAGCCCGCGGTGGAGGGCCCAGGCGTGGCGCAGGCGCTCGGCCGCCGCCAGATTCAGCGGCACGTCGACGGCGAGGACGACGGCGGTGGTCTTGAGCTGCCGCACCAGCGGGGAAGTCCGCCAGCGGGAGCCTGGCCCGAAGACCTCGAGGAAGTCGCCGACACGAAAGCCGCGGACGGTGGTGGTGACAGTCACCGGCGCCTCGACGACCCTGCCGCCCCGGAGTACGCGGGTCCGCGCGGCGGCGCCGGCGGTGACGACGACGTCGGTGTCGGCGGTGGTCTTCAGCCGATCGTTCGTGGGCCGCAGCGCGATCCGGTCTGACCCCCACGACACGACCTGCCACGTCCTGCCGAGGTGACGATAGGCTGCGCCCGGGTAGGCCTCGCGCAGCGCCTGGCTGTGCTGGATGAAGCCGACGCGGGTGACCTCGTCTTCGGCCCGGCCCGACTCGACGAGCTCCATCGAGGTGTCGTCGATACCGCGCAGCGAGAAGCCCCAGGGGCGCTCGGTCGGACCGCGGGCCGTCTGGCGTCCCCGCTCGATGGCGGCGCGCAGCCCGGCGGCGCCGGGCAGGTCGTCGAAGGCGGTGCCGAGCGGCCACGACGTCGCCTCGTGCTCGATGGCCGCGCAGCGGGCGTGGGCCCGCGTGACGAACTCGTTTTCGAGATAGAGGTGAGAGGGCTCGGCCGGTCGCCCGAGCCACGTCTGCAGTGGCACATCGACGTCGCCCCACAGGTCCACGACCACGCAGGTCGCGACGCCCGCACCGGCGTCCCGGCCGGCGCGGCCGGCGCGCTGCCAGAAGGAGCGGACGCCCGCGGGCGCGCCCAGCAGGAGGGTGGTGTCGACGTGGCCGACGTCGACGCCCAGCTCGAGGGTCGACGTCGCGATCACGCCCTTGAGGGCCCGGGCCCGCAGCATGGCCTCGATCTCCAGGCGATCTTCGTGCTCGTAGCCGGCACGGTAGGGGAACAGCCGCGCCTTCGCCTGGTGCTCGCGCGTGACCTGCCCATGGGCGCCGGTCGCGTCGCGCGGGGGCAGGTCGAACGCGTGGAGCGCGCCCTGCAAGGTCTGCTCGACACCCTGACGGGAATCCTTGAACGCGAGGACCACACCCGGGCAGGCCTGCATCGTCGCCGCCACCACCCGGCCCTCGGTGCGGGGCCCGGGCCCAAGCCGACACAGCACGACCCGCAGCGGCGCCGCCGGCGCTCCGTCGTCAGCGCCACCGACGAGGGTGAACGGGACGCCGCAGAGGCGGCCGGCATGACCGGCGGGGTCGTCGATGGTCGCCGAGGCGGCGACGAACTGGAGCCGCCGCTGGCCCCGATGGACCGCGCGCAGGCGGCGCAACAGCATTGCCACGTTCGAGCCGAACGCGCCCTCATAGCTGTGGGCTTCGTCGAGGAAGACGACGGCCAGGGACGACAGCGCCTCGCGCAGGGCCGAGGTGTCGAGGTTGGCCATCCACCAGGCGTGGACGATGTCGGGAGTCGCGAGGATGACCCGCGACCGCTGCAGGAGCTTGACGCGCTCCCCTGGTGGGGTGTCACCGGAGAGCACACCGACGGTCAGGTCGAGACCCTTGAGGGCTTCACGCCACTTCTGATGCTGGTCCGCCTGCAACGCCTTGGTGGGGTAGAGGCAGAGCGCCCGGGCCCCCGGGTCATCCAGCAGGCGCATCATCGCCACCGCCGTCGCCACCCGCGTCTTCCCCGACGCGGTGCGGGTGCCGATGACGACGTGATCGCGGGCGGCAGCGGCGGCGAGGGCCTTCGCCTGGTGGGTATAGAGGGGCGGTCCGGCCTTGAGCCATGCATCGAGCGCCGGTGGCAGCCCTGCGGCCGCGTGCGCGTGGCGGGCCACCCGACCGGGGATGAGCACCTCCTCGACGATGGTGGCGCCTGCCTTGCGGAGCGCGGCGCCGACATCCCAGGCGGGCGGGGCTGCGGAAGACGACGTAGGCGTGACGGCGGGGCGGCGGAGGACGACGTGGGCCATCAGGCGTTGTCGATCGCGCGGCGGGCCGGAGGCAAGTCGCCCGGTTGCTGCGGGCGGCTCGACAGCGCCACGACGGGCGCCTGCGGGTGGGCGCGTTGAGCACGGTCGCCGCCGCGGCGCGCCTGCGACGGGTGACCACCGTGGGAGGAGGTGCGGGGCCACGAGGGTGCTGGCGCCGCCGCCTCCTCCTTCGCGGTCTTCGACGCGCTCGTCGACAATCCGCGCTTTCCCTTCCGGGGCCGCCGCCGCCGCCCGCCGCCAGACGCCGTGAGCTGACTCCGCTCGTTTGGCCGATCGAAGCCTGAACCGGCGTGAACTCCGACGAGCGTTCCTTTGCGGTCGCCACCGCCGCGGGCGGCCGACACGCGACTCCCACACGACGCGATCTCTCCCTACGGCGGACCGCTCCCGCGCCGCGAATTGCATGGCCAGCACATCGTCCGGTAGTTCGACAGCTCGTCGGGGCCGCTGTACGCGCGCGGGACGACGTGGTCCTTCGTGAAGTACGCCCCGGGTTCGTCTTCGTCATCGCGGCGCCCGTAGAGGTTCAGCGTCCAGCGCTCGCCCTGACGATCGCTGACAAATTCGAGTGCGAAATAGCGGCCCGCGCGGCCGCACCCTGCGCCGGCGCAGGAAGAACCCTTCTGCGCGAAGCAGCGCAAGCGGTCGACGACGTCGATCGCGTACGCAGCGCCGGCATGCTCGACGCGCACCGTCGCAGCCTTCACATCGTCGAGGAGCAGGCGAATAACGTCGTCGACCTCGAAGGTCGCGACACGCTCCAACACGCGGACGTTGCCGTAGCGGGTGATCGTATCGATAGTCATGCGGTGCACCAACGCGTTGGGTGAGGCGGTCAGTCGCCGACACCGAAAAACCCTTGGCCAGGTAGAGACTGCACGACCGACACCGTGTGCTGCCCCGGGCGTCGGCCCACGACCGCCGCCGTGCGTTCGATTCGATCAGGGCGTCGAGGACCACCAGGTAGCGGTCGGCGCCGCCGGCGCAGGCGTCGGCCCGCTCGGTCTCGCTGGCGACGACGATCGTGGCGCCCTCGTCGGTGCAGACCGCGTCGAGGAGGCGACCGATGGCCGGACTCATCCACGAACAGCCAATACATCCCCATGACCGCACGCTGCATCACCTTCGGCGGTCGATGCAAGCCGACGACGCAGCGCCCGCGCGGGCTTCTTCCTCGCGACCGCCGAGTGGCTTTGCCGAGGACCGGCGACCGGGCCCCCTGCGTCGTCATCGACGGCGCCACGCAGCTTGCGCATGGCCCCGGCTTCGATCTGGCGGATCCGCTCGCGCGTCAGGCCAAAGATGGCGCCGACCTCATCCAGCGTGTGGTCGTGGGACTCACCCATGCCAAAGCGAAGCCGAAGCACGCGCTGCTCGCGCGGGGTCAGGCGAGCGCACAGCCGATGGGCCTCGCGCACCCGGCACTCCCGCTCAAAGACGTCATGGGGAGAGCAGCCGCGGTCGTCGGCCACCAGGTCGACCAGAGCGCGGTCGTCGTCGTCAGAGAGCGGGGCATCCAGCGACACGGGCTCCTTCACGAGATTTCGCAGCGCCTCGATCTTGACGGGGGCCACGTCGAGCTCACGGGCCAACGCCTGCACCTCCGGCTCGCGACCAGACCGACGCTGCAACGACGCCGACGCCCTCAACATCGAGCCCACCGACTCACGCACATGGACCGGAATCCTGATGGTCCGCCCGGTATCGTCGATGGCCCGGCGAATGGCCTGCCGAATCCACCACATCGCGTACGTCGAGAAGCGATACCCAAGGCGGACATCGAACTTCTCGACGGCGCGCATCAAGCCGACGTTGCCCTCCTGGATGAGATCGAGCAGCGGCAGACCCCCATGTCGGTACCGCTTCGCCGCCGACACCACGAGGCGAAGGTTGGCCGTCACCATCGCGTCGCGCGCCGTCGACACCTGCGTCATGGCCCGACCGAGCGACAGCGCCAGCGCCCGCAGCGTGACGATGTCCATGCCGGTGTCGGCCTCGATGCGCCGTATGTGCGCGATCGTCCGCCGCAGCTGCGCTACATTCGCCGCCACCACCTCCGACGACAGCTTCGTCGCCGCGGCGAGGGCGTCGGGGCAGCCGCGCATGGCTTGACGAAGCGAAAGCGCGCTCATGCCGGTGGTGTGTTCGATGCTGGCGATGGTGTCTTCGGCGGCTTGCACCCGGCGTGACAGCAGCAGCACCCGCTGGGCAACCATGCGAACAAAGCGGGGATGCAGCGGAAGCGACGTCAGCAGCGCTGCCCATCGCTCGCTCGTCGCCGCGCACGGCGGACCTTGCCGCAGACTCATGAGCTCGGCTTCAAGCGCGAGCACCCGACCGCGTGCCTCGACCATATCGATGCCCACGTTTCGGCCGTCGGCGTCGGCGTCTCTGTCCTTGATGAGGGTCTGCACGCGCTCACGGCCAGCGCGCAGCCGGCGAATGAAGCCGAGGACTTCGTCGACGATGAGCGGCGTGGCGAGCAACGCAGCGCAGATCGCGGCCTCTCCTTCGGCCATCTGGCGGGCGAGCCTGACTTCGCCCTCGCGGCCGTGCGGCTTCACCTTCAACTGCTTGAGGTACCGCCGAACGCTGTCGACCGAGGCCTCGCCATCGCGGGCGCGTGCATGACCGGCGGCGACCTCGTCGAGCGGCCCCTCTGGCTGATGCACGGCGGTTTCGGCAGCCAGCTCGTCGTCGAGCCCGGCTGCTGTATGGACCGGTCCATTGTCGACGTCGCTCGCGAGCTCCACGCCCTGCTCGGCGAGGCGTGCGAGCTCGTCCTCGATGGCGCGCAGGGTCGTCGCCGACGAAGCGACCAGGCCATTGAGCGCTGCGATCGGGAGGCGTCGAACGGTGTCGTCTCGGGTCCTCTTCATGGGCGTCGTCTCCTTCACGGAGAGACACGACGCCTGTGCGCGCCGATGCTGACAGGTGGGCGGAGGACGTCAGACGCCAGTCCACGTGCCGTGGTGGTGCCGAGCGCGTCGAGGGTGCCGAGAGCGGCGCTATCGCGGCATCGGGATCGTGGTGCGAAGCTTCCGGCGCGCTTCGAAGGTCTCGCCTGCCAGCCGCTCAATGGCCCGCACGTCGGCCTTCATGGCGGTGGGGATCGCGGCACTCTTGATCCGTCGACGATAGCGGCCGAGGGCGGGCGCGGCGGAGGCGGGTGCGCGGGCCAGGTCGACGACGAGCAGGCTGCCAGCCGCCAGCAGGCTCTGCCATGGCTCCTGTGCTGCGACGGCGGTGAGGTAGTCGTCTTCGTATCGTCGGGCTTGCGCGGCGAGGTGGCGTGAGCCGGTGACTTCCTTCATCGTCCCCGCTCGAAACGAATAGACCGACTCGATGACCGGACCATCGGCGTGGCTGCCCGAGGGGAGGGCGAACTCGAAGGAGAGGTCGCTGACGACCAGGTCAGACACGCCGTCGTCGTCGACGTCTTCGAACCTGCGGGGCCAGCGGGCCTCGTTCAGCTCTGGCACGTCGAGCAGGTCGACCAGCTGTGCATCGATGGGCTGCAACAAGCCGAGCCGCGCGCAGCTCCAACAGGTGCCGCCCGACCAGAACTGCACGAGCACGTCGGCGACACCGTCGTTGTTGCGGTCGCCAAATGCGGGCTCATCGTCGACAAAGGCGACGCTGCTGTAGCGGGAGCCAGAGAGCTCAAGGACCCAGATGCGCTCCGACGCGCCGTCGGCCGGGTGCTGCTTCCAGACGACCCGCATCATCATGAGGAGGTCGCCGTCGTCTTCTTCGGTCGCAGGGCCAGCGGCGTCACTGGTGCCGAAGTACCGAGCGTCGAGGGGCGAGGGATGCGACTCGAGCTGCACACGGTCGCTCTCGTGCTGGCGGTGCTCCACGGCCCGCCAGACAAACGGAGGCATCCTTGAGGGCTTCGCTTCTGCGGGGTCAGCGACGACGGGGGCGGCGTTCACGGGCGACCCGGCCTTACCCTCGGAGGCGCCGGTCCGCATCACCACGCCAGTCACGACAAGGATGGCGGCTGCCGTCCACAGCCAGAGCCTCAGCCCCGACACCACCGATACCGCAGCGATCTTGATCATGTGCCCCTCGCTCTGGTCGAGCCTACGTCATTCATCCTGCCATTCATCCCGTCAGGGCCCGCGGGGGTCGCAGACGAACCGATGCACGGTCGGAGAAGAGGCGCGCAGCCCCGGCGCGGAGGGCGTCTGGGTCGTAGCCGTCGGCAATCACGTCCTTGAGGTGGTCGTCGATGGTGGTCATCACGACGTGGAGCGCCCGGACGTAGCGCTGTCGCATCCGGTTCTCGATCGTGCGCTTCGAGCCGCCGGCAGCCGCCGCCGTGACCAGCTCGCCGAAGGACACGTCGCCGCGCACCATGGCGAGGCGCTCCTGCACCAGACGCAGCACCTCTTCGGCCCGCCCGCGGCGGCGCGGGCCCAGGAGTCGCGGCAGCGCGTCGTCGAAGAACGCGAGCGTCATCTCTGCCATCGCTTCGGCCTGGGCGCGCTCGACGACGTCGGGGGCGCCTTCGGTGAGCAGACCGCTCGCGTGCACCAGCAGCTCGATGTCCCACGGGCGCTGGGTGACGAGGCGTCGTCGGACCGCGCGCTTGCGGCACAGGGAGTTCATGGCGTTGGCCAGCGAGCGCTGGACGTAGCGGACGACGCCGGCCTCGTCGCTGCAGCGCACATCGGGGCCGGGGGCGCGGTCGCACCACCGGGCCCAGAGGTCGGTCCACGCCTCGCCACGATGGGGTGGGAAGCCGCCCGGTTGCGGGCGGTCGCACCACCGGGCCCAGAGGTCGGTCCACGCCGCCTCGCGCATCGCGTGGTCGGTGCGCGGAAAGAAGCGGCGGTAGTACGCGCGGGCAAGGAGCTCGAGGCGGGCATAGAGGTCAACCGACCAGCGGCGATGATCAGGCGTCCCGGCCGCAGCGTGACGAATCGCCCACAGCGCCATCCAGCCGTGGGTGTCCCGCGACGACGACGCACGGGTTCGCCGTACCGGGCGCGGCTCCGCGGCGTTGGTTGCGTCCCATGCAGCCTCGATCGACGCGGCAGACGATCCAGAGCAGACACCAGCACCTTCCATGGGCACCTCCGGCAGCTGTGGGGTAGGGCAGGCAAGGCAGGGCAGGGCAGGGCGAACACCGCCCGCGCCATCACATCGACTTCAGGCGAAGCGCAAATCTAGCCACCACCAGCGACAGAAACCGTCGCAGACAGAGGAAAACGGCAGATCCTGTCAAGCAAGAACGGCGGGCACTCCGCTCAGACGCGCGTCGCCCGCGCTGCTGACAGAAACGGAGACGAAATCGGAAACGGAGACCGCAACGCCACGCCAGCCAGCAGATGTCAGCAATGCCAGGGGTCAAGCGTCTGGCAACGACCGCGTGGGTTGCCGCCGTGCCTCGAACGAGCGCGGTCGCCACCCGGGTATCGTTCTTCTGACCCGGTCAGCGGTCATGGGGCCGCAAGAAACCCGAACAGGGGGTGTGTCGTGGGTGTTGTCGTGCTGTTGGATGTCGATGGGGTGCTGAACGCGATGAGCGGCGACGAGCCGCCAGCGCCCACATCGTGGACGGACTGGCGCCGTGGCCACGCAGACGGGTTCAACCTGTGGGTCAGTCCTTCGATGGCCCGGGCGGTGGCCGACCTTGGCGACGTGCGGTGGCTGACGACCTGGAACGTGGACGGCAAGGTCAATCTCGAGATCGTGCCGCTCGTTGGCATCGGGCCTTTTCCAGTGGCGGCGACGCCAACGCCGCTGCCTGATGAGGTCCCGCCCGGTACGCCAGCGGCGCCAGACGCCGACCCGCCGTGGCTCTGGAAGCCGCGAGCCGTGGCTGACGCGCTCGATGCAGGTCACCGCGTGGTCTGGTTTGACGACGAGTCCGAAGACCTCTGGCAGGACTGGCTCGATGCGCATCCGCGCTTTCGTCGCTCGCCTCGGCTGTTCCGGTACGCGCCGTCTCCGGATGTCGGGCTGCTGTTGGAGGACTGCCAGCGCGCCGCCCGCTGGGTGGAGGAGGGCCGCAGGCGCTTGTGGTGAAGGGCCACGAGCGGGCGCTGCGTTGCTTCAGCGTCACGGGTCGCTCGATGACGACGACGGCGAGGCCAGCGCAGCACGCGGCAAGCGCGTGACGCGCCAGGCGCAATGGATCAGACCGCGGATCGAGCAGCGCCGAAAGCGAGGTGTCAGCAATCGCCGGCTCGCCCGTCACGCTCCACGAAGAGCGACGCGCTGTGCGCCTGTTCGAGCAGCCCCTTCAAGGAGAGCCACATGTCTGTGCCCGCATCCTTTCTTGAGCGCTTCGAGGCGGCCATCGTCGCTGCGGAGTCGGGGCTGCCGCCGCTGGAGGTCGTCGACAAGATCGCGGCGGTCGACCCGAGGATGGACGTGCCGTTCGGCGAGGTCTTCGTCGGCGACGTTCGTCGGATCTTGCGCACCCCTGAGGGGCGGACGCTGTGCGACCGTCTGCTGGCCCTCGTGCGCAGCCCGACGTCGACGGCCGCGCAGCTCCGCCTGTCGAGAGAGGCCTGCTTCATGCGGGTCCGACTGGCCCGGATGCTGCGACTGGCGGCGAACACCGCCAGCTTTGCATCGGTGAGCGTCTGGCCCCGCGGGCTGGAGCGCCTGCGGGATCGCACGACCGGCGTCGAGGGGCCGCCAGAGCCGGCGCCGTCTTTCGGCTTTTCGATCTACAACCCACACGTCCAGGTGCCCATCGGCAACAGCGCCGTGGCCCTCGACGATGTCGAGCTCTTCATTGGTCTCATTGGTCGAAAGGACGAGGGCGAGTGGGTCTCGTATCGCGCGTGGGCGGCGTCGCAGTCGGGGGAGGCACGGCCCATCGTGATCACGTGTCCGCTCTGCGGCATCGATCTCCTGTCGGCCGGGTGTCGCGATACCTGCGGCGCGAAGTGAACCTGGGGCCCGCCGCCTTGAGGTGGGTGTTCATGCGCGGCGCGTGTGCGTCAGCTCTTGTCGCAGGTGTGGGCCATGGTGTCCTGAACGTTCGTGGAGGGTTCATTCATGACTGCTGCTTCCCGTCGCGTGGTGATCGTCACTGTTGAGCCCACGGACCATCAGGCCGTGCTCGAGACCCTGTCGCGACATGACGGCACGCGGGCAGCCGCGGCCGCGGCCGTCGCCGATGGTCGGATCGTTCGCCTGCATCCTTTGCGGAGGGGCCCCGACCACGTCGACGCTCTCGGGCCCGACGTCGGCGGCCTGATCGTGGTAGCCGAATACGACACCGGGCTGCGGGATGCGGCCCTCGCTCTCTGCAGCGCCGCTCGGAAGAGGGGGATCTGCGTGTGGCTCGTTCGCCGATCCTTCGACGATTCCTCGACGGAATGCTCGACGGAACATTCGACGGAATATTCGACGGAGTGGCCGAGGGTAGCCGTCAACGCCGTGCTCGACCTCAGCCGCCATGATGATCGGCCTACCATCGACGTGATCGCGCACGCCGTCGCGGTCGACCACGCCAGCAGGTTGCCGTGTCCCGATGGTGCTTCTGGCACGGTGGACGTGCTGTATGGCGATCGCCGTCGGACCGCCTTTGTGAAGGCCCTTGAAGAGGGCGCGCTCCTGCACCGGGTCTTCGGTCTTGCTCCCGCCCATGCAGACGACGACCGCGACCTGCCGGTCCTGCGCTTTCGTGCACGACGCGAGCCGCAGTGGACGAGCAGCACCTGTGCGGTCGAGTACGACGCGCTCAGCCTCGATCCCCGCGCCTGGGACGCCGACGTCGTTCCCGCCGATGACCTCGAGCAGCAGGCCACCTGCATCGCGGCCCTGCACGTGGGGCATGGGAGCTGGCCTGCCACCCTGGCCGCCGTCGACGCCTGCGCCAACGGTGTCCTCCAAGAGGGTCGCCACCTGCTGCGGCTCATCGCCCAGAAGTTGCGCGAGCCACGGGCGTCTACCTTTGCGGGCTTGCGCGCCCTCGCCGCCGCCGACCCGGCGTGCCGGTGGCCGGCGTGGATGGGCCGGCCGCCCGGTCACGAGGGTGTGGGCGTTGCGTTCACCCCTGAAGGCCGGGCCGCGTTCTGGCGTGCCGTCGACGACCCTGAAGAGACCGACGACGAGAATGACAGCGCGAATGACGACGGGAACGACCACGAGCGGATGGATGCTTGTCTGGATCAGACCGGATGGAGGCCATGATGGAGAACGGGATGAAGACCGTCATGGGGCCTGCAGCCTCGCCCACTCCGGTCGTGATCACCGGCTCGGCATCGCACCGATGGCACGGAGGGAGAGCGCCATGACCAGAAAGGTGTCAGGGTCAAAGAAGAAGAAGACGGCGGACTCCACGCCGACCTCGCCATCGGTCCATACGGCCGGTGGGCAGCCGTCGACGTGGCAAGAGGATCGGACGCTCGTCCACGGCACGAGCCCCCATGAGCGCTTCGTGATCGCCCCGGCCACGCTCATCGCCGAGGTCGCTGCGATCCACCGGGCCCTCGCCGAGAGCGCCACATGGGGAGACTTCATCGACGCGCTGCCACAATGGGCGCTCTCGTCGCTGCAAGACGCCTCGGCCGAAGAGCTCCCGTCGCGCGCGTGCGCCTTCGACGCTGCGGAGGTGCCCGGTGTGGAGGATCATGAGTTCCCACCCATGCTGGAGTCGATGTACGAGCGCTGGATGCCAGCACCGCTGCTGCGGCGGTTTTCAGGCGCCTCGAGCGCGCTGCGCGAGGAGTGGCTGGAGCTTTCACCGTCGCAGGTGGCCGCGCTCTTGAAAGCTGCCAGCGCGCTTGGGTTTCGGTGCATTGAAGACAGCGACGTCCTCGCGACGGCCTACGGGGTCACCTGAGGGGATCGTCGCTCGCGGCGCCGTCGATGACGTCGGTTCCGATGCTGGCTTTCACAAAGTCGAGTGCCTTCGCGGCGTCAGCATCAGGTGGGATGACCTCGAGGTGGTCGATGGCCAGATCGAGGTCGGCGCCGGCGGCGTCGAACAGCGTTCGCCCGATCGGCCCGGTGATGTGGGCCAGCAAGAGAAAGCGCTCCGCTCTTGTGAGCGACCCCGAAAAGGCGAGGCGGACGAGGCCGGGCCCCATCACCCAGCCATCATGGTCGCGGCCGACGAGAAAGGCACCAAGGCTGTCGCGCGCGCGCCAGAACAAGACGCCATCGCCCTCGCGGACGACCTCGCGCGCATCGACGTCGTCGAGCCTGCAGCCATACCGAGGCCTGAGCGCCTGCCTGTTCTGGGTTCTCAGCATGCGCTCCAGCTGCCCGTGTTCCAGCAGCGGCGTCGTGAGCGCATCAGGATCTGTGGGCGAATACGGGTGTCGGAGCCGCGGACGACGGGCGCGGTGCACCTCGGCGAAGGCATGTAACGGCGCCAGCCGACAGTCTCGGCGAAGCTGCTCGGCGGCG
>Ga0172372_10008783_pt1 | contig 13248 bp, 15 predicted proteins | sample LakKiv5m_2_FD_114544 | JGI IMG/M metagenome (GOLD analysis project Ga0172372, IMG submission 114544) | Freshwater microbial communities from Kabuno Bay, South-Kivu, Congo - kab_092012_9.5m | ecosystem: Environmental > Aquatic > Freshwater > Lake | place: Democratic Republic of the Congo...
CGCGCTGCAAACCCAAGAAGAGCAGCATCACCAGTGCGACCGTCACTCATACGAAAGGGTCGGATGTTGCCAACGGCGGCGATGCACTCATGACCAAGGAAGAAGGGGTGCGCGTCGGTCTACGATTCTGGGTCAGCGCCCTCAACTCGGTACGCTATGTCGAGTATTTTTGGGATGTTGGCTCGCTCTGCCCGTCAACCGCCGGTTGCAACGTGAAGGTACGCTCCGCGAACTCGATCACCTCCTACTCGGAAAATCGGCTCGGTGCCATAGTTATGCCGTCCCTGCGTTTCTTCGGCGTACCTGCCGAGAACGTCACGTTCTCCTGAACGAGCCCTCGGCCACTTCTTCAGATAAGGAAAAGACCCCGCCGGTGAGACGGGGTCTTTCATAGGTCGACACCGGCATCACTGCCAGGGGTATCGTCAGAGCAGAGTTGCCGCCTCGACGGCGGAGCGGAGCTCCGAGTAGGGCGCGCCCGGTTCATCCGGGACCCACAGCAGCAACGCGGCTTCCAGCGTGTCGCTGCCGGGTTCCGTCGAAGCCTTCCCCACGAAGGGGGGGACCATCGTTTGCCGGAACTGGTAACGCTCCGCGTAGCGGTAGAGGTATTGTGTCCGAAGTTTTTCCCCGCGCAGCCCGTCATCGGTCAGATTGGCGTAGAGGTCGTGGACCCACAGAGGTCCCTTGACGGCGCGGATGCTGTCCTGGTAACCTGTCGACAGGTGCAGTCGACGCGCGTTGAACTCTAGTCGATGGGCTTCTACATAGCCGGAGAAGTCGGGGTTGTGCAGTCGCTGGGTGACCTCGAATAGCACAGGTCGCTCGCGCGACGCCGGGATCGGTCCGAGGTAGCGTTCGTGGATTCCGCGCAGGGCCATGAGGCTCGAGCGACGTACCAGCGGATGGGTCCAGGCCCGGTGCATCCGTACCTCCTTGTCGTTGATACGTAAACCGAGGCGATGTGCGGTAACCTCCTCGGAAGGGGTTAGGCTGCGTTGCAGCATCCGGTCTGACTCGAAGAGTTCGTCGAGCGCGATCTCGATGTGCTCCTCGAGTTGTAGTAGTGCTCGGTGGCTGCGGGGCATGTCTTGGTAGTTTCCGTCGAGCCACCCTATCATGGATTCCCAGAAGCGTTGCACCCCGATATCCGGAGCGTGTATGAGTGACGGCATGGTTGTCCTTCCGTTCGTTGTCTTTGATCGTTGTCGTCGCCGGGACACCTGCAACCTCGCCCTCGCGGCGGACACTACTCCCGGTGCTGCTTCCCGCCTTGACGTTTCTCGCCGCGGCGCTCGGACCGCTCTCGTACCTGCCCGGGTTTAGACGGATGCTCCGCGGTCGTACCTCCGACGGCGTCAGCACCACCCTGTGCGGAGTCGGCGTGCTCTCCTACGGCACCTGGCTCGGTCTCGCTGCCGGCATCAGCGGCAGGCTCTACGCGCTGCTCGTCGTGTCGAGCTGCTTCGCCGCCGCGCAGGCCGCACTCGCGGTCCGCTACACCCGAGGGTCCCCGATACGCATGCTGCTGTGGTTTCTCGCCGCCGCCGGATCGGGCCTGCTCGCCCTCCGCCTGCCCTGGGTGGCCGTCCTCTATGTCGCCCCTCTCGACCTGATCTGGTATGGCCGCGCCATCCGCGACGTCGTCCGCTCGGTCACCGCCGCTGCGGTGTCCGCATGGGGCTGGTCGTTGAGCGCGGCGGCGAATCTCGCATGGGTCGTCGAAGCGACCCTCGCCCGCAACATCCCACTGGTCGTGCAATGCGCGTTGCTGACCACTGCGTCTCTCATCGGTATCGCCGCAACGCTGCAGGCCCGGAGACGTTGCGGGATCCCCGGAGCGTCTTCCCTGCCAGCACCTTTGACGAGCAGGTGACCTGGGTCACAGAAACCGGGGAAGCGGAAATGGTCGACTTGCGCGCCCATCGAGGCTCCGGCTGGGCCATTTTTCGAGGAAATCCCCGCCGCTGCGGGGTTTCCGGGGCGCACAAAGGTGTGCCCTACCGCCCGAAGCGGTCACGGTAGAAGGTATGTCCCGCCTTCGGGTCTGCGCCCAGATGGTCCTCGCGACCGCCCTTCTGTTCTTCTCCGGTTCCCTCGGAGGGGAGGTGCTCGCCCCCGCACTCGCCGAACCCTCCGCCCCGACTAGGATGTTCCCCTTGTCCGTCCCGGTCGTCCCGGTCGACGCACCGGCGAGAAGGGTGCCTCCGGACCGCCTCGTCCCTCCGGTCAAACCGACGGTACCTGCCGACGCCCTCTGCCCCCAGTGGTGGGGAACCGCCCGGACCCTCGGATGGAATGAGGACGCTCTCCTCCGACTAGACGTGGTGATGTTCCGCGAGTCGCGCTGCCTGCCCGGCGTCTGGAACAAAGAGGACCCCAACGGAGGTTCCCGTGGTCTCCTGCAGGTCAACGGGTCGTGGACCCGCTGGCTGCGCGAGCAAGGGATACTGAAGGTCAAAGAGGATCTTTTCGACCCGGAGACGAACCTCGCGGCGGCGCTCGCCATTTACCGTTACGGTATGGACCGCTACGAGTTCGGTTGGGGCCCCTGGGGGTACCGGTACAAGGACCCCTACCGGGGGTGACGTCCGGGGATCAGAGCTCGGTGACGCTTCCGTCGGCCTGATCGATGCTGTAACGCTTCGGGGTCGAAACCGGCTCGCGGCCGTCACAGAAGGTGCACGCCGCCTCCCAGCGTCCGGCCATACCGAACAGGGTGACCAGCCCTCCCTGCCGGACCTCCTCTTTGAGAAGTTCGCGGGCGGTCTCAAGCGCCTTGTCTTCGGTGATCATAACGGTTGCTCCTTCTGGCCGTTGCGGACGGCCCTGCTTGTTGCCGCGGCCAAGGTGCCGTTCCACGAATAGCGCTGCATACGGGCGTGCACGCCTCCGCTGGCCCGACAACAAGGAAAGCGGCACCCTTTCGGGTGCCGCTTTCGTTCTAGTGCTGGTCAGAGCAGTCGTGCTGCCTCGACGACGTTCCCGAGAAGGAAGTACTCGTTCGCCGGGTCGTCGCTCCATAGGGCAACGATCGTTGCCGCCTCGTCGGCGTCGGTCGGGAAGACCTTCGTACCAAGTCCGAGCACCGGGGCCCCGTCGGGGACGTCGGTCGCGAACGCGTGCCACGAGGAGTCCTTACGGCGCCACGAGAACTCGAGGAGCTCGTGGAACCAGGTGGGCGCCTCTAGGAGACGGTGGTTTGCGGTCTCGCCGGCCGCCGACCGTGTCACGATCGGCAGGTATGCCGACAGCTCGTCCCGGACGGAAGGTTCCCAGAACGACTGGAAGTTGGAGACGACGAAGAGGCACGACCGTTTGTCGGGCCGCCCGCGTCCTCCGCGTTCCTTCCAGATCGACAGGAGCGCGTTTTCGCAGGCCTCGCGGATGCGAGGCTCGGCGGATCGCTTGAGTTTCTGCTTGAACTCCCGGAACGCTCTCAGCACCTTGTTGTGCATGTGTGGCTCGCGGACGGCGCAGGTTTCGCCGCCGCCGTCCTCGAGGGAGAGTAGCAGGCGGCGCGCCGCCCGGTACTCGCCGATCGTCATGTTCGACCGGGAGACGTTGTTGGTCGCTTCGCGCAGTTGCGCGAGTACCAGCGCGTACTGCGGGTAGGGGGTGTCGGTCACGCCCTTGATGAAGGGCGCGAGGGACGTGTATCCGTGGTCGACGGGCATCGGTCCTCCTTGTGTGGTGTTGCGGATCACTGTTGCCGCGCACCGACGGTCACACCAGCGCGTGCCAGTTGCCGGATTGTCTCGGCGACCTCGGCGCGGCGTTCCCGCGCTGCGGTGGTGTTCCCGACGATGTAGGCGTGACGTTCGTAGGTGACCGCCATGTAGGAGTAGTACGCGTCGCAGCCGTACCACACCCCAATCGACAGGTCTCGCAGGTAGTTCGCCGCGAAGGGGATCAGACCGTCGCGGCGCATCTGGTGGAGGTGCACGGTCTCGTGGGCGAGCAGGGAGGTGTCGTCGACGTGCTCCTTGAGGACGGCCACGAACCCGGGTAGGGCGAGCCCGTCACGGCCGGTGATCCTCCCGACGATTCCCGGCATTGTCAGCGACCGGGTAGATGCGTAGTCGGCCCCGGCAGCGTATTCGTCTGCGCCGATTTCGACGTCTCGCCAGCGCCACGGGGAGCAACGCCCGGAGTCGCGTGTCAGCGAGTAGGTCGCTACGGTGGTCACCACGAGGAGCAGCACCGCCCCGACCCTCCGTCGCGTCGCGCCTCGGTTCATCGGCCTCATCGTCGCCGACGGGTTACTTCTGTCAGGTGGGGCTAGCCCCTTGCAGGTCTGCGCACGGTCCTGTGCATGTCGCCTGAGGGTCCTCACGGTGGTGGTCATGACGACGACGATTAGGGCCTCCAAGATCCACGGGCGTGGTATGTTCGCGACCACCAGCATCGGTAGGGGGGCAGTCATCGACAGGGGACCGGTGCTGCCGTTCCCGGAGAAGGAGGCCGGGTCATCGGTGCTCCTGGAACGCTATGCCTTCGATTTCGACGGGACCGGGCGCTGTCTGGTGCTCGGCGCCGCGAGCCTGTGCAACCATGCCGACGAACCGAACGCCGAGGTTGACATCGACGATGTGGCCGGGACGTACCGTCTTCTGACGCTGCGTCCGATCCGACGCGGCGAGGAGATCTGCATCGACTACGGTCACGAGTACTGGGTGTCGCAGCCCGTCGTAGGCCGTCCATGGGGCCGCTGATCACGGAACCGTGCGTCGCCTCGCGGTGACGACACTGCGACGGTGCGTCCGGTTCGCAACGCCTACGCGGCGGTTCTCCTGGTTTCCGTCCTCGCCGTGCACGTTCTCGCATGGCTGCCCGCCGCGCACCGTTTCCGTGGCCGACCCGAGTACGCCGCCCTCTACGCGGCGGTCGCCGGCGCCGTCGCCGCGTCGACCGGGGCGCGCAGGTTCCTCTCCCACGCCTCGACGTTCGCGCACGAGCTCGCCCACTGCGTCTCGGCGGTCCTCGTCGGGGCGTCTCCCCGTCGGATCACCTACCAGCCGGACTCGACCGGGTTGGCGGTCCTCGAGGTCCCCGAACGCGTAGGACGTTACCGCCGCGCGTTCGTCTTTCTCTGCGGGTACTTCGGGCCGTGCGTCGCGGCGTCCACGATCCTCTCCGGTCTCGCCACGGGCCGCGCCGCAGCGACGCTGGTCGCCCTGGCGACGGCCTGCGCCGCAGCACTCCTGCTGCTGGTGCGCAACCTGTGGGGGGCGTTCGTCACCGGTTTGCTCGCCGCGTCCTGCTGGCTGGCGGCGTCGCGCCTGTCGGTCCGTGCCGCCGAGGTGCTGCTGGGGTTCCCTGTCGGGGTGCTCCTGGTCCTCGGGGTGGCCGACGCGTGGGGGCAGTACCGGCTGAGGCAGCCGGGGGGTTGCGACGCCGCGTCCGCCGCCGCCGAACTCCACGGGGTGCCGTGGCGGTTCGTGGCCGGCGCGCAGGCCGCGGCGGTGACGACAGTGACCGCCGCCACCGCGTACCTCTTCCTGCGGCTCTACGCGCTCGTTCCCTGACCCCGACGGCGGCAGTGTCCGTGGGGGGTCTTGCCGCCGCTACCGGGGCGAGAACGGTGTCAGATAACACAAACGAACACCGCCGGGAGGCGCCGTTCATTAGCGGGGCTCCGGCCTCAAAGGAAACAACAATGTCCACCATCAACGCAATCCCGAACGGTTGGACGTTCTGGGATAAGATGAACCACGACCTCTCGCTGCAGCAAACTGCCGCGTGGATGGTCACCCAGCCCAAGCTCGACACCGTCAAGGCGGTCGAAGAGTTCTACGGGACGGAGGTCATCTTCTCACGGACCGACAAGTTCGGCGACACCGAAAGCATCGAGAAGGAGATCTTCTCGCTGAAGGCCAAGGCCAAGCACGACCTCAAAGGGCTCAACCGCAAGGAGGAGCGCCGTCTGGACAAGCTCGAGCAGAAGCTCGAGAAGTCCGGCAAGGTCCGTGTCTGGGAAGTCACGCTTCCGGAGGAATACAAGGTGAAGTTAGGCATCAAGGTCCTCGTGACCGAGAAGCAGGACCGCTCCGAGATATTCCCGGTGGGTTACCGCATCTACGTGTCGCGCCTGCGACGCCTGATGCAGCCGAGCATGCTCGGTACGACTCACATCCACAAGCGAGCACCGGTCGTCGGAACCGTCTGGGCTCACCTGACGCAGTCAAAGTACGGCATCAGGTGCCTCAACACCCAAGGCGACTTCGCGAAGTACACCCGCTCAACGGGTGTCGAGCGATCGGTCGCAGTGCCGTCGATCTGACGACGAAAAAGCGGCGCCGCAAGGCGCTCGAAGAGCGGGCGGGGTGTAACAACCCCGCCCGTTTCTGCGTCCCGGCGAGGACGCGGGCCCGGTCAGACGAGAAGGTCGGCGAGCGTCGTCGTCAGCACCACGGCTGAGGAGAAGCGACTTTCGAGTTGGGTTTAACCGAGGCGTTCAGGCGGAGGCGACGCCGAGGCGGGTGTTCGCATCGACGGCGAGGAGGACTTGTTCCCTCCCGGTGTAACGCACCCCGTCGACGAGCAGGTCGAGCGCGAGGACCTCGACGAAGATGCCCGTGGCGGGGCCTTTCCCTTCGGACAGGACCTTCACGACCTCGACCGTGGAAAGTTTCTGTGGTGTGCCAAGGTAGAGGACGTCGCCGTTGGCGAGTTCCGCCACGTGCCGGTGCATCCCGTAGTTGTGCGACGGTATCCGTTCCACCGTGATCGGGGCAACGTCGAGCACCGGTCCTTTCTTCTGGCGCGGCCGTTGCGGTACGGCCGCCCCCCGGGGGTTCTTGGTCGAAGTCGGGACGGTCTTGGTCTTTTTGCTGCTCGGCGCCATCGGGACGACTGTGCGAGACCGTCGCAAACGGCACGGGGCCCCGTGCCGAGCCGGCCGGCCGCGGACCGTCCGCAGGGTGTCTTCCCCGGTGACTATCGTCCTCCCGTGCCACAACGAAGCCCAGGTCCTGCCCGCGGTGTTCGAGACGCTCCTCGCATGGCGGCGACCATGGGAAGGACCCCTCGAGGTGGTCATGGTCGAGAACGGCTCCACCGACGACACCTTCGCGGTCGCCGCCGGGTTCGCGGCCGTCGACCCGACCGGTCTCCAGGTCACGCTGGTCTCCCTGCCGGTGGGTGACTACGGTTTGGCGGTGCGCGCCGGGGTCGAACGGTCGACCGCCCCCCTGGTGGCGGTGCTCGACTGCGACATGGTCGACACCGGCTTCGTCGAGTACGCCGTCGGCCTGCTCGACGGTGACCCTGCGCTGGGCGCGGTCCTCGCGTCGAAACTGCTACCCGGCAGCCGGGACACCCGCAGCCTCTACCGCCGCACCGGCAGCAGGGTGTTCTCCGCGCTCGTACGCATGGTGTCGGGATCGTCGCTGCGCGACACCCACGGCAACAAGGTCCTGCGTGGTGATCTGGCGCGCCGCCTCGCCCCGTTGGTCCGCGAGAACGGTTCGCTCTTCGACACCGAACTTCTTCTCCGCATGCTGCGTGAGGGTCGAACGGTGGGGGAAACGAGCACCACGGTGAAAGAGACACGCCCGCCGCGTTCGAGTTACCTCTCGCGGGTACCCGGCACCCTTCGCGGTCTCTGGCGTCTGCGCCGTGCACTGCGACGCGAAGGCCGCGGCGCCCGCAACGGTATGCGCACGGGTCGTCACCCTGCACGGTGACCGGTGACCGGGTAGCTCAGTTGGATCAGAGCAGGTGGCTTCTAACCACCAGGTCGGGGGTTCGACTCCCTCCCCGGTCGCTGCAATACGGGTGCGGTCGCCGTGTTCGAGTGGACGCGGCGGAACCTTTCGACGACAAGCGTCCCGGCCCCTAGTACGAAGGTGCCGAGGAGGGCGGTCGCGAGAAGGACCCGGAGTAGACGCGTCTGCGACGGGGTTGGCTTCACGTAGATGTACCGTTCCGTCTACCGCCCGGAAGACCAGAGGTCACGGAACCCAGAGTTGATGGGCCGCCACGACGACGCCTCCGCGGACGGCGAGGACGAACGGGAATGGCACCCAGGTGTACCCTGCCGGTGTCGGCAAGGGGTCGCCATGGACGAGATCGGTGAGGACGGCCGCGTCGATGGTGAGGTTCCGGCCCGGTCCGGAAGGGTCGGCGAGGCTCACGTCGGCGCGCGGGTCGAGTGCGACGTGCGCCGACGGGTACTCCTCGACCCCGTAGTCGTTGAGGCAGCCGTTCTCGCGGAGCATCTCCGTCGCCCACCGCTCGCACGCCTCACCGAAGCGGACGCGGGCGACGTGGAACACGACGGCGTCGGTTCCGGAGAGCGCGGAGACGTCCGCCCAGTACGTGCCGTCGCGCAGTCGGCCCGCGTCGACTTCGACCGGGTCGCTCTCGTCGAGCACCGGCGCGGTCGTCACCGTCCATAGCGGCTCGGTGGCGGGGTAGGCGTCGGGGACGCACGCCGCGAGGGGTGCGGCGAGGGACAATAGGAGCAGTCCGGGGATCGCGCGCCGGGTGAAGAAGTCTCCTCGCGCCGATCGCGCCGGTCCGCTCACGGGCTTGTGCGACGTGTTCACGAGATCGTCGCCCTCTCGACGATCGACCGGTATTCCTCGGCGGCGAGGGGGAGCACGGAGAGGCGGTTCCCCGGTGCGAGCAGCCGTGACCCGGACAGTTCCGGGATGGTCCGGAGCGTCTCCAGCGAGAGGAATGCGAGCCGTGCCACCGGTGCGAGTCTCACCATGGACCAACGCGGGCATTCGCGGCGCGACCGCGGGTCGAAGTATGGAGACCTGGGGTCGAACTGGGTGGGGTCGGGTTCGTGTTCCCCAACCACTTCGGCGATTCCGGCGACGCCGGGTGGTGCCGCGTTCGAGTGGTAGACGATGACGAGGTCGCCGTTGCGCATGGCTCTGAGGTGGTTTCGCGCCTGGTAGTTGCGCACGCCGTCCCAGCCGGTTCCGCCGAGTCGTTCCAGGTCGTCGTAGGAGAAGACGTCCGGTTCGGTCTTCGCGAGCCAGTGGGCGGAGGTCACGGGGCGGTCAGGCGCGCGACGCACGCCCCGGTCGCCGCCCCGTCGATGTAGTCGTCCATCACGTGGATACCGCCCCAGATCCGGGAGAGACCGGCTTCCTCGGCGGCGTCGAGGAAGTTGTCGAAGGACCGCGGGGTGATGCCGAGGATCAGCCAGCCGCCGGAGGATTCGTTGGCGCCCTGGTCGGTGAACGGAAGCTGCCCGAGGTGCCGGGTGAGAACCTCCGCTGCAGCCCGTGATACCGCGGCGTGTCCGGATGGGTAAGCGGGGAACGGCGGGTTGCCCAGGTAGCTGTTCCAGCCGGACACGGTGCCTGCCAGGACGGTGATCGGCCGAGCGGTCTGGTAGCGGTACTTGTCCGCCCAGACCTGGATGAAGGTGTCACCCATCGCGGTGGTCATGTCGTACATGACGGCGAACGCCGTCGCTGCGTCGATTCTCCCGACGGACATCTCCGCGGAGAGGACCTGGGCAGCGAGGATGACCCAGTGCCCGGGAGGGGTAGGTGTGCGGAGGCGCTCGTCGTCCCAGAAGCGTGCCGCCGCTTTCTGGTCGTCGGTGAGGTTCTCGGTGATCTTCGCGGTCTCCATCGCCGCAGCGAGCGGATCGGCCGGCGGGCTTGCTGCGGCGCACGCCTCGCTTCCGGGCAGATACCTCGCGAGCGTCCCCCAGCCCGGTTCAAGCCCCGGTGCCCAACCAGGCGGGGTCGGCACCCACGCACCCTCACGTTCATGGACGGTCTTCCTGTCGGCGAACCCGTCGCTCTTGGCTCGGTCGATCGCGCGCTTGGCCGAGGAGGCGGCGACGACTGCGGCGAGACCGCGGGCACCGGGTTCGTCGCGCGTGAGTTCCCAGAGGACGACGTCGCGAGAGAGCATCACGCCGCGCATCTTCCCGTCTAGTGCGACACCTTTGGGGTTCCGTCGCAACGCAACGGCGACGTTGTAGGTGGCGACCGCCGCGGCCACGTCCCGCACCGCGTCTACTCCATCGAGCGGCGCAGGATCCCACCCGGGGACGTTCGCATCGAGCGATTCCGGGTAGACGCCGTACGCTCCGAGGAAGGCGAGAGCGAAGCCTCTCGAGGCCACGGTCGGCCCTTCCCCGAAGGTCGAGACGAACCGGGCGGCACCGAAGGCGATCGCACGGAACGCTTCCGGGGTCACCTCGACGTCACGGAAGGGACCGTTCGCGGGCGTTCCCTCACAGGCGAGGTCTTCGCAGACGATCGCCCCGCCGGGGAGCGCCGCGTCAGGTGGGTTGTCGCCCGCGCGCATGACGGCCCCGGCCCAGGAGGCTCCGGTGGTCTCCGCTCCGTTGAGGGACGTGTCCGCGAAAACGGCCGTCGAGAGGTCCGCGTCCGTGAGGGAGACGCCGCGCAGGTACACCCTGGCGAGGAGCGCTCCGCTCAGATCGGCGTTCCGCAGCGAAGCGCCTGCGAGGTTGACGTCTTGCAGGCGAGCACCGCTCAGGTCGGCATCGTCGAGCGTCGAGCCGCGCAGGTCGGTTCCCTCGAGATCGGCGTTCGTGGCGACGACCGCTCGCCACGAGGCGTCACGGGAGCTCGTATTGAACAAGGTGGCGTCGACGAGTCTGGTCCCCTCGAGACGTGCCCGGTCGAGGTCGGCGTGGTCGAGTTTCGCTCCTTCGAGGTTCGCGCCGGTCAGGTCCGCGTCCGTCAGGTCCGCCCCAGAGAAATCCCATCCGCGTAGGTCCCTCCCGGAGAGGTCGGCACCGGCCAGGTCCGCTTGCATACAACTCTTGCTGTCGTCATCCAGGCATTCGGTTCCGGTGTTCTCCGCGGCGCAAGCGGTGACGGCCAGCACGAGCACGGGGACGGAAAGAAGCAAAAGTTTCACGGGAGGACCACTTTCTGGCCGGAAACGATCTCGTCGACGACGAACGTCTTCCCCGAGCGGTATTCGACGGTGACGGAAACCGGGGTTCCGCGTCCTTCAAAACCGATGATCTCGTCGGCGTAACGGGCCGCGTAGAGGCCGTTCTGCAGCATCGCGTAACGCACGACGTCGGGTCCCTGGTCGAACTTGACGACGATCTTCGCGTTTTGCGGCAACTCCCCGCCCGCGAACGAAAGGACGATGTGGTCACGTCGGGGGGAGCGGTTTTCGAAGAGCAACGGTTTGTCCCCGGAGCGGAGGATGATGAAGTCCTCGTCACCGTCGCCGTCGAGGTCGGCGGCGAGTGGAGACTTCAGGCGCCCCGTTACGACCAGGCCGGATTCGGCCGATGTCTCCTCCGTGCTCCCTCCGGTGTTGCGCCACAGGCGCACGACCGATTGGTCGGAGTCGGGGTACGTGCAGTACGACTTGACGATGCTGATGCCGACGTTGTGGCTGGCGACCTGGAGTATGTCAAGCCGGGAGTCGAGGTCGTAGTCGAGGAGGATCGCGCCCCATCCCCAGCCGCCGTGACGGACCCCGTAGTCGTCGGTGACCTCGGTGAAGCCGTTCTTCCCGCCGGCAAAAAGACCGTTCCCGGTTGAGCCGTCCCGACCGAACGACCTCGCCGGATCCACTTCCGTGCACGATCGGAGGTCCCCGGCCGGTGGCGGTAGTTGCGACGCCGCGACGACGAAGATGTCGGCGGTCCCGTCGCCGGTGACGTCGCCGATGGCCAGACCCATTCCGGACTCGTCGTCGGTGATCGGCAGTTCCTCGAACCCGTCGCGGAAGGTGCCGTCGCCGTTGTTGAGGAAGATGCGGGACGTGTTGAAGTCGCTGACCACGTGCAGGTCGAGTTTGCCGTCGCCGTCGTAGTCGTGGAAGGCGCTGAGGAATGCGAGCATCGCCCCGTTGGCCTGGCGCATCCGCACACCGGCGCTCTCGGTGACGTCTTCGAACACTCCGGGCTTTCCTTCCCCGCCGAGGTTCCGGAACAACCTTGCGCCTCCCGGGGTTTTCCGGTCGTCGAGTTCCACGAGTCGCGCTTCGGTGGTGTGCAGGTCGAGCCAGCCGTCGCCGTCGTAGTCGCCGAACACCGCGCCGGTGCCGTTGAGGGACACGTTGAACGACTCCGGTATGCGGCTTTCCTCGGTCGCATCACGGAAGGTGCCGTCACCGTTGGCCATCAGGAGGACGGGTTCGCGTCGACCGAACGCCATGAAGAAGATGTCAGGAGTGCCGTCCCGATCGACGTCCCCGACCGCCACACCGTTGGTGTAGGTGAGGTCGACCCCGGGGGCGACCTTGTCCGAGACGTCGGTGAACCTGAAACCTCCGTCGTTGCGGAGGAAGACGGTCGGTCCTCCCAGCACCGAGGACGTCCAGATGATGTCGGGAAGACCGTCGCCGCTGAAGTCGACGATCGCTCCGCCGCCGGAGGTGTCCGACGTGACGAAACACGCTACATCTCCGGATGTCGCCACTCGCGGGGCGTTGCCCTCGGCCAGACCGGCGACCTGCGGCGAATTCTGATCGCGCGACACGCAGAGGCGCTCATACCGGGTCCGTAACCATTCCGGTTCGGGGATCTCGCGCGCTTGGAACGTCTTCCCTGGACCCGAGCACGCCGAGAGGACGACTACGACCATCGTCGCCAAACCCGCGTTGATTTTTCTCACGCCGGCGACTGTGACAGCCCTCGATTCTCTGTCACTAGTTAGGGGCTCCGGACCCCGGGCCGAGGTCGAGTCCGCGGTTTTTGAGTTGCTCGTGCGCCACGAGGAGCCCGTAGTCGCATCCGACGGAGATATCGTCGAGGATCGCGTCGCAGAGGTCCTCGCCGCGGAGAAGGTCGCGTACGTTGAGCAGGTAGCGGTAGGAGAGCGCCGCCGCGCAGGCGTTGGCGGCCTCGTCCTCCCGGGCGAGCGAGCATGCCCGGGAGTGCTCAAGTGCGATCTGCTGCGTCAGCGGGACGCCCAGGTTCGATTCGGCGAAGAGGACGAGGTTGTCCCCTATGGTGGCAAAGCACGAGACCGGGTAGGGCGCCCGGTCGTTGCACCTGTCCGCGGCTTCGACGGGGTTACGGTTGCGGTAGTTGGCACCCAGGTAGCAGCCCACGTAGAAGAGCTCGGAGAAGCCCTCGACGTCGCAGACGTCCATCGGTTCGTCGAGTTCCGGCAGGAGGGTCCGCGTGGTGCCGGCTCGCCGTTCGAACTCCCACCGGTCCGACCATTCCATGACCGAGGCCGCATGGCACTCGTCACGGGACGAGAACGTGGTCTGCTGCAAGGGGAGTACTTTGCGCGCGACGGCCTCGGTGTGTCCTTCTTCGACGCG
>Ga0172372_10008786_pt1 | contig 13246 bp, 10 predicted proteins | sample LakKiv5m_2_FD_114544 | JGI IMG/M metagenome (GOLD analysis project Ga0172372, IMG submission 114544) | Freshwater microbial communities from Kabuno Bay, South-Kivu, Congo - kab_092012_9.5m | ecosystem: Environmental > Aquatic > Freshwater > Lake | place: Democratic Republic of the Congo...
CCAAAAGAACTGTTAGAAAAACTGCAGCTAAAAAAACTACTGCTAGAAAAACAACCAGAAAAACAGCTTCAAAAAGAAAATAATTTTCTGAAGTATGAAAACTATTTTGAGTGGCGAAATTTTCAATTTTTAAATTTTGAAAATTTCGCCCTCAATTTTTTTGTAATACAATATAGGTATTTGAATCAGCTTCGTACTCCTGTATCACTTTAAAGTTTTTCAAAGTTCTTTTTATTTCGTTTATCTCTTTTAGGTTATAAAAATGACAAAATCTCAAATTAGAGAAATCTTTTTTCCAACCTAGAAAATAGTCATTTTCTTCAATTTTATAAAAATTTGGGATAAATTTGTAAGATTTTAAAATATCAAATTTCCAAAAGCTTAACACTAGAACTCCATTTTTTTCAACTAAATGATCCAAATTTTTAAACCAGTTAATCCTAAATTCTTTACTAGGTATATGATGAGTTACACCAAAAATGACTACCAAGTTGTAACTGCCGATTTTTTGGAAATTTTCATATTCAAAAATATCTTGAGTATGAAAATTTCCTTGTTGGTACTTTTCTTTATTTTGTTTGATAAATTCAATTGTAGAATCAACCCCAAGATAACTTTTAAAATCTACACTTTTTTCTAGTAAAAATTGCAAAAATCTTCCATTTCCGCACCCAAGATCTAAAATATTTGTTTCTGATTTTATATAATTTAAAACGAAAAAAAACCCTTTCCAAAAATTCAAATCTCTTGATTTTGAAAAGCTTTCTTCGTGGTTTTTGTAAAATTCTTGGTTTAAGTTGTTTATTTCTAAAACTCCTTGATTTCTCATATTAGCATTTTAATTATATAATTGTTTTTTAAAGAATATGCAACAAAAAAGGCTGGATTTACAAAAAAATAAGAATATTTTATTGAGTTTGTTTAATAAGATTTATGAAAAATCACCAAAAAATACCTCTGAACTCTATAAAATATGTAAAAATTACCCTTCAAAAGAAGGAGAAGTGTTTTCAAAAAGTTATCTAACAACTTCCCTTAGAGAGTTGGAAAAATTAAATCTTATCTCTTCAGAAAAATGTTTAATTATTATGCCTCTTATTAAAATGAAGGAAACTAGAACAATTTCTGGGGTTACACCAGTTACTGTTTTGACTAAACCTTTTCCTTGTCCTGGAAAATGTATATTTTGCCCAAATGATGTCAAAATGCCAAAGTCTTATTTATCAGACGAGCCGGGGGCTCAAAGAGCTTTATCAAACAAATTTGATCCTTACTTGCAAACATTTAATAGACTTCTTGCTTTTAAAAATACCGGACACCCTACTTCCAAAATAGAACTTCTTATCTTAGGAGGTACTTGGTCTTCTTATCCTATTGAATATCAAATCTGGTTTGTTAAAAGATGTTTTGATGCTTTTAATGAATTTGAAAAATATGAAAAAGATCAAATGTTAATTGATGAAAATCTCAAACAGCCTTTTGAAGAAAGTAAACTCGAAGAAATTGACGGAAGAGATCTTTCAAAATCATATAATCAGATAATTTCAAACGCAATTAAAAATACTAAAAATTTATTTAATGAAAAAGCTTCATGGGAGGAGTTATTTTCCACTCAACATTTAAATGAAAAGTCTAAAACAAAATGTGTGGGGCTTTCTATTGAAACACGCCCTGACGAGATAGATGAAGAAGAGGTATTAAAACTTAGAAAACTTGGAAGTACTAAAGTACAAATTGGTATTCAAAGTTTAGATGATAAGGTTTTAAAATTGAATAAAAGAGGTCACGATGTTTCTCAAACTATAAAAGCTATTACATTGTTAAGAGTAGCGGGGTTCAAAATTCACGCTCATTACATGCCAAATCTCTATGGTTCGAACCCAGATAATGATTGTAAAGATTTTCTGAAACTTTTTTCAATAAAAGATATAAGCCCTGACGAGCTTAAAATTTACCCCTGCTCTTTGATTAAAACAGCTGAATTAATGCAAGTTTATGAAAAAAATTTATGGAAACCCTATACTTCTTTAGAATTATCAAAAGTTTTAGAATTTTGTATTTTAAACACTCCCAGATTTTGTAGATTAACAAGAATTATAAGAGACATACCTTCTACTGATATTGTAGTTGGAAATAAACTGACAAACTTTAGACAAATCGCAGAGAACAAGCTTAAAGAGACAAAACAAATTCCAGTAGAAATAAGAAGTCGTGAGATTAAGAATAAAAACTTTAGTTCTTTAAAATTGATAATGAAAGAGATATCTTATGAGACAACTTATTCAACAGAGTACTTTATTGAGTTTGTTGGAGAGGGAGATGAAATTTTTGGCTTTATTAGGCTTTCATTGCCAAAAATTTCATCTTTTATAACAGAAATTAAAGATTGTGCAGTAATTCGTGAGGTTCATGTTTACGGAAAAAGTACCAAGGTTGGCGAAAAAGAGGGTCAAAACACGCAACATCAAGGACTTGGGAAAAAACTTTTAAAAAGAGCTGAAGAGATTGCATTAAGCAATTGTTTTAAAAAAATTGCGGTAATATCTGCTATTGGAACCAGGGAGTATTATTCAAAAAATGGATATACTCTTCAAAATCTCTATCAATTAAAGAATTTAGAATAAATGTTTGTATTTTTTTAAAAGTATGTATAAAATATATTATGCCTACATTTAGAGGTAAAGATAATAAGGTTATTATCTACGGGGCTTTATGGTGCCCTGACACACTTCGTTCTCTTGAATTTTTAAGCAAAAATAAAATTGAATATGAGTTTAAAGATATTGATAAAAATGAAGAAAATCTACAATATGTTGAAAATGCTAATAACGGGCTTAGAATAATTCCTACTATTTTACTACCTGAAGGAACAATTTTAACCGAGCCTTCAAACGCCCAATTATCTAAAGGACTAAAACTAGACTAATCAATAATCAAATTTTACAATAACTTCTTTATTTAATAAATTTTTGGGATCTAACTCTTTTTTTATTTTCCCCCAATTATTTAAAGTTTTTTGGCCAAATTGAGAAATTAAATCATTTTCTTCTAAACTATGAATTCCATACAAATATCTTTTTCCATTTAATGAGTAACATATTTTTGAAAGTTCTTTTATTGCTTCCAATGTTTTGGGAATTTCATCTTTTTTAATAGTAGGCATAAGTCCAATTCCGTATGAGAATTTTTCTTCTAAAATTTGAGGGACTAAAACAAAATTTTGATTGAGATTTCTGCCAATGTAAGTTGGCATCATATTAATTGAAAAAGAGCCGTTTAAAAAAGATTGAGTTAAAATTCTTTTTTCTAAATCAAAATGTTTTATAATTTTTCTTATTTCTTTTAAAAAATAAAAATAATTTTTTTCAGGTAAAATGTAATCGCTCCAAGGGTGAATTCCTTCAATATGATTATTGTTTAAATCAATTGGATAATATTCAAACATAGTTTTTTTAGGAATTGTGCAATAACCGATATTTATATCAAAATATTCTTTTTTGTGAGTTTTAAGATTTAAAACTAAATCTTTTGAAAAAATTGTTTTTACTTTGTTAAAATCTTCTTTTAAATTTTTAGATTCAAGAATCAGCATTAAAGCGTGCGGGCTTGAACCAAGAAACTCACCTCCTTTAGAAATTCCATTGAACCCAACTATTTCAGGAATTTCTAAAACTTTTTTAATTTTATTTTCATAATCTTGGTCTGAAAATGAAAGTAATTCTAAAACAACAACATTTTTTTGAGAGGGGATAACTTTAATTTTCAGTTCAGAGATAACTCCAATTTTACCAAAACCACCTAAAGAGTAATAAAAATATTCTGAATTTTCCTTCTCTGAACATTTAAGAATTTCTCCTTCCATTGTAACTAGTGTTAATTCTATAACTGAATTCCAAAAACCCCCATACCTAAAAGAATAAGGACCAACACCTCCGACAGAAGCTGTACCTCCAATTTGGATTTTTTGTTTTGGATTGTTTGGAAAAATTGGAAGTGAGAAATCTGGAAATTCAATTTCGTGAAATATTTCGCTCCATGAATTTCCAGCTCCACAACTCACTTCCAATTTTTCTCTATCAAATTTCAAAAACTTTAACATCGACAAATCGACTTGAGTTTTTGAAGTTAAAGTTTGACCATTTACAGAATGACCTGTATTTCTGATTGTGACATCTTTATTTTCATGATTTAATTTTCTTAAAATCTTTGCTAATTCGTTTGTAGATTTTGGAGAAATTATTTCTAAAGGAGTTTTAAAATATATTTCTCCAAAATCAGTTTGTAATTTATTCTTCGATAATCTCGATTGAGTTGATGATGACATCTTTAATTGGTTTATCATTTTGACCGGTTTGGACTTTTCCAATCTTTTCAACTACATCAAGACCCAAAACTACTTCACCAAAATTAGTGTGCCTTCCGTCGAGCCAAGGAGTTTCATTAGCTGTCACTATAAAAAATTGAGAACCGTTTGTATTAGGGCCAGCATTTGCCATTGCCAAAGATCCTTTGACAATTTTTCGAGGGGAGGTTTCGTCTTTGAAAGTATAACCAGGTCCGCCCGTTCCGTTCCCATCAGGGTCTCCTCCTTGAATCATAAAATCTGGAATTACTCTATGAAAAATAAGACCATCATAGAATTTCTTTCGAGCTAAAGTCACAAAATTGTTAACAGTAATTGGAGTTTCTTTAGCAAACAAACTTATAGTAAATTCTCCATAATTTGTTTTAAATTTGGCTTGATACTTTTTGTTTAAATCTATTGTTGTTTGTTGGGTATTCATTTTTTCTTGATTTATATTACCTTCTGGGCTAGAATTTTCTACTTTTTTTTGAGCTAAATCTTGAACAACTTTGGAAACTGGATCTTTAGGTTCTTCCTTCTTGTTTAAGTTGTAACCTGTAACTACAATTATTGCTATAACAATACCTATAACCGGTAGTATATCTATAAATTTGTCATTCATATAATTGATTATATATCAAAAATTGATATAATTTTAAAGATTTATGTCATACAAAATCTCAGAAAATTTTTCCTTAACTAAAACTGAAAGAATTCCTTCTAGGAAGACTAATGTTTACTTTTACAGTCATAAAAAAACAGGAGCTCAGATAATATACATGAAAAATGCAAACGAAAATGCAAGTTTTGGTACATTTTTTAAAACGCCGGCTCATAACAATAAAGGTACTACTCATATTTTGGAACATCTAGTTTTTAGCGGTTCTAAAAACTTTCCAAAAGTGGATATTCTTGATTATATAAAAAATAACTCTTTAGTCTCTTTTGTTAACGCAGCAACTTATATCGATGCAACTTTGTATTATTTTGCTTCCTCTTTTGAAAAAGACTTTTTAAATGTTTTAAATATGTATCTAGATTTTATTTATTTCCCAATATTAGATGAAGAAATGTTTAAAAGAGAAGCTTTCTTTTATACAAAAAACAAAAATGAATATAACTTTAATGGAATTGTTTTTAATGAAATGAAAAATAATTTATTAACTTTAAATTCTAAAATTTATGATACTCTTAGAGAGATGTTTGAAACTGGGCCTTATTCATATGAATCAGGCGGGGATCCTTTAGATATCGTTGACTTAACAAATGATGAGATAAAAAAATATCATAAAAAATATTACCACCCTTCAAACTCTTATACAGTTATTTTTGGAAAAATAAACGAAAAAAAAGTTTTTGAAAAATTAAATGAGGTCTATTCTCAATTTGAAAAATCTGAAAATTTTGATTTAAAACCAGCAGTCCCTACTTTTAAGAATAAAAAAATAGAAGTAGAATATCAGTCACCTGATGTAAACGATAGGGGAAATTTCTCTAAATATTACTTGTTTAAAGATATTACTTCTGAAGAAGACTTTGTTTTATTAAAATCTGGAATTTCTACCTTGCTTAACTTTGATTTTTCACCTGTAGCTAAAGATTTACAGGACTCAAAACTACTTAATTCATTTTCTTTAATATTATCTGATGATTTAAAATACCCTGTTTTGATTATTTCTTGTAAAGGGGTTATGAAAGAAAATATTGAAAAACTTGAAAATCTACTAGATGCTTCTATTAAAAAACATACAACAAACATTTCAAATGAAATTAAAGAAATTTTATTAAAGAAATTAGAATTATATTATAAAGAGCTTGAGTTTTCGAAAAATCAAGGTGTGTATGAAACATCTCAAATTTTAGAAAAATGGAAGAATGATTTTGACCCTTTAATCCTAAGGAGAGGTTTAAAAACTCTTAGTTTATATAAAAAATCTTTAAAAGAAAAAAATTTAGAAAAGTTTATTATGAAGGCTTTTTCCGATGCTCAAACTTTAAGTGCTAGGTTTAACCCTTCAAAAAATTTATTAGATGAATACAACCAGAAAATTTCAGATAAATTACAGCAAAAACTTAAAAATCTAGATTCTGATAAACTTAACCAAGAAATATTAAATTTTGAAAAAAAGGGTGATAACATAAATGACTCTAATGTTTATCCAAATATAAAAAAATTATCAATTAAAGATTTAAAAGTTGATGTATTAGAATTTCCAATAAAAGTAAAAGATTCAATGTATTACACCGAAGTTACTTCAGAAGACATCTTTAGGCTAAAGCTTGGATTTGATATTTCCAAAATTGATTCTTCCAAGTACTTTTATCTTGAAACTTACCTGGATTTACTGACAAAAACTGGAATCAAAAAACATAATTACATGGAATTTGGAAAATTAACATCTAAAATTATTCCAAATTTTCATGTTTATAGTGAATTTTTTAAAGATTGTAAAACAGATAAATATAATTTTTACGCAATTTTTAATTTAACATTTTTACTTACCGATAAAGATAAAGTTTTAGATTTAATTCTAGAGTTAAAAAATGATATCTATTTTGAGAAGGATTGGGTTCTATTTTGTCTAAGAGAAAAGCTAGAAGAAATAGAGCAAACAATAGTACAAAAACCTGAAAGGTTTGGGTTACTACTTGCTAAATCTTTAGTCAGTCCTAGTAATTATTACAGTTATCAAACAGAATCTTTACCTTACTATGAAAAATTAAAAAACATAGTAACAGATTTTGAAAATAATTATGAAAATTTTTTTGAGGAGCTTAAAAAAATACATGAACTTATATTGAGCCAAAATTGTTTTCTTTACTATGCGACTTCTAAAAATTATTTAGAAGACGGGAGAGTCTTTTTAAAGAATTTTGTTGATAAGTTAAATCTTAAAGTTGTGACAAAAGAAAAAATTCAAAGTTTTACTTATCCTGATTATGAAAAAGCTTATAAAAACTCGCCAGATGAAACCTATAACCATTTTATATCTAACTCAGAAAATAACTTTGTTATTGTAAGTTTTAAATATGATAAAGTTAGCAAAGATTATAAAGATTTACTTCCAACAACTGAATTTTATATTGATAAGTATCTTTGGGATAATGTAAGAATTAAAGGTAAGGCCTATGGTTCTATAATGAATTATAATATTAGCTCTAATTCTTCTTACTTTCAATCAATAAGAGATCCAAACATTGACAAGACTATTGATTGTTTTAGTAATTATCAAAAAAGTTATAACATCAACAAGCTTAAAAAGAAAGATTATGAAAAACTAAAACTTCAAAAACTTTCTGAATATAAATTAATTCTGACAAACAATAAACTCTTTTCAATCACAATTTATAATTTTCTTTCAAATCATGACTTCGAGTATCGAAAAAGTATTCTTGAAAGACTTAAAAGTATGAAGTTTATAGAATATAAAGATTTGTTTCACCACTTAAAAAAAGTTGTAAAAAAATTTGTAGTTGTTGTTGCTACAGAAAAAAATTTGTCAAAATCAAAACATAAGTTTATAACAACTAAGTTTAAATAATTTTAAGATATAATTATTTTATGAAAAACAAAATTACTCCAAGAGACAAAGATTTTTCAGAGTGGTATCAAGATGTTATTGAAGTATCAGGCCTTGCAGAGCATAGTATTGTAAAAGGTTCGATGGTTATAAAACCTTATGGTTATGCTATTTGGGAAAATATTCAAAAAGAGTTAGATTTTAGATTTAAAAGTTATGGAGTTGAAAACGCCTACTTTCCACTATTTATTCCCGAAAGTTTATTACAAAGAGAAGCAGAGCATGTTGAAGGTTTTTCACCAGAATTAGCTGTTGTAACAATAGCTGGAGGTAAACCGTTGGCTGAAAATTTAGTTGTTAGACCTACATCTGAAACAATAATTTATGATACTTTTAAGAATTGGATTTCATCCCACAGAGATTTACCCTTGCTTATAAATCAATGGGCTAATGTTGTTAGATGGGAAATGAGACCAAGAATGTTTTTAAGAACCACAGAATTTTTGTGGCAAGAAGGTCATACCGCTCATGAAACTATGGAAGAAGCAGATAATTTTGCTAGAAAAATGCTTGAAGTTTATAAGACTTTCGCTGAAGAGTTTTTGGCAATTCCAGTAATAGATGGAATAAAATCAGAAAACGAAAAATTTGCTGGGGCTTACAAAACTTATACGATTGAAGCTTTATCTCAAGATGGGAAAGCTATTCAATTTGCAACTTCTCATAATTTAGGTCAAAATTTCTCTAAAGCATTTGATATAAAATTTTCTGATAAAAATTCTAAACTTGAACATGTTTACCAAACTTCTTGGGGTTTATCAACTAGATCAATTGGAGCTTTAGTTATGTCTCACTCAGATGATGAAGGTTTGGTCTTACCTCCAAAAATTGCTCCCACTCAAGTTGTAATAATTCCAATATTAGGCAAAAACGAATCTGATAATTCAAAAGTTTTGTCTTACTGTGATGATATAAAAAACAATTTGATTCAAACAGAAATTGTAAGAGTAAAAATTGATACTTCAGAAAAAAACTTTGGTGAGAAATCTTTTTTTTGGGAAAAAAGAGGTGTCCCAGTTAGAATTGAAGTTGGTTTAAGAGATATAGAAAATAATAAATTTTTTATAACAAGAAGAGATCTTAAGCAGAAATCCGAAGTCTCTTTATCAGAAATTCCTAATTTCGTCACAAACTTACTTTCAGAAATTCAATTATTTTTGTTTCATCAAGCACAAAGTAGATTAGGAAGGCAAATTGTTTCTGTTTCAGATTACGAAGACTTTAAGAAAAAAATTGAAGAAGGAAAAGCTGTGTACGCTTTTTTTGATGAAGATTCAAAAATTGAAGCTCGTGTAAAAGAAGAAACAAAAGCTTCAACAAGATGTAGGCCTTTCAAAAGAGATAACGAATTAGGTAAATCCTTGTTTAATGGACAAGATAACTCTAAAATGTACATTTTTGCAAAATCATATTAAGTTTGGAATATTTCAATAAATTGATAAGTCCAAAAAAACTATTGAGTAACTTTTGAGAGATTTGCTTCAATTTTTAGCTTTAAGTTGTTGTATTTAGCTTGAAGCTCGTTCTTCTTTTGTAGTGTAATTTGTTGATTTTGATTCAAAATTAAATAAATCTCGTCGTGAAGATTTGCAAATTCTTTTAAATCTGTTGTAATTGTGTTGTTTAAAGAGGCTGAATCGGCTGAAGCTAGGTCTAACACTCTTAATTTTTCATCTTGAGAAAGTATCTGGTTTGCGGCAGTTCTAACATTTTCTTTATTTATGTTTTGGTCACTTAAATTTAAGGGGTAATTTGTTGTAATTTGTTTTATAGCAGAGTTTACTTCGCTTGATATGATTGCATAATCTTGATTAGATACTTTTGAAACAGTTGGAGTTGGTGTAGGAGCTATTTCTGTTTCTCTGACAAGATTTTCTTGAGGAATTACAACATTGTTTTGTGTTGATGGTTGGGTTAAGTTTGCGATAAGTAGTATTCCTACAGAAACTATTAAAACTCCTAAAATTCCTGCTCCTAAAAGTATTAAAGTCTGTTTGTTTACTGGAGAACTTGATTTTGTCATTCTGTTTATATTGCTATTTGATTGTGTGATGCTTGGCTGGGATGGTGTTGTTGGTGCGGAGGCTGGAGTTGTAGGTGCGGAGGCTGGAGTTGTAGGTGAAGGTGTTTTAAATAAATCTTCTACAGGGTTATGATTTACTTCACTTGTTATTTTTGGTTCGGGAGTTATTTCATTTGTTTTTTCTGAAGTTTCAGATGCAATAGTTTCTAGGGCAGGTGCTGGTACTGCGGCTGGGGTAGGGGTAGAGATAGGGTTTGGGGCTATACTTGATGTAGTAAGGTTTGAGATTGGAGTTATTTCTTTATTTATTTTTAAATCTGGTTGTGACAAAAAAGATGTAGTTTGAGGTCTATACTCATTTTTCTCAAAAACTTGATTTTGTACTGGAACACTTTGAGGACTTGGGTTTTCAGATTTTTCAGAAATATCTAAAGCTGAAGGGTTTATAGTATTTGTAAAAATGTTGTCAGGAATTTTTGGTTGTACTGGCTCTAAATTCACAGGTTCTAGACTCATTGGTGTTTCGTTTCTAAGCTCTGGAACAATTGAATTTGTTGGTGGAGTTTGGTTATTTTGATTACTTGAACTATTTTGAGGTACAGAACTTTGATTGTTATTTTGGTTTGGGTCAGGGTTCATACTTAATATTATGACATTAAAAATTTATTTGTGAATAGAATTTTTTTAAAAAGAAGAAGTAATTTTGTATTTATCGATTACTTGAATACAAGATTTAACAAGCTCGTTGTCGCTTTCATTTAATTGCTTGACTTGAGGACTTTGAAGGATTTGGGAATCGTAGTTAGTTGTGTTTTTTATGATATCTCCAGATGCGGAAGTATTTATGTCAACAACTTGAATTGTTGTAGTACCTAATATAGTAGCTTTTTCTAAAACTTCTGCTGAAGGTGAGGTATCAGAAAGTATGCCTCCTATTTCTGAAATTTTTTGAGTAGTTAATTCTAGTTTTTTAATTGGTATGTCGATAATTTGTTCTTTTAAATTTTCATAAGTATTGTGGACATTTTTTTCTGTTTCATTAAATTGTAATGAAGCATCTAATAGTTTTCCCTCACTATTAACACTTAAAACTTTTGAATCTGCTACAGGGAAGTTAATGTAATAGTAGTACCCACCGATACCTAATAGTGATAAAACAAATATTAATATAAGTTTGATACTTCCTTTGCTGTCCATATTTTTGTGTGAATTTTAGAATACCACTTAATCTAGATATTTGTCTATAGTTTTTTTCTAATTGTTTTTTTAGATTTAGAAATAAATTCTAAAAATAGTGGGTGTGGGTCTAAAGGTCTGGATTTATATTCTGGGTGAAATTGAGTTCCGACAAAAAAAGGATGGACACTGTGCGGTAATTCTACAATTTCTACCAAACTTTCATCAAGACTTGTGCCACTGACAACTAAACCAGCTTTTTCAAGCAGTTCTCGATAATTATTATTGAATTCATATCTATGCCTATGTCTCTCAATTATAATATTTTCTTCTTTGTCATAAATGTTTTTGTTAGGGTATTTATTGTAGGCTTCATAAGCTACACTTCCTTTTTTAAGGATACAAGGCCATCCTCCTAGTCTTATAGTTCCACCGTAGTTTTTACTTTTTAAGTATTCAACCTGGTTTGGCATTACATGAATTACAGGATTTTTTGTTTCTGGATCAGCTTCTTCTGAATTTGCTCCTTTTAATCCTAATACATTTCTTGCAAACTCAATAACTGACATTTGCATCCCAAAGCAAAGTCCCAAATACGGTATTTTATTCTTTCTAGCAAGTTCAATAACTTTTAGCTTTCCTTCAACGCCTCTTGAACCCCAACCTTGTGGAACAATAATTCCTCCACATTTTAATAAATCTGTTTCCATTAACTTTCGTTTTTCTAGGTTTTCCATATCTTCTACATTAAACCACTTTATGATTGGATTTAAATTTAGTTTCCAAGATGCGTGTTTTATAGCTTCTAAAACACAAACATAAGAGTCCTCCAGACTAAATTTTCCTGAAGCATAATATTTTCCGCAAATTGCAATAGTTACAGAATTTTTCTTTCTTTTTGTTTTATCTAAATTCATGATAAATTTGGTCCAATTTTTATCTTCTCTTTTTTTAGGCTTTAACCCTATAGCTTTTAATAATGTTTTTGGAAAGTTTTGAGACTTTAAAGTTTCTGGAATTCTATAAATTGTGTCAACATCTGGAGCTGCGAATATAAATTCTTTTTTAATTCCTGTGTTTATCGACATAGTACTTTTTCTCTTATCGTCAATTTCAACAGCGCTTCTGCATACAATAAAGTTTGGTTGTAAGCCTAATTTGTATAATTCGTAAATACTTGTTTGAGCAGGTTTACTTTTCATTTCACCTAGAAATTCTGGAATAGGAAGATAAACTAAATGAATTATAAAAACATTTTCTGGTTCTAAAAGTTTTAATTTTCTAATTGCTTCATAAAACATTATATTTTGGTATTCTCCTACAGTTCCTCCAACTTCAATTAGGAGAATGTCCGCTTCGTCTTTATGGGATGTTTCTCTAATTCTTCTAATAATTTCTGCAGGTATGTGAACATTTCCTTCAACACATTTACCACCGTATTCTAATTGTCTTTCATTAGTTATAACATCATAATAAATTTTTCCCATAGTTATGTAGTTGTGTTTTAAGACATTTTTGTTAAGAAATCTTTCATAATGCCCTAAGTCTTGATCTGTTTCTCTGGCGTCTTCGGTGACAAAAACTTCTCCGTGTTCTAGAGGATTCATAGTTCCAGCATCTAGATTAAGATACATATCAGCTTTTAAAACTGAAGTTTTAAAACCTAAATTTTGTAAAATAAGACCTGTAGAGGCAGTAATTATTCCTTTACCTAAACCTGAAATAACACCTCCAGTAACAAAAATATATTTGCATTTTTTTTGCATATTTTTACTTTCTAAAATTTTATATTATTGAGTTTTTTATGTCTCTATAAATTATAAAATTGAGAGTATAAATTACAAGTAACAATATCTTTTTTAAAACAATTGTGTTTTTGATATTTTGTCTGAAAAATAATATAATACCTCATAATTGGGGAATCGTCTAACGGCAGGACGCCTGGTTCTGACCCAGGTAATTGGGGTTCGAATCCCTGTTCCCCAGCCATGAAGAAATTTGTGGAATAATTTCCACAAATTTCTTCATTGATTGTGGGAGCTAAGGGATTTGAACTTAGCGAAGCTAATGTTCGCCAATTGCCTGCAATTGTACCCATCCCTGTTCGGGAAGCCATGAAGA
>Ga0172372_10008789_pt1 | contig 13242 bp, 4 predicted proteins | sample LakKiv5m_2_FD_114544 | JGI IMG/M metagenome (GOLD analysis project Ga0172372, IMG submission 114544) | Freshwater microbial communities from Kabuno Bay, South-Kivu, Congo - kab_092012_9.5m | ecosystem: Environmental > Aquatic > Freshwater > Lake | place: Democratic Republic of the Congo...
AATCAAGCCGCCGAATACAGCGGATATAGTGTAAGTCTATCCGCGGATGGAACCACGGTTGCGATTGGGTCCTATGCTTACGACATCGGCGCCAACGGAAATGAAGGCCGAACCCGAATCTACAAATACAACGGAACTTCGTGGAATCCGTTAGGGGCGGACATTTCGGGAAATCAACAGGACGAAAACAGCGGATATAGTGTAAGTCTATCGGCGGATGGAACCACGGTTGCGATTGGGTCCTATGCTTTCGACATTAGCCCCAATAATGATGTAGGCCGAACCCGAATCTACAAATACAACGGAACTTCGTGGAACCAGTTAGGATTGGACATTTCGGGAAATCAAGCGGGTGAATTCAGCGGATATAGTGTAAGTCTATCGGCGGATGGAACCGTTGTTGCGTTTGGGTCCAATACGTACGACATCGTCGCCAACGCAAATGAAGGCCGAACCCGAATCTACAAATACAACGGAACCTCGTGGGTACAGATGGGATTGGACATTTCAGGCAACCAAGCGAACGAAAACAGCGGATATAGTGTAAGTCTATCCGCGGATGGAACCACGGTTGCGATTGGGTCCTATGCTTTCGACATTAGCCCCAATAATGATGTAGGCCGAACCCAAATCTACAAATACAATGGAACTGCGTGGAACCAGTTAGGGTTGGACATTTCAGGCAACCAAGCGAGCGAACAAAGCGGACTAAGTGTAAGTCTATCCGCGGATGGAACCACGGTTGCGATTGGGTCCTATGCTTACGACATCGGCGCCAATACTAATGTAGGCCGAACCCGAATCTATAAATACAACGGAACCTCGTGGGTACAGATGGGGTTGGACATTTCGGGCAACCAAGTGAGCGAACACAGCGGATTTAGTGTAATTCTATCGGCGGATGGAAATACGGTTGCGATTGGGTCTCGATATTACGACATCGCCACCAACGCAAATGAAGGCCGAACCCGAATCTACAAATACAACGGAACTGCGTGGAATCCGTTAGGGGCGGACATTTCGGGAAATCAAGCGAACGAATACAGCGGATATAGTGTAAGTTTATCCGCGGATGGAACCACGGTTGCAATTGGGTCCTATGCTTTCGACACATCCTCGATTTCTGATGTAGGCCGAACCCGTATCTACCGAATCCCCATCTATGCGACCCCCACCTTTTCGAGTAGCAACCCCGCCGTCGCCGATATGAGTTACGGCCTCCTCTTTATCAAACAAGATGCGAGCGGAACATCTACCATCACCGCGGTCCAACCTGCGACCCCGCCATTTACATTCGCTCCCGTGACCGTCCAAGGCACTCTCACCGTCAGCGGAACCGTATATACGCTCGTATATAATACTTTCTACCCGATACTTACCCCTTTTGCGGGTGCCGTCGCTGGCGATTCGCCGTGTGTGGCGTATGGTCGGGCGGGTTCGCAAGGTGCGGGGGCGCCGCTTTGGATGGTTGCTGACGGTAGTGCGACTGGCGGCGGCGGCGCTGGCACGAATGTCTTCGCGATGTCGTCGGCTCCCACCACCCTCGGTGCGTGGTCGGTCGTGGCGTCCAATGCGCCTTCCGCACCTTTCTCGACGTGTAATTCACTCGCGTATTCCAATGGCGTCTGGGTCGCGGGCAATCATACGGCGGCGACGAACCTCTTCGCGCGCTCTACAAACGGCGGCAGCACATGGACCCCTGTCACGGCGTCATCTGTCAGCGGTATTCTCACGGGAGCGGCGGCCATCGGCGCGAATTCCTTCTGTAACTTCTCGCTCGCCTACGCCGATTATTCGAGCGACACGAATCTCCGGTCGTGGGTCGCCGTCCAAGGCACGAAGAACTTCTTCTTTGATGGGGGGGTCTCGGCCGTAGCGACGCCGACGCCGGATGTGAGCGCGGCGGTGTATAATGCCGTGGGCGGTGGAACGCGTCCTTGGTGGGTCGCTGGAGGCGTCGGTCTCGCCGGTGTTGCGTCCATCGGTTCCACTACCGACCCCAGTGGCGCAACAGGTTGGACGAAAGCCACAAGTCCCGACATCGCCAATCTCGCCAGCATCAACGCCATCGCATTCTCGCCATTTACGCAACGATGGTTGGCAGTAGGTGCGGGTGCGTCGCCAGGGTCACTCGGGACGAATATTCTTTACAGTGACGCATCAGGCACAGGTTGGACCTCGAATGCGGTGGCGACTGCGCTGACACCGGTTATCACATTGAATACGTGTATATGGAATCAACTACCGACCCCCGCCGCCGTATCCTCAGCCGGGAGATGGCTTGTCGGCGGAACGCGGAATGATGGTGGCAGCATCACCATCGCCAATTCCGCAAGTATCTACATCTCCACCGACACGAGTGGCGCGGCCGCGCCTTGGACGCCCATCACCGGCACTGGTGCCATCCTGTCGCAAGTTTATTCTCTCGCATTTAACGGCAGCGTATGGATTGCGGCAGGCGCACCGGCAACGGACAATGGAAGCACGAGCACCTTGATGCGAACTACCACCGACCCCACCGGCGCGAGTGGATGGGTAGGTATCCCAGCGACCAATGCGAGCACTGGCGGGTTCGATACGGCTGCGCGGTCGGTGACGTGGAATGCGGACCAGCAGATGTGGATTGCCACCGGCGAAAACACGGGCTCAACGACGGATGCGTCCTTCTCTTCCGTGATTTATTCGCGTGATATCAACGGCGCGCCAGGCACATGGCGTAGTGTGCGTGAATCCAACTCCTTCTGTTTTTCAGGCGAAGGCACGAGTATCGCGTTCAAAGGCGACAGGTGGTTCGCAGCAGGACAAGGGACCAATCAGATTGTCGCGACAACTGCGTCTTCTACCGCCGCTGCCTCATCTGCCGCAGGAGCGACATGGACGCCCATCACTCACGGCACCGCACTCACCAGTATTTCCGATATTGCTTATACGGGTCGGCGTCTCATCGCAACCGGTTCGAGCTCAGGTGGAGCAAGCAACGGTGTGATTTACACAACGGATAACTCGGGAAGTGTATGGACCGCCGCACCAGCGACACCCGGTCCTGGATTCAACGACGCATTAGGTGGCGGAACAAGCATCACAATCGAGCCGTCGATCGAAGGAGGTGCAGGTCATGTCGTAGCAACTGGCAGGTCGGCGACAAACGCGATAAGTATCAGCACAGATGGTGGTGTGTCTTGGAATGTTTCGGCGGCGCCGAGTGTTCAGTTCAGCACTCTCGATGCTTCTTCCTCGACAACCACCCAGCCCCTCTTTACAACGGGCGGAAATAGTGTAGCGTATATCGGCAACGATACATTATTCTTAGGTGGTGGTACTGATGTTCAGTGGTCGGGAAAGCGGTGGGTCGCAACAGGTCGCAATACCGGGTCAAGCACAGCCGCCACCGCCACCGTGACCGCCGTCACCGCCACACCACTCCCCGACGTCATCAATAACAATACATCCGCAGTTGCGACAAGCGACGACGGAATAATATGGCAGAGTGTGAGCGGGTTGCAGGCATCAAACTTAAACGAAGGCACGGTCATCGCGAGCAACCCGCGTATCGGACCAACGCCACTCATCAACAGTCAAATCATCATCTCGGACGGCGGCGACGCTGAACCAAATGCCGACTATGGTGGTATGATATGCGGTATGGGCGGCAGCGGAACCGGCGTAGCACAAATCGACATCATCGCGGAGCTTCCACCGGTATCGAACGCCGCATCGAGTGTCGGAGCATCAGGTGCGGTGAATATCCTAGGCGCAGCAGGAAATGGCGGTGCCAACAGCATCGGAAATGCGCCAAACGCGAGTTTCGATAACGCATCCTTCGCGATAACAACACGCCCAATCTAACCAATACTTCTTCTTACGATAATACAGTAGGAGAACAAACATTTATCCTCGTCATCATGTCGTTCGCGAGAAGGACGGGAACAGGAACAACAAATAGTGTATTTAGAAAAGTGACAAGCAGCACCGCATTTGGCGGCGGTGGTTCGAATATGTTGAGTTTAACAAGCACTGTAAATAGCGGTCTTATCAGCGCATTAGGGGGCGGAGGTGCGGGCACGGGCACTGGCGGAACGGGAGGCGGCGGCACGGGTGGTATTGGTGGAGGTAGTGGCGATGGATGCGCCGAAATCGAAGCACTCATGACCAGTTCCGTCGTCAGTGATATCAGCGAAATCAGTAAAAATTACGCATCGGGTGCTTTCAATCTCATTAAATCGCAACTCAACCAGACATTATACAATAATTATTCGCTCGGATTATACACGGCAAGAAAACCGCTGAACGCAACCTATGAAAAGGTCCGTAAGTTTATCAATACAAATTTAGAAGGTCTGCTTCAGTCAATTAACCTCCACAATATCAATACGAGTGTTACCGCCGAAAAGGACGCTTACAAAATCATCGCGGATAAATTCAACGACCCGAATGAACTCCTCGCGCAATTGAATATGTTGCGCGGGTCAATGTCCCTCTTCCCCGAACAGCACATCACGGTTATTCCTGTTCAAATCAAGCCAGAATATCTCATTTACATTCAGACCTACGGTTATCCAGAGAACGGTATTTGGGATCCCGATTTGTTGGGTGCGATTCTTGCGAGTATTGGGCCGACAACGGTATAATCATGACAATGACAATGACAATGACATCGCGCGCACACGCGGGATAAATAAGATAAATACATTCTTATTACATAATAGTATTGTAATAAGAAGAAGAATTCGAAAGAGGAACCGATGTCGAAACAAGATAGTGGAACCAAACGCGGCAAATACGGGTTCGACCTCGACATCAATAGTTATTCGATCGAGGACTTGATGGAAATCTACCGAATCCCGAAAAACCAGAAAGGCAACGTGACCGAAGACTATGTCAAAAACATGACAAAGGAAATCGTTCAGCAGTATAAGAATTATAATGCCAGCGGTCTCGGCGGCGATATGCCGTTTTCCGAAAATTACAGCGAGGACGATGAATACGTGATCTTTTTCAATGAGGCGCAAAAACGGATTCTTCAGTATCTTCAATCCGGCGTGAGCTTCATCACCGACGCTAATCTCTCATCCGCGACCGGAAAAACCGTCGAAAACCAGCTCATCCAAAAATTCTCGCCGTCATCGATTCTGAGTGACGGAGATAAACTCGTCATGATGCCCAAAGAGGATGTGCGTGTTCAAAATATCAACCCCAATCTCATCGCCACGCCCTCTATTGTTCATGAATATGCGAAGGGCGTGATTAATCCTCTCGAGCGACGCACAATAAAGCGTATTATAAGTATAGATACGTTGTTTCGAGAGAATCATGGAAGCACGAGCTCCGCCGACTATATATGGAATTTACCGACGCCCATTAACAATATTCTCTCGATGAAAATCGTGTCGATGGAGTTTCCAAATATGATAAAAATGTTTTCGAATGAACGAAAAAACAATATATTCACGGTTCATCTCTATAATGTTCCGCAGCGTTATATCGAGGGCGGTATCACGAAAACGGTGTTTATTAACCACAGCGAAACCGTTATTATTCCCGAGGGGTTTCTGATTTCATCGGATTTTCAGATTCTCATGAGCAATCATCTCATCAACGCACTCCCTCCCGTCGCAGGGACGGTGGTGGCGGATTTAGTAAATATATCAAATGTGCCGACATATGTTCCGCGCGCCACTTCCGCATATACCGCCGCAACATCGAACCAACTCGTATATAACGGACTAAAATACATCGTCGCAGAGGTGAGCGACCTTTCAACAAAGTCGATTTTTCGTTCGAGAGAATCCAGTGACACGGTTCCGCCGACACCGACAAGCGCGAACGACCCCAGCTACCGCGCATTTTCCGGTTCATACGCAACAAACTATCAATACTCGCCGAATTTCTGGTTCAAGCTCGATTTCAATATTCAAGACGACAAATCATTTACTGATTATTATAAGGAGGGCGGTATTTATGTGCGTAAAATAACGACACAAGACATCTCATACAATGGGCAAACGATATCGGTAATGGTGGATCCCGACCCCAATTCCAACGAATGCGCGAGTTCATCGTCGGCACGCACACATATGACGTCGAAGACGCTCCAGTGCTTTCGTCCGAAATTGGACCCGCATACAGGTAAGGTTACGCGGTCAAATACGAAGATGCGACCGCTCTATAAAAACGCAGGCTGGTCGATCGGGTTTTATAAAGATATTTACATTGTGGATAAACCTTACGTATCTCAGACACGTTTTGACCCGAATGCGACCTATCAACCGCTGGTGTTTAATCGATATGTTGAAAGTGAGTCGTCTTACGGTAGTGCGCTCACACAATATTTCTTTTTAGAATTGGATGATTATAATCGGAATTTTACGTCGAATACGATTATTGCGGAAACGGGGGGTGGAACACATTTAGGAAATAATGTAATTGCGAGAATTCCGATGACAGCGCCGGCGTTGAATACGAATTATACGAGTCCGAGCGACTTGATATTTAAGCAAAGGGATTATTTTGGTCCGGTGAAAATCGAGAAATTACATCTACGATTGGTGGATCGGTTTGGAGATACTTTAGACATCCAAAACAATGATTATTCGGTGGCGATTGAATTGACGACGACGTATTAATGAAATGGAATCGCGAGCGGCAGCGTGGCGGAATATTTAAGAAAAATGTAGTTACATCATCAAAAAAAATATTGGTTAATATTATAACAAGAATATAATGGTGAACTTTGTCCTTACTGGTCTTAACCAAGAATTCACCCTCGGTGTTTCTGGTGAGCTTGCTGGTGCTGCCCCCCCCGCTCTTGACGCTAGCTGCGTTGCTATCTACAACGTCAAGCTTTCTGATATGCTCAATGTCTTCAAGTTCCAGAGCGATTCGTTTGATGTCAACAACCTTGATGCCTCCGATCTCCAGTACTACGTGTACATGAACGCATGGCCCGCCGATTTGTCCCTCAACCCTGCCAACGCCCACACCCTCTCTACCACTCCTATTTTGGCTGATAGTGCTGATGTTGTCGCAAAGAGGAACTTTGTCAAGCACGACTTTGTTCGTTATTTGGCTCTTCGTCTATTCAACACCGCTTATGGTGTCGATCTGTTCAGCAACGAGTCTGAGCTGTTGTCTGACCTTGTCACCAAGGGTGCCACTGCCGCTGGCAACATCATCACTGCTCTCAAGGCTGTCGATCAAGCCTCTGCTGCCAACGGCCCCGCCGATCACAAGTATTCCACGAACGCCCTCACCAGCACGTCTAACTTCTCTCGTGAGTTGATGCAACAGGTTGCCAACGCGGCTCCTGCTCGTTTTCATGGCATCACGAATACTTCTGGCATTCAGTCCGTTCCCCTTCAGCTCGACGACACAATCAGCTTCAAGGTCAGCATCAACGCCGCCTCCGGCCAGCACAACCTCACCGAAAGACCTTCTGCCATCGAGACTCGTACCTACAAGATTCAGCTGGTTTTGAAGGGAGACGCTAATGCCTCTCAGATTGTCCCTGATGAGGCCGACAGTGCTGCTCAGTATCCTTACCACAATGCTTAAATCTGATACATTAGAAATACAACAGCTCACCATCACTGCTGCTCCTGAACAGAATATCGTAACGGGTGTCACGGTGATTCCATCACGCACCTATTTAATAAAGATGATGCTGAAGAACACGGTGAATACCGCGTCGAACAATACAAATACGCCTGTGACGGACAGCGAGATGTATCCCAATTCATATCCATATTCGACAGCTGTGACGACATATGCGCCGACGGGCGAATCATCGGCCAGCGTCTATAATGTGTATTCGCCACCCGCGCCTATCCCCACCGCACGGTATGGATACAACGGATGGTATTATACGAATTCGACGACATGGGTGAATGTCGCACCGGCTGTGCGCGACCGCGTGAAATGGGTGCTTCCATCGAACGCCGCTGGTTCATCGACGGTAGCCGACCTTCGTTACATTCGCATGAATCTGAAGGTGTTCAATAAGACGTCGTTGGCGTTTCTGGTGCTGACAACACAGGCGGGTTCGTCGCGCAAATATACAATCTCTGCGCCGAATTCTCTCACAAATGGCACGGTGTATTCCTTTTACATGAACTTCAATTCGTATGCGCGAGAGCCTGCGACGGTGGGGGCGACAAATGCGGCGTTGGCTTATTCGAATGTTGGAAGCGGCAGTTTTGTGGACGGCGAAGTCATCACATCGATTGCTGTTGAAACGGATAGTAACGCGGCGGCGGGTAATGTCGAATTCACACTGTCGAGTGTCGTCATTGGCGAAGCAAGCGGAGAAAAGGAATACGGTTTTAGTGCGAATGTCTAAGAAATGAAATGAAGATAACATAAACATCAAGTCGTTGAAAATAAAACGTAAAAATATATATAATTTGATTATATTGATTATATATATATCGAAAACTGTCGAACATGACGGAACCATATATTACAATTACACCTTTACCGGTAGCATCACCGCCGGTATATCTACTCCTCATCGATAGTCGGGTTTCAAATTATCAAGATATCATTAACGCAAAGCAGCCGGGTGTCCATCATATTGTATTTGATGCCCCCTCTCGGCCAACACATTCCACGAAATTAATCAAAAACATCGAAGACCAAATCGCGGCATTCGGTATTCCAGCAATAACAAGTATTGGATTGGTTCAGCATAACGATGGGCGACCTATTTACGAAATGTTCGGGCGGTTATCTGACCGTAAGAAACCTATTATTCATGAGGTAGCGACACATGATCCCGATTTTCAGTCATGGAATAGTATTTCAATTTTCATCACGAAGTTGCGCACGACCTATGGTATCATGAATTTCGATATGATGGCATGTGCCTTGTATTCAAATCCGGATTGGAAATATGTCATCGACCGCCTGACTGTTCTTACTGGTGTGACAGTTCGGGCTTCAACCGATGATACTGGTGCGGCGGCGTTGGGTGGCGACTGGTTTCTTGAATCACACACCGGTGTGAATTTAAAGAGCACGTATTTTACGGATGCGATTGAGAGTTACAACGGTTTGTTATATACTGCTCCGGGTGCGGGGGCGGGGGGCAGTGCGGGTGCGACGCCGACACCAAAAAAACTCCTCCTCATCGACCATCGTATAAAAGACATCGATGTAATCATCAACTCCATGAATGAACATACATATGGTCTCGTATTCAATTCCTTTTATGATACATCCACGACAATTCTCTCGAAACTCCGTTTTTTAAGCGGCAATAATCGATACATCTTAGATCATTTTCATTATGTCCCGCCCACGTTGCCCACGAGGATGGACGCATCCGGCAACCACTGCACGCCTTGTGATGATTTTGATACAAATGATATCATGCTTGATCCGGGCGTACTTGAAAACGAATACCTCGAATATACGATGAGTGATGCATCTGGCGGAAATGGGAGGGTATGGCCATTTTATAGAGAAAGCACGAATATTACGATAGAGAAACCTGTATTTTTTCAGAGGGCAAAAATGGGCGAAACCACCGAATCTGTGCCACATGGTTCGACCGAACCAGCGACAGAGACCGTTGTGTTGAATTATAAGAAACGTCCGATGGTGTTCGTGAGCGATTTAGATGCGTTTTATGAATTAGGACAAAATGTTGGAGAGATTAGCGTCAGCGGCGGGCTTCCCGCGTTTGATTGTGTGGGTATCATTCAACACACAGTAGATCCTGAAATGGGATATAAGTTTATTGGATTAGGTGACGAAAGCATATCGCCGGCAATCGTCCAAGACGTCGCGTCGAGAGATTCGGCTCTGGTTTCATGGGCGTCATTCACGGCGTTTATTCAAAGTCTGAAAACAACGCATCAAATGACGACGCTTGATCTTATGGCATGCGCATTATATGCCAATCCAGATTGGAAATACGTGATTGATACACTGGCTGTTCGAGAGAATATCACGATACGAGCATCTCTCGATAACACCGGGTCGGGGTCGGGGTCGGGGTCGGCTGCGAACGACGACGACGAAGCCAACTGGGTGCTTGAAACCGATAATGTGAGTCTTACGACGGTATATTTCACCGATAAAATATACGAATGGAAGTATGTCCTTGCCACATATATTGATACCAGATTCAACGCGTTACGTTGGAATGACAGTATGTATGCAACGAGAGCCTACGACGCACGGCTTAAAATTGCGGCGGGGACAAGTAGCTTTACGATTGAAGCGTGGTATTATGAAACAAGCGCACAAACGAATGGTACGGTTGTAGATATGGGTGATTACAATTATCTATTTCAAGTACGGACAATCGGAGGTGGTGGTTTAAACTTTTATAATCATTCGACAGGATGGATAACCGCAACGTCTGCGACCATAACATCTGGCCAGTGGAATCATATTGCGATTACAAGGTCGGGTTCTACATTCACTTTTTATGTAAATGGTATCGCACGACAAACTTTCACAAATTCCACAAGTTTGTACTCAAATAACAGCACATTTGCGATTGGTTGGCAAAGTCCCGATACTTGTCAGTGTAATCGTCAAAAAACCGACTCCGTTTTATACGATATTCGTCTCTGGAATGTAGCGAGAACCGCGACCGAAATTCTAATGAATCGTAACCGAATCGTCCCTGCGAATTCGACCGGACTCGTCGCGAATTATTTATGCACAGACAACGGCGGGACATTCAACGACCGAAGTGCGAATGCTCTCCATACAACAATCCAGAATTATAGTTCGGCTCGGTGGTCAAATAGCACGGTTACAATCCCAAATATCGGATTTTTAATCAACAACGGGTATTCTCTCCGAACGAGCAATACTGGAACCGCGCTGAACGCATTCACGCATTTCGATAATATTACTTATACGGATTTTTCGGGGGTGGATTTATCAGGCGTGAGTTTCAGAGGCGCCGATTTGACCGGGTGTAACTTTACAAACGCGAATTTGACAAATACCAATTTCGCGAATGCGTATTTAATAAGTGCTACGACGACAAATGCGATAACAACCGGTTCAAATATTGCGCAAGCGGTTACAAACTTGACATCGACTGTGCTTAATTTTGACGGTGTGGATGATGGTATTATTGCGCCTGAACCATCATGGTCAAACCAAACACAATATCGTTCTACATTTACAGCTGAGGTATGGTTTAAAACAACCGATACAGGTTCGCAAAAAGGAACATCAACATTTGTTGCTCAGTATGGATTAACAGCCAAATGGAGACTGCATATGAGGACAAATGGAACACTCGATATGTGGCTGGTGACATCGGGTTGGGATATGGTCGCAACAACATCATCCTATAATGATATGATGTGGCATCATTTGGCTGCTACCTATAATTCATCCACCGGTTTGATGATACTTTATGTAGATGGTGTAAGTGTTGCCAGCAAAACACACCAAGCCCCGGGTCTAGTTCAGGCTTCCACGAGTAACACACCGATTATGATGGGTAGCGATTATGATGGAACTGGTTTTAATCATTTTCAGACCGACCGTCAGTTCCGCGGTTCGATATCTGATGTGCGTATCTGGAATGTTGTTCGTTCTGCTTCTGAAATTGCGGCGAATTACCAACGGCGTTTGGCTGGTAACGAAACAGGATTATTAGGATACTGGAAACTGAATCAAGGATATGGAAGTGGATGGGGGTCGTATTCAAAAGCCAACGATAGCACAAGTAATCGCACATATGGTACTCTTACAAATATGGGTGCTACACCCTCTGGTAGTTGGGTCGTAAGCAATCTCAATTTCCAGCCACGAATTTCGACGCTCACATTAGGCGCGAGTAATGGCGTGTATAATATCTCGGATGGTTCGTTTTCGTTTATTGATCCGAGTTCAAATAGTTTGGGCGATTTTACATATGCGGTGAGTCCGACGTCTATTGCGACGGTGGCAAATGGCGCAGCGACGACAAAGACCATCTACGCGACATCGGGTGCGATTAGTATTCCAACTTTATCGGTGTATGATTTTCCGGAGATCGCATCTCTCTCGAGTTGGCAGATTGACATAAGTTTTACGGTCACAGGGGGGGCTGGAACATGGAGAGCGTTGGTTGGTGATATGTATAATAACGTTAATGGTCGTGGGTGGGGTTTGTGGGTATCATCAAGTAGTAGAATCCACTGGTCGTGGATGGACGCAACATCCGAACCATCGACTATTTCTGTGAGTTTGAATACTGCGTATGTATTGACGGCCGCGCAAAGTAGTGGGACAATAACACTTACGCTGCGAACCGTATCAAATGGAGCAACCCAGACAGGCTCATTCAGTGTTGGTGCGAATGTAATTGGGAAAGGTCCGGTGACGATTGGTGGTTGGCAAAACTATTCAGGCGAGAATTTCCCTGGAACCATTTCGTATGTGAATGTGAGTGTTCCAACGAATCAGCGGGTGGTTACGCTTTCTAATGGGACGGCGGGAACACCTGCGACTGTTACTGCGACACAAGATAGCTCGCTTGATTTTAGCTCCGGAACCCAAACTGCTGCTTTGACTGTGAATTCGAGTGCGCCGACCATCGGGGCCTTGACCGTCCCCGCGAAAAACTTTGGCGACGCCGCATTCAACCTGACTGCCCCGAGTAGCAACAGCGGCGGCGCGTTCAGTTACACGAGCAGCAACACAGCAGTTGCGACGGTGACAAGCGGGGGGACCGTAACAGTCGTCGGGGCGGGTAGCACGACCATCACCGCAACACAGGCGGCGACAACCAATTATACCGCTGGGTCTGTGACGGCGTCCTTGGTGGTTTCAGCAATCGCACCTACCATCGGGACCTTGACCGCACCTGCGAAAAACTTTGGAGACGCCGCATTCAACCTGACTACCCCAAGTAGCAACAGCAACGGTGCGTTTACTTATACGAGCAGCAACACAGCAGTGGCGACGGTGACAAGCGGTGGAACTGTAACAGTCGTCGGGGCGGGTAGCACAACCATCACCGCAACACAGGCGGCGACAACCAATTACACCGCTGGGTCTGTGACTGCGTCCTTGGTGGTTTCAGCAATCGCACCTACCATCGGGGCCTTGACTGCACCTGCGAAGAACTTTGGAGACGCCGCATTCAACCTTACTGCCCCGAGTAGCAACAGTGGTGGTGCTTTTACTTATACGAGCAGCAACACAGCAGTGGCGACGGTGACAAGCGGTGGAACTGTAACAGTCGTCGGGGCGGGTAGCACAACCATCACCGCAACACAAGCCGCC
>Ga0172372_10008790_pt1 | contig 13241 bp, 14 predicted proteins | sample LakKiv5m_2_FD_114544 | JGI IMG/M metagenome (GOLD analysis project Ga0172372, IMG submission 114544) | Freshwater microbial communities from Kabuno Bay, South-Kivu, Congo - kab_092012_9.5m | ecosystem: Environmental > Aquatic > Freshwater > Lake | place: Democratic Republic of the Congo...
CCTGATGAAGAAAGGGTGACAATCTACACGAATCAGATGTTTTGCCCTGAGAATCGTGAGACGCGTTTGTTCGTCATTCACGAGGAACTTGGTGCAGAAACGACCCAGACGCCTCTAGGGTTTTGGCCTGAGGGTCTTGATACGCGTGTTGCGGAATTGTTCGTCATTTACGAGGAACCTGATGAAGAAACGATCAGGCGTCCGCTGGTGATGGAGGAAACCCTCATCGACAAGTCGATGATGTACGAGGACTATGCCGGTTTTGTCGACAAGCTGGCAAAGGAAAGCAAAGTTTACCACGCATTCGCTAATAACAGGAACGAGCCGAGGAGGAAGAAGATTGCGACGAGCGCGCACTGGACGGATCAGCAGATCAATGCCTTCGTGCAGAATCTGTGCGATGTAGTGACAATCCTACTGTCTGTTGTTATGCCCGTGTGCTGGTTGGTCTACTTCATGAACAGAAACCCTGTTTCTGTGCAACAGTACCTGCATGCCCTTTTCACATTCGTGAACGCTACCATCTTTCCTACAACGCTTTTGGTCATGTTGTATGCGGGTAAGCAAGTCCACGGCTTTTTGTCATCGATGTATCTGGTCGTGTTCTACGTGTGTAAGACTGTCGACGCCCACACCGCCAAGGCGTGAGACGAGGGAACCCTTCGTTTTCGTAAGTTTCTGAATAAAGTTGTTCAATCCCCTCTCGACTATAAAGCACGCGCTCGGCATGCTTGTGATGGGCGTGTGCAACCCGGCCGGCGAGAAGGCGGACTACAACGGGCTCTACTTCACGGACGCGGAGCTGCGCGAGCTCGCGCGCGGGCAGCTGCAGGACGTGCCGGTGAAGGCGGAGCACCGCGGGCAGGAGCTCGGGCGGGTGGTCTCGAGCTTCGTGGACGGGGCCGGCCGGCTCAACTGCGTGATGCGGATCGCGGAGGACACGGTCGAGGGCGCGATCGCGGCGGGGCTCGTCAAGGACGGGATCGCCGGCGAGCTCAGCCTCGGGTACACGGTGGACGTCGCGCACACCGGACAGAAGCTGCAGGCGGGCGCCAAGCGCGTGCTCGAGGTCTCCCTCGTGCGCAAGGGCGCGCGCGAGGCGTGCTTCGTGACCGCCTTCGAGGAGGACGGCCAGCGCACGCGCTTCCCGAAGGCGGAGCAGGGCGTGGACCCGTGGGCGATGTTTGACCTGCCGTGAGTGTTTGGGCAATATTTATAGCCGCCAGTATATAAGACTACTCCCGCAGAAACCAGCACGATGTTCAGTCGCTTTTGGAACGTCATGATCACCGCGCTCGAAACCAGGGTCGAGCAGCAGGATGCCGAAATCGCGGCCCTGAATCGCCGCATCCAGGAGCTTGAGAAGCAGAACGCTGACCTCAAGAAGGAGGTCACTCCTCACAGGCGCAAGAAGCAGTTCCGTACTAGTGCGCCTGACACTGATTATGACAAGGGAAAAACGAAGAAGTTCTCTGACTCGGATTAGTAGATCCGCAGCGCGCCGCATCTCGTGCGACACTGTCCTCGAATAAATTTACATAAACAAAGAGAGTCTAGAAACCCGAGACATCCTGCTGAGGTTCACACCTTTACTGCACAAACACGCGCCCCCTTATAAAACACGCGCGGGGCATGTCCGAGCCCGTCGTCGCGCCGCTGCCGACGCCCGAGGGCATGCGCTCGCAGCTGCGCGCGAGCTACGAGCGCCTCGCGTCCCTCGGCCTCAACCTGCACGCGCGCGACTTCTGGCGCATCCGCGCGGCGAAGCAGAAGACGCAGGTGCGCGAGAACGCGCTGCTGCACGAGCACACCGCGATCCAGCAGTACGTGCAGTGGCACGGCCGCGACGGCAGCCGCCTGCCCGCGGACCAGCGCGGCACCGCGCGCAGCATCGCAGGGGCCTAACCCCCGGCCACCGCGACCTGCCTCTCAATCTCGAGGAGCAGCTGCATCAGCTCCTCGCGGTCCAAGAACTCCTCAAGCGTCGGCGCGTCCATGGGCGGCGCGGACGGCACCGGCAAGTCCTCCCGCGGCAACGCCCACCACTTCTGCATGGTCTCGTGGCAGTAGAGGTCGCCGTGCACGAAGAGCTGTGCCCACTCGTAGTCGGTGACCGCCACGTCGCCCATCGTGCAATTTTGGTGCCGAATTTGCGGCCTGTGCATAAGTACAGGCTTTGTGACCGTTGGCCAGTTTGCTGACGAATTAAAAGGGTTTGACCAGCCGACTAGAAAAATAATAAAATTTATTAGTCAACTGTTGGTCAATTTCATCGCATATAATTGGCCAATTTGTTTATTGCAAATGTTACCGTTATGAACTCAAGCGTCACCATGGACGACATGGGTTGGTTGTGTAACTGGGGAGGGCATCCGCTGATACGGTGGGAAGAGGTTGGCTTGCATGCATCAGACCCGGCAGTCGTCAATTTCGTGGACTACTGGCTGTGGAAGGAGGCCTTCCACATGCAACTCTCCGACATTCTGCGCACCGAGGACCCCATGCGCATCTGCTTCCTCCACCAGCACGTGCACGAGGTCCGCGCGCGGTCTGACCGCGCGCGCGAGCTGGGGCTGCGCTTCACGTTGCCGCCGTAATTCAATAAACTTGCTACCGAGTTCATTCGCTCCCGTTGTCAAAGCACACGCAGTGCTCGTTGTACACGGCTAGCTTGTTCTTGAGATCGAGGATCTCCGCCTCCTGCGCCTTGAGCCTGCCCTCCGCCTGGCAGAGGAGGAAGAGGTTCTCGCTGCTCTCCTCGGTGCACTCGGGGTACACGCTGGCAGGCGCGATCTTGCGCAGGTCGATCACGGTGTGGAAGCGCGGGTTGTTGAGGAGGCGGCGCCGGTAGAGGTCGCAGAGGATGCGCACGTCGTCGGCGCAGTAGGAGAGCAGCGCGTCCCACTTGCCCTCGTGCGCGAACTGGATGGCCTGGAGCCCGCTGCCGGACTTGACCGGGACGTGGTTGTGCTGACAGAGCAGGTTGAGGCCGAAGGTATGCGCCGGCCCGAAGACCCCGAGGCGGGCAGCCTCGAGTATGTCGGTGGTCTTGAAGAGCCAGGCGGCGGTCGTCTCCTGCGGGAGCTTGAGCGCCGCGTGCAGGAACGGGATGTCGAAGCGCACGCCGTTGAAGGCGCAGAGGGTCTCCGCGGTGTCGAAGGCGCAAATCAGCTCCTCCCGCAGCAGCGCCTCGTTCTCCGGCTCGCCCGCCCGCACGCGCCCGAACTCGTACGCGCGCCGCTCGCCCGTGCGGAAGTCCTCGGTGCACACCACCGTCACGACGCTGTGCGCGGGGTCAAGGCCCGTCGTCTCGATGTCGAACGCGAGCATGGCGCGCACACGCTTCACGGCGCATCAAGCACCTTGTTTTTTTTGTGAGCTCTCTCCGCGATGGTTGGTGTGTTTACGCAAAAGAGGCATGTGTCGACGCATGTGTTGACGCAATATGCTGGAAATGTCTGTCAAATTAACGGACGCGTCGTCGCTGGCATCCTTTCGATTATTGCCGTTGCACCTTCCGGGTCCATAGTTCGTTCCATGCCTGTTGAAGACCTGGGCTACCATGACGCCGCATGATGTCAGCATACTAGAGAAGTAATCGCACGACGTTTGATAGTTAAAAATTTCGATAACCAGGCTCCCGGGCTTCATGAACGCAGCAAGTGCGAGAGCTGCGCCGTGATGTGCGATTACAACACGAGCATGTGCGAACTCTTTTATTTGCTCTTTCGCGCTCAAGCCGTCCAAGGTACTGTAAAGAAACGTCAAATTCAACTCCTTCTGCAAGCCCAGGTTGATCAAATGTGCCAGGTTTTTTACCATGCGACCACCCGAAGTTCGCTGCAGCACCAACGCCATGTGCGGTCCCTCGTATTCTGCAATGCCAAGTTCTCTCATCGCACGTTTTCTGTATCTGCCACAGACTAACGGATGTCCAAAGAAACGTTCTGAGTGTTCTTTGGACTCAAGTGCGGGATCCCTCCACGGCTCCCCCACACACACGGACGTTCCTTCTCGAACGCTCCAGGAAAACACGACCATCTTTGCAATTGTTCTCATCATTACTATCTGCACGCTTTCGTTTACAGGAGATCCTGACGGCGCCCAGGATCCAGAACGATAGCCTGCATGGGTTTCACAGTTTCCTCCGGTTTCATCAATGACAGCAGCAGAGAAGTAGGAAATGTTGTGTTTAAACAGCCAATTTGCACCTGACGCCACCTCCTCTAGAAAGTGCGGAAAATGTGCTGTTCGATGGAAAATAAAAGTAGGTCCGTCTATGTATAACACTGGAGACCGGGGGCCGCCGAATCCCGCAGAGCATTGAGCCCTTCCAGGCGTATCTACGACATCAGCACACGTAAAAGTCTGCTCCCTTCGCACTTGAGTGTAACCTAGCGATCCCCTTCCGCACTTGCCTCCAGAGGCGGTCCGCAAGTAGAAGCACAGACTGTGTGAGACGTTCAATCCCTCGGCAGTGTTAGCATTTACTAGTCGCCCAACAGCTGATGTTGGAATGGGTTGCGGAAATCCTGGGCTGGTGGATCCTGCAAAAGGTCGTTGACGCTCACTTTCTCGGGTAATGAAATACTCAGCAACGGCTGCAACATTCCCATACTGTGACGGCACGTGAATGGAACTTTGATTGGTCTGTGGCACTGGCAAGGTCAACCTGAAAGACGAGGCATACAACGGACTCTGGAAACTCGTCTTGTTTTCTCGGGATGTCGTGCTCAATTTCAGGAATGTGTCGGTTGTTGTTTTGATACTAGTTCTCGGTGTAAAAAAATGACAGCCAGACGTCAACAGTACACTGGACATTACTGCCCCCATGAAAAAGGAAAGAAGTAAGTGCGTAACGGACTTTGCCCACGCCGGCATTCTGAGGACCCACTCGAAAATGTCGCATCAGACACCTTCTTTTTTCTCTTCTTGTCTGTCTAGGACATCAACTACACACAACCTTGAACAATAACCAGCGTCTACACCGGACGTGCGGGCAGAAGTGGCGTGTCTCCTCTCCCCGCACCAGCAGAGTACCTCACTGTGGCGGCCGTTCGAACGTTCGGAGAAACCCGCACGTGAAAATCAACTTGTGCAGCGATTACCTGCAGAAGTTTGAAGTCCCTGAGTTCGTGGTCGCACCCCATGCCGGAGCGACATTTCACGAGACTCGTTTCGAAGATATGGCCAGAACATGGGTTCTGACAACGACTGTCCCCCAAGAACATGAAATAGAATCTGACGCCTGCCTTGGAAGCGAAATTATGCCACTCGAGTTCCAAGTAGTTGTGTGGGAGGAGATCTAGTGCTGCGGCGTCACGAGCAAGGAAAATCGAGTTCAGCAGGCCAGAACCGTGCAATCCGACCAGGAAATGTGTGCTCGAAACCACTGACAGCTGCTCTTGGAACGACAGGCTCTCCATTTCCCCGTGCGAGAAGACGCTCCAAGCAGAGCAGTCGTAGAGACCCGTCTCTTCTATCGCTTGAATCACGGCCGGCCTGTTCTGCAGGCGACGAGAAGACCGTCTCTGCAGCACCAAGCACCTCGATTTATGCAGGAGAGAAGAGTGCTGTTGGACAGACACATTGAAAAAACGGATGACGTCCTTCTTAAACTTCCATGCCTCGCCCTCGTTTGCAAAGAATCCGAATTCATGCAGTCCCATGCCCACCATCCCTGCCTCCTCAAAACATACCATAGTGAACGAGTGATAGTACGACGGATCCACAATCGAAGCATTGCCTGCATGGAAGGAGAGGAAGCTCAGGATTGCCCGGTTCCACTGCAGCTCGCTTGCAAAGTTCGACTGCTTCAGAAAAAACCGATCTGCTCGGGCATGCACTGGATACACGTCTGGGTTCATGAAGGCGTGCCAAAGAGGAATGCTGCTTTCGGCAAAATGAGTCACATGGTGCGTGTACGCTGGGGACACGATGACGGTCGTGCCTGGAACCCTCGTGGCTTCGGGTGGGACTTTGGCGTTGACGACCTCGAATTGCCAGCCAAATCGGAAACCAGAGCGGTCCTGTAGAAACCCTGAGTCTTCGCTGATGTTACGAAGATTGTGTGAGAACAGGAGAATTGTTTTGCTGTGATCTGGCTTGACACACACATTCCGCCCTGTAGCAAAATTCATCCCATACAGAGACGACACGCGAATGGAACTTTGATTGGTCTGTGGCACTGGCAAGGTCAACCTGAAAGACGAGGCATACAACGGACTCTGGAAACTGGTCTTGTTCTCTTCAAAGGTCCTTCTCGTGAAAGATGGCGTTTTACTTTTTGTCACTGTAAAAACAGAACAGCTAATTGTCGACATGACATTGGACAGCACTAACCCCGAGAAGAAGGAAAAAAGCACCGTCACAGGTTTTGCCAACGCCGGCATGCTGAGGATCCACTCGAAATGCCGCATCAGACACCTTCTTTTTTCCTCTGGTGGTGTACAATGTAAAGTATTATTTAAGCATGTGTAAGTTATGGCTACAGACAATTTAACATTTTCTGGAAGGTCAACAAATCCTTCTGGAAGGTCCACAAATCCTTATCTTGTGAAGCCACAAAGACAAAGAGAAATCGACATCAAGGAAAGAGAAATGCGATCAAAAATCGCAATCTTTGGCAAAGGATATATACCTTCTGGAATAATCAATGAATTACAGATCGATCAATACTCGCTCAACAAAATCGTGCCAGCTCATGATGCCGCTGAAATGGCAAAAATTTGTTCTGAACTTCAAGTGCTACAAGTTTTGAAAGGAAGAAAGCCGGTAATCACAGATGGCTGTGCGGGCGTTGGAGGTAACACGCTTGCATTTATTCTCTCAGGAACATTTGGAGAAGTAAACGCTATAGAGATAGACGAGACTCGAGTGGAAATGCTGCGGCATAACGTAACCAGTGTACAGAAACACACTTCATCTTTGACTAAACCAAATGTCATAAGAGGCAATTACAATGAACTTTACAACACCCTAAGACAAGACATACTGTTTCTGGATCCTCCGTGGGGAGAAAACAATTACAGAGTTTTACCAAAGGTACAGCTATTCCTCGGGGACGAAAAGGAAGAGAACAAGAAGCATCTGGCTGATGTAATCAAAGATGTTTTTGAAAATTCGCCAACACTGTGCGTCGTGTGGAAAGCACCCTTAAATTTTGATTTTGAAGACATGAAAGAAAGGTGTGATTATAATAAGGATGGTCATCATTATCGATTTACGCATTATTATTTGTGTTATTTAATTAATCCAAGGATACAAATACGTAAAAAGAACACGGCTGCGCCATCCGCGCAGGCGCAGTAGAGCGTCCTCGTATAAAACGGCGCCGCGGCATGCCAGCGCCCGCGTTGTACAGGGCGCCGCCAAACGAGTACCTGGTCCAGCCCAGGCTCACGAAGCGGAAACTGTTGACGGTGTTCTACACGCACGTCTTCGACCTTGCCCGGCTCATGCAAGCCTCGGTCGTCCCACAGGACCTCGACCCCGAGGAGCGCGGCGAGGACCGCTGGAGCTGGTCCGCCTCGCTGCCGATGCAGGTCGAGAAGCTGTGGGCCGACCTGCAGGCGGTGCGGAAGCAGGTGGCGGCCTCGCTGGACTGGAACGCGCGCGCCGGACATGCGCGCGCGCTGGCCGCGCAGGAACGCAGGGCGCGCGCAGTGGGCAACGCAGAGAACGTGCGCGAGGAGGACGTGTGCGAGGAGTGGCCGGCGGACGTGGCGGACGAGGGCGCGCAGCCGGCGGACAAGCACCTCGTCGCTGGCTGCATGCACCTCTACAGCACCATCGACGAGCTCGTGCGCTACGTCACGCCGCAGCTGGCGCGGAACTTCGTCTTGCGCCTGCTGGAGATCGCAAGAGCGCTCCCGCACGAGTGGGCCGAGAGCCGTCGCGTGCTGTCACGCAACCCGGACGTCGTGCGCAGCATCAGGCAGTCGTACGACCTCGGGGAGTATCAACACGCGCTGGCCACGTACTTCAGGGCACAGATCAGCGAGGAGCTGGGGAGGGACTGAGGTTTATTCGTGCTTTACGGGCGGCGTCACCAGCGCGAGGCCGACGACGCGCTGCCGGAGAATGTATTCCAGCGCCGCGTCGGGCACGCCCTGCGCGTTCACGAAGCGCATGGGCTTGCCGCGCTGGTCGCAGACGCGGAGCGCCTTCTTGGTGCCGTGGCTGCGCACGTAGACCACGTGCATGTAGACCTCGAGCATGTACTGGCCCTTCGTCTTGAAGAACTCGGGGTTCTTGAGCAGCGTCTTGACCGTGATGGGCCCGCGCCCGTGCACGAGCTCGTGGTGGCTCTTCGACACCGTGCAGCCGAAGTGCTCGCAGATGCGCACGCGCTCGCTCTCCTTGGTCCCCCCGACCCAGTTGCCGTTGCGCGGCTCCAGCAACCCGTGCGCGAAGCACGTCTTGCGGAAGGCCTCGACGTCCGCCGCGGACTTCAGCGCGATGCCGGCGCACTTGGCGGCCGCGAACAGGCCGCAGATCGGCTGCTTGCCCGGCGCGCGGGCCTTCTTGTCGCGGCGCAGGCCCTTCGACTTGCGGGGCATGACGTGCGCATGCGGCCGGAGCCACCTTTTCTGTATCAGAGACTTTCGCTTATTTTTTGAAGCCTTTTGTGTTCGTGGATATAAAAGAGCTCGCACGGTAGTTGACGCTGGAGCGATGGAGGCGGGGGTTGCGCTCTTGAAAATGTGGACGCTCCTTCTTGTGTTAGGGTTCGTGTCGACAAAGGCAAAAGATGTGATGCGCGACATCGTGGACGCCTTGCCGGTTGGTGCCTCTGCGCTCGAGCTTTACACGCTCGTGGTGCTTATGCTGAATAAGGCGTGGTCCCAGGTTCTGATTTCCACTTTCTTGTTGGTGGCGCAGGTATGGTGCTTTGAGTCAACCTGGGTTGAATACGAGGGACCGTGCTTTGTGCTCGTCGCGGTGGCTGCCCATGTATTCCGCATCATCTGGACGTCGCACGCCAAGAGGCCTTTGTACACCCTCACAGCGTATGGAGGTTACTTGTCCATCATGCTGTCGGTTTCAGGTGACCTCTGTGACTATGCAATGTCTAAGGGTAGCTGGGTTTGAGTCTTGACCCGTTTGCGCGCGCCACGTTTTCTATAAAATTCCGTCGTGACACGTCGAGCACTGCCGGCACTGTGTCTCGTTGGCGCTGACGGCCTGCCGCCAGTAGCCCAGCACGCACTTGTCCATGCAGAAGTTCTGCACGTCCAGCACCGAGTCGCCCTTGCACTCCTTCCAGTTGGCCATGTCCTTGCTCTTGAGCGGCGCGATGCACTGCTGGCACACCTCGCAGCACGCGGGGTTGTAGCTGTCGTAGCCCACCAGCACCTCCTGCGCCAGGCCCGGGAGCAGCAGCGCGCGGGTGTCCTCGGTCGACTCCAGGAACGCGCAGCCGGCGCGCTTCGCGTTGAAGAAGAAGCCGACGGGGCAGTACGGCTTCGCGTGCTGCAGGAAGGTGCCGAAGTTCTTGCGCGGCGCCCGGTTGCTGCCGGCCTGCGGGATGAGAGTCTCGTCTGCCGCCGAAAAGGACACGGTGTGCGTGTGCGCTTGCAGCCGGTCGCTGGCGTCGAAGGTGGCGCCGGCGGTGTTGAAGTACGAGTACTGCGCCTGCAGGCCGCAGACGGTCACGGCCCTGAGCGAGGCGCCCTGCTTCACCCACGTCGGGCACCGCTCGCACGCGTAGTCTCTGCTGATCATCCAGTTGCCGTCCGCGGCCTGCTGGTGCACCGGCGGGTCGTGGCAGCCCGCGTCCCGCTCGGGGTGCAGCGCGAAGGACCCCGCGGGGCACTGCGTCTTGCACGGCTTGCACACCCCCTGCGGTCTGCCGAGCTCGTAGGCCGCCGGGCTGTTGCACTCGTCGTTGTAGAAGCCGGCCGCGCAAAAGGTGCAGGTCCGGCACACGCCCTCGGTCAGCACCGTCCATCCGGCCACGTCCGCGCCGAGGGCCGACAGCAGGACCTCCTCGCGCGCGGGGGAGCGCACCCACGGCTGCTGCGTCTGCGGGCCGCAGCCGTCGCTGTACGTGAAGCCGCCACAGAACTCGCTGCAGTGCTTCATGCGGCAGCGGTCGGCGCGGTCGACCGCGTGCAGGCGCTCGATCGCCTAGCCCCGGCGGGACCCGACCGGCCGCCAGTGGTCCTCGCCGGTCGCCGCGAGCGCGCCGGCAATCCTCGTGATCTCCCGGCGCCGGAGCGCGCTGCACCTGGCTGCGACCTTGCGCGCCTGGAACTGCCCTGGCTCGAGCACGAAGAGGGCGGTCTCGACCGCCAGGTCGAAGACCGTCTGCGTCTCCAGGACCTCCTCGCACGCGTCGCAGCTCCGGCACGCCCCGGGGTCCGTGGGCGAGCGCAGGTGCTCGAGCCCGGCGCACGGCACGCACCCTGCCGCGTCGGGCTTGGACCGCGTCGTCTCGTTCCACAAGCACGGGGCGCACGTGCGCCAGGCGTTCTGTCCGGCAAGGCGCTTGTCTCGCTCGCACCCGGCCTCCGTGCAGAAGAGCAGCTCCTCCCCCGCCGCGCACGCCCGCTCGGACACAGCCCCGAGCGCGGTCAGCCTGCCACTCACGACGCCCACCTGCGCCAGCGCGACGGCGTCGCACTTCTCCATGTTCGCGTTCCCGCGGAAGGTGTTCTGCGGACACGGCGCGCAGCAGCCCTTCTCCGTCAGGCTGCGGCACTGCCCGCCAAACACCACCGCGTCGTCCCCGTCGATCAGCTTCCTCTGGTAGCCTAGGCTGCAGGAGCTGCAGACTCCGCCCACCACCAGCTTCAGGTCGCCCTCCAGCGTTACGAGGGCAGTGCTCTGGTACTGGCCCTTCGCGCATCTCACACACGCCATCCCGTCGGTCGTGATGCCCGCGCCGACGGAGCACGTTTTGCACGGCAGCTGCAAGGTCGTGGGCAGCGCCCCCTGCCCCGGAAACTGCAGCTGCGTGAGCGTCAGGACATCGTCAGAGGCCTCGAAGCCCTTGTGCACGATCATGCCACTCGGGCAGCGCACGCAGATCCTCCAGCTGAAGTCCTCGAGCAGCCTCTTGGCGTTCTGCTGCTCGAGGCTCGCGATCTGCTGCTCACTCAGGCCCATGTCGGGCAGCTGCTCCCGGTAGTGCCGCAGGATCAACCCGGGCACCGCCTGCAGCGGCGCCTTGTCGCGCGCACACTTCTTGCACACCGCCTGCTTCGGCACGCTTTCGAGCGACGTCTGCGACACGAAGGCAGGCCCCAGCAAACCCTGGAAGCTGCTGCTTGGCGTCTGCACGCGCGTGAGGGGCACGGGCTCCTCCCAGTGCAGCACCGCGTTGTTTGCGTCCGTCTGTGAGCCAATGTCCCTGAAAATTACTGCGTCGAACCTGATCTTCTTCGTGTTCTGCATCATGTCCTTGTACAGCTCGCCGCAGTCGTTCTCGCACCAGCGGGGGCCGGCAGTCCTCGGGCTCACGAGCCTGCTCGTGAACTCCGGACAGTCGTAGCACTGACCGTTAGCAAGTCCGTTGACCCCGTACGTGCCCTCATCGCACTTGATGCACGCCCACCGCCAGCAGCAGGACCCATGCTCGACCGCTTTCGCGATGGCCTCGAACACGTTGACTGTGATGTAGTGCTCGAGGCCCAGGTGCTCCTGGTCGCCGGTGCATATCTGATTTGGTCCATGCTTCCCCGAAATCAAGTCCACCAGCCCGCTGCCGAAGGGAGAAGCTTCGCACGCCAGCAGCCCACACACAAAGAGTGCGGGCAGCGCGCCTGTCGTCAGACGCATTGGCCACTCAGCCGTATATACATGCATGTGGCGTGCAAGGCAAATTGTTTTTGTGTTTTTTATTGGTTCTATGTATGAATAGAACGGACGTCTCTGTGCTGGCATGCGAGCTAATCTACTGAGGCTGGAGGTGCTGTTGGGCCAACGCCACAAGCCCGGCCTTCAGGGTGCGCGACGGGATTTTGACATTCTTGTCCTTAAGCATTTTTGTCAGCGCATGCACTGTCAAATCATCGTACTTCTTCGGGACTTTCCTAGCGCGCTCGACGTTAGCAGGTTCATCTTCGGTTTCGCCACTCTCCCTCTTGCGCTTCGGCTTGACGTTAGCAGGTTCACCTTCGATTTGGCCACTCTCCATCTTGCTCGTGAACTCCTGTTTGACCTTCACGACGAAATCCGTTGCAGTCTGTCGAGCACATGACACGAGGTGCGACATTATGCCGGGAGGCGATACAGACTGGGCAGCAGGAGGGCTCTGGGAAATAACAACCGGAGTACTGAGGGTATCGACACGGTCTTTGTCGTCAGCGTCCGTAATCTGTGGCATCTGCGTCGGTGGCTTGTTAGCATTGCGACGCCTTTCAACTAGGCCTGACTTAGCGCTGTCGACCTGCCCGTTCGTCAGAAGAGACTGTTCATTGGCCATGGTCGAAGGAGGTAGGTTGCCTTGGTCGTTGGATTGAGCCTTAACATTCACATCTCCCGAAACAACAAAATAGTTAACAGTGTTTGCAGTAACGTTAGTCTGTTTGTTATTATTGGTCGTCACTGTATGCGAACCGCCAGTGCAATAGGTATGCATTTGAACCCACATCATAGTTAGAAGGATTTCAATCTTTACACCTTCGAGGGTTTTGGTCCACGCGTAATAATACGCGGCGCCAGCGAACCATGCAGCGATTACAATCATCGGAAGCTTATTCAGGACCGATTGCAAAGGAGGAAAGAATGTTGAGGCAATGCTCACTGCAATTGTGATGCCCATCAAAATCATCGGCACTACATATGTCGCTGTGAACATGTACACCCACCACAAACAGTCGCAGATCCATGAGACGAGTTCGGAAATCGCGTGCGCGATGAAATTCTCGAAAGCAAGCTGCCAAAGCCAGTCATTCCACGAAGTGACAGTCTTGTTCCCGGGCGGCGGCATTGGCGGCGGCTTAAACGGATTCGCCGGCGGCTTAAACGGATTCGCCGGCGGCTTAAACGGATTCGCCGGCGGCTGATACGTCTGCGACGGCGTCTCCGTCTCCGTCTTGGTCCATCCCTCCTCGGTCTTGCACCAGCACTCCTCGCACATCGTAGCGGCATCCTCGGAGACATAATCCTCATCATCGCAGTGCTCCTTGTTCTTGATCTTGCTGTTAATGAAGTCACAGACCATGGTCTTGTACTCAGCACTCCCGCAATACTGATTGCTGCAATGCACCAAGATGTCGATCGAGTCCTTCACC
>Ga0172372_10008791_pt1 | contig 13240 bp, 18 predicted proteins | sample LakKiv5m_2_FD_114544 | JGI IMG/M metagenome (GOLD analysis project Ga0172372, IMG submission 114544) | Freshwater microbial communities from Kabuno Bay, South-Kivu, Congo - kab_092012_9.5m | ecosystem: Environmental > Aquatic > Freshwater > Lake | place: Democratic Republic of the Congo...
AGCAACAACAACAGCATATGCTGTTCAAGCGAAAGGTACATAAGCCATGTCCAAGACACCAAAGTATGCAGGACTCATTGAGGCCTACATCAACGAAAGAATAAACCAGGTTATCACTCCTGCTCAGATTACTGAAGCAGTACAGTGCACTTCACCTACAACTTATGCTTTCATCAAGAACAATCCTAGCCGTTTTGAGAAGATTTCAGCTGGACAGTACCGTGTACTTTCCTCTGCAAATTCTTCGCAATCTGCTGGCGATTGGAACTGAAATTCCTCTAAATATTGTAGTTTAATTTAAAAACTACAGTACTATTTATAATCACGGTTAAAATACTGTGATTAGCAGAACAGGATTATGCTCTATGTTAAGAGTGTAATCCTTTTCCGTTTGACTGACAAAGGAGGCCTATGTTATGGATGCAAATTCCCAGAACATGCTCAAGGCCGTACTCTTGCTTCTTCAAAAGATGAACGAATTAAATTCTACAATGAGTAGAATCGAGATTCTATTAAAGGAGTTAATCAGTCCCAAACAGGAGGAATTTAACTGACCAACATACGTGTAACCACTCCACGATGTGCTAGAATATATACCATGCCCGCAAGACAATCCGGGCAGGGGGAGAATCCCCACGTAAACAGTTAATACATACACTGTGAAGTCGGAGAAGGCACCACTGCTAAGTGTCAACCGGGCATCTCGTTTGTGTCCGATCTTCGGTTTCGCAACCTGCGCGATGCTAAAGCGGGTCTAGTAAAACAGACCTGCAGAACCAATCGAAAGGAGCGAACACGATGCGCAACATACGAAAATACACATCATTATTAATATTGTCTACTTTAACTTTTATCTTTCCAACGGCAAGATCAGTTTCGGCTGATAGCTCGGAGGTTCGAGAACGTACCCCAGTGGAACTTTCTGAACCACAAAGAGCTTCTACCGAATGGAAAAAAGTTAAAATTATCCTCACTCCTACCGTTGATTATTGGGACAAAGTTGCACAATGTGAAACTGCCAATGATTGGAAAAACGGTGGCCAGTGGGCTGGTGGACTTGGAATATACACTAAGGGCGAATTTGGCTCTTCTTCTATGGGAACCTGGGAGTATTATGGTGGCGAAGAATTTGCCCCATCTCCCAATAAAGCTACCAAAGAAGAGCAAATAAAAGTTGCCAACCGCATTGCCGTACTTGGCTACAAGACCAAGGTCTATCGTGACCCTGATTGGGCCAGACGTGCAGGCGTTCCAGTCACATACATACATGACAAAAAACCAGTTGGTTTTTCTGGCTGGGGTTGTGTCAAATCCAAGTCAACAGGCGAATGGAGAATTGGACTACCCAAGAAGTGGACTAAGTACGCTTATGTCAATCTTCCTACTAATCCTTCCATGTATTGTAAACAATGGGAACATCTGTTCGCAGACTATCAACTTCCTGTTAAGGTTTTCAGCTACATTGCTTGGCGAGAATCTCGCTGTCAAGCAAATGTAATTGGTTGGAATTTCAAACCCGGAATGTCCAAACACGGCTGTGAAACCATGACCCCTTCATGTGATGCTTTATCTAGCTATGATTCTGGAATTTTGCAAATCAACAGCACTTGGAAAACAGTGACAAGTAACGTTTGCAAAACCGTTCGTGGTGATATGTCAGTTCTCAAAGATCCTCATTGCAACGTCAAAGTAGCAAAGTATCTTTATGACAGAGAACCAAAGAGATTTCATAGCTGGCGAATAAAACTATACACAGAAGGATAGTTCATAAAAAAATCTGACCATATAAGATTGCAGACACACAATGGAGGACACCACCATGGCAATCATTGAGAGCACAGAAACACAGCTCAATCGTAACCCTAGAAAGTTTGCGATGGCAAATCAGCCAAGCAAGCTTCTCAAGCGGATTAATGGTGAGCCACCTGTAAATGCAGGTCGCGGCAAGCGTCGCAACCCTGTTATCAGTGGCATCTATGCGGAACTTCTCGAGAACAGGAACGTTTGGTTCCATATCGAGGTTCCGATCACCAGCAAGAATCAGCTTAACTCCATTCGTACTTCTTTGTACACACGTGCTTACAAGGATAACCTCCACATCAGCACTTCTTCGGTTTTCAACGAAGTAACAAAGATGCACGACATGTGGGTTATGTTGACCAACTGAGCGGTCAAATAGCTTTCATACAAGGAAAGGGGAGGGACAAATGTGTCTCTCCCCTTTATCCTTGTCTTTTTTAATTTCATACAAAGAAATGAAACACTATGTCTGACCCATTAGATGATGATCTTCCGCCATATTTTGACGAGTCAATTTATGAGCCTGAAGATAAACCCGAAGAAATGTTCATTTGTTCTGTTTGCGGTAAACTTTTACGGCCTTCATACGAACAATGGATCTGCAATTCCTGCATGAGCTATGACGCTTATGCATACAAATACGCTCGTAACCAAAATCAACAAAACGAAAGTGACTATGATTAATCACTCTCAACAGCTTGTGGATCAATATCCACTGCTCAGCTGTACCAATTGTGGTACACCTAGCCCTACTACTCAACAAGACGGCAAGTACATTGATGATGGTATTTCCATCAACGTAAATGACCTTGGTCATTACGGAGGATTTACCGACAATTTTCCAGGCAAAATGTCCGATTATATCGCTCATCTTTGCCATGATTGTTGTGTAATTCTTTTTAATGCACTTCCTGGCTTTGCTAAATTTGCTGAAGTTCACGGTGGACACGGCAACATTACAGGCGGTGCGTGTTATTCTGGTGGCGAGCTCGCCCACATTAAGAATGGCACGCTTATCACCCCATGTTGCCAATATGCATGGTGTTGGGATTCTACAAATGAAAACAACATCATATCCTACCGTGCAACTCCACAACTAACTTGGGAGCCTATCCCAGAATCTCCAGAGGACCATGATGAATTCATCTAAATACAACGATCCTGAATGGATCGCAGAAAAAATGTTTGGAGAAGAATTTGATTCTTCAATCATGTACTACGTAGTTGACATCTCAGATCAGTTTGTTCTTTATTCCGGATCGCTTGAAGATTGCAAGCAGGTTATGGATGAGAACTATGCTGGTCTGCAAATTGTTGACTACTCTCAGCTCACACAGGAAATGATTCAATCAATTCCCGAACCATTTTAACTACCATACAAAAACAAGAATCTTTATTTATTTATACAATTTAAGGAATATTAAATGACTAACTTTACAACTCAGCCTGATGATTTCAACGATGACAATTTTGACTTTCCGATGTTCACACGCTTTGCGCGTGACGTTCGGACAATGTCTGCCGATCTTGACTCAGTATCTGCTCGTAACATCGTAGATGCTTATTACACCCTGCAGGAAAACCGTATGGCTTTTGCGGCTCAGGCTCGTGAGCTTGAGAAGCAAGAGTCTCCTCATGAGCTTGTGGCATTTCTTGCCCACAATCTTCATGTAATGGAGAAGTCTCTCAAGTATCCTCTTGAGCGGTTTGCCGGATCTACTACTGCCGGCGAATGGGCTCTGTCCATGTACGGCATCGGACCTGTTCTTGCAGCAGGCCTTGCTGCACATATTGACATCACCAAAGCTCCTACAGCTGGCAGTGTATGGCGTTATGCAGGACTTGACCCGACTCAGACTTGGGAAAAAGGTCAAAAGCGCCCCTTCAATGCAGAACTCAAGACTTTGTGTTGGAAGATTGGCCAGAGCTTCATGAAGTTCTCTGGCAAGGAAGAGTGCTTCTATGGCCAGCTTTATAAGCAGGACAAAGCACGACGAATTGCTAAGAACGAAGCTGGCGATTATGCCGACTTTGCTAAGTCAATTCTTGACAAGAAGAATTTCAAGGCTAATCAGACTCGTGCCAAGCTTGAGTCAGGCTTATTGTCTGACGCACAGATTGATGCACAGGCTCGTAGATTTGCAGTAAAAATCTTCCTGTCTCACTATCATGCTGTTGCTTATCAGGAATTTCATGGCGAAGTTGCTCCTCGTCCATACATTATTGCTCATGGCGATCATGTACACGAGATTGCAATTCCCAACAATCCATTTGCTTAGTTACGTGGGGGGCGCAAGCCCCCCACTATAAGCTTTAGAAGGATTTAATATGATTAACAATAACGACAACCAGTCCAATTTTCAAATCAATAACATTGAATGGGATCAGGAATCAGAATCTTATAAAGTGGTTACCAATTCTAAGCCCGAATGCACAAAATATCTTTAAGGTTTATTCCTTAGGGCAGGTTTAGTTATATACCTGAAAAGGACCGACGCCAGCTCGGCTCCCGAAATATGACAGCTGGCTACCCAACAAATATATATCCTATTAAGGAGGATATTATGTACACACTTGCACTTGCAGTGCTTCTTGGCTTCGTCGCAAGCCAAGTTACGCACATTGTGCTGACCAATGTCCCCGTCCTCAAGAAGGTTCCCTTCTTTGGTGACGATGACACTTGGTTCATTGCAGCGTCCATTCTGCTTGTGTGGCTTACTGATACCAGCATCCTTGGTGCTTTTGGTATGGGTGCCACCGCAGATTGGATTGACGTTGTGGGATCTGGCCTTGCAGTGGCCGGCGTCGCCAATGTCAGCAATGCAGTTGTCAATTGGCTTGACAAGTAATTAGAATTTGCTCTAGAAGGGGGTGTGTCCAATTAATTTTGGACATGCCCCCTTTGAATCAACATGAATCATTATCCATGAATTGTATCACGTATCTCTAATGAATCATTGTGCCAGACTTGTAACAGAGACGAAAAATGAATCAGCATCTATAATTTGTAACATACTGGTGGAATGAATCACACCTGCAAAACGTATCACAATTCCCGAATGAATCACAGCGTCAAATTGTACCAATCTCGTGGAATGAATCATACCAGTCAAGAGTACCATTTACGACAAATGTTCAAATATTTTTTGACTCTATACAGAGGCAAGAAATAACTCATTTTTATATAGGAGATATATGCTACTTTCCATGATGATCATCTTGGCAATAACTTCAACTGCTTTAGAGTTGATGATCGCTGCCAAAGTCCCAGCATGGCGTAGACTCTCCGCTAAAAGTCCATTGTTTAATTTGCTGAACTCATTGTTCATCTCATTTATAATGGGTATCGCCTTCGGAGCAGCTGGTCTTATCGCTATGGGTGCTGGCGTTATTTCAACCATATTGTCCGTGCCTGGCTATCAATTCCTTTATTGGAATTACGACAGCCCTCAGGCTCAGCGATCTGGTGGAAATATCATGAAACACAATCGCGCAAAATGGGGAACCGCTATTGGCGATTTCTTTAAACTTGTTTATAAGATTATTCGTATAATTACGTTCCCAATTTGGGCATTGCGTTGGCTTAACAAAAAGCTATACGCACGCCGCGTTGCACGCACTGCAACCATCTAAATTAAGCTACCAGTTTAATTTTATACAAGGAAAGGGAAGAGAGTATTCTCTTCTATATTCTATTTACTTCAGGAGGTAAATAATAATGTCAAAGTCCAATCGCACTTACAAGCCGGCTGTCCGGCTTAAGTCCATGCCGAAGGGTCCACTCCGTTCGGTTAATAATTATCAGTTTGGTTTCTATGATATTGGCGTTCTTCGCCAAGCTCTTGATTCCTCAAATTTCTCCGAATTCCGTGTTGCTGCTCTGCCTATTCCAGACAGCGATATTGAATTCGAACAAGCTCGTCGCATCATCAATCATCCTGCCGTTGAGTATGCTATCGTAGATAAGAACAAACTTGTTGTTACTCTGCTTGATGGCCCTACAAATGGCTGGATGTCAAACCTTAATGCACTTGGTTATGAAGCCAAGGGTGGTGGCAAGGCTGCAAAGCGCATCAAGTCCTTCCACCGTCCAACTCTCATCAATGCTCATTATGATAATCTTAACATTAAGATTGTTGATTCAATTGAATATACCAAGTACGTGTTTGACCAAGATGCACCAGAGTTTAACAACTCAGACGATTTGGATCGCTTGCTCGATGGTTGTTTTGTTGTGTCGGATCGTATCATGCGACAGGGGATTGAAAATCTTCCTGTCTATGAACCGCACAACACAAACGACACCGAAGAGTATTACTACGATCCAAATATTCGTCGTCATCTTCAGAAGTTTCTTGCAAACTCTAAGGTCTTCAACGCCCGTATTATCTGCCGTTTCGGCATGATCAAGGGCAATATGATTGTCAGTTCCAATCTTCCAGTTGGAGTTGACGTCATTACTTCTCGTGCCAACATCAAGAAGGAAGTAACCTATACTCATGGTTACCGACTTCTTGCAGAGCCACAAGGTCCAAAGTCTCGTGTTATCACAGACGATCAGACCGTGATCAACTTTCCCAAGTTGTTCCGCAAGTCTGATATGGAAATGTGGCTCAAAGAAGAGTATGAAAAGATGTTCCAAGATGCTGTCAACGGTAAGTTGCTGCAAAACTGGAAGACCATCTATACTCGTCTTTGGCGCGATTCCGAAGACATTGAGGACAAAGAAGTTCAAGCACGGCTTAGCTATGTGGCTTTTCGTTGGGTATCGGCAGGTTTGTCAATCACGGATTCACCGTGGTTGTTCGAGAACATGGCGATCTCCCACGCAATGCCACTGCAAAAGCGTATTCCAATTCCCTGTTCAGTCTATGAGCAGATTATTTCTCAGTCAATAGCAAAGATGGCAGGCTATGACATCAATGTCAGTCCTGGCACAATCAAGCGTATTGACGAGATCGGCGTTCACGTAGTAGACGACATTGACTGGCTTGAGATGTATGAATCTCATGGCGGTCATGACGCAGACGATTTCTTTAAGCTTTTCTACCGTGAGGTAGAAGGCGGAGAATTGAACGGAGAGAAAGTCGTTATTGCCATTCGTTCACCAAATGGCAAAGGCGAGTACTCTGTGTTCAAGTACGTCGAAGATCAGTGGTCTCCCACGTGGATCAAGTCTGACGGACAAAAAGTCAACTTCCCCAAAGTCAATGGCAAAGGCTGGCCTATGCGCCTATCCGTTGCAATTGCTAACGGAACTGTGTCTTACACAGGACTTCCTTCATCAAACTTTCCTTCCACAGCTCATGTCTCAGAAATCTATGACCAAGACCAGGTAATGGCCGATCTTCAAGCAGCAATGAACGGTGGCAATGTCGGTCGTTATGTTAATGCTGTCATGCTATACTCTTCGGTGTTTCCTAATCACCGCAAGGAACAACTTTGTTCTTTGGAGGATGCAATTGACGGCTGTACACAAACAGTAGACCCTGCCGACCGTGCTGCTATTGATGCTGAAGCCAAAACTCTTGTCCGTGAAGTCATTGACTCTGGGCGACCTGTAGACCGTGCATTCTGGCAGTCTCGTAACTTTCAGAACTCACTCAAGGAAGAAGAATACGTAGAGCTTTACGATGGCAAAATTACACAAATGTATGATCTTTGCTATCGTTATTTTCAGGCTTATCGTGCTCGTGTGACCAAGTGGGCACAGGACAACGCTCGTCCCAATGATCTTGTACACAAACTTGGAAGTCGTTTGTATTTCCATGCTCTTCCGCATTTGCGTAAGTTTCGCATGGATATTTACAATGCGAACTCCTCTCAGTTTATCCAGAACAAAAACGCTGTTCAGCGTGATTCCTGGGAAACTTTGTATCACAAGATCATTGATACTATCGAGAAGTTTGACCGAGTTCAGGATCAGCATGATTTTGTGCTGGCACTGTACTCTGCTTCACTCAAGGTCACTACTTCTGGTGGCAAAATTTCCGACCAGATTGTTATGAACCGACTCGTTTATCCATATCTTGAACGTGCACTTCAGCACTACGGTTTGGCTAAGCGTGTCGTTGTTGAAAGACAATCTGACGGAACTCTCAAGATTAACCAGGTTCAGTCTACATCGTGGACTTATTCTCCTGAGAACGGAGAAATTAAAACTTTCTCTGACCCTCTTGAGTACCAGAAGTATCACGCCAAGTATTCATCCGTCATTCACACTACTTCAAACAGAGTGTGACAATCTAGACCAGTCAAAGTTGGGGGGTGGGCCAATCTCACCCCCCAACAAGACCTTATACTATTCCCTAATTTAAGTTGGTATATATGTTAGCTACATTTTCTCTTGATCATTCTTTGGACTATCTTTCCAAGAATAGTCCACAAATGTATGATCTTGTCCGAGAGATTTATCCGCAGCTTTTTCAAGAAGCTGAACCCAAGAAGAAATACTATCAAAAAATTTCTCATAGCACCGGTAAGGCATTCGGACATACAAAAAACTTTTTTTCTAAGAAGGAAACTAAATCTGCAACTCTTATAGCTTATTGGGCTGCAGATTCACTTGTTGCTGTATTCCTTATTATAACTACAACAAGTCTTATTGCTTTTACTGTTGCTTCCGGCCTTTTAGCCCTTCACACCTACGCTACATTCAGCGTAGTGGGTGAAATGACCAAGTAAGGAACTTATGCTAGAAACAGATGAACATCTCTCTAATCATATTAAAGATATTGATATTGAGATTCAAGCAATCAAGCATTCTTTTGTTTCTGCCGTAGAAGACAAAAGGGATTCTTATAAGCCCTTTGCTGTATTCTTTAAAGATCCAGAAACTAAAGCTTTTATAATCACTACAAGACCAATTGTCGATGCTAGTGATTTTTACACTTCTATATCAGAGATGCTATTTGCTTTCTCTGCTACAGAATCACAATCCATGCTATTTGCAATAGATGTCAAAAAGGAGATTGACGGTCAGTCATTTGACGTTTTAGAAATTTACATGGCTTGTGAAGATTCTTGTACGGTAATGTCAATCCCGTACAAGTTCAATTCATCGAACAAACTTGAATGGATTGACGACAAAGAAAATATCTTTACATTGGAAAAGCTTGAACAAGCTTATGACACAAGTGGGCATTTACATGCAACTCTTGAAGTTTTTGAGATGTTGTATTTCCATACCCACATGCGTAAATCGTTCTTTAATTTTTCAAAACTTAAAGACTATTTTGATGACAAAGGTTTTGAATTTGTCTCATTAATTGACAACCAAAATAATATAAACTCAAACTCAACATAATAAATAAGAAAAGACAAAGACACATGACAATCTTACTAGAAAAAGAATATGTGATTCTTTGGGAGGCGGAATCAATTATTAAGAACACTCTTATTAAAGATGAAACTATCATCGAACAGCGTGTTCAAAAATATATGCAAGACGAACCATTTTATGGTGAACCTGACTATTCTTATTATTAAAAATAAGGTATAATAATTATATGACTTTTACTTTACGCCCGTATCAACAAGAAGCTCTTGATGCCGTAGTTAGCTACGCTGACAAAGGTATCAAAAGACAGCTTGTTGTATTACCTACGGGCGCAGGTAAAACTGTTATATTTTCACACCTGCCAATTATCAAGCAGGACTGCTTGCCCATGCTAGTTCTAGCTCACAGAGCTGAGTTGTTGGATCAAGCCAGAAATAAAATTATGGTTTCTAATCCTCATCTTACTGTAGAGATAGAGCAAGCAGAGAGAAAAGCAGGACACACTGATGTGGTGGTAGCGTCTGTTGCTACTTTAGGGCGTAATAATACCCCCCGTATTATGGCCTATCCACAAAACTATTTCAAATCTATTGTTATAGATGAAGCTCATCATGCTGCCGCTCCTAGTTATAGAAGAATTGTTGATTATTTTAACAGTGATTTTATTTTGGGCGTTACTGCTACGCCGCAAAGATCCGATTCAACTAGGCTTGTAGACGTTTTTGAAGAGATTGTATACTATAAAAGTATTCAAGATCTGATAGAAGACGGTTGGCTCTGTCCACTCGTCGGATACCGAGTAAAAACCAACACCGACTTATCTGAAGTGGAGATTGTAAATGGAGATTATGCGCAAGCTAAACTCGAAGATGCCGTGGATAATCCTGAGCGTAACGCTCATATTGTCTTTGTTTATCGCTCTTTGGCAATGGATGAAAAAGCCATTGTTTTCGCTGCCGGAGTCAGACACGCCGAAAACTTGGCCTTATCCTTTAAGCAAGCGTCGGTAGAAGCAGAAGTAATCGTAGGTACTACGCCGCAAGAAGAGCGCAATTCTATCCTTGCACGATTTGCGGCGGGAACCCTAAAAGTGGTTGTAAATGTTGGCGTTTTAACTGAGGGCTTTGACGAACCTTCTGTTCAAGCCATCATTTTAGCTAGACCAACACGATCAACTCTTCTGTATACCCAGATCGTTGGACGAGGAACTCGTTTACACGAAACCAAAGAATCATGCAAGATAATCGATATTGCAGATACCACAAAGGGAAAGAAGCCTATTGGCCTTCCTACTTTGCTAGGTCTACCCCCAGAATTCGATTTACAAGGACAGTCACTTACAGACGTCGCTAAGAAGTTTGAAGAACTAGAAAACTTCTGTCCTGGCGAAGCTGTAAGAGTTTTAAATCCTGAAGACATAGAACTTGCATATACCAGAATCAATCTGTTTATGCCACCACCTCCCAATGAATTTATTCAGCAATACTCCAAACTTGTTTGGGCTGAGATTGGCGAGGATCACTATAGGCTCGGATTAAACAATGACGAATCTATGACTATTACATGCGATGCTCTTAGTCGCTGGAATGTAACACTTGTAAATAATCATACAAAGGAATCCAAAATTCTTGGAATGACTGATACAATGAGAGAAGCATTTGCTCGCACTGACAAGTGGGTGCAAAATCATAGACCTACATCTATGGCTTTATTGGATGCATCAGCTACTTGGAGATCTGATTCTCCAACTGCTAAGCAACAAAAACTTCTCAAACGTATTGGCATTCCGATAACTTCAGATCTAACCAAGGGAATGGCTAGTCAAATTATTTCTAGTTATTACGAAAATAATCCTAGACCAAAATGGTTAGAAAATAAAATTTTATCAAACAAGAGAATCTTTTAATTTTCTCGTAAAACCTTAAAAGCTATGAGTATCTACACAACAGACCCTACTAGGTTCATTAAATTTCCTTATACAGCTTATAGTCACATTGACGAAGAGCTGTCCAATACAGACAGATCATTTCTGTCTACTGCTGCTAAAGCAGCATCTAATTCTGAATACAAGTTTCGCATGGGAGCAGTTGTAGTAAAGTCTGGAAGAGTCCTTTCCGTTGACACCAACTACAACAAACGCTCTCCATATACTCCGCCAAATAGATGGTCAACTAATGCAGAAATTAGAGCATTGAGATCTGCTTCAGACACCAAAGATGCAACGCTTTATGTAGCTAGACTTTCTAAGTCTGGCGATGTTGCTCTTGCCAAGCCTTGTGCTTGGTGTATGGAGCATATTATTACTGCTAAAATTTCTCGAGTTGTTTACACTATCGACAATAACAATTGTTCTTCTTTCTATTCACAAATGATATCATGGATGTAGTTTATGTTTTCTCATACAAGAAAGCGTTATTCTAAAAGTGTTTTACTTTTGGTGTTTACGCTTTCGTTTAGCTTTATACAATCTACAGTTTCATCTGCAAACGTTGATGCAAAAGCTAATCAAAAAGCTAAAAGGACTTACAAGTCGTTAAAGCTTGAGAAGCGTAAAAATAGAATAGTTTATCGCAAAGTTCTTCAGAACTCTGTTCCAGTTACTGGTGCACCAGTGATGCACGCATCATCTTACACCGGTGCTGGAACATATGTCGTTATTATCGACAGTGGCGTAAACTCTTCACATCCTATGTTATCTGGTAGGGTTGCACTTGAAGCTTGCTTTACAGTTGCTAACTCTTGCCCTAATAAAACCAATAAACAAACTGGTACAGGTTCAGCTTCTCCAGTTGATTGGCACGGTAGTCATGTTTCAGCTATTGCTGCAGGAACAATAGGTGTTGCTCCTGGAGCTAAAATTATAGCTGTTAATGTATTTGACAAAGATCAATCTTCAGATGAACTATCTATCGTCAATGCTTTAAACTGGGTTTTGTCTATTTCTTCAAAATATAACATAGCCTCAGTCAACATGAGCCTTGGTACTTCTAGAGTATATCAAGGTTATTGTGATACTGTATCTTCTAAAATAACTACTGTTATACATTCTTTATATGATAAAAATATACCAGTCGTTGTTGCTGCTGGAAACTCTTACTCTATTGGTATGAGTAATCCAGCATGTATATCAAAAGTTGTATCTGTTGCTGCAACAAATTTAAATAGCTATGTTACTTCTTTTTCTAATTTGTCCAGCACTACAACTTTTACTGCTCCAGGTTTACAGATTGTTTCTGCTGCCTACAGAACTGAAACTAAATCTGCATCTGGTACATCTATGGCAGCTCCCCACGTTGCTGGTATACTTGCCCTTTATAGACAAGCATACCCAGATCATAACATTTCTAAAATGTTACAACGATTGATAGCTGCCTCTCCATTGTCCATTGATCCATATTCTTCTTTAAAAATTCCTGCTATTAATGTTTCTAAATTATTAGAAACACCAATGGATCCACCAGTTACAACCGTTCCTCCAACAACTACTCCAGTTGTTACTACAACTACAATGCCATTGGTAATTCCTACAAGTCCACCAATGCCCGCATTTAAACCTAATCTTACCAAGATTAGAGCTAATTCAACTACTTCTAATTTTTTCTATATACTTTATAACGATTCTTTAGTTGATAAAACTATAGTATTAGATTATAAATTAGAATGTTCTGATGGCTCTATTTACACAATACCATTGAATGTACATACTGCAAATGTGTATTTAGTAAATTCTACACCCAACTTTAATTCTTGTATTATGTATGCTAATCTAAAAGATGGCACACGAAGCGCTTCTAGCTCTTCTGTTATAATCAAGAGAGGTTAGTGTGAGAGGTTTATTTATACCCGTACATGATTATCCTCAAATAATATCCGATGATACTCAAGCTGCAAAGTCTTTTGTTTTTGGATCCGATTCAACTACAATATCTACATTTGATGGATTATCTAACTACTACCACTATACTTACGAAGTATCTCATAAGCACCCTGTTAACGTTTGTGCTACATATTTCAAAAGATTATACACCCAAAATTATTTTCCTCTAAATTTAGTCAGAGGAGATATACTTGTGTATTCTTCTTCAGATAGTATGCCACATATCATTGACAGTTCTGTTTTACCCTACTTTATTGACCAAGTAATGGCTTTTATGGCGAGCT
>Ga0172372_10008792_pt1 | contig 13239 bp, 7 predicted proteins | sample LakKiv5m_2_FD_114544 | JGI IMG/M metagenome (GOLD analysis project Ga0172372, IMG submission 114544) | Freshwater microbial communities from Kabuno Bay, South-Kivu, Congo - kab_092012_9.5m | ecosystem: Environmental > Aquatic > Freshwater > Lake | place: Democratic Republic of the Congo...
TCCTCGATCGAGAAATGAGCCAGCGTCCGCGTGCACCAGATCGCATCATAGTGCTCGCGCTTGAGGCTGAAGAGGCGCAGGTCCTTGTGCTGCACGAAAAGGCCCTTTTTTTCCGCTTCCGCCACCGCTCCCTGCGCGCCGTCGATGCCTTCGGCTTGGATTCCCAGTCGAGTGAACGCTTCGAGCCATTCACCAGTGCCACAGCCCGCGTCAAGTAGCGTGGGTTCGATATCAGGATTGCCCGCCGGCAGCAGTTGTAGAAGTTGATGGTAAAGGGCGCGATCGAGCGACTCGCTCTGCTCGCGGGCGGCTTCCCCGACGAGGCCTTCGTAATGCGCAAGCGTCTGCCTCTGATCCAAGGCGTAATTGCGGGCGGGGGCGTGCGAGTCTGAACGAGAATCCGATGGAATCATGACAAAGCCGAATTTGCACCGAGTCTAGACTCGGCGTCGAGAGGGGAGTGTGAGGGTGGGCAGAATTTTCCCTCTCCGGAACAGGGCTTGAAACTCCGATGAATGGTCAAGAAGTGAAATTCCGACCAAGGAGCCAAGGATGAAGGCTTTTTACCGCAGCCAGTGGATTTTTCCGAACGGTGCATTTGCGTTGCTTGCCGCAGCTTTGAGCCTGGTACCCCGAACCAGCCTCGGAGCCCAAGCTTCGCTGCGGGTGGCAAGTTACAACATCTGGGGGTTACCGGGGCTGCTGCTCCAGAAACCCAGGCGCATGAAAGTTCTCGAGAGCGTGCTGCCCGCCGAACAGGCTGATATCTTGATCCTGAACGAGGCCTTTGCCGCCAAAACCAAGCCCGTGGCCATGCTCAAGGATTACCCGTTCCGGGCCTTTGGTCCGGGCAAGAGCGGGCTCAATATCGGTTCGGGAGTGGTCGTGCTTTCCAAGTTTCCGATCTTGGAGACGGACACGGTCAAATTCGAAGGCTGCGCTGGCACGGACTGCTTTGCCAATAAGGGAGCCGTGCGGGCGCGCGTGGAATTACCCGGGGTCGGTGCGGTAGATATCGTGGGCACGCACCTCAATGCCGACGGCAAGGATTCACTCCGCTCCTCGCAGCTCGCGCAGATCGATGCCATGCTGGCGCGCGCGACTTCCGGAGTGCCCGTGCTTTTCGGAGGAGACCTTAATTTTCACTCGGAATCGGTGCCGTATGATGAGCTGGTGAGTCTTGCGGGCTATCGCGATCTGCATGCCGATTACCGCGCGCTCAATCCCGGCTTGGATGCAGTCCGGTGGTTTGGCTTTACTTACGATCCGGTCCGAAACTCCAATCTTTTGCTCGATCGTCCGTTTCGCAGGCCCGATCGGCTGGACTACATCATGGCTCGCGACGGCGCCTGCACGGTGATCCGGGTCAAGGAGACCGCACTGCTGCTGGATCGCGAGGTGGCAGGTCTGCACCTTTCCGATCACTTCGGGGTGCGGGCGGATGTCGTGCTGGATCACGACCCGGCTGCAAGCAGCTGCCGTTAACGCCCGATATTGATATCACCCGGGTGGGAGTGCGTCCAGAACTGCCAGGTCAGTCCCAGGTGGAGCGGATTGTAGCCCAGGGATTTCATTTCGCGGTAGGCGGCCTCGGCTGAGCGGTAGTCCAGGTGCACGCGGTACAAGCCTGCGATCATGCCCGTGCGGTCCTTGCCGCGCTTGCAGTGGATAAAGACCGGCGCGTTTTCCGGGCGCAGGATCTCGTCAAATACGGCCTGAATCGTATCGTGATCGGGTCCTTTGAAAGCGTTCATCGGAAACGAGTAAAAGCGCATCCCGAGCGACTCGACCAGTGTCCGCTCCTCCTCGACGACTTGCACGGGTTTTTCCACAAAGCTGATGACCGAGCGGATGCCAAAGTCCCGGAGTTCCTGAAATTGGCTCCCGTAGGGCTGCCCCCCGCGGTAAAGATCAAAGCTCACCTGGTTGAAGCGTGTGATATCGGTCACGGCGGCCCGGGCCGTACCGCCGAGCAGAAACGCCAGTGAGAGGGCGAGGGCGTTGGCAACGGGGATCCAACTTTTGGCAGAGCTCATGCGGAAGGCCTCCGGACGCGCGGTTTTGGATTCAAATCTTGTGTTACCAGCCTTGATCCGGGCGCAGGAACTGTCAAGGTCAGTCTCATACCCCAATTTGCCCTCTTGGCCCGGGGGCAGGCCTTTGGCTAGAATGGGGCCATGAGTGTTTCAGTCGAATCCATGAAATCGGGAGTCCGGGAGTTTGTGGCAGGGATCTCCGTGCAGACCGGAGTGGGGGAGAAAGTCCGGGAACTGGGCCGGCAATGGAGTTACAGTCCTGCTCTGGCCGTGAGTCGCGCGCGCGCACTTGGGTTTTTGGTGGAAGGAATCGCCATGAATTTGACTTCCCGGATGCTGCCGTTTGCCGGTGCCGCGATCCCCGAGCCGCCAGCGGAACTCAAACCCCTGATCCGGGATTCGGGCCTCGAGCTGCTCGAGCGGGATGCGCGCCACATTCGCGAAGGCGTGTATCCTGCCAGTGTGCTTTTGACTGAGACACCGATTGCGCACGCCTTGCGGTTGCCGCGCCTCATGGTGGACGGCGTGCGGGTCGCGATCAAGCGCTCCAAGGGGCGCACGACGGTCTTTGATGAGGAGTCGCGCCAAAAGCTCAAGGATCTGCCCAAGTACTACCAGCGCAATTTTCACTTTCAGACCAATGGCTACCTCTCGGATGCGTCGGCCGAGCTCTATGAGCATCAGGTCGAAGTGCTTTTTGGGGGTACGGCGGACGCGATGCGGAGGCTCTTGTTGCCGGCGCTGCGCGAAAAATTCGGTGACGGAGAGAGCGTGCGGATTCTCGAAGTCGGAGCCGGCACGGGACGCATGGCGCGGTTCCTGGCGCTTGCGCTCCCGCGGGCGCAGGTGGTCGTGAGTGAACTCTCGCGTTCCTATATCGCTGCCGCACGCAGGCGGCTTGCGGGACTCCCCAATGTGGATTTCATCCAGGCGGATGCGACTGCGCTCCCGTTTGAAAAAGGGCAGTTTGATGCGGTCGTGAGCTGCTTTTTGTTCCACGAGCTCCCGTTCGAGGAGCGGCGCAAAGTGCTGGCCGAGAGCAAACGCGTGCTCAAGGCGGGCGGTTTCCTGGGGCTGATCGATTCACTCCAGTTGGGCGATGAGCCCCGGTTCGATCCTCTGCTCGAACAATTCCCGATCGCTTTCCATGAGCCCTTCTACCGGAATTACTCCGAGCACTCGATGGAGCGGCTCATCGAAGAGGCGGGGGTCTCCCAGTGGCAGCGGAGCCATGGATTCCTCTCCAAGGCACTCTGGGGTGATATAGATCAGACCTAACGGGCTTGTTGCATTTTGCCAAAAACCTCTTCCACCTGAGGGATGACTTTGAGGTCTTTCTTGCTTACTTGCTTTCTCAGGCTGTCAAGCGTGTCCTGGGCCCAGCTGTTTTGAAACAGATTGACGATCCACTTCGGTAAAGCCCCTTTGGGGTCGGCCTGCATCTCGGTGATGACATAGGTTTTTTTACCCTCTGCGACGGACTTGAGGTTCCAGTGCCCCTTGAGGTCGCCGCGCACTTGCTTGCCTTCCGGTACCGACGCGTCGATCACAGGATCCATGGTCAGATCGAGAATCCCGGCTTTTCCGTCGGCAACGATTTTTCCTGCCGTCAGGAAATCCCGGTCGCTGATCAGGGGCGGCATGCCCACGTGGTTCCACTCGACGAAAGTCCGAGCCCCGGTCATGCGGATGAGGCGCGCTTCGACGAGGCTGTCCACCCACTCCACTGCGCGTTCGTGATCGAGGATGACACTGGCCACGGTGGCGATGGGCGCATCGATGATGCCTTCGCCCCGAAAAGCGACGATCGGATTTCCCGGGATTTCGCGCTTGAAACAGCGGATTTCGCGTTTGCAGCCCACTTCTTGCCAGGTCTCCGTGCTCGCGGAGAGCCGCGCGAGTTCCACGGCGTCGGGTTCCGAGGCACCAAGCAAGGGGGCGGAGAGAAGGGCTATGAGAGATAGCATCAGAGGCGAAGCAGGCCGCGATTTGGGGCTGTTTTTTCTAGCGTCCATGCCGGCTCAGTAACCGGAAACAGCAGGGAAGTCGAGCGCAGCGCGGCTACCGGTGGCGCCGTATTCGTCCTTGCCCCACGACACCACCGAGCCATCCGAGAGGCGGGCGGCCGAGTGATATTTACCGGCGCTCACCTGAGAAGCCGTATAGATCCCGATCACACATGCGGCCTGGCCTGTGGGGGGGGCTGAAGCGTCTCCGTTGCCGAGCTGCGCGTAAGTATTGTCGCCCCAGCATTTGAGCGTGCCGGTGGACAGCAGCGCACAGGCTCCGGAGGTGTTGGCGCTGATGGCAATGGCGGATTGGACATTGTTGACGGTTGCCGGAGTATAGGAGGTGGTTGAAACCATGCCGCGTCCGAGTTGGCCTTTGCCGTTATATCCCCAGCAGCCCACCGAGCCCGAGGTCGCGAGGTAACAGGTGAAATCATCTCCCGCTGCAAGGCCCATGGCGTTGGAGATGTTGCTGATGGAAAACGGGCTGTTTTTTTGTGAATAACCGAAAATCCCCTCGATTTGACCATGATCGTCGGCCCCCCAACATTGGATTGTTTTGTCCTGGAGGACTGCGCAGGCATGGCTTCCTCCCGCGGCGAGGGTGGTGGCAGTAGTGATACCACTCACGGTGACCGGAGAGGTGGCGCTCGCGCCCGAGCCGTTCCCCAATTGCCCGCTCGTGCCAAGCCCCCAGCACTGGACGGAGCCTGTGCTCAAGAGCGCACAGCTGAAGTTTGCGCCGTTCACCACTTGAGTCGCTGTCCCGGCGAGGGTGACCGCGACCGGCGTGCTGCGGGTAGTGGTGGTCCCATCTCCCACTTGGCCATAGGTGTTGAGCCCCCAGCAGTTGACCGTGCCGTCGCTTTTCAGAGCGCATCCGTGGCCGGATTGCGCGGCTGCGACTTGCGTGACGTTAGCAAGCCCTGTGAGTGCGCTGGGTGCGAAGTAGGACCCCGTGGCGTCAATCCCAAGTTGATTCACCTGGTTTCCGCCCCAGCATTGCGGGTTGCCCGATGCCACCGCGCAAGTGCTCGAGGCGCCGGCTGAGAGGTCGGTAACGTTGCTCAGGCCGGTGACGGCCGCGCGCACTTTTAGGATATCTTGTTTGCCATTGCCGAGCTGACCCCACGGGTTTGCCCCCCAGCAGCGCACCCCCTGCGAACCCGAAAGCAGCCCGCACGAGTAGTAGGCTCCGAGATCAAGCTGGGTGAAAGTCAGACCGCTTGCTGCATCGGTTGCAACCGATTTGTTCAGCCCATCCCCGGTGCCCAGTTGGCCAGAGCTATTCTTTCCCCAGCATTTGAGGGAGCCGTTGCTCGGCAGAATGGCGCAGGTGTGATATCCGCCTGCGCTGATGGCGCTCGCCGGAGATTCACCCGATATACCGCTGACCGCGACCGCCCGGGAGGAGTTGCTGGAGCTCCCGTCACCGAGGTAGGCGGCACCCCAGCAGTAAACACTGCCGTTGGTCTTGAGTGCGCAGCTGTGATCGACTCCAAGCGCCAGGGCGGTGACGCCGGTGAGAGTCGAGCCGCCTGCAAGGGTGACCGCGACCGGAGTTGCGGATTGAGTTTGGGTGCCGTCGCCGAGTTGGCCATATGTGTTGGCGCCCCAGCAGCGGACCGATTGGACCGATTGGTCGGTCAGGATCGCGCATGCGTGCGCAGCGCCCGCCGCAAGAGCCGTTACGTGTGCTGCCGTGACTCCGTTGAGGGTGGTCGGAGTGTGCGCGCCGTAGCCTACGCTCACAGCCGTTCCCAGTTGACCTTGGCTGTTCTGTCCCCAGCACTTGATGTAACTCGCATCTTTGGCACAGTTAAAGTTATCTCCCACCGCGAGAAGCGAGACCCCGCTCAGCGAGACCACCTGCGTCGGGGTCGACATGCTGCCTCCGGTGTTTCCATTGCCGATCTGCCCATAAGTATTGTCTCCCCAGCACCTCACGGTACCACCGCTCAGAAGGGCACAGGAATGGCTATAGCCCGCCATGACCGAGGTCGCCGTGTCGATGGAGGTTGTGTTGACGGGCGTGGCACTCGAGGTCGTGGTCTCGTTGCCCAATTGCCCTGCCACATTATATCCCCAGCATTGCACCCCTCCGCTGCTGAGTCTTGCGCAGCTGTGCGAGGTACCAGCCGATATCTGGGTTGGAGTCGGGGTGTTGGCTGTCACGCTCACCGTGATGTTTGCCACACCTCCAGAAGTGCAGGTTCTCGAGAGGTTGGTGGAATAAGAAGTTGCCGTCGCGGCGGTCGCCTGGATCTGAATTTCGCAGATCCCATTGACGGGCAGGTTGGAAGTGCCACAGCTATCCGAAGTGATTGTGAACCGTGCGGGATTGCTTTGCGAGACTGTGCTGCAACCCGTGAGGGTGGAGTTGCCGGTGTTTTGGAAAAAAAGCTTGGTCGTATGGCTTTGCCGGCCCACCACGACATTGCCAAAACTGTAGCTTGCGGGTTTCCATGCCGCGGTATTGGTGGAGGCGACACCCGTGACAGTCAGTCCTTGGCTTGTCGTGTAAGTTGTACCTCCAACCGTGCAGGTGCGCTGCAGTTGATTGGAGCTTGCGCCCGTCGCCGTGGGAACGGCTGCAAGGGTCACCGTGCAGCTTGAGTTTGCGGCTAGATCCGAGGTCCCGCAGGTTTGGGAGACAATCTGGATCGGGCTGGGACTGGTCGTCAGGGCCACGGCAGAACACCCGGACGCAGCGCTCCCGGAGTTGCTCAGTCGGAAAGTGACATTCCCCGAGGATTCGCCCGCCGCATAGGACCCAAAGTCATAAAGTATGCGATCCCACGTGAATACCGGTGCGGGGATGACGGTGATCGAGGCCGCACCGCCTGTGATATCCGATGTGGCGTTGATCCGGCCGATGACGGAAGTTGCGGTGCCAGCCGCAGTGCCCGTGAAGGTGGCCGAGTAAGCGCCGGTCTCTGCCAAGTAGTTGGCGGCTGAAAAATTCCCGGTGCTCGTTCCGCCGCTCAAAGTGAACGTGATCGCAAGGTCGGGGCTATAAACCGTGTTACCCAAAACGTCCCTGAGCGTCACGGTGAGCGAAGTCGTAGAGCCTACGCTCACCGTGCTTGAAGCACTTGAAACCGAGCTCTGCGCCAGGGTGTATGAGCCCGGAGTAATATTAAAAGCCGAAGTCGTGGCACCGGTCAAACCGGGGGCGCTCGCGCTGATAGTGTAGCCGCTGAAAGCTTTGTCGACGTTCAAGGTCGTGAAGCTTGCGACACCTGCCACAGCAGCGACTGTCTTGGTGCCACCCAGGGTGGCCGTACCACCAGAGGCGTCATTACCGAAAGAGAGCGTGATATTGGCCGTATAGCTCGTGTCCACGTTGTCATTGGCGTTGAGTGCCGAGACACCGACTATGATCGCGCCACCTGCCGTGTAGGAACTCGAAGGCTGGGTTGTGATCGCAAGCTTGGTGGCTGCTGCCGGATTGACCGTAATCGTGGGGAGAGCAGCGCCGTTATTGGTGACTGCCGATCCTCCGATCGTTGCGCCAATCGTGGTGGCCGTACCCGAGCCCCCGCCCGTGAAGGTCGCAGTATAAGTGCCATCTCCGACATTGACGATCGGGGTGCTGAACGAGCCGGTCGAGACGCCAAGGCCGGTCGACAGGTTTAAGGCGATCGTATTGACATTGAGGCCCGTCAGGAGGTTGGAGTTGGCATCCCGGGCGGTGAGGGTCACGGTCGAAGTCCCATTGGAAGCGATCGTCGCACTCGACACGGCAAGCGTCGACTTGGCAAGTGATACCGGGCCAGGATTGACGGTCATCGCTGCCGTGCTCGTCACAAGGACGGCATCGATGTAAGCCCGGATATCGGTGGCAGTCCCGGAGGTCGTCCCGGTGAAAGTAGCCGTGTAGGTGCCGTCACCGACGTTGTTGACCGAGGCAAACGTACCTGCGCTCGTTCCGCCATTGTGGATAAACGTGACCGTCAAGCTCGGGTCGGTCGTGATCGCAATTCCGTATTGGTTCTTGCTGGTCAGCGTGACGGTGGTGGAACTGCCCGCTGTGAGTGTGCTTGCACTCACAGCCAAGGTCGAATGCGCGACCGAGGGGGTGCCCGCTCCGATATTGAAAGTAGATCCTGTCACGGAAGAGACACTCGGACCACTGGCCCGGAGACTGATGGAGCTCCCGGCGCCGGACAGGCTCACATTTGCGAAGCTCGCCACGCCCGCAATCGCATTGACCGTGGTGGTGCCGGCCAGGGTCGGGGAGTTGTTCGCCGCAACAACGCTCAGGGAAATCGCGCCGTTGTAAGCGGAGTCGATCTGTCCGGATTGGTCGAGAGCTGCCACTGTCAGGCTCAGGGGCTGTCCCGCCACCAGGGCCGCGGTGATATAGGTAGTGAAAGCGAGCGAAGCTGCGCCGGAGGAGATGACTTGAATCTGACCGGTCGAGGCGACGGTCACGCCATTGATCGCAGCCCGGACCATGGCCGAAGTGCCGATGATTCCGCCCGTGAAGATCGCGGAGTAGGTGCCATCACCGTGGTCGGTCACCGCCCCAAAACTGCCGGTGCTCGCGCCACTCGCAGCGGCCAGCGAGAAGGTGACGGTTTCCCCGCCCTGCTCGGTCCTCGTGTTCTGATCATCGTATCCGGTGAGTGTGACCGTGATCTGCGAGCCCGTGGCAACGGTGGTGGCGGATTGACTCAAGAGCGAGCGGCTGACGGAGGGGGGGATATAGCTCCCATACCCCGCGGACGTGAGTCTGGCTTTGAGTTCCGCGACCGGGGATTGAGCGGCAGCGAGGCTCGCGCGCCCGTAGAGGTCGGTCGCGGAAGCCGCCTGGAGCGCGACCGAAAACGCATCAAGATCCGTGATCAGAAGATTCCAGCTCTGCACACCCGGCGCGGTTTCCGTGGGTCCTGATTCGAGGGTGGCTCCTTGGAGTGAAAGCGCCGAGCTGCCTGCGTAGGTTTGGATGTGGCTCTGGTAGTCGGCAAGAAGCGTGAGTCGCAGGGAAGCATTGACGTACCCGCGACTCAAATCCGGCAGGTCTTGCGTGAGGTCAAAGCTGCTGCTCCCCAAAGTGAGAGTCGAGAAGCGCAAGGAGGGAAGCAGTGCCGCGCTGCCATCGCAAAAAACGGGTTTGAGTGCGGTTGCGGCGAGTTCGGGTCGGAGGGTGATCGTCGTGTCCTCGGAGATAGTCAATGCGGAATTGGCCAATTCAAAAGGCACCCCGAAAAGTCGGATATCACTCTCGAGTACGCTCCCAAAGGAGGCGGCATTGTTTTCCAGGGCGCTCGAAAAGGTCGCAAGATCGGAAGCCATCTGCTCGGCACTCGGGCAGCTGCCATCGCTGGTGTTGAGACCAAAAAGCTGAAGCGTGAGCACACTCCCCAAGGGCGCATCGAGCGAGACGCTGCCCCCGGTGATAGGGACCAGGCCCAGGACTCTTCCGGGGCGCCGCAGGGAGGAGAGCGAGGCGCTCGAGCAGGAGTCGGGGTTTGGGATGATATCAAACTGCGCGGGGAGATCGCTCCCCGAGGCGTGGATGCCCAGGCAATCAAAATCCGAGATCTGCGCGGGGGTCCGGATCGGGACGAACAAACCTCCGCTCCACGCGAGTTCCGCGGTAGTCGCCTGCGAATGCGGGTTGCGGGAGATTACTCGTTTTTTGAGAGGCAAAGTGGCGTCCGGCTTGACGAACCAGGATTGAAGGCGGGATAAAGTGGATTCTTTTTTACCGTCGCTCAGGTCGGGCACGACGAGTTGCACGCGCGAGTGCCCCTCGGGTCTGCTCATCGAGCAGGCGCTCAGGGATCCCAGCGTGAGAACGCAAACAACTGCGAATGTAGAAAGTCCGGATGACGTTCTTTTCACAATCTTCAGTTTCGGAGTTTTTCACCGCCAAATGGAGATGTGTCTTTTTTTCTGCTGTGTCCCGGGCGACCCGGAAAAAATCTCAATGAATATCAAGAAGGTATGTGGACCTCCCTCACCCCCCGAACCGCTCGGCCCCGAAAGGCGCGGGATCCACAATGGGTGGGCGCTTGAGAATGATATCGCCTGCGAGGCGCGCGGTGCCCGGCGCGCTTTGCAGGCCGAGCATCTGATGCCCGGTGCAGTAAAAGAGATTGGAGAGCCTGCGCGAGAAGCCCACGACCGGAACGCCATCGGGCGTGCAGGGGCGCAAACCGCGCCAGATATCAGCCGGGCTTTCGTCCTCGCCACCGCCCAGATCCAGGTACTCGTGGGCGCCGCGCCGCACGGCCTCGAGGCGGGCGGGTGATATGCTGTAGTCCTGATCCACCAGTTCAAGCGTACCCGCCACGCGGAGGCGGTCGGCAAAGGGCGTGATTGCGATCTTGCGATCCACGAGCATGATCGAGCGCTGCGGTTTGCGCGTGTTTCCGCGGAAGGTCATCGAATAACCCTTGCCCCCGAGCACCGGGATGCCGCGCCCGAGTTTGCGGGTGAGCTCGAGCGTCCAGGAGCCCGAAGCGAGCACAAAGAGATCGCATTCGATACGCCCTTGTGTGGTCAGGAGGGAGCGGATTTTCGGGGCCGGTCCCTCGGTAATATCAAAGTCGTAGACCTCGTGGCGCGAGAGCACGCGCCCGCCGAGCTTTTTGAATTCGTCCGTGATCGCAAGCGAGGTGGGGTAGGGCTCGATCTGCGCTTCTTCCGGGAAGTAAACTCCGCCTCGGATCAGCGGACGGAAGGTGGGTTCAAACGCCAGGAGCTCGTCGCGGCTCATGGCCTTGCCCGGGATGCCCCGCGCAGCCATCAGTTCCATCTCGGCCCGGGCGCCTGCCACCCCGGCCTCGGTGGCGCTCACCATGAGGAGTCCTTTTTTTTCAAAGCCGAGCTCGGGGGTCCGAACTGCGAGTCCGGCATAAAAATCCAAGCTGTACTTGGAGAGCTCGGTCAGGACTGCAATCGAGTTCAGCATCGTCGTGCGATTCATCGCAAACAGGAAGCGCGTGAGCCAGCGCAGGAGGGTGATATCCAGGCGAGGTTGGATGTGAAGCGGGCTCTGCGGATCGAGGAGCCAGCCCAGCGATTTGAGGAACATGCCGGGTTGGGGAAGCGGCATGGCAAAGCAGGGCGTGACCCAGCCTGCATTGGCGAGCGAGCAAGCTTGCCCGATTTCGCCCCGGTCGATCAGGGTGACGCTGCGGCCGGCGCGTTGCAGTTCGAGCGCTACGGTCGTGCCGACAACGCCACCTCCGAGGACGAGCACGTCCGTCTTGAGGTTGCCAAGTGCAGACACCGAGGGAGTCGAGTTGCTGGTCATGGAGAGTGCCACCTTGCTGAATCTGTTTTTAGGATCAGATTAAAGCAGCAGCCCGCCACACGCGCAAGGGGGCTTGCGGGTGGGGTTCAGTCGCGAGGCGTTTCGGCTCTCTCGAGGTAGTCCGCCATGTCGGCGATGGACTGCAGGCGGGGAGATATGGGGGCGCCTGTGGGACTTCTGCCATGGAAGGCAGACGGGTTGGAGGGGTCTGCGATGGAGCGATTTCCCGCCGGTCCGCGTGCTTCGACCGGGCGCCGTGAGGCCTGCAGGCTCATGCCCGCCCAGGCGGCAAATATCAGTGCCGTCGATACCATCGTGCCGAGCATGATTTTGATTTCCCGGGGGCGGGGACCTTCGAAGTCCATCTCTACCAGTGTAGCGGATTTTTCTGGCGGAATTCTACCGGGCTCAGGGCTTTGCGCGGTCCGGCAGGTCCGCAGCCCTGCAGATTCTGCCGCAGGGGGAGTGTCATTTCAGACCCAATCTTGATTCCGGACGTTGGAATTCCGATCCTAGTAAGTGAGGGTGCGTGCTTTGCTGATCATTTTTAAAAACGTTCGAAAATTGACGCTTCTGTTCTGTGCCGGGGCCCTGCTTCCGGCCTGCGCCGAAGTGCTGCAATCGAGCAAGCTCACGACGGCAAGTCCGTTCGAGGGCCGCTCCTGGAGCGAGACCACCTATATCGAACCCGATCCCATCAATCCGGCTGCGGAAGGAGATCGTAGCACTGATCCTATCACCCTGGGTGGGAGCGCTGTGCGTGGGTTCGAAGGCGCGCAGGTGCCGGGAGAAGATGACTTCTGGCTTGCGGCCTCCTTTGCCGACCGGGGCAGTGGGCGGACGGAAGGATATGCCGGGCGGTATCAGCCTGGAATTGGCTGGGCCTCGGCCGGGGAGGATTTCCGTGTTGTTGCTCCATCCAGTACGACCTTCAGCGCTGGCGCCGCCCAGATCTCCATTGAGCCGGGAGGTAGTGTCCTCGCGGCGTTTCTTGAAGATGATTCTACCGGCTCTGTCGATGCCGTGATGACCGCATACCGTTCGACGAGCTGGAGGAGCGGGGCGGTGCAGACCTTCACGGGATCCGACCTTCCGGGACTCAGCAACAGCGGGTCCCTGCTCAATTTGAGTGCAGGCCTTGCGCCCGGTTGGCCCATGGATCTGTTGTTATCTCCAACTCGTCCCGGGGTTGGATATCTTTTTCTCGGTCAATTGGATGGACCTGATGCGTTTTTTTCCGGCGTCCACTGGAGTGCGAGCACCGGTTTTGATTCGGATCTGGTGATCACCTCTCAGGGGACGACGTTGAGCCTGGCTGCTTCGCCATCCCCGGTGTTCATCCGCGAGGATGGCACGGGTGCCTTTTGCGTCTTCAGCGAACACAATCTGGAAGATGCGGACGAAAACCAGATCCCGGTCGTCAATGCGCACTGTTCCGACTCGGACACTTTGCTTGCAGGCGTGTTCGACGCTGCCTCTCCGCAGGATCTGGAGAATGCATTCACACCCGCCGCGACCCAAGGGGAGAATGCTTCGATATCAGGCGGGGAAGTGGCGGCTTCCCTGGTGGACGCCACCTATGATGGCGGTGATACGCTGCTATCCGTGTTTTACCGCGAGGATGAGAACGGTACCGTGCAGCTCTACTCGCGTGCGCGCGTGGACGGCCTTTGGGAAGACTTCCTGCTGCCGGTCACGACATCCGTGACGGCAAGTTACACGACTGCGCAGGCCAACAGTTTTCCGATCCGCCCGGCCGTCACGGCCCTCAGTCCCGGTAGATTCCTCGTGGTCTGGCCGATGTACGATCTGGATTCCAACCGCGCGAGTCTCTTCTATTCCGTGCGCGATTCGGACGGACTCTGGGGGCGCCCCAAGTCGATGGGAGTTGATATTTACTGGGCGGCCGATGAGTTGATTGACA
>Ga0172372_10008794_pt1 | contig 13238 bp, 9 predicted proteins | sample LakKiv5m_2_FD_114544 | JGI IMG/M metagenome (GOLD analysis project Ga0172372, IMG submission 114544) | Freshwater microbial communities from Kabuno Bay, South-Kivu, Congo - kab_092012_9.5m | ecosystem: Environmental > Aquatic > Freshwater > Lake | place: Democratic Republic of the Congo...
ATCTCCACGCGGCGGTCGAGGAGGTCGGCGGGGAGGGGGGCGACGGTCCAGTTGCTGGCGCGGACCGAGGCGGTCTCGGGGAGGAAGTCGGGGCGCGCGCCCGCGTCTAAGCGGGCCTGCCGGGCCACGCGGGCGGCGAGGCGCTCGGCGATCCGGGCGCCGAAGCGCCGCTGCAGCTCGACCACGAAGGTGAGGGCCTCGGGCGAGAGGATGGCGCGCGCGGCCTCGGGGACGGGGGCGTGGAGCTGGACACCGGCGGGGAGAGGGGAGCTCATGGGCCCCACCGATATCGCCCGCAGAAAGGCAAGGGTCAACGCGGATTGTGTCCACAGCCTGTGCCTCTGTTGCTGCCGGTCAATGACACGTTGTGATACTGTCAACGTTGTCAAAGGAGGCCCCGTGGCCCGCACCCCCGATCGCGCCTCCCCCCGATTCGGGGCGAAGATCCGCGTCTTCCGTCGCCGTCTGGGGCTCTCCCAGGTGCAGCTGGCCGACCGGCTGGGGATCTCGGCCAGCTACCTGAACCTCATCGAGGCCAACAAGCGCCCCCTCCCGGCCGACCTGCTCATCGCCCTCGCCCGGCAGTTCCAGGTCGACCTCCAGAGCTTCACCGCCGACGAGGACGCGCGCGTCGTGGCCGACCTCAACGAGGCCCTGGCCGACCCGGTGCTCGGCGATCTGGAAGTGCCCGCCGCCGAGGTGCGTGAGCTCGCCGCGACCGCCCCCGCGGCGGCACGCGCGCTTCTGCGCCTGTACCAGGGCTACAAGGCGGCGCGCGGCTCGGCGGACGCGCTCGCGGTCCAGTTGGACGAGGGTGAGCTCCTGGCCGGGGTGGAGCGCTCGCGCGTCTCCACCGAGGAGGTGTCCGACCTCCTCCAGCGCCGCTCCAACCACTTCCCGGAGCTCGAGGAGGGGGCCGAGGAGCTGTGGCGGCGCGCGTCGTTGGACCGCTACGACCTCTACCCCGGGCTCGTGGCCTTCCTCGGGCGCGAGCTCGGCGTGGAGGTGCGGATCGCCGACGCGGACGCGGATCCGGGGGTGCTCCGGCGCTACGACGCCGACCGCCGGCGCCTGGTGCTCTCCGAGCTCCTCCCCACCCGGTCCCGCAACTTCCAGCTGGCCCACACCATCGCGCTCCTCGCCTACCCCGACCGGGTCAACGCGGTGGTGGAGGACGACGGGCTCACCCTGCCCGAGTCCCGGGCGCTCGCCCGGGTGGCGATGGCCAACTACTTCGCGGGGGCCGTGCTCATGCCCTACGAGCGCTTCCTGCTCGGGGCCCAGCAGACCCGCTACGACCTCGATGTGCTGGGCCGCCGCTTCAAGGTCAGCTTCGAGCAGGTGGCCCACCGACTCACCACCTTGCGTCGGCCCCACGCGGAGGGGGTGGCCTTCCACTACATCCGCATCGACGTGGCCGGGAACATCAGCAAGCGCTTCAGCGCCTCGGGCATCCGGATCGCGCGCTTCTCCGGGGCCTGCCCCCGGTGGAACGTGTTCGCCGCCTTCCTCACCCCGGGCATGATCCGGGTGCAGCTCTCCCGCATGCCGGAGGGGCCGGCCTACTTCTGCATCGCCCGGACGGTGCACCGGGACGCCGGCGGGTACCACGCGCAGCACCCTGTCCACGCCATCGGGCTCGGGTGCCGGCTCGAGGACGCCACCCAGCTGGTCTACTCGGACGGCATCGCCCTGGACCGCGAGGAGAACATCGTCCCCGTGGGCGTGAACTGCCGGCTCTGCGCACGGTCGGACTGCGAGCAGAGGGCCCTGCCGTCCCTCCGCCAGCCGCTCCGGGTGGACGAGGCGGTCCGCCGGGTCTCTCCCTACGCTCCGGCCGACCTGGTCCACCCGGTCCGGTAGGTGCGCCGCCTCGCCGCAGCCCTCGCGCTCGTCCTGGTCAGCTTCGCCTTCGCCCAGGCGCAGCTCTACCGGTCGGTGGATCGTGTGCTCGACTCCGACGGCCAGGTGGTCCGGGCGGTGGACCTCGCCCTGGCGCGCGCGGGCGAGGACCCCCGCTTCGCGGACTTCCCCGGGCTCCCTGCCTACGTCGTGTCGCCCGGCTCGGTGGCCGCCGTCGCGAGCCCCTACCCCCCCGGGCTCCCCACCCTCTGGGCGCCGGTCCTGGCGGTGCTGCCTCCCACGGAGGCCGTGGTCCGGGCCACCTCGGTGGCCTTCGCGCTCCTCGGACTCCTGGCCACCGCGGCCCTCGGTCACGCCCTCGGGGGGCCTACCGCGGCGTGGGTGGCGGCGGTGGTGGCGGCCGGGAGCCCGGCCCTGGGTGGGTTCGCGGCCGGGGCCTCGGTGGACGTGGTGGTGGGCGGGCTGGCGGCGGCGGCGGGCGCGGCGGTGGTGCGGGGGGAGGGATGGACGGCCCGGGGGAGCGGCTGGACGGTGGGGCTCGCCCTGGTCGCGGTGCTCCTGGTCAAGTGGTCGGGGGTCCTGGTGGCCGTCCCGCTCCTCGCGGCGAGCGGGCTGGCGCTCGGCCGGCGCTCGGCGATCGCGGCCCGGGGGATGCTCGCGCTCGGGGGGATGGCGCTCGTGCTCGCCGTGGGCCTGGTGGGGGCGGTACTGACCTGGTGGCCGGCGCCTCCGTGGGCCCTCGTCACGACCGCCCCCGCGCTGGCAGCGCTGGCGCTGGCCGCCTGGGCGCGCGTCCGGGAGCCTGCCCTGGCGCGGGCCTCGCTCTCGGCGGCGCTCGTGTTCGGGCCGGGCCTCGCCTGGTACTGGGCGTCCATCCCGATCCTTCGCGCCTATCGGGCGGTCCAGGCCGGCCAGGTGGAGCGGGCGGGGTTCGGCGAGGGGGCGATGTGGGTCCTGCCCATCCTCCTGGCCACCACGCCGCTGTTCGTCCCGGCCGCGCTGGCGGCGCCGCTCCTGACGCGCCGCCTCCGAAGCGCCGCTCCGGTCGTCGCGGTGGTGCTGGGGGTCCTGGGGGCCGCCTTCGGCCTCGGCGCGAGCGGAGACGGGGGCATGTTCGCCAACGGGTCCGTGGCCGGCCGCCTCCTCCTGGGGCTCCTCCCCTTCGCCGCGGCCTCGGTGGGGGTCGCGGTCGCGGGGCTGGTCGAGGTCCGACCGGGGTGGGGCCGCGTGCTCGCCGCCGCGGTGGGCGTGTACGGCCTGGCGGGCACGTGGGCCTTCGCGCTGGCGCCCTGTCCCGGGCTCGACCGGTCGGGCGGGGTGGTGGAACGGTGCCATCCCATCCTGCCCCGGTGGTCGGCCGTGCCGGCGCGGGGCCGCCCCCTGGAGCCCCTCCTCGAGGCCCTGCCTCCGACGCAGAGCTGGCGCTTCACGCTCCTGAGGGTCGGCGCAAACGCGCGGTTGGCCAGCGACGAGCGCGTCTTCCTGGCCGGGCTCGCCCACCACCGGGTGCTCCAGATCGAGCCCCTGGACCGGGGCCGCGCGCAGGGTTGGTGGGAGGCGCCGGCCGGCGCGTTCGATGACCTGGTCGGGATCGGGCTCCCGAGCCCGCCGGCGGAGCTCGGCGCGACCCCGCTGCGCCCCGCCGGCCTCCCTCCCGGCTTCCTGATCCCGGCGCGGACCCCCTTGCCCGCGCGCGCGCCCTCGCAATAGCCTTGCTCCAATCCTGGATGATCATGCCCGCCGACACCATCCTGCACCGCCTCCATGCCGTCGCCGCCGCCCGTCCCGAGGCCCCGGCGTACCACCACAAGGTCGACGGAGCGTGGAAGTCCACCTCCTGGGGCCAGTACGTGGCGGAGGTCCGGCAGGCCACGCGTGCCCTGGTCGCCGACGGCTTCGCGCCCGGGCAGGTGGTCTGCATCCTCGGCTTCAACCGGCCCGAGTGGGTGGTCCTCGACCTCGCCGCCATGGCCGCGGGGGGGGCGCCGGCGGGCATCTACATCACGTCTTCCGCCGAGGAGGTGCACTACATCGTGCACCACGCCGAGGCGCCGGTCGTGCTGGTGGAGAACGAGGGGCAGTGGGAGAAGATCCGACAGGTCCGCGACCGCCTCCCCGCGCTCAAGCGCGTGGTGATGATGCGGGGCGGCGGCAAGGTGGACGACCCGATGGTGATGGAGTGGGACGCCTGGCTGGCGCGCGGCGACACCGTCCCCGACTCGGTCGTGGACGAGCGCATGGGCGCCCTCGCGCCGGAGCAGCTGGCCACCCTCATCTACACCTCCGGCACCACCGGGCCCCCCAAGGGCGTCATGCTCTCGCACGAGAACCTCGCGTGGACGGCGGGGCAGGCGGTGGGGCTCGTCCACCTCGACGCGGACGACATCAACCTCTCCTACCTGCCGCTGTCGCACATCGCCGAGCAGATGTTCACCATCCACGCTCCGATCAGCTCGGGCGGCCAGGTCTACTTCGCCGAGAGCATGGAGAAGATGCCGGCGAACCTGCAGGAGGTGCGTCCCACCGTGCTCTTCGGCGTGCCGCGGGTCTGGGAGAAGTTCCATGCCAAGGTCAGCGCCAAGCTGGCCGACGCCACCGGGCTGAAGGCCACGCTGGTGGCCTGGGCGCGCGGGGTGGCGGCCCGCGTGCACGCGGCGCGCAACGAAGGGCGGGAGCCCGGGGGCCTGGACGGGCTGCAGTACGGCGTCGCCAAGCGCGTGATCTTTGGGAAGCTGCACGGGGCCATGGGCCTGGACCGGGTGAAGGTCATGGTGAGCGGGGCCGCGCCCATCTCGGCCGAGGTGCTGGAGTTCTTCGCGACCCTGGACCTGCCCATCCGCGAGGTCTACGGGCAGTCCGAGGGCTCGGGCCCCACCTCGTTCAACGCCCCCGGCAACACCCGCTTCGGCACGGTGGGACCGGCCTTCCCCGGCTGCGAGGTCAAGCTCGGACCCGACCAGGAGATCCTGCTCCGAGGCCCGAACGTCTTCCTCGGCTACTACAAGGACCCCGCGGCCACGGCGGACACGCTGATCGAAGGCTGGCTCCACTCCGGGGATCTGGGCAGCTTCGACGATCGGGGTTTCCTCTCGATCATCGGCCGCAAGAAGGAGATCCTCATCACCTCGGGCGGGAAGAACATCGCCCCCAAGAACATCGAGGCCGCCCTGAAGGACATCGACATCGTCGGGGAGGCGGTGGTGATCGGCGACAAGCGGCGCTACCTCGCCGCGCTGCTCACCCTGGATCCCGACGCGGTGACGCGCCTCGCCGGCGAGCTCGGCGTGCCCGCCGAGCAGGTGGGCGACCACCCGAAGGTGCGGGAGCGGCTCCAGGCCGGGGTGGACCGGGTCAACGAGCAGGTCAGCCGCGTGGAGGGGGTCAAGCGCTTCGTGGTGCTCCCCGCGCCCTTCCAGCCGGGCGACGAACTGACGCCCACGCTGAAGGTGAAGCGCAAGCGCGTCAACGAGAAGTATGCGGCGGTGATCGAGTCGATGTACGTCGAGTGAGGTCCGCCCGATCCCGGTGCCTCACAGGTTCTTGACGGCGCCGCCGCCGCACATGCCGACGGCATCGCTATCATCCCGCGATGTCACGAATCCTGGTCATCGAGGACGACCGCTTCCTGGCGGAGATCGTCCGTGAAGAGCTGACGCGCGCCGGGTACGTGCCCTCGCTCGCCCACGACGGGGCCTCAGGGCTCGCCGCGTTCCACAAGCGCGAGCCGGACCTCGTCCTGCTCGACCTGGTGCTCCCCGACCGCACCGGCTTCTCGATCCTCGCCGAGATCCGCACCCAGTCCGCGGTGCCGGTCATCATCCTCACCTCCAAGGACGGGGGCGAGGAGAAGGTGACCGGGCTCGACCTGGGCGCCGACGACTACGTGACCAAGCCCTTCCGCACCGAGGAGCTGCTGGCCCGGGTACGCGCTCGGCTGCGGCGCCCCAACTCGGCCCGGGAGCCGTACGGCACCCGCAGCTTCGGCGCCGTGGAGGTGGATCTGGGCGCCCGGACCGTGAACGTCTCGGGCGACGAGGCCGGCCTCACCCCCACCGAGTACAAGCTCCTCGAGGTGCTGTTGCGCCGGCACGGCAAGGCGGTGAAGCGCGAGCAGCTGATCGCCGCCCTCAACGGTGGCGAGCAGGCCACCGAGCAGGCGCTCCAGACCCACATCTCCCGCCTCCGGCGCAAGCTGGGGTCCGACGGCGACAAGATCCGCACCGTGTGGGGCGTCGGGTACCGCCTCGACCTGGACGACGGCGCGCCGGCGAGCTGACGTCCGCCGCCGTTCAGTCGTTCTTGCGGGGCGAGCGCCCGGTGAGGGTGGTGAAGCCGTGGTACCCGAGCCAGCGGAAGGGCTCGGGGGGGATCCACCCCAGGCGGCGTTGGTAGAAGGGGAGGTCCTGCCAGCGCTCGTGGTGGTCCTGGTAGAGGTCCGCGAGCACCTTGCCCGCGAGGTTGGCCAGCGCGAGGCCGTGGCCCGCGAAGCCGGTGGCGTAGAGGACGTTGTTCCATCGGCCCCCGACGCCGATGCTGCAACAGCGGGACAGGGTGATGCCGAGCGTCCCCGTCCAGGTGGCGACCGCGGGGCGATCGGCGAGATCGGGCAGGTAGCGGGCGAGCGTGGCCCGGACGGCGCCCACCGCCCGGTCGCGGGGCCCGTGCCAGGAGAGCGCGTTGTTCCACCGGTAGGCGTAGGCCGCGTTCGAACCGCCCCCGAAGAGCACCACGTCGTCGATGCGGGTGCCGTAGGCGATGCGGTCGAGATCGTCGGAGAAGCCGGACACGGTCCAGGCCTGGTCCGCGGCTGGGACCGCCACCACGTGGGAGTGCAGGGGGAAGACCTGGTCGCGGAAGTAGCCGAGCGGGCCCGAGTAGCCGTTGAGCGCCAGCACGAGCTGGCGCGCGCGGACACTGCCGTCGGGGGTCTCGACCGTGACGTGCTCCCCCTCGGTCACCTTCACCGCCGGGGACTGCTCGTGGATCCTCACCCCCCGGTCGAGCAGGACCTCCTGCATCGCCCGCAGCAGCTCCACCCCGTGGAGGCGACCCGCGGTGGGGTCGAAGATGCCGGACACCGCCCCGTTCAGCCGCGCGCGCTCCCCCAGCGCCTTCGCGTCGAGCCACCGGAGCGGCAGGCCCCAGCCCGCGAGCCGCTCGACCCGCGCGTGGGCCGTCTCCGCCCGGTCGGAGGAGGTCTGCACCTCGAGGCAGCCGTCGCGCACCAGCCGGACGGGCCTGCGGCAGGCGCGGACCACCTCCTCGACCGTGGCCATCGCCTCCTGGGTGCAGGCCCAGACCCGGCGGGTGACCTGCTCGTCCGACTGGTCCACCCCGTTGATCCAGTTGAGCAGCATCCCGCCGTTGCGCCCGGAGGCCCCGTTGGCGACCCGCCGTGCCTCGAGCACCACGATGCCGAGGTCGGGCCGGGCATGCGAGAGGTGCCAGGCGGTGGACATCCCGGCGAAGCCCGCGCCGAGGATCACCACGTCCGCCTCCACCGCGCCCCGGAGGGGGGAACAGGGTTCGATGGGGGCCGCGGAGGCCCACCACCACGACTCGTTCTCGTCGATGTCGGGTAGCACGGATGGGAGCTATCGCGTCCGGAGCGCCCGGGGCCGCGGTACCCTCGCGTCATGTCCGGTCGTCGCGTCCGCCTCTGCATGAAGGACCTCTTCCACCAGGACGTCGTGGAGATGATCGAGCGGGAGACACGGCGCTACCAGCTGTGGGAGATCCTCTCGCCGTCCGATCCCGACTTCGCCGGGGCCTACCGCATGTTGTGGGAGGCCTTCGGCCCCGCCGGCGAGATGGAACGCGAGGAGGCCATCCGAAGCTTCCTCGAGGACGACCCCTACGAGCCCATCGAGGTGAACGGCACCTTCTGCCGGTACTTCCTCCTCGTGGCGCGCGACGAGCACGGCGAGATCCGCGGGGTGCGCGACGGCTCGGTGCTGGTGAACCAGGGGTACGACCCGGACCTGTGCGTGGTCTACCTCTCGCACATCTACATGCGTCCCGAGGCGCGGGGAACCGTGCTCTCCTACTGGTTGCGCATCGCCCCGGTGGAGGTGGCGATGGACTACCTCCTGCAGCTGCACCTGCGCGGGAAGATCGCCCTGCCCGCCCCCGATCAGCCCGGCCGCTACTACGGCATGCGCGTCGATCTCGCCGCCGAGATGGAGTACTTCACCCCCGACGAGCGGATCTCCTGGCAGCGGATCCTGTTCTACGGCCGCGGCGGCTTCGACGTGATCAACCCGCGCCACTTCCCCTACCGTCAGCCCGACTTCCGGGACCCCGAGCTGATCCGGAAGACCGGCAACCAGCCCATGCCCTTCATGGTGCTCCTGCGCCGCATGGGCTTCGAACGGCAGGCCACGCTCCCGCTCGAGGAGGCGCGGGGCGTGTTGCGCCTCCTGTACGACGACTTCGCGACGCACTGCGCGCCGGAGTTCCTCGCCAACTCGCTCCAGGTGGTGCTCGACCGGCTCGAGGTGCGCTCGCAGCGGAAGGACTTCGTGGAGCTCCTCCCGCTTCCCACCGGCTCCCGCGACCTGCACCGGCTCAAGCGGCTGTTCCGCCACCACGTGTACACCCGGTACTACCCGGGGGCGCCGGAGACGGCCGAGTACCTCGCGAGCGGGATCCGCGAACGGCTGAAGGCCAACCCGCGCTGGGTGGACGAGGAGCTGGCGCGAATCGCCGTCGAGCTCGACCAGCGGCCGCACTACGTCTACGCCAACCGGGACCGGCGGCTGTCCTGGGAGGGCGAGCCGGCGCGGGAGGCCGCCGAAGCGACCCCCGAGCCCGACGTGCCCGACCAGACCGAGGACCACTCCGGCCCGCGGTGAGCCTGCGGGCTAGCTCGCGAGCGCCTTGCGGGTGTTCTCCAGCATGGCCCGGAAGCCCTGATCGAGCCGCACGCGCAGCCCGGCCCACTCCGCCACCATCCCCAGGAGGCCGCCGTTGTCCAGGTCGGCGTGGAGGGTGACCAGGGTGTTGGCCGCCGGCTTCATGGTGCGGAGGCTGAAGTGCAGCTTTCCGTTGGTCCGCCGCCCCCCCAGCGTGACGTGGACGCGGCGTCCGCCGTGCTCCTCGTCCACGCGCTCGAAGCGGTAGGTCATCTCGCGGCTGCGCGGGCCCGTCTTCAGGGTGAGGGTGAACGCGCCCGGGCCCGTCTGGACGCAGCCGTCCCAGGCCCCCTCGAGGATGCGGGCGTGATGCGCGGGTTCGGAGAGCCACGCCAGGACGTCGTCCCGGCGGACACCCTCGATGAGGAGGTCGGTGGTGAGTACGGACATGATCCGGGGGCTCGGAGCGCGGGTTATCACGCGCCCGTCGGTGCCGCTTGATCCCCTACTTCAGTATCCCCGTCAAGTACCTCGGCCCCATCCCGCTCGATCCCTGGGGCACGATGGTCTGCATCGGCTTCGTGGTGGGCCTGGAGCTCGCGCGCGCCCGCGGCATCAAGACGGGGTTGGACGTCCGGGACGTGGTGGACGGCATCGTGGCCGTGATCGGCATGGGCTTCGTGGTGGGCCATCTGGTCCACGTGCTCGCCTACCACTACGAGGACATCTTCCTGAAGGAGGGGATCACCTCCCTCCTGAAGATCTGGGCGGGCCTGTCCAGCTTCGGGGGCTTCCTCGGCGCGGTGGTGGGGGCCCTGCTCTTCTACGGGGTGGTGCGCCGCCGGCCCTTCTGGCCCCACGCCGACGCGATCATCTACGGCTTCCCCTTCGGCTGGGTGTTCGGACGGACGGGGTGTTTCCTCGCGCACGACCACATCGGGCGGCTCACCGACTTCCCCATCGCGGTCCAGTTCCCGCCGCACTACTTCTTCCAGGGGGACCCGGGCGGCGCGCGCTTCGACCTCGGCCTGCTCGAGGCCCTGTGGACGGTGGTGATCGCGGTCCTGTTCTTCGTCTGGGGCCGCTCGCCGCGCGCCCCGGGCTTCTTCGCCGCGGCCTGGTGCCTCCTCTACGCGCCGGTCCGGTTCGGACTGGATTTCCTCCGCAACACCGACCTGGAGCACGCGGACGTGCGATGGAACGGGCTGACCCCCGCCCAGTGGGGCTGCCTGGTCATGTTCGGCGGCGGGCTCCTGCTCCTCCGGCGTCTACGTGACAAACGGGTACAGCCGGCCGTCTCGCCGTGACGCATCCGTGGCCTGCCCGGGGGAGGATGCAGGCATGACGGCGACCGCGGAGGCTGGTTGGACACGCTGATTGGTCTCCTGTGCGCGGCGCTCGGGCTGGCGCTCACCGTGGGGCCGGTCATCGCGCTGCTCACCTACGTCGTCCGGACCCGGCGGGCGCTGGAAGCGCTCGCGCTCCGGGTCCAGGAGCTCGAGGCCGAGGTGCGCGCGACCACGCTCCGGCTGACGCGTCGGACCGAGCCGGCCGAGCCCGCGGTGGCCCCCGCGCCCCCGACCGACCGCGTCGTACCGCCCGCGCCCGCGCCCGTCGCGGACCCTGCGGTGGTCGAGCCCGCCGTGGCGGCCCCCGCCCCGGCCCTGGTCGAGGCGCCGCCGCCCCGCCCCGCGGTGCCCGAGCCGGTCCTCGCCGCGCCGCAACCCACGCGCGCCCCGCCCCCGCCGCCTCCCCCGGCGGAGCCGGCCCCCCCGCCCAGGCCTGCGTCGCCCCCGTTCCAGCTCCCCGGAGTGGAGACCCTCGCCGTCTGGCTCGCCGCCACCCTGGGGGGCGTCGGGCTCGTCGTGGCGGCGCTCTTCGCCCTCGGCGTGGCCATCGAGCGGGGCTATGTCGGACCGCCGGTCCGCTTCGCCCTGGCGATGGCCTCGGGAGCCGGCCTCTGGCTCTTCTCCGAGCTCCTCCGCGCCCGCGGCTGGCGGGTCCCCGCGGCGGCCATGGCCGGCGCCGGCGCTGCCGTGCTCTACGGCGGTCTGTACGCGGGGCACTCGCTGTACGGCCTCGTGGCCCAGCCGGTCACGATGCTGGCCATGGTCGGGGTCACGGCCGTCACCATGCTCGCCGCGGTGCGCCAGGACAACGTGCTCCTCGCGATCCTGGCCGTGGGCGGGGGCTACCTCACCCCCATCCTGCTCTCCACGGGGGAGAACCGCGCGGTCGCCTTCTTCAGCTACCTGGCGCTCATCGACGTGGGGGTGGTGTACGCCGCCACCCGTCGTCGTTGGTGGCCGGTGGTGGGGGTCGCCGGGGCGGTCACCGCGGCGCTCCACCTGGGCTGGTCCGCGCAGTTCCGCGCGCCGGACCAGGTCCTGGTGGGCCTCACCGCGTCGTTGGGGCTGGCGGCGGTCTTCCTCGCGCTCCCCCTGCGTCTGGCCACGCGGCGCGCCGAGGCCCTCGCCGGCGGGCTGGGCGGTGCGCTCCTCGTCCTGTCCGGGCTGGTGCTCGTGCCGCCCACCGACCCGATGGCGGTGGACCCCCGCTCCTACGAGCCGCTCCGGTGGTCCCTCGGCATCACCACGTGGATCGCGGCGGCGTGGCTGCTCGCCGTGACCGCGCTGCTCGTGTGGACCGGGGTGCGCCGCGCGGACGTTTTCCTGCGCGCGCCCGCCGCGGCGGTGCCCAGCCTCGCCGTGCTGGTGTTCGGTGTGGGCTGGATCTTCGCGGACGCCCCCGACGGCTGGGCCCTCGGCGTGGGGCTCGTCGGCGCCCCGCTCGCGGCGGCGGCGGCCACCCGGCTCGCCGCGGGCAGCGCGACCCCCGCCCGCCCGTGGGAAGCGGCGCTCCTCCAGGTCGCTTCGGGCCTCGCGGTGCTCGCGCTGCTGGCGTCCGGCGGCGAACGTACGCCGCCTCTGCCCCCCAACGAGGTCTACGCCGCGTGGCTCGTCGGCGGCGCCGCGGTGAGCGCGCTGGTGGGCTACGGCTTCGGGCTCCGCCCCTTCCTGCTCGTGGGGCTCGGGTCCGGGGCCGCCGCGCTGCACCTGCTCGGCGGTCGCCTCGAAGAGCCCGGGGCCGGCCTGTTGTTCGGCGCCGCGGTGGTCGTCTACGCGGTCCACGCCTTCCCCGTGCTTCTCCGCCCCCGCGCCGGCGACCTCTGGGGCACGCTGACGGCCGCGGCGGCCGGTCCCGCCCTCCTGCTTCCGTTCCTGGCGCTCTGGGAGCACGCGCTCGGGGACGCCGCGTCGGGTGGGCTCGCGGTCCTGCTCGGGGTGCCCACCCTGCTCGCCAGCCTGACGCTGGCCCGGCAGGTCCGCGCCGACTCGCGCGAGCTGGCCCTGTTCGTGGTCGTCACCCTGCTCTTCGCCGCGGTCGCGGTGCCTCTGCAGCTCGACGAGGCGTGGCTCACGGTGGGCTGGTCGGTGGAGGTGGCGCTCCTCGCGCTGCTGTCCCGCCGCCTCACCCACCCCGTGATCCGGGTGTTCGCCGCGGTGCTCGCCGCGGCGGTGGCCATCCGTCTCCTCGCCAACCCCGACGCGCTCGCCTACGGCGGCGGCGAGGGCCTCCTGCTGCTGAACTGGACGCTCTACACCTGGGGCGTACCCGGGGTCGCCTTCCTGGTCGCGGCGCGAGCCTGGAAGGGCGAGCCGACCGTGGCCCCGCGTGCCTTGCGCGTGGCCGCGGTGCTCATCTTCTTCGCGCTCGTGAACCTCGAGGTCGCCCACGCCTTCGCGCGCGACGACGTGCTCTCCTTCACCAGCGAGAACCTGGTGGAGTCGATGACCCGCTCGCTCGCGTGGGGCCTGTACGGCCTCCTCATCCTCACCATCGGCTTCGTGAGCGACTCGAGGGTGGCCCGCCTGGGGGGCTTCACCTTCGCGCTCGTGGCCGCGGGCAAGGTGGCGCTGGTGGACACCTGGAGCCTGTCCGGCTTCGTGCGGGTCGGGTCCTGGCTCGGCCTCGCCGTGGTCCTCATCATCGCCGCGCTGTTGTTACAGAAGGTCGTCCTCCGGGAGCGTGCTCCATGATCGTCCTCCTCTCCCTCTCCCTGGCGGCCGAGCCGGAGGCCTACCCCTGGCGCACCGAGCTCGAGCTGCCCGCGCGCGGGGTGTCCCGCATCCACCTCCCTCCCGAGCTGGCGGTGGACGTGCACGCGCTCCCGACCACCCTGCGCATCTCCGATGCGCGTGGGGACGATGTGCCCTACGCCGTCCTCTCCTCTGCCTACAACCCGCCGCCGCGGGAGTTGGACCTGGACGTCGCCCCGGTCGCGGAGGGGGTCTGGCAGGTGGCGGCGGCGTCGGTTCCGGTGGACGCCCTGCGCTTCGACATGGGGGGGCTGTCGTCCGGGCCGGGGGTCCAGGTGGTGGTGGAGGACGGGGAATGGACCAGCCCGCCGACGATGCTGTACGCGTCGGAGCGGGACGGCGCTCCCCAGATCGTGGACACCGTGGCGGTGCCCCACCGTCCGGGGCCGTTCACCGTGCGCATGGAGACCTTCGGCGGCCC
>Ga0172372_10008795_pt1 | contig 13238 bp, 11 predicted proteins | sample LakKiv5m_2_FD_114544 | JGI IMG/M metagenome (GOLD analysis project Ga0172372, IMG submission 114544) | Freshwater microbial communities from Kabuno Bay, South-Kivu, Congo - kab_092012_9.5m | ecosystem: Environmental > Aquatic > Freshwater > Lake | place: Democratic Republic of the Congo...
CTTGGTTATCTTCTTCTTCTTGGTTATCTTCTTCTTGGTTATCATCTTCTTCTTGGTTATCTTCTTCTTGGTTATCTTCTTCTTGGTTATCATCTTCTTCTTGGTTATCATCTTCTTGGTTGTCTAGATTACAATTATTATCTAATTCTTCATCATCATAATCTTGAAAATCTTGATATGATTCTATATTAGGTTGTGATGTTTCAAATTCTTGATAAATATCTTCGGTTGCTAATTCTTCCATTTTTTTATGATCTTCATCATCTAGAGAAATATCACTTGTTTCTTCTGTAAAATCATCTAATCTAGATGGTTCAGATGGGACAAAATTATCATATTGTGAATTAAGAGATGATTGATATTCATGTTCATTTGAATGATTTTCATGTGTCATGGTTGGATTTGTTATTTTGTTATATGATGGTGGAGGAAGTAATCCAGATAAAGTATGTTTAAATTCGGACATATTATTATTGACTATTGATAATAAATTTGAACATTTATGTTCTAGCATATTCATTTTACGTGTGTTTTGAATATTAACATATACAAGATATAAGACTATTAATGTAATTACAGATAAACCTATTAATAATAAATTGTTATTAATCATATTTTTGATTTGTTTTATGGTAATAAAAAATAATAAAAACTTAAACGACAAAAATTATAAATTATAGATTAATTTTACTAACTAATATATTAACAAGATATTCAGGTAAAATATCTTCTAAATTTTTTTCTAAATCTTGATAACATTTTTCAATTGTAGCCTCACTGACATTATCACATTTTTCCGAAATTTCTTCTTTAGTTAATCCATGACCTAAAATATTATTTATTAAATAAATAACCCCTGATGCGATTGAAATTGGAACATAAGCCGGAATTATATTTTTTTCTTCTATTCTTTGACAAATATTATTACAAATATCTTTAATTTCTTGATCTAATCCTAATTTTGAACAAAATCGATTAATATAATCAGATGGTTTAGATGGTTTAGTGTATAATTTTTCACCATAAACAGTTTGACCATTTTCTTCTTGATCACAAATAATTTTCCAATAATCCCTAAAATGTTTATGTCCATTAATAACATCGGTTTTTTTAATTTGAAAAATTTGTGCTATTTCCTCAGCACTACGATGATAATTTAAAGTTTTTGAAGCTTCTAAAATCGAGGCAGCCAAAATTGCTTCCCTGTTCGGTTTTCTATATTCATTTAAATTATGTGATGCCCTATATTGAACAATTTTCCAATACATATTTTTAGCTTCCTCTATAATACATTGTGCTATTCCACCATTTGAAGCATAAATTGTCATCATATTGAGACTATCATATAAAGTTCGGGTTTTATGAGTAATTGTGTTATATCTATTATAATTTGCAATTTTACGCATTTGATATGAACCTGAACCTTCAGAACTGATTCCTGAACCTAAACATGCTTCTGGATAAAAATTATTTGTTGGTAATCCACATCGTGTTGGATCAACATTTTTACTATCTTCCGCACCATAATATCTCCATTCTTGAGAATCATCTATTATTTTTTCATTTACAAATGAACAATTTTGACATATTAAAAATCCATCTGTTGAATCAACAAGTTCATTAAGTCCACAATATTGACAACAATTTAAATTATTTTCATAATTTTCAGAAGCCAATTCAGAATATTTATTTTCTTGAATTGGATTTTCTGAAAAGTTTTTATAAAAATTAAAATTATCGAATATATCTTGGTCAGATATTTCAGTTATTAAATGGTCGGAAATCTTTACTTTAGTTGTCATTAGAGTGTATCACTATTAATAATATTAGTTTTATATTTCAATTTTTTTACGCATCATCATAATCATACTAATAAAATTAATTTTTATTACAAATAATATTTAATAATATTTAATTATTTGCTTTATATTTTATAATAAAATATTGAGAAAACAAAAAATTGAAATTTAAAAAATAAATAATTTGATAATGTTAAATACAAAAAAATAAATATATCAAAAATGGAAATATTATTAGAAAATCAAAATAAAATTAAAATTTTTCAAAATATCATTCAAGTATTATCTTTAATGAATGATACAATATCAATTAAATTAACCAATGAACACTTGAAAGTTCTTGATATGGATGATACACATATTTGTTTATTTGAATTAATTCTTGATAATCAATGGTTTGATAAATATAATATAAATAAAAATCATACAATTGGTATAAATTTAAAAAATTTTGTTAAAATATTAAATTGTATTCAAGATGGACAACGATTATCATTAGTTAGAGACCTATCATCTGATAAATTAATGATTAATTTTCTAGATTCTAACAAAGCTAAAAAAAAACCAATTCTAGAATTTGAAATTAATTTAATGACTCGTGATGAAGAATCACTTGATATATCTAAACTAGATTATTCGAATTCAGATTATTTATCAATACAATCATCTGTTTTTGAATCAGTTGTTAATTTAGTTGGTTCTTTTGGTGATACAATTACAATCAATTATAAAAATAATTCATTTGAATATTCATCTGAGGGTAATTTTTGTGAATCAAAAATAAAAAATGCCATACTTGATATTTCTAAATTAGATGATTTTCTTAATAATGATGATATCTACTTATCATTATCAATTAATTATTTATCAAAATTAACCAAAGCTAGTAAAATTAGCACAAATTTAATAATTTACTTAAATCAATCATTACCAGCACGTTTTAAATATATGATCGCAACAAATTCTCATTTAATTTATTGGTTGTCTCCTAAAATTCAAGAAGATGAAGAAGAATAAATAATATGAAATAAAATAATATATTACATATAAATAATAAATATTTAATATTCAATCTTCTTTATCAATTATGAAAATAAACAAAACTAAGAGGAAAAATAAAACTTACAAAAAAAAACATGGAAAACAAAGTAAACGTTATAATCATCGAGGTGGTTATGGAATCGCAACAGCAGAACAAAAACAAGATTGGGAAACCGGATTAAAAGATTTAGATAAAATGACCAAAGAAGATTTAGCAGTAATTAAAAATCAATATGAAGACCAAATTGATAGTATTGGAAGCACATTTAAAAATTTTAAAATGAGTGTTGGAAATTCAGAACCTGTAAGACCAGCACCTGTTCCCCCAGAATGTGTTATTCTATAAAAACAAACTGAAACATAAAAATATAAAAACTTTATTTTTTAGGATTTTTAAAATTATAAAAATACCGCGTTTATAGAGAATTTATATCAAAAATAATTCTAGAGATAAAAAAAAATTTAAAAATAAATCTGAATAAAAAATATAAATGACCTCATTAGAAAAAAAAGTATCGAGACAAGAAATTCAAAAACTTCTTCTAAAACATCCAAATCATATTCCAATTATTGCTAATTTTGATAAAAATCAAAAACAATTTAGATTTATTGTTAAATCAGATTTATCAATTATGGAATTTTTGGCTATTTTTAGAAAACGTATTAGTCTAAATTCACAAGAAGCATTATGGCTTTATGTTAATGGAAATGGTAATCAAAATAAGGTCATTATGCCATCCACAACGACTACATTATTAAATTTATATGAACAATATAAAAATGATGATTTAGTATTATTGTTCCAAGTTGAACGTGAAAACACATTTGGAACTATGATTTAATTGTATTTTTTCTCTAATTCTCATTTGTTTTAATTTTTCTATATTCTAATTTTTTTTGATATAAATGTTAGGTCATCACCTATTATTAAAAAATTGATTTAATTTTTATTATTATTAACAATATCAACGAGTAGGTAATTATAGTTATCTAATCGGTTGAAAATACTTCTTATTTAACTATAATTATTGAAAGTGAGAGAAGTTAGAAATTTCTGGTAATTTATTTAAATGATTATCCAACTACTAATTTACAAATCAGATTTTTAAATACTAAATATAACATTAAATTTAGTATATTTTTCTTTTTATCATGTGTTTTTATTTTATATGTTTTTATTATATGTTTTTATTACAACATAAATATTACAACATAAATATTACAACATAAATATTACAACATAAATATTACAACATAAATATTACAACATAAATATTACAACATAAATATTACAACATAAATATTACAACATAAATATTACAACACAAATAATAAAAAATCAAACAATCAAAAATGATTATTGTTTAAATTATTTAACATTTTTTTTAACACGTGGTTTCTTATTATTAGTATCTTTTACCGTCTCTTTCTTTTTTTTATTATCATCTTTTTTATTATCATCTTTTTTGGTATTGTCTTTTTTGCTATCATCTTTTTTGGTATTGTCTTTCTTTTTTGCTCCATTCTTTTTTTTATCAATTGCTTCTTTAGCTTCTTCAAGAGTTATATCCATATGAGTTTTTCCATTTGGTATTGAAGCAAAACAGACTGATTTACCCCATTTATACATAATATAATAATTATCTTTACCTTTATTTATACTAATGTGATTATCAAGTTGTTTAAAAACATTTGATTTCTTTTCAGTTTCGATAGCATCTTTAACTTTTAAAGCCTGTTCTAAATTCCAATTAATGATATCAGATTCGGTTAATCCTAGTTTTTCCATATAACTTTTTAAATTATATGATTTTTCGTCAAATTTAAGATAAAATCCATAATCACCATTATCTAGAATTAAATCTTTCCCATTTTTTTTACCAAAATTAATTGGGTATTTAAATAATTCTGATGCCTTTTCTAGAGATATATCTGAAACTTCTTCTTGAGTAATTTTTACATATTTATCTTTTTGTGATTTATCAATTTCTGACAATTTTAAAATTAATCGTAATCCATATCTAGTCATTTTTTCAATAATTTTTGCTCCAGTTTTTGGATCGGTTCCAATTTCTCTTTCAATTTCTGAACCTTCACTATTTTCACTTATTGGTTTTATACCAGTTTTTTTCTGTATCACTAATTTATCAATCATTGGTTTTAAAATTTGATAATATGTTTTAATAACATCTGTCCATTGATATTTTCCTTCAGCCACTTGGTCTAATAATTCCTCAATATTAGCAGTAAATTTATATTTCATAATATCAGAATAATGTTCTTCTAGATATTTTACAATTTCTTTACCAACTGTTGAAGGTATTAATTTATCATTTTCACTACCAATTTTATATTTCTCTTTTTCCTCAATAATTTTCGGTTCTTTTTGACTAATTGTAAATTTATTAACATTGATTTCTTTACCCTTAATATTTCCCTTAATAACATATTGATTTTTCTTATTCGTAATTGTTGATATAATTGTCGCATATGTTGATGGACGACCGATTTTCTCTTTTTCTAAATCTTTTACTAGACTTGCTTCTGTATATCTTTTAGGTGGTTGTGTAGATTTTTGTTTGCTAATCGCACTAATAAAATCTAAAATATCACCATTTTTAAAACTATAAATTAAATCAACTAATTCTTTATCGGAAATTTCAGATGTTTGATTTGTATCATCTCTATCTTTATCTTCAATCAAATTACCTGAATTTTCTTCAAGTAATTTTCCTAATTCTATATTAGTATCTTTATTTGTTTTATTCTTATTTGTTTTCTTATTATTTGATTTCTTATTACTGTCTTCATCTGAATCCTCTTGATTTTCTCCTTCATTTAAATTATCATTATTATCATTGTTATCATCATTATTATCATTCTTATTATTAATTGTAGCATATAATTTAAGATAACCATCAAATAATATTTTTTGTGCCCGAATAATAAATTTTTCACTCCTACCTTCAATTCCAACAGTTAAAACTTTCGCTTCAACATCCGCACTTTTCATTTGAGAAGCAACTGTTCTTCTCCAAATTAATTCATATAATTTTTGATGGTCTTTTTCAATTGTTTTATCAATTGGTGGTCTCATTAAATCAATCTTTGATGGTCGAATTGCTTCATGGGCTTCTTGTGCTCCTTTTTTATTCTTATACACACGTGATTGATGATATTCTTCACCGAAATCATCCATAACTTTTGCTTTAATTTTTTTCTTAATTTCGTCAGATAATGATTGTGAATCAGTTCTCATATATGTTATATATCCACCCTCATATAATTTCTGAGCAATTTCCATTGTTTTTTTGGGTGAAAAATGTAATTTAGATGATGCTTCTTGTTGAAGTGTTGATGTAATTAAAGGTGCTGGTGGATTACGTTTATTTTGTTTTGTTGAAATATCTTCAATAACAAATTTAGTATTGGGTAATAAATTAAGAAGGTCTTTAAGGTCTTTCTCTTCATCAATTTCAAAATTATAATTTAAAGAAGCTGGTAATTGAAGTTTATTGTTAGATTTTGGTTTCTTAAAAATCGCATTTGTCGCATAAAATCCTTGGTTTTCAAAATTATCAATTTCTTTCTCTTTTTCAACAACCATTTTTAATGCTACACTTTGAACACGTCCCGCCGACAATGTGTATTTTTTAAAATAATATTGTAATTCTGGTGATAATGTATATCCAATCATTCTATCCAATATTGACCTTGCTTGATATGAATTAAAAACATCATAATTAATCTTGCTTGGTTTGCTTATAGCATCTAGAATAGCACTTTTTGTGATTTCTCTAAATTTAATTCGATAATATTGGTCTTCTCTTAATCCAAGACGTTCTTTTAAATGCCATGCTATTCCTTCACCTTCTCTATCGTCATCAGTTGCTAACCATATTGTTGAACAATTTTGACACAATGATTTAAGTTGTGTTATTGTTTTAATTTTTTCAGGTTCATCTTTATACCATGGTTTGAAGTTGTTTTCTATATCAAAACCAAAATTTAGAATATCTTTACCATCTAGAATTCGAATATGACCCACACTCGCACTTATTTGATATGTTGAATCTAGAAAACTTCCAATTTTTTTAATTTTATTTGGTGATTCGACAATTATTAAATTAGACATGTTTTTTATTTAATTATTATTTTTATTTTGTCTTTTTATATTTTGTCTCTTTTACAAATATCATTTAATTAAATAAAATTGAATCAATTTTTTATTATATTGGAATTACACTCATATAATAAATTATTAATATGGCTACAACCATAAGATATAAAAATGATAATGTATATCATCATGTAAATCATAATGAAATATCAAATTATAATAATATTGATTATATAAATATTTCACATAATGACATTCTAGAAGAAAAATTGAAATTTATGAAATCACTAAAATATCTTTATATATGTATTCCAAATATAAATATTTCAACCATTAATTTACCATCAAGACTTACTAGTCTATATATCAATTATGGAAATTTTGAAATACTACCTGAATTACCAAAAACATTAAAAAAATTAGGATTACAAAATCTAAAAATTCAAAACGCTAAATTACCTGAACTTCCAAATTCACTACAAAAACTCGTTTTATATTATACTAATTTAGATGAGTTACCTAAACTTCCGAATCGTTTATCAAAATTAATATGTCAATTTTGTGAATTAACATCTTTACCCGAAATACCATTATCAATGAAATATTTAAATTGTCAAAATAATAAATTAAAATCATTACCAAATCTAAAACTAAATAATAAACTAATTTTTATTAAATGTAATGATAATTTGATATCTGAATCACCTTCATTTCCTGATAAATTAATATTTTTAGATATTTCACATAATAAAATTACAAATATTGGAAAACTTCCACAATCTCTAAAAAGCTTTAATTGTAATTCTAATTTCTTACAATCATTACCAGAACTTCAAAATAATCTAAAAATATTTCATTGTGGAGGGAATCAATTAACTTCATTGCCCAAATTACCATTGTGTCTTCTAGAATTGTATTGTAGTAATAATCAATTGATTAAACTACCTAAATTACCATCTTTAATAAGAAGAATTAGGTGTAATAATAATAATTTACATACACTGCCCAATCTCTCGAATTCAGTTCAAGAAGTTGTATCCTATTCTAATCAATTATCTGTGTTTCCTGATATTTCAGATTTAGTTTATAAAAAAAATATTCATTTTGGAACAGATTATTATTCACATAATGGATATTCTTTTATGTCATTACAAATATCTCAAGGTTATGTTATCAATCCATATATTACAAAAAATAATCATATGTATAAATACCTAAAAAAATTGATTTATTGATTTATTTACTCTCATTAAAGTTAATTTTAGAAATTTATTTTAGTATTTTTTATTTAACTAGATTATGATGATAAATTTATTTGTAATATTACTTATAATAAAAAATATATTTTAACAAGAACTTTCAAATAGAAAATTGAATTAATATAACCTTTTAATATCTTTAAAATAAAAAGATTAATAAAAAATGCCCATTATCATTAAATATAATAAAAATGATAAGGAATCTATTGGAATAAAATCATTAGAAAAACTTATAAAATCTGATACTAGCTATAATACAATTGAATATATTAGTTTTTATGATAATAATTTATCAAATTTACCTAATATTCCATTAAATTTAAAAATATTAGATGTGTGTTATAATTCTTTAACTTCATTACCTGAACTTCCTCCATATCTAGAAGTTATTTATTGTTCACATAATCAATTAACAGAATTACCAGAACTTCCAAATTCACTCGAATATTTAAATTGTTTTGATAATAATTTAACTTCATTACCAAAACTTCCAAATTCACTTCAAATACTTTCTTGTGATAATAATCAATTAACTATGTTACCCAAACTTCACAATTCACTTCAAGAACTTTATTGTGAACATAATCAATTAACTATGTTACCCAAACTTCCTAATTTACTTAAAGAACTTTGGTGTAAATATAATAAATTAACAATATTACCAGAACTTCCTAATTCACTTCAAGAACTTAATTGTAGTAATAATAAATTAATAACAAAATTGAAAAATAAATATTTAATTAAAATAATTTATTTGTAAATTTTTATCTAGAATGACTTTTATAATAAAAATTGATTTATTAAACATCTTTTTTATTTACATAAAACATGTCATCATTATCTGTCAAATATAAATCATTAAATACTTATTTTCATTATGATTCATTTGAATCTATACCAAATTATAATTACATAGTATATTTAGATTGTAGTGAAATTGGATTAACAAAATTACCAGAACTTCCGAATAATCTTATTGAATTGAAATGTTGGAATAATTATTTAACAGAATTACCTAAACTTCCAAATGAACTTAAAAAACTTATTTGTCAATGTAATCAATTTACTTCAATACCATCATTACCAAATTGTCTAGAATATCTAAAATGTTCACATAATCAATTAACTTCATTACCATCATTTTCAAAATGTCTTACATGTCTAGATTGTTCTAATAATAAAATAACTGAATTACCAGAACTTCCAGATTCACTTAAAACACTTAATTGTTCAAATAATAAATTATTAACATTACCAAAACTTCCTAATTCACTTGAAAGATTTAATTGTAGTCACAATGAATTAAATAAATTACCAATACTTCCAAATTCAATTTATTTAATTCAATGTTATGGTAATAAATTAACTAAATTACCTACACTTCCTAATTCACTTCAAATATTAACGTGTTATTTTAATCAATTAACTTCATTACCGAATCTTCCAAATACATTAACAAATTTATATTGTGGATATAATAAATTAACTTCACTTCCATTATTACCATCATTATTAGAATCATTACAATGTAATTTTAATATGTTATCAATGCTACCATCTATTCCAGATAAACTTGAAAAATTATATTGTGTTGATAATAGATTTATTAAATTAAGATATAAATATATAAAAAAAATAATGTATATGTGATTTGGTCTAAGAAATATACGATATAAAATAATAAGATAAATAATAAATAAATAATAAATAAATAATAAATAATATATGAAAGCTAAATATTTTTTTAATTTTGAAAATGGATATTATGATAAAAATAATAAACAAACATCAAATGAGTTCAATATTATAACATCAAAAACCGGAAGATTATGTATTGATTTATTTTTTAATTTATCTGGAACATATAGTCTAGAATTAGAAATTAAAAGTCAATTAAAAAAAATTAAAAATAAAACAATCGAATTAGAAATAATAAATATACAAAATGATTCAAAAATATTTTATTATAATCTAGAAACTCAATTAATAAAAAATACAAATCAGTTAGTTTTTTTTAGAAATATTAATATTACACATATTGGTAAATATTATTTGTTATTTAATAATTTATCATTAAAAGAACCAATAGGCATACGTAATATTTCATTATGTTATTTACAAGAATTACCAAAAGATAAATTATATTCATATAAAAATCGAGATATAATAAAAATTGAAACTAAAGGAGATTATCGACAAAAACAAATTGCGTGTATTGTTAAATATAATCAACCGGATGAATTTATTTCAGGTGGTTATTTATTAGAATTTTCAGTTCCTAAAAATCCATCTGAAACAATGTATGGTTTAGATTTTCAATATGGTTATCTGATAATAAATCAATCATCAAAAACTATAAAATTTGGATTGTATGATGGTAATTATAGTCAAATTAAATATACAATTAAACCAAATAGAAAATATAATCTGTTTATTCGAATTCAACATAATACATTTTTTACAGCATATATTTATCAAAAACATTTATGTATTATTAATTATAAAAAAATAGGAACATGTTCAATACCATTTTTTGTAAATAAATGTAATTTGAAAGTTTTATTAGGTAGTGTTGGTTTTAGCAATGGACATTTATATAATCGTTCAATAAAATTATATCAAATAGGTGTTATAAGTGATGATGGAAAATATATGTATCAATCTAATATTGAATTAGAAAATGTTGATAAATCATATAATATTATTTGGAAAAATAAAAAATACAATTTTGATAAAGTTAAAAATCCATTTACAAAATATGAAAATATTGATGTAAATAATAATAATGATAATAATTTATCAATTGATATTCTAGAGATGATAGATAATAAACATGATAAAGAAACACAAATAAATATAAATAATATTCTAGATTATAAAATAGATAAATATAAAATTGATTTTCTAGATCAAATTTATGATGATAGTCAAGTTAAATTTTTAGATAATGTTGACAGTGAAAGAGATTTAATATAAATATTTGTTATTCTAGACATATTTTTTTAATTTTTTGTTTTTAATTTTTTGTTTTTTAATATTTTAAATCGTACTTTTTTTATAAAAAAGTATTTCTAGAGGTAATTTTTATTTTCTATTTTTTTATTTAATTTGAATGTATGTTGTGAGAATAATTTAATTAAATATTAATACGATTTCTAAAAATATTAATACGATTTCTAAAAATATTCATGATATTTGACAATTTGAATATTGAAAAGATTCTAATTCGTCATCTTCATTAGATTCATTAGATTCGTCATCTTCATTAGATTCATTGGATTCGTCATATTGATTCGATTGATTAACAGAATGATTATTAATTGATTTTGGTTTCAAAAATATATCAATATGAGAACAATAATTCGCGTAAAAAATTGTTGAACGTCGAAGTAAATGTTCTCCTGAATTGAAACGAATAATATCCGCTCTCATTTTTCCCATTTCACAAACATCAACAATTGTAAATTCAACCATAACAATATTGTTTTCAAATTCAATTAGTCTTGACACAATCATAAATCTAACAGGCATATTTTGATTTAGAAATGATTCGAGAACCTTAGTGTCAATTTGTAAAAGTTCATTTGTTGGTTTATTTGAATCTGTAGGGTCTGTGATAGGCATATTAACTTCATTTCCAATTACAAGAACGTGTTCAATAACATTATTCAGATAAAATTGTGGCTTTAATATCAATTTTTCCCAAGAATAATCACCAGCAAACCATGGTGGATGTGTGACTACAGTTAATCTTCCATTAGCATTGACAGCACAAGGAAGACGACTAGTAATATGATTTGTCTTATAAGTCGGTTTAATACCGATTTTTTGAATATTTAGAGGTTTACGTATAGAACGACCAACAATGTCTCCAAGTTTCCAATTTAGGATTTTTTCATCATTAATTTTAATACCAAACATGTATCGATTGTGTATTGTTCCAAACGGACAAATATCATAAAACGGCATGATTCAAATAATAATAAGTTAATTATTAAACAATTTATAAACAATTTTTTTAAATTATATTGTGATCTAAAAATACCATAAAAGCATAATATAAAGAATTTTGATATAATTTATTAAAAAAAATGCCTGAGGGACCTGAAGTGTCAGTAATAAAAGATGGATTAGTTAAAGCAATAAAAGGAAAATATATTAAAAATATAACATTTCCGATTGGGTCTAAATTTCTAAAAAAATCTCCAGATGGTTATTTATTATTCCAAGAAACTTTACCAATTAAAGTTCTAGATGTAAAATCCAAAGGGAAATTTATTTATATAGTTTGTCAAGATAATTGGATTATTTATTGTAGATTACTTATGAGTGGTGGATGGTTTTATAAAGAACAACCTAAAAATAATCATTTACGATTAGAATATATTGATAATAAAAATTCAAAAGAATCGGATTCAATTTGGTTTGTTGATCCTAGACATTTTGGACAAATAAAATTTTCAAATAATCCAGATGAATTAGATAAAGAATTATCAAAAATCGGGTTGGATTTATTAAATCAGAGTGATGAAATTAATCATAAAGATTATCTAGAAACACTTCGAAAACATAATTCTAAAACAATTGCGAAAGTATTAATGGAACAATCAATATATTCGGGAATAGGTAATTATTTGAAATCAGAAATATTATATCAAGCTAAAGTATCTCCTCATGCTTTAATAAAAAATCTACCAGATGAAAAAATTATTGAAATTCTAGACATATCAAAGGAAAAAATTAAAACTAGTTATTTATCTGGTGGTGCTTCAGTTCGTAATTATTCAGATATTGAAGGTAAAGATGGTAAATATTCATTTGTCTTTCAAGTTTATGGAAGAGAAAAAGATCCACATGGTAATAAAATTAAAAAAGAAACTACTAAAGATGGACGAACTAGTCATTGGGTTCCAGAAATACAATTATCATATGATAATTAATTCAATTTTTAACAATTATATATTTTCTAATTGAATATTAATAGAAAAATTAATATATTATGGAAGATACAGATAATAA
>Ga0172372_10008800_pt1 | contig 13234 bp, 13 predicted proteins | sample LakKiv5m_2_FD_114544 | JGI IMG/M metagenome (GOLD analysis project Ga0172372, IMG submission 114544) | Freshwater microbial communities from Kabuno Bay, South-Kivu, Congo - kab_092012_9.5m | ecosystem: Environmental > Aquatic > Freshwater > Lake | place: Democratic Republic of the Congo...
CGACGGCCGCGCATCCTGCTGGGGAAGCAACGTGTACGGCCAGTGCGCGACGCCCTCCGGCATCGGCGCACTGACCGACATCGATGGTGGTGTGGATCACACGATCGCACTGCGCGCGAACGGCACCGTCGTCTGCTGGGGCTACAACGGACTCGGCCAGTGCTCGGTTCCGGCGCTCCCGCTTGCCGCAGTGCGCGTGGTCGCGGGCATCCAGCACTCGTGCGCGCTCCTCTCCGATGGCCGCATCGTCGCGTGGGGGCGCGGCGAGATGGGACAGACCTGGACCGGAGCCACGATGGCCGCGCCCACGATGGCCGCCGCCGGCTTCGCCCACTTCATCCTCGTTGATGAACTCGGCGAGATCCACGGCGTCGGCGCCAACAACGCCGGACAGTGCGACATCCCCGACATCTCGCATCCCCTGACGGTCGGTGCCGGCGTATACCACTCGGCCGCGCTGATGCCGGGCGGCAGTGTCGTCTGCTGGGGCAGCAACGCTCAAGGGCAGTGTGCGGTTCCGAAGGGGCTCGTCGCCACGGCGATCGACTGCGGCAACTTCCACAACCTCGCGATCCTGCCGAACGGCACCGTGGCCGCTTGGGGTTGGAATGTCCACGGCCAGTGCGACGTGCCGCGCTACCTCACGCACGCCGCGCAGGTTTCGGCCGGTGAGAACAACTCGCTCGCGATCGACGGCGAGGGCGTGCTCGTGACCTGGGGCTCGGATACGTACGGCCAGTCGTCGCCCCCCTATTCGAAGCTACCCGCGATCTCGATCGCGGCTGGTATCCGCCACGGTGCCGCGGTGCGCGCCGACGGCAGCGTCTACTGCTGGGGCTGGAACGCCTACGGCCAGTGCAACGTTCCGGAGGGCCTGCAGCGCGCGAAGAAGGTCGCCGCGGGCTACCTCCACACGCTGGCGCTCGACGAACTTGGCATGGTGAGCGCCTGGGGAGGCAACGAGTTTGGCATGCTGACGCAGGTGATCACCGTTGGGCTTGCCTCCGACATCGACTCCGGCGCGTTTGCCGCGACAACCACGATCGCTCCTTGCGCGACCGGTCCGAGCGCTCCCGACGAATGCGGCTGCGGGCCGTTTCAGTACGACTCGAACTTCGACGGCATCCCCGATTGCGCCGCGCGCCGGTTCGGCGACCTCGACCTCGATGGAACGATCGGCGCGGGCGACCTCTCGCTCCTCCTCGACAACTGGAACGAGGTCGAACCACCGCTTGGCGATCTCGATCGCGACGGTACCGTTGGGGCCTCCGACCTCTCGCTGATCCTGCTTCGCTGGGGCACCAGCCTTGGATGAACGGGCGCGTACCGAGACCTACACCGATGGAGCGCAGGTCCGGGCCGGAGGGTGCCGACCCGATCTCTCGATCGTGATGGCGACGCGCAACCGTGCCTCGCAACTCGCGAAGACGCTTGAGTCGTTCCGCGAGATCCGCACCGCGCGCACGTGGGAACTCCTCGTCGTCGACAACGCCTCGACCGACAGCACGCCTGCAGTCGTCGCGGCTACCCGCGCCAGCGCACCGTGCATCCCGCTGCGGATCGACACAGCCGGACTTTGCCGCGCGCAGAACGCCGCGCTGGCCTACGCGCGCGCTCCGATCGTCGCCTTTACCGACGACGACTGCTATCCACAGCACGATTTCGTCGACCGCGTGCTTGAAGCATTCATCGATCCGCGCGTCGCGTTCGTCGGAGGGCGGGTGCTACTGCATGATCCGACGGATCTGCCGATCACGATCCAGACGCGCGAGACGCCGATGGATCTGCCACCGGGTACACCGATCGACGCAGGGTTCATCCACGGGGCGAATCTCGCGTTCCGGAGGGATGCGCTCGAGCAACTCGGGGGCTTCGACGAGCGCCTTGGGCCCGGCGCGTCCTGCCGATCCTGCGGCGACTGGGACATCATGTGCCGCGCGCTCGCGGCCGGATACGCGGGGCGCTACGACCCCGGGCCGACCGTGCGTCATCACCACGGGCGCCGGACGCTCGCGCAGGTACGGGCGCTCGAGCGACGCTACGCCTTCGGACGCGGGGCGATCTACATGAAGGCGTTCCTCGCCGGAGGCGCCTATGCGGGCAATCTCCGCTGGCTTCGTCGCGATATCCGCGAGACGATCCGCGCGCCGCGACGCGACCTCCGCAACGTGCGCGCGCGCGGGCGTGAACTCATGGGCGCGATCCGCTTCCTGATCGCGCGATCCTTCGAGCGTTCCTTCGGGCGTTCCTCGGGGTGAACAAGGAAGTCCGTCAGTTGCAGCTGCCCCACGCGCCAAGCAGCGCCGCAAGGTCGGCAGCATCGGTCTGACCGTCGCCGTTCGCATCGCCAGCCGCGGTTCCCCACGCGCCGAGCAGCGCCGCGAGATCCGCCGCGTCCACCTGACCGTCTCCGTTGAGATCGGCCGGACATGGCAACACAGGTGCCACCGCACCGATGGCGAGATCATCGAAGTAGCCGAATGCGTTCGCGGCTCCAGGGCTTGAGTCGGTGGTCGCGAAGAGATTTGACGCGTACACCGCTCCGAACGAGGAGGTCACGTGCGAGGCGACCTCCTTTCCATTCACAGAGAGCGTCGCGTGACCGTCGGCGACGTCCCAGCGGTAGACGAAATCGTTCCACTGGTTGAGCGGCGCCGATGCACCCGATGTCACCCGATTGGCGATGGCGTATCCGCCATTGAGGAATGAGATCGCACCATTCTGTGCGCTCACGAGGAAACCGCCCGACGTGGCGATCGGCGTCTGCGAGATCATGACGCCGAAGGTCGATGTCACACGCTGACCACTCGGAACGAAGATCTTGACGCGGGTTTCGAGCACGGTCTTGCCGCCCGCGCTCGCCGCCACCCACTGACCGCTGTTCGAAAGATCGAGCCACGCCTTCGAACGGCCGTTGAGGAACTTCTCCGTCGTGAGGCGCACCATCTTTCCCGTGCCGCCCACCGGATCGACGCCGGGCGCAGTGCCCGGACCAATGACGCTTGCCGCGACGTACGGCGAGTTCGTCGAGCCGCTTGTCGCCCACGTGCCCGAGAGACCGCTGAATCCGACCTGGTTCGACAACGTCCCCACGCCGTAGTTGTCGAAGCTCGTGGCGACGATGTCGGTCGCACATGCGGTCGACGCCGCGACAAGCGCGGCGGAAGCCGTGATCGAGGACGCGAGGAGAGATGTCGGCACGGCCCGGAAGCGTTGCATGCGCAGAGCCTAACTCTGCCGGTCGCGGCGACAAGTCAGACGCGCGATGTCTCCACGACTTGGCTGCAAGACTTCATGTGGAAGGGCCGGGGTGGACGGGCCGGCGTGGCGGAGCGACCGCCGTCAGGGTCCGAGATCCCGCGCGAACCCAACGACGGCGCGGACCGGAACATGATCGCTCGGCCATCGACCGTTAGCGCGGCGCGCGAGGTCGATCGAGGCGCGTTCGATCGAAAGTCCACGGGCGAAGATGAAGTCGATGCGGCTTGTCCCGCAGGAGTCCTTCCAACCGTTGAAGGTGCCTTGCTCGGGCGCGTCGGGATTTGCTGCGCGCCACACATCGGTGAATACGGGCGTCGCGGAGAGCACCGTCGCGATCGGCGTGCTGTCGGGGCCGGTGTTGAAGTCACCGACGAGCACCACCGGCTCATCGGCAGAGCGGCGCGCCGCGATATGCGCGAGAACAACCTTCACTTGCTCCTCGCGAGCACGGCTTCCTCGGTGATCGAGATGCACGTTGTAGAACGAGAACGCGCGACGCGGCGAAGCATCGTCGGCCGCGTTTCGTTCCATCAACCGCGCATAGGTCGCGATCCGGGCGATCGACGAATCCCACGACTTCGAACCCGCGATATTCGGCGTCTCCGACAGCCAGAAGGTGCCGTGCTCCAGGGGATCGCATTTCCACCGCGCACTCTCAAAGAGAATGGCGCACGACTCGCCCTTCGTCGGATCAACCTCACGCGTGCGGGCGATGTGCGCCTTTGACGGACACGCGCGAAGGATGTCGTCGAGTTGCTCAGGCAGTACTTCCTGAAGCCCCCAGATGTCGCCGGCGGCGAGCAGTTCGCACACCTCGCGCCGACGGTTCGGCCACGCATCGGGCCCATCCGACAGCGTTGCGTAGCGAATGTTGAAGGTCCCGACCTCGAAGGAACGCGTCGACGCTCGCTGCGACGTGTCGACAGGTAGTTCCGGAGCTTGCCTGTCGGCACCCGTGCCGGAGGACACCGCATCGGGCACGGAAGCCGCATCACCCGGCGTGCAGCCGGTCGAGAGCATGGTCACGACGCCACCGAGTAGAACGAGCAGCGCGAAGAGCCGGTGAAGTGCGTCGTAGGAGCGCATGCGGGCAGCATAGATCCCGCACGACACATGACCCGAACTCCGTTGACGTCGCTCGGCCTGGCGCGGTACGTTGCCCGCATGGGATGTCTCCGTGTACTGCTCGCGATTCCGGCTGGCCTCATCGTGATGGGGCTGACCGTGTGGCTCCTCGAACTCCTGTCCCACGCGATCTTCCCCGCGAGCCCGGAGATGCAGGCGGCTATCCAGCAGTACGTGCGGGATCCCGCGTCCCCCGCAGCGCTCGATGCGATCAAACTCGCGATCCCGACGATGCCACCGGCCTCCTACATAATGCTGGCTGCCGCATGGACGATCGGGACGCTCTCTGGCTCCTACGCGGCCGCGCGCATCGCGGCGCCGCGCCGGAATGGGCCCGCCGGGGTCGTCGGAATCATCAGCATCGCCGCAATCGCGACAAACGTGAACGCGATCCCGCATCCCGAGTGGATGCAGTCCCCCGCGATCTACCTTCTCCCCTTCGGCGCATGCATTTGCGGCTCGCTCCTCGCGAAGGCGCATGCCGAAGGTCGCACGCGGCGACCCGCCGACGAACACGCGGGGTCTCCGGCACGCTGACCCGCAGCCTGGGCACGACAAGCGCGGCAAGGCCACGCGCCGAAGCAGGTGAAGTCACCGGGTTCTCGGACTGATGTCGCAGATCCGCCACAGACGCGCTGCGAAACGCCGCGGAGGCCGGCGGGCCGATCGCGCGGAATCCGCACGCCTCCGCGCACCCCAGCACCACCCTTCGTGATCGGCGACCTCGGACTCACGAAGGTCCCTGAAAAGTGCTGAAGGGACGATCTGTAGAACGCCGCGAATCGTACGGCTTCGCCCTCTCCGCATGCCCTTCAGCGCGCCCATGACCACTCCCGTCACACTCGCTCAGGTTCACAGCGCGTTCGGTGACGTCGGCGCGCAGGCCGGCGCGTTCCTCGACCTCGCGCTGACCCCGACCGGATTCGCCGCGATCTTCCTCGGCGGCGTGACGATCGCGGTCCTGCTCTTCTCGCGCACGGGCACGCAGCTCATCGCGGTCTCGCGCTCTTCCTGCTCTCGATGATGCGGACCGATTCGAAGTAGGCGGACAGCACGCTGGTGCAGCCGCTCGAGACGATCCGCGCGTTCTCGCGGCCGCTCGCGTTCGGACTGCTCATCGTGATCGCGGCGAGATCCCTCGGCTTCCCGCGCGGTGAACGACTGAAGTTCGTCGCACTTCCGACAATCCTGTTTCTGAGTTACGAACTTTACTACGTCACGCTGATCGGGGCGTTCGTAGAGCCCTTCCGCGGCATCTTCGGAATCATCGGATACTTCGCGGCCTTCGCGGCGTTCGCCCTCGGTCTTCCGAAGCTGATGCAGCGGCCGGGAGACTCGCGAGGACTGCTCGCGATCGTCGGCCTCACCGGCGTGCTCTTCATCGCGGCGAACTTCTTCCAGCTCGCGGGCGGCTACTCGAATGCCGTCATCGAGGGACGACTGACCGGCATCTCGGGAAACCCGCAGCAGTTCACGATGACCTGCTGCCTGTTCCTCATCGTCGGCTGCTACTTCTTCTCCACCGGGACCGCGGGCTCGTGGTTCAAGTGGTTCGCCGGCCTCGGGCTCGGCGTGATCGGCCTCTTCATCCTGTGGAGCGGCTCGCGAACCGGCGCGATCTGCGCCGTTGTCATCCTGCTGGCCTTCTTCCGCATGAAGATCGGCCGCCTGGCGCTGCTTGGCATCGTCGGCGGCGGAGCGTTCGCGATCGCGGTCTCGGTCTTCGGAGAGAGCCTCGACATCGTGGAGCGCTTTTTCCGCGGTGGCGGCGAACGCATCGCCAGCACGCAGCCGCGGCAATCGGCGCGCCTGCAGCGCCTGCAGACACTCCTTTGCGACGGCAAAGGCGACGCTGCTGTCGTCGAAAATCGGATGGACGAATCCGCGCGGTTCATCGGCCCCGCGCTCGAGATGCAGCCGCTTGCAACGCATCCAGCCGCGCGCGAAGCTCGGGGCGAAGAGCGCGCGCGCCTCGACGAGCGCGTCGCCCTCGAAGTCGCCAATCGAGATCGAGAGGTGATCGCCGAGCCCGCACCCGAGCGACGCCGCGCCCGGCAGCGCGCCGGACGGAAGCGTGTCGGAGAGATCAAGCACGAGCCGCGTCGATTCGAGCGCACCCGCGGCGATGATGAAGCGCCTCGCGCGGATGACCGCGCTTGCTCCATCGGGCGACCGGACCTCGACCGCCTCGACCACCGGTAGACCGCCCTGCCGCACGACCCACCGCGCGGCGACCGCGCCCGACAGGACCTCGATTGAACCGCTGGTCGCTCCCTGCTCGAAAAGCCACGCGAGGTTCTTCCGGCGGAACGGCAGATACAGCCCCTCCATCGGCACGAATCCCGCCTCGGACACCCCGGAGCGGCGCGCGAGTTCGCCGGGCTGCATCCAGAGCTGCGTGAAATCGGTCGTTCCACCCCAGCGCAGTCGACGCAGCGCGGCCGGCGCGTTCCGCCCAATCTCGCCGACGATCCTGCGCCAATCCTCCCCGGCGCGACCGGGTGCCGGCGCGTCGGTCGCGGAGTGCGGGATGAGCAGCGCACCCCAGCGTGAGGTCGATCCGCCGAAGCCGAACGCGCGTCCGTCGCGGGCGCCGGAGTAGACGCTCTCGGGGAAGCTCGCGTCGAAGCAATCGGCCACGGATGGACCACAGCGTGCGACGCCGGCCTCACAGAGCGCAACGCGCATCCCGCGAGAGGCAAGTGCGTGCGCCGCGAAGGAGCCCGCGGCTCCCGCGCCGATTACGCAGGCGTCGTAGCCCTCAAGCGGCGGCTGACCGGCAGCGGTCGCCTCGCGAAGGGTCCGAACTATTAGCCCTCTCACCGGAGGCATCGGGCCACCTCCTGCAGTCGTTCCATCCTGCGCGTGGAGAAGATGATCGCGCCGTGGGCGTTCCGCTCGAGCGCCTCGGCGAAGCTCGAGCCACCGCCGCTGAAGTAGCCGTAGGTGAACTGGAGCGCGCGGCCGTGCGCGGCGAGGAAGTCGGCCTCGCGCCGGCTGCAGGTATCGCGGGTCTGCACGACCTGCGCGAGCGGGCTCCCCTGCGCGACGAAGGGCTCGACACGCGCCCGCTCGCCAGCCACACCCACCGCGCCTACGCGACCCGCGCGCACCTCGTCGGCGAGCCACGCCGCGAGCGCCTCGTACGGGATCTCCGCGAGGACCGGTTCATGCAGCAGCAGGAACTCGATGCGCTCGCGCCGCAGCGTGCGCAGGCTCGACTCGAGGCTCGCGCGCGATCGCGCGAGCGTGAGATCCGCACGCGGCGAACCGTCGCGGCGCAGAGCCTTACCGAGGATCCGGCGCGCCCAGAGGACGAGCGAGTTGCGCACGGGGCCTTGCCTCGGATAGAGACCGATCTTGGTGGTCACACCGATCCGCGCGCGCAGCCCGGGATCCAGCGCGCCGATGCTGGCCTCGCCGAGCCCGTCGCCGTAGTAGGGCGCGGTGTCGAAGTGGGTGACGCCCGCGTCCACGGCGGCCGAGAGCAGCGCCGTGCGGGCCGAGCCGCTGAAGAGGTGGTGCAGCGAGCCCGTGCCCAGCACGATGCGCGAGACCTCCAGCGAGGTTCGGTCGATCGTGGCGGTCGCTCGGCTGCGTGGTTCCATGGCGTTCATCCGACGTGCGCCGACCCGAGGCCACGCGCATCCTTCCGTTCAAACCTGCACGCACTCCGGCCGCGTGCCCCCTTCGAGGAGCCAGCGATAGGTTGCCGTCATCCGCTCTCCGATCGAACCCCACGAGAAATCGCGGTGCATCCAGCTTCGTCCGCGCGCGCCCATCGCGACGAGTTCCTCGTCGGAAAGCGACATCGCGCGCTCGAGACCAGCGGTGATTTCATCGACCGACTGACCGACCCACCAGCCCGCGCGCTCGGCGTCGAGTCCACCCCACGGCGCGCCGTGGGTCACGATCGATGCCGTGCCTGCGGCAAGCGCCTCCGCGACCGCGATCCCGAAGTTCTCGCTGCGCGACGGCAGGATGAAGAGCAGCGCCTCCGACATAAGGCGGAACTTCGCCGCCCCGTTCACCTCGCCGACAAACTGGACCCGAGGACACTCGAGCTTGCCGGAGAGCGCCTCGAGCTCGGCGCGGTAGCCGGTCTTGCCGTGATAGCCCGCGTCATCGCCCGCGATCTTCACGTCCCACGACGGGAAGCGGTCGGCGATCCGTCGCCAGGCCTCGAGCAGATCGGGAATGCCCTTCACCGGATGCAGACGCCCGAGATAGAGCAGTGTGCGCTTGCGCTCGGAAGAGAGGATCGCCGGGTCGGGCAGATCGATGCCGTTAGGAATCAGTGTGATGGGCTGGCGGAACCCCCAGCCCCGGATGTCGTCGGCCTCCGACTGTGCGGTCGCATGGAAGCAGCTCGCGCGTTCGAGCGCGCGCTTCTGGAACAGAGGCCAGAAGATGCGCTTCGTGGAGGAACCACGGGAGAATGCGTAGGGCGAGAGCGCGCCGCGCGGCGATTAGACGACCGGCACCTTGTGGCGTGCTCCGGCCTTGGCCGCCGAGACGGCGTTCAGCTGCCACATGCCGTGGTTGTGAAGGATGTCGACCGTGTGCTTGCGACAGCGATCGTCGAGCGCGCGCGCAAGCCCAGGGCACATGCCAAGCCGCGCGGGACCAGGCCCGAGCGGGAAGCGCTCGACGTGTGTCATCGCCGGCTCCTGCGCGCTCCATCCGACCGACAGGATCTCGGCGTCGCAGCCGGTCGCGCGCAGCGACTCCATCAGGCGGCGAACCGAGTACGACGGCCCACTCGATTCGAGTGCGATGGAGGGGATGACCTGCACTACGCGCATGCGGAGCATGGGTATCGGCTCGTCGGCTCCGCGAGGTTGCGCAGGTCTGCCAACGTCCGCGATGTCATCATCGCGAAATGGCACCGTCGAGCAACGAAGGATCCTCAGGTCGGTGGCAGCCGGGCAGCGCACCGGTCGCGGTGGTGATGATCTCGCTCAACGAGGGTCACAACCTGGACAACGTCTGCGCCGACCTGAAGGGTTGGGCTCAGGAGGTCTGGCTGCTCGACAGCTACAGCCGGGACGACACGGTCGATATCGCGCTACGCCACGGTGTTCGCGTCGTGCAGCGCAAGTTCCGCGGGTTTGGCGACCAGTAGAACTTCGCGGTCCGCGATCTCCCGATCGAGGCTCCGTGGACGATGAAACTCGATCCTGACGAACGGCTGACCGACGCACTGAAGCGCGACATCGAGGCTGCGATTCGATCCGGCGACAACGACGGCATCGTGATTTGGAGGCGCCTCTGGTTCATGGGCAAACCGCTCCCGAGCAGGCATACGCTGCTGCGGCTCTGGAAGACCGGCACGTGCCGCTTCACCGACGTCTCGGTGAACGAGCACCCGATCGTCGAAGGGCGGCATGCGACGCTCTCGTCCGAACTGGAGCACTACGACAGCCCGAGTCTCGAGCACTGGTTTTACAAGCAGAACCGCTACACGACCGACGAAGCGGTGATTCGCTATCGAAAGGGACAACTGGCGGATACGCCGCGGCTATTCGGCACGCCGCTGCAGCGACGGATGTGGATGAAGAAGAACTTCTTCCGGCTTCCTGGCCGCTACATCCTCTACTTCCTCTATCTCCTCGTCTTCGAGGGCGCGTGGAAGGCAGGCCGCGTCGGACTGATCTGGGCGCGGCTTCGCACCGATCTGTTCAGGCTGATCGACTACAAGACGATCGAGATACGGATCACCGGACGAGAGCCGCCGAAGATGATGTTGGGGCCGGCGCCCCCGACGCGCGCGTACCGCAGTACGAGAAATGAGCAGGCGTAGGAGTCTCGTGCACGCGCGGCGGTGAACCCTGTTGAGACCGCGCAGGCGACGCTGCGCCGCTCGGCAGGTTGTCGAGTTCAGGCTCCGCGCGTCGCCACGATGTGGCTCGCGTCCACCCAGCGGACGGTGTATCCGGCCTTCGACAGCATCGACTCGATGCGGCGCGGCGTGTCCGGTTCGCCGCGCGCGGAGAGGAGGCCGAAGTGGACCTCGATGCCGAGCACGCGGATGCCATCGCGGCGGAGCAGCGGCTCGAGACCCAGCAGACAGTTCAGCTCGTGGCCCTCGACGTCGATCTTGACGACCTGCGGCGATGGCACCTGACCCGACGCCGCGACGCTCGCGCCCGCACGAATCGGAACCTCGACGAGACCGGCGTCGCTCCCGGACGCCGCGGCCGGCGCTTCGGAAGTCATGATGCGGGATGTCGCGCCGAGCTCGTCGGCTCCGAGCGCCATGCGGGCGACGCCCTCTGAGTTTCCGAGGGCCATCTGCATGAACTGCACGTTGCCTCACGCACCGCAACGCGCCTTCAGGGCCGGGAAGTTTGCCGGCGACGGCTCGAAGGCAACCACCTTTCCGGAGGCACCGACCCGTCCCGCGATGCTCTCGGTGTAGATGCCGCGATTCGCGCCGACGTCCCACACGCAGTCGCCGTCCCTGATCTCGGCGAGGAACGCTTCATCGAACCGCGCCTCGTAGGTCTTGTCGCCGATGACACGCGCGATCAGTGGATTGATGCCGAGGGTGCGACCAATGCTGCGCAGCCGGATGACGATGGGATTGGACCTGAGGCTCATGGCGACGTCTCAAGGGCGATGGTGCGAGACCGGTGGCGTGGTACCGGGTCGAAGCGGATGCCGAGGTGAACGGAACCGCCCACCCTGCTGCAGATGAGGCGGCCAACACCATCCCCGGCGGAAATCGCGCGAGGGCCCAGCCCGCGTGAGCCGAGCCGGGGTTTACGAGACGGCGATGAAAGCGCGGGCGAGACCCGATGAAGTTGTCTTGACCTCTCCGCGTAAGTCCGGGGGGATGTCGATCGTCGTGCGGTCGGCGGGGTAGAAGTCCAATCCGACCCCTCAGAACGCCCGACTGAACCGCAACCAGACGACACCCTCACCCGACTCGTCGGAGGCTGTTCCCGCGCCTTCGTGCAAGGCCTCTTCGGCGAGAAACCCGTCGAGCCCCATCGATCCGCCGTCGGGCGCCAGTCCCGCGCCAAGCACGCTCTCCGCACGCGACCATCCCCCGCCGAGCCCAACGCGCCATGCCGTTCCGGCTCGTCGATCACCCAACTCTGCCACCAGCTCAGCGGTCGCATCGAGACGGAAGAGTTGCGAACGACCGAACTGCTCGGCAGTCGGCGCATCCTCGAGCATGAGGCGGCGCCACGCGTCGGAATCGGGAGCGAATGCGACGCCCCCCTCGAGGCGCAGCCCGTCGAGCACACGATGGCGGAGTGCGCAGCGGAGCGGATCGGACGCGGTCCACGCCAACCGAGGACGGCCCACGTCGTCGGCGACATCGAGTCCGAATCCGACGTCATCCCGTCGCGCGGTCCAGGTGAGATCGGCCTCGCGATAGGCCGATCCGGTGTCGTGGACCGCTGCCGGGGCTGCCGATGGCAGCGCGAGCGCGAGGAGGGGCGCGACGGTACCGGCAGATATGCCGCCGACGATGCGGCCAACGCCGCCGGCACGGGCTTGCATCCGCGAGTCGGGAGCATCGCAACGACTGGAGGAGGACGATCTGGGCATGACCGTCGGACGCATTCGGTCCACGCGATGTTCCCGATCCCGGAGGGTCAGTCGATAAAATTCCCGTGTTCCCCGAACCGCCGGATCGCCGGATTCGACGTCGCGAAAAACTCCTCGACCGCCAGATTCGCCACCAGTCTCCCGGCATCCATGAGTGCCACACGATCCGCAGCGTCGCGCACGAGATCGAGGTCGTGTGCGACCAGCACCATCGCGCGACGATGTTCGGCCGCGAGGCTTCGGACGAGCGCCCCGACCTCGCGCGTCCGCTGCGGGTCGAGCGCGCTCGTCGGCTCGTCGAAGAGAAGAACGTCGGGGTCGTTTGCCAGCGCTCGCGCGATCGCCACGCGCTGCTGCTGCCCGCCGGAGAGTTCGGTCGCCGGACGCGCGAAGGCCTCCTCCATGCCGACGCGCGCGAGCGCGGCGCGCGCGCGACGCTCGGCCTCGTCGGCCGCGACACCGAGTCCGTGCCGCGGACCTGCCATGCAGTTCTCGCCGACCGAAAGATGCGGAAACAGGCTGTACGACTGGAAAACGATGCCAATCCGAAGTCGGTGACGACGGGCGGATTCCTCGTCGTCACTCGTCGGTCGAACCCCGGTGCGCGGGAGTGCCACAGGGCCGTCGCGAAACCGCACGTCGCCCGCGTCGACGGGCTCGAGGCCCGCGAGCGCCGCGAGCAGCGTGCTCTTGCCGCAACCGTTCGGCCCGACGACTGCGACGACCTCACGCTCGTGGAGTACGAGCGACGCGCCATCGAGCGCGACGCACCCGTCCGGCCATCGCTTGCGAAGTTCGGAGCACTCAAGAATCGGCACGGCGGTCGATGCGTGGCCGCTCATCGGGCACCTCCAGCAAGCGCGCCGCGCCGTCCGCCAGCGAGTCCGTTCAATCGACGCGCCGTAGCAAACCGCTTCGCAAGCCAATCGGCCGCAAGCGAGAGGACGAGGTAGTACGCCGCCGCCGCGACGAGCACCGCGGGAACCATGAAGGTTGCCTTTCCGATCCCCAGTGCCACTTGCATGAGTTCGGGCACCGCGATCAGGCTCACGAGGCTCGAGTCCTTGATCATGCTGTTGAGATCGTTGATCGTCGCGGGGAGCATCGTGCGAAATCCCTGTGGAAGTTCGATCTTCCAGAGCGTCGTGCGACGCGAAAGCCCCAGCGCAAACGCTGCTCTACGCTGTCCTTCTGGCACGGCGTCGAGACCCGCGCGCTGCACTTCCGCTTCGTACGCGCCGTAGTTCCCCGCGAGAACGATGACCGCGACCAAGAACGCAGGCCA
>Ga0172372_10008801_pt1 | contig 13234 bp, 12 predicted proteins | sample LakKiv5m_2_FD_114544 | JGI IMG/M metagenome (GOLD analysis project Ga0172372, IMG submission 114544) | Freshwater microbial communities from Kabuno Bay, South-Kivu, Congo - kab_092012_9.5m | ecosystem: Environmental > Aquatic > Freshwater > Lake | place: Democratic Republic of the Congo...
CCCCGCGGATCGACGCAGGGGAAAAGTGGCCCGCCCCACCGTAGACAAAATACTCGTAGGCCTCGTCGCTGAAGTGGTAAAGCCCGCGTGCCGCGCAGAGCGCATTGATCGCGCGCAAATCGGCCTCCGGATAGACCGCACCGCTCGGATTGTTGGGCGAAACCGTGACGATGGCCCGCGTGCGAGGGGTGATGGCCGCGGCCATGGCATCGAGGTCGAGTTGGTAATCGGGACGGGTGGCAACACCGACCGGCGTACAACCTGCCATGCGGATCGCCATTTCCTGATTGAAATAGTAAGGAAGCGGCAGGATCACCTCATCACCCGGATCGGTCACCGCCAGCACCGCATTCAGGAAGGCCATGTTGCTGCCGGCTGTGACGGCAATGGCCGAACCCGTCTCCACCTCGATCTGATTGTCTGCGCGCAATTTTTCGGCGAGCGCGGCCGTGAGCGGGGCAATGCCGCCCACCGCCTGATAACGGTGCAGCATGCCATCGCTCATCAGCCGCGGAATGGCTTCGACGAGTTCGGCGGGCGGCCCGTAGCGAACGACCCCCTGGCCGAGCGAGATCGTGCCGGGATGGGCACGGACCAGGGCGGCAATGGTCGGGATGATCGGTGTGTCGACGGCGTCGATCCGCCGGGAACTTCGTTTCAAGATCGGTCACTCCAGATCGGAACAGTGCAGGAACGCTCGGGCTGCGATCCGCGATCTTATCGCCTGCCGCTACGCACCGACGATCCAACCCTCAATCGGGTCCGTATTCGCAGGCAGCCCGAATCCCGGCGCACGCGTCAAGGCCCAGCCCGCCTGCACCGCACAAAACACCGCATCGAGCCAGTCCCCACGGGGGTCATCGTCGAGCATCGCAGCGGGGGCGGCGTCAAACACCACAGGCAGGCCGAATCGGTGACGTCCATCAAAGAGCGCCTGAATGAGGGTTTGTCTGACCCGGGCGCGCTCAATGGTCTGGCGGGCGACTTCATCACTCTTGTAAGAATCGCGAGTGATCGAACGAGCGAGCAGTCCCGGATACGCCTCGAGCGCGATCCGCGAGGGATCGCCCTCCCGCAAGCCCGGCAGATGAACGCCCGCCTGCAGCAAGCGGGGCGCTCCGGCATGAAACATCCAGGCGACGGGCGGATTCACCCATTTCATCGACGGCGATGAGCCAGCCGGCCCATCCGTTGCCCGATGTGCAAACTTGCCCCCCGGGGGCCGAGCGGCGCAAAAACTCTTGAATACCTCGCGAATCTCGGCCCGTGGGAGGCGAGAGAAGTGCATCACGAGATCGGACCACTGCAGTGGCCAGCCCAGGGTTTCCACCAGTTCCCTGGGCAAACCGAACGGAAAATCGAAGCCCCCGATCCAGGGGCCCTCGGACTTGAGCAAACGGTCGAACCCGGGCCAATCCGGCAGCGCAGCCAGCGCCTCGATCCTGAGCGCAACGCGCTCGTGGCAATCAAGACCGAGGCGCCCGCGCGCAACGGTGATGGGCTTACGCGCAGAAGGCGCGGAGCTGAAATCCACACCGAATACAGTACGCTGATCCAGCACAATATTTATCCGGCATTAAAGCCGGTATTCAGGTAGGGTTGAGAACGGGTTTAACTGGCACGGTACACAAGGTCTTTTCAGCGCACCGGGCGGTTTTGCTTCATTGTTCAGAGCCGGACCGGTCAGGCTCGCATCACCGGTCCTCCCTGCCACACAGGAGAACATACCAATGAGCCTCTCTCCCACCAAATTGAAGCCCCTGCCGGGTCAGGGCAACTGGGCGCGCGACGAGCACGCCGGTCGTCCCATGTCCGAAGTGATCCGCAAGCGCGTGGTCGCCGCCGGTCGCCGTTACCATGCCAATGACAACATTTCCGAATTCATCCACTCCGATGCCGAACGCGAGGCGCTTCACAGCGAAGTCGAGAGCCGGGTGCAGGCGCTGCTCGAATCCCTTGTCATTGACACTGACAACGATCACAACACGCAAGAGACCGCGCGGCGCGTCGCCAAGATGTACCTGAAGGAAGTATTCAGGGGCCGCTACGAGGCCATGCCGTCGGTCACCGATTTTCCCAACGTCGAACGTCTCAACGAGTTGCTGGTGGTGGGACCGATCACGGTTCGGTCGGCCTGTTCGCACCATCTGTGCCCGATCCTCGGAAAGATCTGGATCGGCGTCCTGCCCAACGCCGAATCACGCCTGATCGGTCTGTCCAAATACGCCCGGGTCGCCGACTGGGTCATGAGCCGTCCGCAGATTCAGGAAGAAGCCGTGAAAATGCTGGCCGACGAACTCGAAGGCCTGCTGCAGCCCGACGGGCTGGCCCTCGTCATGAAAGCGGATCATTTCTGCATGCACTGGCGCGGTGTCAAGGACGAAAGCTCGATGACTTCGTCGATCATGCGCGGCAGCTTTCTGCGCTCGGACGCGCTGCGCCGCGAGTTTCTGTCGCTGATCCGCCCCGACTGACACCAGGCACGCGCGCAAGCAGCCTCGCCCGGACTCAGCGTTCGGCAGGCTGCAAGCACTCCAGCAGTCGCTCCAGTCGATCGGCGTCGTCGGGGTGCTTGTCGGTTCGCCAGCGCAAGATTCTGGGAAATCGAACGGCGACGCCCGCGCGATGCCGTTTCGAGACCTGGATCCCCTCGAAAGCGATTTCAAACACCAGGCAGGGCGTGACGCTTCGCACCGGTCCGAATCGTTCGATCGTATTGCGGCGAATGATTGCATCGACGGCGCGGATCTCCGCGTCCGTCAAGCCTGAGTAGGCTTTGGCAAACGGCACCAGCCGCCGCTCGCCCTCGCGTTCGTCCCAGAGAGCAAACGTATAGTCGGTGTAGAGGTTGGCGCGGCGCCCATGGCCCGCCTGCGCATAGATCAGTACCGCATCGACGGTGCGGGGGTCGAGCTTCCATTTCCACCATTGCGTGCGATCGGGCGCACGGGCTCGGCCGGCCACATATCGGGCCTGACGGTGCTTGATCATGACCCCCTCGGCCCCCCTCACCCGCGCATCGACGCGCAACTGATCGACGGCCGCCCAATCGCTGAGCGCAGGGGCCGGCATGACCCGAATGGGCCCCTGTTCCGGAAAGGCTCGGGCAAGCTGATCGAGCTGTATCACCCGGGCATCGAGCGGCTCGGTGCGCAGGTCGGTGTGATGCGCCCTCAGGCAGTCAAACGCAAGAAAGCAGGCCGGCGCCTCGGAGAGGGTTCGGGCACTGGGACGCTTTCGGGTGATGCGGGTCTGAAGGACTGAAAAAGGCAAGGGTAGCGGCTCGCCGGAACGCCAGATCAGGATCTCGCCATCCAGCGTGCAGCCCGAGGCAAGCGTGTCACGCGCTGCGGCAGCGATTTCGGGAAACCGGTCGGTGATCAACTCCTCGCCGCGCGACCAGATCGCGACCTGTTCGCCTTCGCGGATCAACTGCGCACGAATACCGTCCCATTTCCACTCGACCCGACACTCGGCTGCATCGAGCGCCCGCGCATCGTCTTCGGTCCAGCCGTGGGCCAGCTGGAACGGGTAGGGCAACAGGCCCGGCAGCGCCTGCTCATCGCCCGCTTGATCCGGTGAGGCCTCCGCCACGCCCAGCGGCGCGCAGAGTGCAGCGAACGCCTGGGCGTCGGGAAGCCGCTTGCGCGCGACAAAGCCCATCATTCGCTGGGCCAGGACGCCCGCTTCGAGCGAATGGAGCGCGGCGAGCGCCTTGAGTACCGTCTGTCGCGAAACCCCGACCCGAAGACCGCCGGTAATCAGCTTGTTGAAGACGAAGCGCTCTTCGGCATCGAGCACGGCCCAGCAGCGCTGCAAGGCGTCGAGGGCATCGGGCTCCTCGAGCGTTGCGATCGGTAACAGACGCTCGCGCATCCAGACATCAAGCCCCCGCTCGGCCATGCGGTCTGGGTCGTCGGACCGACCGACATCGCCCAGCAGCAAAGCGACCGTCTCGGCCAGATCGCCGACCGTCGCATAACACTCCTCGAAGAGCCACAGCGAGAGCCCAGTGGCGCGCAAGACCGCCTCGCGCAGCAACCGGGTCTTGACCACGCGACGCATCGGCCCACCCGCAAGGACGTGAAGCGCCCAGGCCGCGTCAGCCGCAGGCGCCGACCCGAAGTACTGCTGCAAGGCGCTCAGCTTGTCACGCGTGGCGTTGGACTGATCCAGCGCGCGGTAGAGCGCAGTGAAGGCCTTCAAGACGCCCCCGGCAAAGCGGGCTGCTCGTCACGCTCATCGCCAAACTCGGTCGCGAACGAGGAAGCCTCCAGACCCCGCTCGCGCAGGTGCCGCACCATCACCGACTCGAAACCGTGCGTGACGATCACCCGTTGAGCGCCGCTTGCCTCGATCGCGGTATTGAGCCCCGTCCAGTCAGCGTGATCGGACAGCACGAAACCGCGATCCAGCGCGCGACGCCGGCGGGCGCCACGCACCCGCATCCAGCCTGAGGCCAGACCCAGGCTGGCCTCATCGGTCCGCCCCTGTCTTGCCTGCCCCTCGAGGGCCGGCGGGGCGATGGCGAGCATGCCCGGAAGAAGCCGATCCTGCCCAGTGCCGCGCCACGTTTCGACCTCGGGCAGGGCCACACCGCTTGCGCGATAGGCTCGATTGATCGCCTCGGCTGCAGTATGACAACGCAAAGGCCCGGGCAGATCACCGCCGGCTGCTTCATGCAGACCGGCGATCAAGCGCTGGGCCTTGCCCAGCGAATAGGCAAAAAGCAGGCACGGGCGGCCCTCGCGGGCGCTGGTGCGCCACCAGTCGAGAATCTGGTGAAAGATGCGATCGGGGGCTTGCCATCGATAAACAGGTAGCCCGAAGGTGGACTCGGTGACCAGGGTGTGGCAGTGCACGGGCTCGAAGCCCCGACAACTGGAGTCGGGCGCAAGCTTGTAATCGCCCGTGACCACCCAGATTTGTCCGGACAATTCGATACGGATCTGAGCAGACCCGAGCACATGGCCCGCTGGATGAAACGACACGCTTGCCGATCCGATTTGAAGCCTTTCGCCCCAGGCCAGGGTCTGCATGCTGACCGCCCCCAAGCGCGCACGCATCACGTGACGGGCCTCATCAGCGCAGAGGTAATGCGCGTGACCGCTCCGGGCATGATCGGCATGGGCGTGGGTGATCAGGGCACGAGCCACCGGCCGCCAGGGGTCGATGTAGAAATCACCGGGCGGGCAGTAAAGCCCCTGGGGGCGCAGCACGACGAGATCGTCGGTGACACGCATGGCTCAGTACCGCAGACCACTGCCGGACAAGGCCACGCCGATGCGCATGAACCACCAGGCCAACCGGGTGAGGAGTCTCTTGAGAAAAGGCTGCCGCTCGATGTCGCCCAGTTCGACCGGCCGCCCACCGGTGGCAATCGCCGACTCCAGACGCACACTGAGCGCCTGGGCAAACGCTCGGGAATGCACGACCACATTGGCCTCGCGTGCCAGGAGGAGCGAAAAAGGGTCCAGATTGGCCGATCCGACCGTGGCCCAGTCGTCTGCGATGGCCACCTTGGCATGGAGAAAACTGGGACGGTATTCGATGATTTCGACCCCCGCTCGCAAGAGCGACTCGTAGAGCGCCAGTGACCCGAAGTAAGGCAGTCGGTATTCGACGCGTCCCTGCAGCAGGAGACGAACCCGGACACCCCGCCGCGCCGCCGCGCACAGGGCGCGCTCGAATCGTCGACCCGGCAGAAAGTACGCGCAGGCGATCAACACCTCGTGTCGCGCGCGCCCGATGGCACGCAGGTAGATCCGCTCGATCGTACGACGGTAACGAACGTTGTCGCGTTGCACGAAAGCGGCCATCAGGCCATCGAACGCCAGACCTGCTGCCACTGCTCCGGGCTTCGCAATCCAGCTGCCATCGGCCGTGGGACGCAGTGGGCTCCGATCGTCGCTGGATCCGGGTAAGGAGATTGCCTGGACGGGCAAGGGCTCGGACTGCTCCCAGACCTGCTGCACAGCCTGTTGGACCGCACCGATCAGTGGCCCGACGACGTGCACAGCGAAATCAAAGCGGGGTGCAGCCAGCGCACCGTGATTCGGGTCGACCTGGTCGTCCAGAATATTGATGCCACCGACAATGGTTTCGGCCGCATCGATCAGACACACTTTGCGATGCAGGCGCCGCAACACCCGCAAGCGCATTCCAATGATGGTGTGAAAGGGGCGGAACACGCGGACTTCGACGCGCGACGCAGCGATGATCGCAGCCACCTCACCGGCGAGCGAAATCGTGCCGAAACCATCGACGACAACCCGCACGCGCACCCCGCGCGCGGCAGCGTCGGCCAGCGCGCGAGCCACCCGTCGGCCACTCGAATCATCGTTGAAAATGTAGGTCTCGAGGTGAACCGAGACTTGAGCCGAGCCGATCGCCGCAATCAGCGCCGGGAAAAATTCGGCTCCGTTTTCCAGCAATCGAACCCGATGTCCTCCCGAAAACCGCAGTCGGGCATGACGAAGCCCCCGTCCGCGAGGACGGCGATCCGTCCACGCTTCAGGCATCGGCACGCGCGGCCTGCTCGACCCGTACACCGGCCCGCAGCCTGAGGTCGGCAATCACCGGGCTGTGATCCGACAGGCGCGCCCACGCGGCGCCGCGCGGCACCCGGGCGTCCTCGACCTTGAACCCACGCAGATAAATGCGATCCATGCGCAGCCACGGCACCAGGGCCGGATAGGTTCTTGCCGAACGGACTCGTCGGGAGGCGAGGGCCCTGTCGCGCGAGGCATCGAAAGCCTCGATCACGCCAAGTGCCTCGCACAGGCGATGCGACAACTGATTGCGCCAGTCGTTGAAATCACCGCCAATGATGAGCGGCGCCCCGGGTGGCACCTCGCGGGCAATCCATTCGATCAAAGCCTCGACCTGACGCATACGACTGCGCGCAAGCAGCCCGAAGTGCACCACGAAACAATGCGCAGGCGTTCCGTCGAGATCGATCACACAGTGGAGGACACCGCGCTTTTCCAGAGCATGATCCGAGAAATCGCGATGGTCGCGATGCATGATCGGAAAACGCGAGAGCAGGGCATTGCCGTGGTGTCCGTGCAGGTAGGTGGCGCTGGGCTGATAGGCGCTCTCGAAGCTTGGGTGAAGCCCTGGCAAACGCGCCAGAAACTGGTCCTGGGGCTCGGGCGGCCAGTGCTCGAAGCGGCCTGCATGACGCTTGTGCTCGCCCTGCACTTCCTGCAGGAGGATCAGATCGGCGTCGAGCTGGTGCAGCCGGGCGCGCAGATCATGAATGCTTGCAACACGCCGCAAACCGAAGAGCTCTCGCAGTACGCCCTTGTGAATGTTGTAGGTGGCGACCCGCAACTGCATGCGATCGCCTTCAGCGCCCGCTGTGGGCCGGATGGGCACGGCGCGGGAGCTGCCGGATCGCCTCGACGTTGGTACAGGAAAAGCAGCGTTCGGCGGCCTGCTCCCAAGGGAGCCAAACGGCCTGCAAGTGCTCGCGCGGAGAGAGTCGAACGGGCATCGGTTGCTCGACCTGCAGCCCGAACACATGCTCGGTGTTGTGGGTCACCCCCTCGGGGTAGCGATGCCGCCAGTGCGCGTAGATCTCGTATTGCTGGGTCATCTGCCAGTCGGTGAGACGATGGGCATCGACCGCGATGCCCGTCTCTTCGAACACTTCTCGCCGACAGGTTTCGATGAGGCTCTCGGCGAGCGTGTCCTTGCTGCCCGTGACCGACTGCCAGAAGCCCGGATGATCGGCCCGTTCGAGCAACAAGACCTGAAGATCGGGCGTGTGGATGACCACCAGCACGGACTCGGGAATCTTGTTGCCTGCCATCTTGTTTTCGGCCGTCGGTCTGTGCAATACCGCGGCTGCTCAGCCCGCGGCCTCGACGCTGCGCAGACGGATATGAAGCTCGCGAAGTTGTCGTTCCTCGACCGCAGAGGGCGCCTGCGTCAACAGGCACTGCGCGCGCTGGGTCTTGGGGAAGGCAATCACATCGCGGATGGATTCCGCACCGGCCATCATGGTGACGATGCGGTCCAGACCGAAAGCGATCCCGCCATGGGGCGGCGCACCGTACTGAAGCGCATCGAGCAGGAAGCCGAACTTGGCACGGGCCTCTTCGGGACCGATCTTGAGGGCACGAAACACCTTGCTCTGCACCTCTTCGCGGTGGATACGGACCGAACCGCCGCCAATTTCCCAACCGTTGAGCACCATGTCGTAGGCCTTGGCCAGACAACGGCCGGGATCCGATTCGAGATGGTCCTCGTGCCCGTCCTTGGGCGCCGTGAAGGGGTGATGCACGGCCGACCAGCGACCCGCTTCCTCGTCGTACTCGAACATCGGGAAATCGACCACCCAGAGCGGCTTCCATGCCGTCTCGAACAGGCCGTTGCTGCGGCCGAATTCGGAGTGTCCGATGCGGATGCGCAAGGCGCCGATGGCATCGTTGACCACCTTGGCCCGGTCTGCGCCGAACAGGATCAGGTCGCCATCGGCCGCACCGGTGCGCTCGAGAATCGCGCGGATGGCCGCATCGTGAAGATTCTTGACGATGGGCGACTGCAGTCCGTCACGGCCGCGGCTGAGGTCATTGACCTTGATCCAGGCCAGTCCCCGGGCACCGTAAATGGCAACGAACTGCGTCCAGGAATCGATTTCGCTACGGCTGATGCTGGCGCCACCGGGCACCCTGAGCGCCACGACGCGCCCGCCCTCCATATTGGCCGGCCCGCTGAACACCTTGAACTCGACGTCCTTCATTGCATCGGTCATCTCGGTGAATTCGAGCTTGACGCGCAGGTCGGGTTTGTCGGAGCCGTAGCGCTGCATGGCCTCGGTGTAGCTCATCTGCGGGAAGGACTCGCCAAGGCTCACGCCGATCGCTTCCTGAAACACGGTGCGGATCATCTGCTCGAAGATGCCGCGGATCTCGGTCTCGGACAGGAACGAGGTTTCGCAATCGATCTGGGTGAATTCGGGCTGCCGATCAGCACGGAGATCTTCGTCGCGGAAACACTTCGTGATCTGGTAATAACGGTCAAACCCCGACACCATGAGAAGCTGCTTGAACAACTGCGGCGACTGGGGCAAGGCGAAGAACTGTCCGGCGTTGACCCGCGAGGGCACGAGGTAATCGCGCGCGCCCTCGGGGGTGGATTTCGTGAGCATCGGTGTCTCGATATCGAGAAAACCTGCCGCATCAAGAAACCGCCTGACCGCCATCGCCACCCGGTAGCGCAGCTTGAGGTTGTTCTGCATGGCCGGCCGGCGCAGATCGAGCACACGGTGGGTCAGGCGAGTGGTCTCCGACAGGTTGTCGTCGTCGAGTTGAAAGGGCGGAGTGACCGACGCGTTGAGGATCTCGAGTTCGTGACAGAGAATCTCGACCTCACCGCTGCCGAGATTGACGTTTTCGGTGCCCACTGGACGGCGACGGACCTTGCCCGTCACCCGGATGCAGAATTCGGATCGAATCCGCTCGGCGGCCGAGAACATGTCCGGGCGGTCCGGATCGCAGACGATCTGGGCGAGCCCCTCGCGATCGCGCAAATCAATAAAGATCACGCCGCCATGATCGCGACGGCGGTGAACCCAGCCAAACAGCGTCACGGTCTGATCCAGATGTCCGGTTCCAATCTCACCGACATAACAGGTACGCATCGAATCACTCTCCATTCATTGCCCGTTCACGGGCGCAAGGCCGCGATCGCCGGGTGCTACGACACCCATCGACACGACATACTTGAGGGCCTCGTCGACGCTCATATCGAGCTCGATCACTTCGGCGCGAGGCAGCATCAGGAAAAAACCGGAAGTGGGGTTCGGGGTCGTGGGCACATAGACCGCCACCATGTCGGACTGGATCAGGCGCTGCACTTCGGGCGCAGGCACCCCCGTCTGAAAAGCGATGGTCCAGATCCCCGCTCGCGGGTACTGTATCAGGAGCGCTTGACGAAAAGCCTGACCGTTCGGTGACAGGATCGTATCGCTGACCTGTTTGACGCTGGAGTAAATGCTGCGGACGATTGGAATACGACCCAGCAGTGATTCCCACACGCTGACCAGGCGCTCGCCAATGAAATTGCGGGTGAGCAGACCGGTCAGGAACAATACGAAAAGCGTCAGCAGCACGCCCAGGCCGGGAATCGTGCGTCCGATGAGTTCCTTGGGCTGCCAGGTCTCGGGCAGCAGCACGAGCGTGAGATCGAGCGTGGTGACGATCACCTCGAGAACCCAGATCGTGATGACTACGGGGATCCAGATCAGTAGCCCGGTGATGAAGTATTTTTTCATCGCATATCCGGTCCTGGTAAAGGTGAACGGGTGCGTCCGGCGGCAGGCATCGCGCCGGCTGCCGGGGCGCTGAGGGGAACAGTTCGATCAGGTGGACGTGGGGCCTGGTTTGGGAGACGCTGCAGGCGCCGCCGCCGCAGTCCCGGTCCCTGCCGCAGCGGGCGCGCTCGCCGCCGGCGCTGCAGAGGCATCGGACTTCGGTGTCTCGGCCGCCGGGGCATCGCCGCCCGTACCGGAGGCCGCTGCATCACCGGCCTTGCGGCCTTTACCCTGATCACGAAAATCGGTCACATACCAACCGCTTCCCTTCAACTGGAAAGCGGGTGCGGTCAGGATCTTTGCAAAGCCCTGCCCCCCGCAGGCGGGACACTCGCTGAGCGGGGGATCGGAGATCTTTTGCAACTGATCCTTTTCGAAGCCGCAGTCCGGGCAACGATAGGCATAAATAGGCATGGCAAAAGGCCATCGCGAGATGGCCCCTCGAAAATGGAAAACCTGAAATTATAGGAAATTCAGAACGGGATGTCGTCATCCACGTCATCAAACCCGCCGGCCGGCTTGCGCGCAGCCGACTGCGGCGGGGCCGACGAACGGGACGGCGCCGATTCTCGACCCATGGACTCGTCGCCGGACCCACCGCCGCCCTCGCGCGAGCCGAGGAGCTGCATCTCGGTGGCAACGATTTCGGTGGTGTAACGGTCCTGACCGTCCTTGTCCTGCCACTTGCGCGTCTGCAAACGGCCCTCGACGTAGACCGGACGCCCCTTTTTCAGGTATTCGCCCACGATTTCGGCGAGTCGATCGTAGAAAACCACCCGATGCCACTCGGTTTCCTCACGCCGTTCGCCTGAGTTCTTGTCTTTCCAGGATCGTGTGGTGGCAATGGAGACATTGCAGATTGCGCCGCCATTGGCTGAAAAACGGGTCTCGGGGTCGCGACCGAGGTTGCCGAGCAAGATCACCTTGTTTACGGAAGCCATATTGCCCTCTCAAAAAGGATCAGTGGTGATGCGTCAGTGCGTCGCGCCCGGCCAGTGCCGATGCCGCGATGCCGCCAAAAGCCATGCCCCCAACAGCCCAGCCGCCACCAGAAAGACGGCTGCGTCTCCCCAGGTGCCGCGGACCAGACCGGCCACCAGTCCGCCTGAAAACAGACCCAGCGACTGCGTGGTGTTGAACAGGCCCAGCGCCGCCCCCCGAACGGGGGCCGGTGCATGCCGGGAGACCATCGAGGGCAAGCTCGCCTCGAGAATATTGAAGGCCGAGAAAAAAACGAACAATAACAACGCGAAAGGCACTATGCCCTGTGGCCGAGACGCGAGCCCCAGCAGGACGCATACAAGCGCGGCAACGCTGAGGAGAAAGACCACACGGGTGCGCCCTCGCCGCTCGCCCCATCCCACGGCGGGCATCATGGGTGCAAAGGAAAGCAACACGACCGGAAGGTACAGTATCCAGTGATCGGCCGCGGCCAGGCCGGCACGCTCGATCAGCCAGCCGGGCAGGACGACAAAGAGGGCAACCTGAACGGCATGCAAGGAAAAAATGCCGAAATTGATGCGCATGAGGTCAGGGTCTGAGGCCACCCTGGCAAACTGCGCCCGCGTGAGGGGTTCGCGCGACAGACGCGGCACATCGGGCACCCCACGGATCACCCACACGATCGCAATCACCGCAAGCACCGCCGTGGCAGCGAACATCCCGGCAATACCCAACCAGCGATAAAGCGGCGGCGCCACAATCAAGGATAGCGCGAACATCGCACCGATGCTGATGCCGACCAGCGCCATGGCCTTGGTGCGCTGGCTCTCACGGGTGGAGTCGGCCACGAGCGCGCTCACCGCCGCGGAAATTGCGCCGGCCCCCCGCAACCCCCGGCCAATCGCCATCATCCACAAATCCGAGGCCAGCGCAGCGACCACGCTGCCCACCGCAAAAATGAGCAGGCCAACGATGATGACGGGCTTGCGGCCGAAGCGGTCCGAGGCGATGCCAAAGGGCAATTGCAGCGCCGCCTGCGTGAGCCCATAAATGCCCAGCGCGATGCCCAGCAATGCGGGATCGCCGCCCTCTGGCAGCGAGCGCGCGTGAATCGCCAGCACGGGCAGGATCATGAAGAGCCCCAGCATGCGAAGCGACTGCACCGAGGCGAGCGAGAGGCTGGCTCGAAGCTCGGCAGGATTCATGCGCTCGGTGGCTGAGGAGACTGGATTCATCGTGGGGATGCCAAAACGATTTATATTAGCCGATTGGCCTTTTTCGACAGGATGCGCCGTTTCGCTCGCCGCACTCCTCGCCGCCGATCCGATCGATCGGCCGACAGGCTGCCCACTCTCGGCCCCGGAACATGGATTCGATCAGGATACGCGGCGCTCGCACTCACAATCTGAAAAACATCGACCTCGACATCCCCCGCGACCGACTGGTGGTCGTGACGGGCTTGTCGGGTTCAGGAAAATCTTCGCTCGCCTTCGACACGCTTTACGCGGAGGGACAGCGGCGCTACGTCGAGTCGCTCTCAGCCTACGCGCGACAGTTTCTCGAGCGCATGGACAAACCCGATGTCGACCTGATCGAGGGCCTGTCGCCCGCCATCGCGATCGAACAGAAGGCAGGCAGCCACAATCCGCGTTCGACGGTGGGCACGGTCACCGAGATCAACGATTACCTGCGGCTGCTCTTCGCGCGGGCCGGCACGCCCTACTGCCCCTCGCACCCCGATCAGCCCCTTGAGGCGCAAAGCGTGTCGCACATGGTCGATCAGGTCTTGGATCGGCCCGACGGTACGCGTTTGCTGATTCTGGCGCCCCTGCCGGCCGCGCGATGCGCCGATCCGGCTGCAACGATTGCGGCGCTGCAGGGACAGGGTTTCGTCAGGGTCCGGATCGCGGGCGAAGTCTTCGAACTGGGCGCTGTCGCCGATTCAATTGCCGGGCAGGCGGCCGGTCGCCC
>Ga0172372_10008802_pt1 | contig 13233 bp, 15 predicted proteins | sample LakKiv5m_2_FD_114544 | JGI IMG/M metagenome (GOLD analysis project Ga0172372, IMG submission 114544) | Freshwater microbial communities from Kabuno Bay, South-Kivu, Congo - kab_092012_9.5m | ecosystem: Environmental > Aquatic > Freshwater > Lake | place: Democratic Republic of the Congo...
ACATTTCCAGAGTCTGTTTCTGTGCATGAATATTTAGGAAGTTTCTATTTTCAAAAGCAGCAATTAACTCCGGAAGAGTATCAGGAATCAAAATCAATTTCATTTCGTCAGTTGTATGGAGGTATAGCGCAAGAGTATTTAACTATTCCATTTTTTAATAAAGTTCATGAATATACTGTATTGCTTTGGGAACAGTTTCGCGAATCAGGATTTATCGAAACCCCTTTGTTTTCTCGAAAATTATTCTTAAATTTCTTCAAAGATCTTAATCCTTCTAAACTTTTAAACTATCTGCTGCAGGCTTTCGAGACCGAGCGAAACATGGCCGTAATTCATAACATACTTCAACGTACAACTGCGTACAAAACACAACTGATATTGTATACATACGATTCATTCCTGTTCGATTTTCATCGAGAAGACGGTGCTGAGTTTCTGCGAATTGTAAAAAGCGAACTAGAGCAACAAGGTAAGTTTCCTACTAAATTGGAAATAGGTCCTAACTACAATCAATTAATTGAACGTACAATTGTTTAACCTTTGATATTTATTATAAATATGTAAATCATGAAACACTATCTAATTATTTTAATGGCACTGGTATTTGCTAGTTGTCAAGAATCCACTTTACTTGTAGACGATGGATCTGCATTAAAAGGATGTACAGACCCTGAAGCTGTGAATTACAATCCAAATGCAGCAATTGACGACGCTTCTTGCGTTTGCGTTGATTCATTGCAACATTCCATTTTTGGTAAATTTACAGCTACCTGGTGCAGCCCTTGCGGTGGTTGGGGTGTAGATCGATTTGAAGAGCTGTACAATGCTAATCAAGGAAAGGCTTTGGCTATTTCGCTGCAAGTTAATGATGCGCTAACAAACGGACAAAATGGACCTTTAGTTGATGAATTTTCTAGTAAATGGCAATACACTGGTACTCCTAATTTCTTTGTCAATGATAATTTCGTAGGCACTAGTACCTCAGGAATACCCGGTGAAATTGCAAATAAAATCAATCAAACGGCCAAACTAACCATTGGTACACACATAACTTCTGGTGCTGGCATTAATGCGGGTAAATTAAATGTAAATGTGTACGTTAAAGCTCTTGCTGATTTATCAGGAACTTACCATATGTCTGCATTGTTTTTGTATAAAGAAATTGCTGGTACACAAAATGGCAGTACTCAAAACCCACATATTCATCATCATGTACTAGCTGCCTCGGCAATTAGTGCAGGGGCATTTGGTGAAGAAGTTTTCACTAATTTATCTAATGGACAAGTTTATCATTGGGCTCGAGTAATCGAGTACAATGGCAATTGGGATATGAGCAAAATGGAACTTGTGTTTATTGTATGGAGAAAAACAGGCACCGGATTTGAATTTGTTAACTGTACAACTAATTAACAGAAATTGTTAACTGTTGCATATTTATATTCGATAAAATGAAAAATAGAGTTGCTACAGTTGATTTGTATATTTGTCGCGGAGAGTGAGTTGGATCATGTAATTGAAATGATCGGAAAAACATACAATGTAGTTTCAGGTAAATTGTTTGTACTATCCATTGAAAATTCGCAGGAATTGATTTGCAGTTTCAATGTAGAAAAAGGATTTCAGCGAAAACAATTATCAGGGGCAATGTTGGTTCATCGCAAAAAAGAAACAAATACCATGTACACTATCAATTCTCTCAATGCACTAATCAAATTGGAAAACGATGGAGTCTTAGATTCTTCATTTTCCGTAGACTGGAGCAAATATGAAAATTCGCTGTTAGTGACTTCTAACAGTGAACTTAAAATACTCAAGACGAAAATATATCAAATAATTAATTTGTAATTTTCAAATTACTTATATTTATATAAAAGTATTTGGTACTTTGTAAAAAGTATCATATATTAAGGTTATGTTAGTGAATTAGTAAATAATAATTAAGTGAATTATAGTCGTATTTATAATTTAATAATTGAAAGAGCAAAAAATGAAAATAGAATAAAGGGTAACGGAATATATTATGAACGACATCATATTATTCCTAAATGTCTAGGAGGCAGCAATGACAGTAAAAATTTAGTTTTATTAACCGGCCGCGAACATTTTATTTGTCATCATCTTTTAGTTAGAATACATCCAAACAATGCAAAACTAGTACATGCGTTTTGGTTGATGTGTAATGTGAAAAATCTTTCGCAACAGAATCGGCATATACCTTCCGCTTCAGTATATCAAGAAGCGCGAGAGCTAAATGCAAAATTAGGCGCATCTGAAGAAACGAAAAGAAAAATGTCTAGGTCACGTACAGGATTAATTCAAAGTGCCGAAACAAAACAAAAAATTGGAATTTCAAATTCTAAACCAAAAGTTAGAATAACATGTACACATTGTGGTATCGAAGGCGGCGGATCTAGTAATATGCAAAGATGGCACTTTGATAATTGTAAGAAGAAACCGGGTAATGAGAATATTAAGCGTCAATCATCGAATACTGGTATTAAAACTGTATGCCCACATTGCAATATCATAGGTGGTATTAATATAATGCATCGCTGGCATTTTGAAAACTGTAAACAAAAAAATAATTTGGAACTTACAAAAAGTTTACTTATATTAACATAATTATTTAATTAAGTATATTCTAGACCGTACTTTTTAAATGATAAATAAAAATTAATTATTAACAATTTAAACAATCAATTATGATCAATTTAGATGCTATCAAAGCAAAACTTCAATCGCTTCAAACGGTTACTAAAAAACAAGATAACCTTTGGAAACCAGAACCAGGATCGCAAGTAATTCGAATCGTTCCGTTTCAGCACAATCGCGACAATCCATTTATTGAACTTTATTTTCATTACAACTTCAAAGGTAAGTCTGTATTGTCTCCAATGTCTTTTGGACAACCAGATCCTATCGTTGAGTTCGCTGAAAAACTAAAGTCAACTGGAAATTCAGATGATTGGAAAATGGGTAAGAAACTAGAACCGACTATGCGTTGCTATGTTCCTGTAATCGTTCGTGGTAAAGAAATGGAAGGTGTTAAATTTTGGGGCTTTGGTAAAACAGTTTATCAGGAGCTTTTAGGATTTATTGCCGACCCAGATTATGGTGATATTACCGATCCAATGTCAGGTCGCGACATTACTGTAGAGTTTAAAACGAAAGATCAGACAGGAAAAGATTATCCTGAAACTTCTATTCGTATCAAACCTAATCAAACTCCTATTACAGACAACAAAGCTGTTTTAGAGAAAATCGGTAATCAACCTAAAATTACTGAAGTATTCAAAGAATACACTTACGATGAAATGACCAAGCTGCTAGAACAATGGTTGAATCCAGAAACTCAAGAAGCTGAATCTGAAGCTAAATCTTCTGAAGCTAAGCCTGCTGCAAAAAGCATGGACGGCGCTACAAACGCTGCTAGTGTAGATGATGTTGCATCTGCATTTGATTCTTTATTCAACAAGTAATTAATTAGCAACTTTATTTTTCAGATATGGCAAAAAAGTCAACAGTTGATCAAGAGACTGTATCTAATGATCTAGCCAATGTGCTAGCAGACAGTCTCAACAAAAAATTCAAGTCTACGAACTATAAAGTTGCGTATTTCTTGGAAGGCGACGATACGTCTCCGTCAGATGTTAAAGAATGGATTTCAACAGGATCTACCATGTTGGATTTGGCAATTTCCAATCGACCTAACGGGGGTCTACCTGTAGGACGAATAATTGAAATTACTGGTCTAGAAGCTTCGGGTAAGTCGCTATTGGCAGCGCATGCGCTAGCAAATACACAGAAAAAAGGTGGCTTAGCAGTTTATATTGATACTGAAAATGCAGTTTCTCGAGAATTTCTAGAAGCTTTAGGTATTGATTTAAAAGAAATGCTTTACGTTCCTTTGGAAACGGTTGAAGACATTTTCGATGCTATTGACTCTATCGTTGAAGCAGTACGCAAAGGATCAAAAGATAGAATTGTAACGATTGTAGTCGATTCAGTGGCCGGTGCCTCTACGAAAGTTGAAATGGCAGCCGATTACGATAAAGACGGTTGGGCTACTTCAAAAGCAATTATTTTATCAAAAGCAATGCGCAAAGTAACCAACTTTGTTGGCCGAGAGCGTATTTGTCTTATTTTTACAAATCAATTGCGTACTCGATTAGGTGTAAGTTTTGGAGATCCTTGGACGACGTCTGGTGGCAAGGCAATTGCATTTCACTCGTCAGTTCGATTGCGTTTGAAGTCTGTAGGTCAAATCAAACTAAAAGGTAATTCTGGTAAGGATGAAATTTTAGGAATGACGACACGAGCGCAAGTAATTAAAAATCGAATGGGACCGCCGTTGCGATCTGTTGATTACGACATTTATTTTGATTCTGGCATTGATGATTATGGATCATGGTTAACGATGATGAAAGATTATGGACTAGTTACTCAGGCAGGTGCGTGGTATACATATACCGACACTGAAACTGGAGAAATTATCAAATTTCAGTCCAAAGACTTTCGAGAGAAACTAATAGATAATCCAGAAATGAAAAATCGAGTGTATCAGTCAATTTGCGATAAATACATTTTAAATTACAAAGCCGGTGAAGATTTCGGTGTTGATGACATTGAAATTACAACTGACTTTGAAGGTGAAGAATCGTAATGAAAGGATACGCTGAGCTGTTACGGCAAGTTCGCGAAGAACACGAGGCGAAGAGTTTAGGTTTAAACAAAAACGATAAAGTTTTAATTGTTGACGGCCTAAACTCTTTTATCCGTGTATTTTCAGCGATGCCAATTGTAAATGATGATGGAGAGCATTGTGCAGGATATATAGGCTTTCTTCGTAGCATTGGTGCGGTAATTCGTCAATTCAAACCTACTAGATGTATTATAGTTTTCGATGGAAAAGGAGGGTCTGCTCGTCGTAAAAAAATGCATTCTGGATACAAGGAAGGTCGATCAATGTCGACTCGATTCAAGCGTCGAGAAGATGTCGGATATTTAACTGTTGAAGAGGAACTGGCATCAATGAAAAAACAAATGGGAAAGCTTTCTGAATATTTAGAGTGCCTTCCAATTACAGTAATGTCTATTGATAACATAGAAGCAGACGATTCAATAGCTTATTTAACTACTGAAGTATTTCGACCAATAAACAGTGAAGTAATTATCATGTCAGATGATCGAGACTTCATACAATTAATCGATGAAAAAGTGTCTGTATGGAGACCAGCAGAAAAGAAATTTTATACTCCGACTGAAGTTGCAGAAAAATTTACAGTACCTGCACATAATTTCATTCATTATAAAATTTTCATGGGCGATAATTCAGATAACATCAAAGGAATTAAAGGGGTTGGAATTAAGACCTTGCAAGCTAAATTACCGTTGATTTTCGGTATGAATACGATAAGTCTCGAAGAAGTATTAGAGTATAGTTCAGCACGTATAGACGAGCATAAAATTTATAAAACTATAGTCGATAATCGAGATACACTCGAGCTTAACTGGAAATTGATGTCGCTTGAAGACTTAGACATTGCAGCAAATTACAAGAGGCTAATTGCTGATATAGCAGATCATACAGTACCTAAATTGAATACATTTACTTTTAAGAAAATGTTCATGCAAGATAAATTGTATACAGTTATACCTAATGTCGACACCTGGCTAGCTAATACTTTCAATGCATTAGCTGCATTTTCAGATCAATAATTTGATTACTGAAAAATTTTTCATATAATATAGAACAAAATTAAATGAAGTGTAGATGGCGGATAAATTATCAAATTTCGGACATAGTTTTCAAGTTAAAGTAATATCAGCACTTCTTACAGATAAAGCATTTACTCAACAAGTTTCAGATATTCTTCTTCCTGAATTTTTCGAGTCTGAAGCTAATCAATGGATAGTTGAAACGATAATCAAGTATTTTTACGAATATAAAACAAGTCCAACACTTGATGTATTCAAAATTAAAGTGCAAGATGTATCCGGCGATGTACTTAAATCGTCAATTATTGAAATGCTTAAAGATGCGTTTCGATATTTAGAATCTGAAGATTTAGATTTCATCAAGGAAGAAACTTTAGACTTTTGCAAAAATCAATGTATTAAGCGTGCTATTTTAGATTCTGTCGAATTATTAAACAAAGGTCAATATGAGTCAATTAAAGCTACTATTGACCAGGCTATGAAAGCTGGAGCTGATAAGGAAGTAGGACATGAATACAATGATTCTGTGCAAGCTCGATATCAAGATAATATTCGATCGACTATTGCAACTCCATGGCCAGTTATTAATGATTTATCTGATGGAGGATTTGGAAAAGGAGAGTTAGTTGTATTTGTCGCCCCCGCTGGAATAGGAAAATGTATTGGCCCAAAAACAAAGATTGAAATACAGTATGAAGAAATTGGAATACCAGTTAAAGGAAGCTCTGGAAATGAAATAGTGATATGGATTAAGCCATGGCAAAAATTCCAAATTGATAATGGGTTTGAATTATATGGGTGGGAAGTAGAATCATTGCTCTCGTAGGTATTGGTAAGACTACATAAAATTTTTATTATTTATATATTTATATATGTAACTAGTATAATAATATTATGATAACATGTCTTATATGTAAAAAAGAATTAAAACAATTGCATCAACATTTAAAAAAAGCGCATAACATAACAGTATGTGAGTATCGCTCGATTTATAATTATAATGGCAAATTGCAATACGTTAGTAACGAAGATAAACAAAAAAGAAGTTTAATTGCCAAATCTGGAGGAAGTATATTATCTGTTACATATTGGACGAAAAAAGGCTATTCTATAGAAGAAGCTAAAAGAAATATTTCAAAGATTCAGTCTAATAATAATTCTAAACGTAATTACAGTGCGAAAGAAATTATTATTAATACTGAGTATTGGATTCAAAAACATGGATATTCATATGATGAAGCTGTAAAAAAAGTTTCTGAAATTCAGGCTAGCAGATCACGTAAGTCTTCTAAATTTACCGGTAAAAATCATTCTGATATATCTAAACAGTCAATTAGCGTTAGTATGAGTAAACATATAAAAACTGTTGGATCGACTAAATGGGTTTCTCATTTCGGAGTATTCGGTGGACAGTCAAAAGCCGAAATAGAATGCTATGAAACAATTAAAAAAGAAATATGTAATGATATACAAGCTAATGTCAGTGTAGATAAATATGTAGTTGATATGATATATAAAACTTATGTTATTGAATTTAATGGGGATTATTGGCACGCTAATCCGTCGATTTATGAAGATGAGTATTTTAATCAAACAGTTAAGAAGTATGCAAAAGAAATTCGGCAAAATGATTTGGATCGAATAAGTAATTTACATATATTAGGTTATAATGTTTTTACAATTTGGGAAAGTGATTGGAAGAAAAACAGATTATTAGTTTTAGAACAAGTTAAAAAATTTATAAATGACATATAAACGTGTAATAACAGAAGAGGTTACGATTAAGTCGTTATTTGATTCTATAGGAATTGCAGATGAAGCGTTAGCAAATCACTTTCCAGTTTATGACATTAATGTAAAAACGCCGTATGGATTTAAGCGAATTAATGAATTATTTCGTACTGAATTGCAGCAGTCCGTAACATGCTATTTTGGTAATAATGTAACTGTAAAATGCTCTCCGAATCATAGATTTATGACTCAGAATGGATGGAAACATGTTATTGATATAACTCAGAATGACATTATTGAAACTGAATCTGGAACTACATATTTAAAAGAAGTAAAATATGGAAAGAATGAAGTTTTATATGACATAGCAGTTGAAGAAGTACATTGTTATTATTCAAATGGAATATTATCGCACAACTCTTGGGGACTCATCAATGTCGGGTCTCATGCAGTAAAGCAAGGACTAAATGTAGTTCATTATACATTGGAACTTAATGAAGGGTATGTAGGTCAGCGTTACGATGCTGTATTAACTGGTATTGCCAATCAAAATTTAAAGTATAATCTTGAAGACGTTGAAGCGGCTGTATCTAAACTTAAAGGTAATTTAGTAATTAAATACTATCCAACTAAAACAGCATCATGCTCGACTATTAGAGCGCATATTGAAAAAATGATTTTAATAGGTAAAAAGCCGGATCTGGTAATCGTTGACTATGCTGACTTGTTACGAGGTTCAGTATCAAAGCGTGAAATGAGGCATGAGTTAGAATCGATATATGAAGACTTACGTGGTATAGCCGGTGAGTATGAAGTTCCATTGTATACAGCCAGCCAAGCCAATAGGTCGGCTTTGGAAATGGACGTTATTGAGGCAGATAAAATTTCTGAATCGTATTCGAAAATTATGATTGCAGATTTCGTATTATCGCTATCTAGAAAAGTTACTGATAAAATAGCAGGTACTGGTCGATGGCATATTATTAAAAATCGATTCGGCCCTGATGGACTTACTCTTCCGTCGAAAATGAACATGTCGAACGGCCAAATTCATATCTATGAAGAAACGTCTGCAGATGGTAAAGATACCAAAGCTACCATGCAATCAGGTGAAGATCTTTTAAAGAAATCTTTATCTCAGAAATACAAAGAAATACAGGGCAATACTTTTGGATAGCGAATATTTATTAATCCGAAAGGATATATAGTTAACATTTAAAAAATTTTTATGGAAATTTCAAACAGATTACTTTCTGACATTACCGTTTACATGAAGTATGCACGGTATGTACCAGAGTTACAGCGAAGAGAAAGTTGGCAGGAACTAGTGTCTCGCAACAAAAACATGCATCTTAAAAAATACCCTCATCTATCAGATGAAATTGAATCGGTATATGAGTATGTGTATAGTAAGAAAATTCTACCGTCGATGCGTAGTTTACAATTCGGAGGTAAACCTATAGAAATTTCACCTAACAGAATTTACAATTGCGCGTATTTACCTATCGACGACTGGAGAGCTTTTGGTGAAACAATGTTTCTGTTACTAGGTGGCACTGGAGTAGGTTATTCAGTGCAAAAGCATCATGTAGAAAACTTACCTGAAATACGAAAACCTAGTCCTAACAAATTTAGAAGATATTTAGTAGCCGATTCCATTGAAGGTTGGGCTGATGCTATTAAAATGTTAATGAAATCGTATTTTCACGGTGGGTCTACAATTAACTTTGATTTTTCTGATATTCGCCCAAAAGGAGCTCAACTAATTACTTCTGGTGGTAAAGCTCCAGGTCCAGGCCCGTTACGAGAATGTTTAGTAAAAGTTCAAGGAATTTTAGAAACTAAACGAGATAACGACAAACTCAGTACAATTGAAGTGCATGATATTGTATGTCATATAGCAGATGCAGTACTTGCCGGAGGTATACGTAGAGCAGCACTCATTTCTTTATTCAGTGCAGATGACGATGATATGATTGCTTGTAAATCAGGTTCATGGTGGGAACAAAACCCGCAACGTGGTCGAGCAAATAATTCAGCTGTTCTATTAAGAAATAAAATAACCAAAGAATTCTTTTTAGGATTATGGAAAAAGATTAAAGCTTCTGGAGCAGGAGAGCCTGGCATTTATCTTTCAAATGATAAAGATTGGGGAACCAATCCGTGTTGCGAAATCGCTCTCAGACCCTTTCAGTTCTGCAACTTATGCGAAGTAAATGTATCAGATATTGAATCGCAAGAAGATTTAAACTTACGAGTTAAAGCAGCTGCGTTTATTGGCACGCTTCAGGCTGGCTATACAGACTTTCATTATCTACGCCCGATTTGGAAAAGAACCACTGAAAAAGACGCTTTGATTGGAGTTGGTATGACAGGAATTGGTTCAGGAGCAGCAGTGAAATTTGATTTGAAGCAGGCAGCGGATATTGCTAAAATTGAAAATGAAAGAATAGCAAACCTTATCAATATCAATAAGTCAGCTCGCTGCACTACTATCAAACCTTCAGGCACGTCTTCTTTGGTATTAGGTACTTCATCAGGTATACATGCATGGCACAATGATTATTACATTCGTAGAATTCGAGTTGGAAAGAATGAATCAATATACAGCTACTTGCTAGCAAATCATCCTGAGCTCGTTGAAGATGAATATTTTCGCCCACACGACACTGCCGTTATTTCCGTGCCACAAAAAGCACCAGAAGGTTCTATTTTTCGTACAGAATCTGCATTAGATCTACTAGAGCGAGTAAAGCATTTCAACAGAGATTGGATAAAGACCGGTCATAGATCAGGGCAAAACACGCACAACATATCAGCTACAGTATCTATTAAATCAGATGAATGGGAACAGGTAGGTGAATGGATGTGGAACAATAAAAAATTCTACAATGGACTTTCTGTACTTCCATATGATGGAGGAACGTATGTGCAAGCTCCTTTTGAAGATTGCTCTGAAGAAACGTATGAAACCATGATGATGCATCTTCATAATATTGATTTAACGCAAATTCGTGAAGTGACAGACAATACAGATTTAACTGGAGAAATTGCATGCGGAGCAGATGGATGTGTAATCGTATGATAGATTCGAAAGACTGGATATTTCAACAGTATGTACAGGAACTAGCTCGCAGCAAGTCAAGCTTGTATTATATAGAAAATGGTCGGTATGTAATGACCGAGCAACATCATATACAACGAGGTACTTGCTGTGGGTCTGGTTGCCGACATTGTCCATACGAGCCATTGCATCAAAAAGGAAATTCACAACTTCAAGATATTTATTTGAAAGAAAAGAATGAAATTTGAAGTTCGAGGATATTATCACCCTATCGATGCATTTGCAACTATTCCTGAATGGGAGCAAGTAGCTAAACAGTTTATTGAATTGCAAAAGCAAGGCTATGATACTCGAGGTGGAAAAATAGATGCAAATAACAAGTTGGTAGCTTTAGTTCATAGATGGTTCAAGTATCAGTTGTATGTTGAAACGCAACGATATGATTTACTTACTCAGAAAAATGTATTGAACTTCATTGAAGATTTTGTAAATCATAGAGTATGGCAGCTGCGAAATGAATTCAAAGAATACTTTCGAGAAGATGATGGAGAATTATTTATCAATGAAATACGAATTGCATTTTTCTATTCTCGCGGAGATTTAGAACCGTTTGTATTACTAGATGAAGAATTTACGGATGAAGTGTACGATACTACCGATCATATAGTAACTACTTTGCATTGGACTTCAGAGCAAGGCTTGAAAAATTTACAAGATTCCATTGACAATGGAGGTACGTATGCTATATCTACTTTTACTAAACAGTATAAGAAATTTTTTCGTACCGAGTCCAATTATTTAGTTAAGATTCGTGGTAAATTAATAGCAGCGTTTAAATCAGATGTAAAATCAATTGTTACAGACACTGGCGATCGTGCAGCTAACATGTATCGTTTAGGTCATCCTGAAGGTGAACCGAACTTATGCAATTCAGTAAATTTATGCTCGGATTCAGACAAGTCTACTTATTTATGGAATGAAATAATTGTACGACCTGTTGAAATTGTAAATTATTCCAAAGTAGTTTCATATTAAATGTATGTCTTACATCAAAATAGACTTCTGGATCGTCGATGACGATTACTATGAAGGAAAAATTAAAAACCGTCGAGGTCGAATTAAAACTGCTGACGCTCGAGAGTTAGGAGAATTAATTTACAAATTGTTTTTGTTATATTAATTATTTTTCATATATTAACCTTATCAAATTAAACTTATGAATATATTGTACTTCAGTGCAACGTGGTGTGGGCCATGTGTACAAATCAAACCTAAATTTGAAAAATTGGTTGAATCAATGGGTGACCGAATCAATGTAGCGTATATTGATGTCGATTCAGATCCTAGAACTTCATTGTATAGTATACGATCAATACCTACGTTTGTATTTATTAAAGACGGTAAAGAAGTCGATCGAATGGTCGGAGGTAATACTTCTATGGACGCAATTACTAAAATTATAGAAAAATATGAAACTCAAGATTAAACGATTGCATCGCGATGCAGTAATACCTAGCTATGCAAAGCCAGGCGATGCCGGATTGGATTTAGTAGCTACGACATGCTCGATATCTGAAGATGGATTGTATGTAGAATATGGAACAGGTATAGCAGTTGAAATTCCAGAAGGGCATGTTGGATTGATTTTTCCTAGATCTTCTATTTCAAAAACATCTATGATACTTTCCAATCATGTTGGAGTTATTGATTCTGGATATCGTGGAGAAATTCGTTTTCGCTTCAAAGATTTGCATTTGGAAACTTACGAGTTTGAAGATAAAATTTTAAAGATTCTTCAAGGGTATCGCGAACAAAATTCATTGCCAAAACTTACAGGACCTAGTGAAACAGTAATTTGGACGGTTTCAGATACTGCATATGAAGTCGGAGATAAAATTGGTCAGTTAATTGTTATACCATATCCTCAAATTGAAATTGAAGAAGTTGATGAACTATCTAGCTCGGAAAGAGGAGAAGGTGGATTCGGTTCAACTGGTAATTGATTGATAACCATATTTATATGAAAATGATAGACATAGATTCCCTGTTGTTAGAATGGAGCGTAAGATGTCCAAAAGGATATCCAGATCTTAACGATCCTAAAGACATGACAATTTTATATGAAATAATGAGTGAACAAGGTATTTCGCTGCCAACGAGCGAGACTATAGTCAGCGAAAATAAAATTACTCAAGAAAAACTTGCAGACATACTAAAGTCTGGAGAGTATTCTGAAAAAACATTAGATAAAATACGTTCGTTGGTAACTCGGTCAACTGGTATTGAAGATTTTGTAGAAAAATTTTTACATGATATAGTACCAAATAAAGAACGCAGGTTTGTTGACGACATCATGGATATAATGTTAGATTCTGGCGTAAATCAAGAAAAATTGAAAACATATTTATCTAATCGTACCATTGAATATAAAGACTTTATAGGAACGGCAACTTCTATAGCAAGTAAATTCGAAGCCACGGGTCTTAGTTCAAAAGCTATTGAATCATTAAGTTCATTTGTTAAAAAAGGCGTTGGCCCGTTTGAGTGGTTATTGGCGATTGTATTGAGTGGAGCTAAACGACCAGCTGGTGCCGGGGATTTAGAAATTGGCGAAAGTCCGTTCGAAATTAAAGCATTTAAGGGTAGAATATTGCCGGTAAATGGTTTAGCAGATGCATCAACCGCGCGAAATTCTTTTATTACTTCATACAAATCATTGA
>Ga0172372_10008803_pt1 | contig 13233 bp, 13 predicted proteins | sample LakKiv5m_2_FD_114544 | JGI IMG/M metagenome (GOLD analysis project Ga0172372, IMG submission 114544) | Freshwater microbial communities from Kabuno Bay, South-Kivu, Congo - kab_092012_9.5m | ecosystem: Environmental > Aquatic > Freshwater > Lake | place: Democratic Republic of the Congo...
GACACCAAGAAGAGCGAGCAAACCATTCGCGGCACCGTGTCGATGCCGTCGGGCACCGGCAAAGCCGTGCGGGTTGCGGTGTTCGCACAGGGCGACAACGCCAAGGCTGCTCGCGAGGCAGGAGCCGACATCGTGGGCGCCGACGACCTTGCCGCCGACATCGAAAAAGGCAAGATGGATTTCGATATCGCTATTGCGACACCCGACCTCATGCCGCTCGTCGGCAAGCTTGGTCGCGCGCTCGGACCGCGCGGTCTGATGCCCAACCCGAAGACCGGCACCGTGACCACCGACGTGGCCCGCGCGGTCAGCGAGTTCAAGGGTGGCAAAGTGGAGTACCGCACCGACCGCTACGGCAACGTGCACGTACCGGTCGGCAAAGCGAGTTTCGAAGTTGCCGCGCTGGTGGCCAACGTGAAGGCCGTGCTGGATGAACTCGTTCGCTCGAAGCCGGCTGCAGCAAAGGGTCAGTACTTGAAGCGCATCACGATCTCATCGACGATGAGTCCGGGAGTGCGCATTGACCCGAGCGCGGTGGAAAGCGCCTGACACGCCGATAATGTGCGGGGTTGTAATTGAAGAAAACCCGGTGTGAGCAATAGTTGTAATCAGGGGGCTGGAATTCGTGAAAGATGACCCAGGGCCGACGACACTTCGCTGTCTGCGTCCGCAGCAACCTGGCTACGACATGGCCCGGAACGGGTATTTGCGCCATCAGGAACTGAATTTGCTGGGCGAGTCGCCAGTCGAATGATGATTTCTGACCCAGTGTACTTCACAATCTACTTAGCCAGGTACAAGTTTCTCGCACGAATCTTAAATGGAATTCAGTCAGTTGCTGAAGTCGGATGTGGCGACGGCTTCGGCACCTATTTTCTTACCAAGTCCTGTCACCACGTGGATGCTTTCGATATCGATTCGGAGACCTTAGAAGATTGTCGACGTCGAATGGCCGATGTCGAGAATTTATCATTCACTTATCACGACTTCGTCTCTGATCAGCTGGTTTCCAAGTCGCGAGGCTTCGATGCACTAGTAATGGTCGATGTGCTGGAGCACATTCATGACTATGAGGAGAAGACATTCCTTGATAATGCACTTGAGTTGTTAAAGGATTCCGGACTAGCAATTATTGGGACACCAAACCTTGAAGCGCACAAGTGGGCGAGTGAAAACTCCCGTCTCACTCACGTAAACCTCAAGTCCGCCCAAACATTACACGACTTACTTTCGCCTCGATTCCAGAGAGTTTTGTTATTCGGCCAGAACGATGAGGTTCTGCACACTGGATTCTTCGGGATGTGCCACTACCTGTGGGCAGTGTGTTTTGGGCCAATCCTGAGATGACCTAGGCTTAAATTTTACTTGTCTGGTTCATTAGAGCAGTTGCAAGTTTCTTGTTGGTTCGAAAACGAGTTCTGGAGCGACTGTTTGAGGATTCCTTGGGGTGAAAGCTCTTGAGGTGGGCATTCCAATGGCGATGATGACACTTGCCATCGTCGCCTTTGATAATGGGCGTTGTAAAGGTTTGGTCAAGTACCCAATGGATTTTCCGATTCACGTCATGCAGGTGGCGGAAGACCTGCAGCTCATCGTCGGGCACATTGTCATGCGTCACCTCCACAATCACGTTGGCAATCTCGCCGGTCAGTGCTGCGTTGAGTTGCGATAGCTACCTAGCCCTTCGGCAGCTGATTTGTAACGCGACTCTGGATTGTCAAGGCTCAAAGACACAAACTAGTTTTGAGTTTTGACGCCTAGGAAGTTCCTGTGACGAATGTTGTTTTTCGTCTTCGACATCCCTATCCCCATGTCTCAGCACTTCGGATGGACCTGAGCCTCACTCGGTCAATGGACCTTTGGGAGACTGTTAGGACTCTCCAGATCTTGGACTTGAACATTTATCGCGAAAGCAATTGGCGCACTTGTCACTCGTTAGATGGAAGTCAAGAGTTTGCAGAATTGATTTCTCTTGGAAGTTCTGAGCCCTGTGAGAATGACTAGCATGAAGCGAGTTATGGGTGGTTTGTTTCTCTTGAAGGACTCAAGTTCCATTGAGCGGTATGAGACAAAGCCGTATCGTCAGAGAATGATTCTCTCATGTTGATTATGGTGATTGGCTCAAATTCGTTCTCGGGAAGTCATATGGTCAACTTCCTTTTGAATGAGGGGCACCAGGTAGTTGGTGTGAGCAGAAGTCCGACTCCTGTTCCCGAGTTTGCTCCATTCCTGAAGAACTCGCGAATCGATTCTTTCATCTTTCACCAAATTGACATCAATTTGGCTGGGAAAGGGCTCGTGGAGCTGGTCGCAAAATACGAACCAACCCACATCGTAAATTTCGCTGCGCAGGGCATGGTGGCGCAGAGTTGGGAACGACCTGAAGATTGGTATCGGACCAACCTTCTCAGTCAAGTTGCCTTCCATGATGCGATTCGTCGGCTCGACTTCATTCAGCGTTATGTTCACGTGTCAACGCCCGAGGTCTATGGCACGACTAAAGGCTGGGTGAAGGAGTCATTCGACTTCCTACCATCTACCCCGTATGCAATCTCTCGTGCGGCATGTGATCTGCACCTTCGATCGTTCCACAAGGTGTATGGCTTTCCTGTGGTTTTCACGAGAGCGGCAAATGTTTACGGTCCGGGCCAGCAGCTATATCGAATCATTCCGAAGACGATGATCTCCGCGAGACTTGGTAACAGGTTGCCGTTAGACGGTGGAGGGATTTCGCGACGATCGTTTATCCATATTCATGATGTCTGCGCTGCGACTCTCGCAATCGCACTAGGCGGCACCAACGGGCAGGTCTATCACATCTCTACTCGCGACGCGATCTCGATTCGCGATCTCGTGGTGCGTATCCTGCATATCATGGATCTGACCTTCGAGGATGTCGTTCAAGTGGTACCAGAGCGCTTGGGCAAAGATGATGACTACCTTCTTGATAGCACGTTGGTGCGAAGTGAGTTTGGGTGGAGCGAGACCTTAAGTCTGGATGACGGCCTCGTTGAGACCCTCGGGTGGGTGGACACAAACTTCGAGTTCCTCTCTGCTCAGTCGCTCGAATATGTTCACCGAACATGAGCGTTCTTGGGAAGGCGCTAGTTACAGGTGGTTGTGGCTACGTCGGATCGCGCTTAGTGCCGCAGCTGTTGGCTGCAGGATATGCAGTTAGGGTCGTCGATACGGGCTGGTTTGGGAACCACCTCTCTCGGGCCGATGGGTTAGAGGTTGTCATTGGGGATGTCCGCAGCATGAACCTCTCAGACCTCGATGGTGTAACTGCGATCATTCATCTTGCGAACATTGCGAACGATCCCGCGGTGGAGCTAAATCCGATGCTTTCTTGGGAAGTGAATGTTCTGGGTACCCAACATGTATTGGACCTAGCCAGTAGGTCGGGCGTCGAACACTTCATGTACGCGAGTTCTGGCAGTGTATATGGAGTCAATGATGAGGATCGCGTCACGGAAGATCTGCCCCTCGTTCCAATCTCTACTTATAACAAAACTAAGATGGTAGCCGAACGGGTGTGCGCAGGTTACTCAGACGTCATGTCGGTTCACAACATTCGGCCAGCTACTGTGTGTGGATTCTCTCCTCGCATGAGGCTGGATGTGTCGGTCAACATGTTGACGATGCAGGCATACTTATACGATCGAGTGACGGTGTTCGGGGGCATCCAGACTCGACCAAACATTCACATTGATGATCTCTGCGCGGTGTATCTCCACTTCCTTGCAAATCCTTGGATTCCGTCTGGTGCCTACAATGCCGGATTCGAAAACATGACTATCCTTGCCATCGCAGAACTGATAAAAAAGCACTGTTCGTGTGAGATCGTGGTTAGCGAGAGCGATGATCCGCGCTCGTACCGACAGGACTCAAGTCGACTGTTGTCAACTGGATTTCGCCCAAGGCGGAGCGTTGAGCAGGCAATTTGTGAGATGCTCGAAAAGTGGGACCAAGCAACCCTCACCGACAACGAGTTATGGCATACGGTTAAGCGCATGAAACAACTAGGGCTCTAGTTGTGGGTAGCGAGATTGACCTGTTAAGGAATTACCCAAAGGCAAAGCGTGATCTCACTGCCCGGGCCGCGGCGAAGACAGAAGCGGATCGGAAAATCGCTCGGAAGTTCGGACGGGAGTTCTTTGACGGAGATCGGCGGAATGGTTATGGGGGTTTCCGTTACGATCCGAGATTCTGGAGCCCCGTCGTGCCCGACATCATTGAGCATTTCAAGTTGACTCCTGGTGACTCAGTGCTTGATGTGGGGTGTGCAAAGGGATTCATGCTGTTCGATTTGGTATCGGAGCTGCCTGGCTTGAATGTCAGTGGTATCGATATCTCTGAGTATGCGGTTACGAGTGCCGACAAGTCGGTAGCACCTTTCTTGCAGGTCGCAAGTGCCGATGCACTTCCATTCTCCGATAACTCGTTCGACGTCGTTATTTCCGTGAACACGATTCACAACCTCGATTTGGTAGGTTGTCGGAAGGCTCTCGCCGAAATAGAGCGCGTCGCTCGCAAGGGTGCGTTCGTCACGGTAGATGCGTTTCGTAACTCGGAAGAGATGACACGGATGATGCAGTGGAATTTGACGGCACAGACGATTCTCTCAGTTGAAGACTGGATCGACGTCTTCAAGGAGGCTGGCTACACGGGTGATTACTACTGGTTCATACCGTGAACCGAGATTTACTCGCACGTCTTACGAGGACCATGCTCTTCATCAGACGGGTCGAAGAGGAGATTGCAATTCGCTATCACGAACAGCAGATTCGATGCCCAACTCACCTCTCCATTGGACAAGAAGCTGTTCCAGCCGCTCTAGCGGAGATAGCGCTACCAACGGACTATGCGGTCAGTACACATCGGGGCCACGCCCACTACCTCGGCAAAGGTGGGAATCTGCGTTCGATGGTTGCGGAGCTCTATGGCAAAGTGACCGGCTGTTCCCGAGGCAAAGGTGGGTCGATGCACTTGATCGACCCCTCAGTTGGATTCATGGGTACCTCGGCAATAGTGGGCAACAGTATTCCAATTGGAGTGGGACTAGGAATGGCGAGCAAGGTGCTTAACGAGGACAGGGTGAGTTTTGTATTCTTCGGTGAAGGCGCGACCGAGGAAGGTGTGTTCTTTGAATCACTCAACCTCGCTGCGGTGAGGCAGCTTCCGGTTGTATTTATCTGTGAGAACAATCTCTACTCGGTGTATTCGCCGCTATCCGTTCGACAACCTCAGGGGAGAAGGATCACTGGTGTGACGCTGGCCATGGGTGTGGCGAGCACTTCGGTCGAAGACTTAGACGTCGAAGAAGTTCATCGAGTGATGTCTGTTGCTGTCGAACGTGCCCGCAAGGGTCTTGGTCCACAATTCATTGAAGTCTTTACATATCGCTACCTTGAGCATTGCGGGCCTAATCCCGACGACGATCTTGGCTATCGATTGCGTGAAGAGGTCGCGAAGTGGCGAGAACGTGACCCCATTGCCCGATCGATTGCGGCACTCGAGGAATCGCACTCTGAATGGCGCGACTGGCTTACTGCCGAGGAGAACACTATTCGTCGAGATATTGCCTCGGCCTTTGACTTCGCTATCGCGTCACCGTTTCCTGAACCAGTTGAGGCCTTTCAGGGCGAATACTCGGAGCGGAGCTGAGACATGAGCAGCAGGGTGAGGTCATTCACGGAGGCCATCCGCGAAGCACATTTTGAGCTCATGTCGACAGATCGGAGTGTAATCTGCTACGGGCTCGGTGTGACTGATCCGAAAGCAATCTTCGGTACCACGACGGGCTTGCTGGATGCATTCGGATCCGAGCGTGTGTTTGATGTTCCCACCTCGGAGGCGGCACTGACCGGCGCAGCGATAGGCGCCGCGCTCGGCGGGCTGAGGCCGATTGTCTCCCACCAACGCCTTGACTTCTTTCTTCTCGCAATGGATCAGCTGGTGAATGGAGCTGCAAAGTGGCATTACATGTTCGGATCACAGACGCCCGTGCCAATCACAATCCGCTTGATCGTAGGACGTGGTTGGGGTCAAGGTCCGACACACTCACAGAATCTGCATGCTTGGTTTGCGCACATTCCGGGGTTAAAGGTGGTAATGCCCACTAGTCCAGCAGATGCCAAGGGGCTTCTCATCTCGTCCGTTCGTGATCCAAATCCGACAGTGTTCATTGAGCATCGTTGGCTCCACCAATCAGTGGGCGAAGTGATAGATGGCGATTATGAAGTACCGCTAGGTGTTGGTGCTCTTGTGGAAGAGGGAGAAGACATCTCTATCGTGGCGAGTTCGATAATGACAACTGAAGCTCTGAGGGCGACGCGAGTACTGCGCTCGTATGGGGTCAGCTGCGATCTCATCGATCTGCGAACTGTTCGACCAATCGATTGGAAGATTATTGAGCGCTCAGTTGAGAAGACTGGCCGATTGATTGCGGTAGATTCGGGGTACAGGACAGGGTCAATCGCAAGTGAGATTGTGTCCAGAATCGTCCAGCAAAGTTATCTGAAGCTGAGGTGCCCACCACGGGTGGTTGCGATGCCTGACATCCCTGAACCAACTAGTTTCGGCTTGACAAAACACTTTCATGTAGGGGCGCCAGATATTGCAAATGCGGTAGTCGAGATGTGCGATCGAAAGGGTGACTCAACAATGTTCTTTGAATCGACAGTGGCTCACGATGTGCCAGATTCGTGGTTTAAGGGGCCATTCTGACTTATCTAAAATTGGAATCGGAAGTGAAGATTGGCGCGACCGTGAACAATACTATTACAACCCTACACTTATGAATAATTCTGGGTTGTGGCAGTTAAGCCTGAGTAAACGATGAACGATTAGTTCACCTGCGAATTGACATTCATTTCTGCCTACGAGTACGCGACTCATAGCAATGAGACTCGCCTTTCCATGTTGATGAATGCGATATTATGGCTCCCGAGATAGCCGGACAGCAAGAGCCAGAATCAGTCGGATCTTTGGTTAGTTGAACTTGGTGGGTCTAGGTTGCGGGCTGTAGTAGCCAACTGCGTCGCTCAGCGGCGTCAAGAGTGGCTTTGACTTGGCGAGATAGTCGTGCCGCCGCACGAACGAACTAAGTCTCAATTCATGATTGGTCCAGCTATGACGCGCAGCTTTATATTTTCGTCTAGCAGCATGAAGTCATCGAACACATCCGAAACTTCAGCCAGGAAGTGCCTGGCGTAAGGAAGATATGATTTCGGGCTTTGTCTAGATTGTAAGAGTGAGTAAGTTGCAGGCTGCGGTGCTCGTCCAACCCGGACAAGTCGAACTTTGGGATCTTGAGAGTCGGACCCTCGCGGAGTATCAAGTATTAGTAGATGTCAGTTACAGCGGAATTTGTGGAAGCCAGTTGATGGAGTATCGAGGGAGACGGGGGCCAGATAACTGGTTACCTCATCTATTTGGTCACGAAGGAGTGGGGGTCGTTCGTGAGTTGGGCCCGAGAGTCACCAAGGTTGCTGTCGGTGATCGTGTTGGACTCACTTGGATTCAAGGTTCTGGGAGCAATTGCGATTCAATCGTCTACGAATCCAGAGATGGATTGGTGAATGCAGGTCAAGTCGCGACACTTGCGACTTCTGTGGTCGTTGCGGAGTCACGCGTTTACCGTGTACCGGATTCCGTTAGTGATCGCTTGGCAGTGCTTCTCGGGTGTGCTCTTCCAACCGGTGCTGGTATAGCGATTAGCGCACTCGAGTCCGAAACACCTCGATACGTGGCAGTTGTTGGCTTGGGCGGCGTAGGCATGTCAGCCCTGTTAACGGTGCTCTCCATCCGAAGTGGAGGAATCATTGCAGTTGATACGAATAATAGGCGGCTGGAACATGCCAGAAGCCTCGGCGTCGAGTCGGTGGTCAACCCGCGCGAGTGCCACATAGTCAAACGACTCAAGGAACTTACTGGCGACAAACTTGATCTCGTGCTTGAGTCTTCGGGGAACACGCGCTCGCTTGAACACTGTTTCGATGCGCTATCTCGACGAGGGCGACTAGTTTTCGCCAGTCACCCTCCAACGGGAGAAAGGATGTCAATAGATCCCCATCAACTACTCTCCGGTAAGCAGATTCGCGGTAGTTGGGGCGGTGACCTGATTCCCGAGTTAGACATAAGTCGGCTCTTGGGCGTCGCGGATCTAGGTCGCTCCCACTTTGACTCTTTACTCGGTGCCGAATATCCACTCTACGACGTATGCGCCGCTTTGGATGCGATGGAGAGGGGAGAGGTGCTTCGACCTCTGATTCGAATGTGACTCAACCGTTACGCGACCTTGGCACTTCAGCTAAAACCAGACCTTTGTCACTACCATCTTCCAGTGATTGATATGGAGAGTGCTCGACAGTTCTCTCACGGCTCGTCGAAAGTTGCGTTTGTCTCCGGAGTCTTCAATGTTGTTCATCCAGGCCACCTTCGTCTTCTCCAGTTTGCAAAGCGCCGAGCTGACCGATTGGTGGTGGGAGTCCTTTCTGATCGACTGGCGGGAACATCAGCACATATCCGAGAACAAGATCGCATTGAGGGTGTCCGTTCGCAACTGACAGTGGACGAGTGTCTCTTGATAGATACATCAGTTAACGAGTGCATCGCGCGACTTCGTCCCTTGATAGTTGTTAAGGGTCAAGAGCATTTAGGTCAGGAGAACCCCGAACTTGACGTTCTCGCGACATACGGTGGGGAGCTGCTGTTTGGTCCAGGTGCATCCACTCTGACTTCTGCGGACATCCTCCGTCGTGAGTTGATAGGGGTACCTTTTGAGAATCGTCTTCCGAATGACTTCTTGAAACGCCACAATTTGTCTGTTGAGAGTCTCGCAAGCTTGATTGAACGTTTCCGTGGTCTTCGTGCAGTAGTCATTGGCGACTTAATAGTCGATGAATATGCAATGTGCGAGCCAGTCGGAATGTCGCATGAAGAGCCGACGATTGTAGTAACTCCAACTGTTGTCGAACGCTTCATCGGCGGTGCGGGAATTGTCGCGATGCACGCAAGTGGTCTAGGGGCCCACTCGACACTCATCAGCGTAATCGGAACAGATGATGCTGGCGAGTATGGCGCGAAGCTCCTGACCGGCACCGGGGTCGATGCTCGATTGATTACAGATGCCTCACGTCCGACGACAAGAAAACAACGATTTCGGGCTTCGGGGCGAACGTTGCTTCGCGTTAACCACCTCGTGAGCACGGCAGTGTCCCGCAATATTCAGGATGAGATCTTTTCAAGGTTCGAGGCAGTTTCCAGTGATGCTGATCTTGTGGTGTTCTCCGACTTCAATCTGGGAGTTCTGCCTCAAGAATTGGTCGAGCGAATCATCGGACTCGGTCGGAAACGAGGATTACCGATGTTTGCAGACAGCCAATCTTCGGGCTCGGTGGGTGACATAACCAGATTCGTTGGAATGTCTATCATCTTGCCAACCGAGCGTGAAGCGAGACTCGCGCTTCGAGACGACTCGGACGGGCTGGTAATTTTGTCCGAGCGGCTACGCGCTAAATCAGCAGCAAATCACGTCATTCTAACTCTCGGAAGTGATGGATTACTAATCCACTCGCCACAGTCGACCTCTGGTGTGATGACGGACAAGATCGAGGCATTGAATACTAATCCGATTGATGTGGCAGGGGCTGGTGACTCCGTGTTGATTTCAACAGCACTTGCTTTGACTTCGGGAGCTTCGATATGGGCCGCGGCGGCAATCGGTTCAATGGCTGCAGCGATTCAAGTCTCTCGGATTGGAAATTCGCCTTTAAGCAATCACGAATTGCTTCGTAGCTTGTCAAGATGAAAGCTCTCCTTCTTGCAGCTGGTATGGGCACAAGATTACTTCCAATCACACTCAATACTCCGAAGTGTCTTGTTGAGGTTCGGGGTGAGGTTTTGCTCGGACGATGGCTGAAGATTCTTCGGGACATCGGTGTCGATCAGGTCATCGTCAACACCCACTGTCATGCTGACCGGGTGGAAAGTTTTGTCCGCCCCGAGCTCGCTGAAGGCTGGGTATTCGTTCGTCATGAGAACGAGTTGCTCGGAACTGCGGCCACGATCTGGGCGAACCGGAGAGACTTAACCACGGGCGAGATACTCGTCATTCATGCTGACAACTATCTCGAAGGCAACCTCCAAGAGTTCGTTGATAGTCATCGATCAAGACCAAGTCGTTGTGTGATGTCTATGTTGACCGTCCCATGCTCCGACCCTTCAGACGTCGGAACGGTGGGACTCGACCGGGACCGAGTTGTCGTGGAGTTTCGAGAGAAAGATCGAAGTTCTCCATTCAGGGAGGCGAATGCAGCGGTGTACCTCCTCAGCGATCAAGCGGTTCTATTCACGGAGGGGATGACGGACTTCAGTACCGAGGTCCTGCCTCGGCTGGTTGGTCGAATCTTTGCGCATAGCTTCGATGGAATGGTTGTTGACATTGGAACTCCTGAGAGACTTCAGCAGGTCAACCAAAGTAGAGGGCTGTAGTTGTGAGCGACCCACTCACTACGGATGTGGCCCGTGCGGAGAGCGAGTTCAAGGGTGGCAAAGTCGAGTACCGCAACGATCGCTCTAGCTATCTGTAGCTAACTCTAGGTAAGGCGAGTTTCGAAGTCGCTGCGCTGGTAGCTTATCTAAAGTCTGTGCTCAATGGACTCGTTCGTTCGAAGCCGGCGGCGGCAAAGGTCAGTACTTGAAGCGCATCACGATCTCATTGACGATGAGACTAAGTGTGCGAATCAACCCGTTGATTGTCGAGACCGAAGCGGAAGTTGCTGTCGCTAATGACATCGAGTCGGAGGCTGAGTGTGGGCTTTGTATCTCAGGCTTTGGTTGCAATACCTGTTCTGCTACTGCGACCATTTGTCGTCATGAGCCTCGTACGAATCCGCACAGCGTTCGGTCACGTTCTGAGAGATCTGTTTTAGTACCTCATTCGAAGAGATCGAGAGATAGGGGAGGCGAAGTCAGAAATCTTAATTTTGTATTCTGATAGGTTTCGTCAGGTGACAACACTGTTCAAGAGTGATTTGGGAGTTGCATTCAGGTCATTCAAAGATCTGCTCTAAAGCTAGTGGTGACAGCCCTAAATGTGATCGTTTGGTGCTGACAGAGGAAGTCGTCAGTGCGAGAGCATGCTCTCAATTATGGGAATCAAGCGCTCTTGATGTCAAACGATAGGAACTCAAGAACGTACTCAGCAGAAAGATTATTGACAGATGCTGAACACCGTGGTGTTGCCAGTTGTCTTTAGAGCCTTGACATCGCTCCCCACGCTCGAACCGTTTTGATTCACGTGCGTAGCGATTCCTACGACTCCTATGATCATCAAGCTGAATCTGCCCAGTCGTAAGACGAGTGTTGGGCGGATGGTGAGCCTTTGAAGTTTCAACTGTCCGTAGATCACCTCAAAATATCGACTTTGAGGTTCTGGCCGTCGGGATTCACCCAAAATCATCAAGTGGACTTTAGGGTGTAGGCGAGTACCACAGTTGTCCGTCTCGCACACCATTGCGAGAATTCTCGTTGGGAAGTGTTACAGGGCTCTATCTTGGGACCGCGGCAAGAGCCTTGTCAGGTGTTGCGTTCTATTCTCGAGTATCTGTTCTTTCAACGGATCATGTGGTTTGGAATGACACTGTTGAACCTCTGGCGTATGCATGCGGATTCATTCACTTGAAGAATACATTACTTGATGGCGAGGCCGCCCCTTTCAGTACGTGTTTCAACTCTCACCTTCCACTCAGCGACCATGCTCTTGCAGCACGCAATATCACTTTGCAAGAAAACTTCCCAGAAGAAGCTCTCAGCGCACTCAAACTCCTATTGTCGCTCGGTGATTCAGATGAGAGCTGGCAAACGGCAAGATTAGGAGCGAGCAGGGTGCATTATGGGGCGAGTTCGATGAACACACGCTGCTACGGCGAGTCTGCAAACAACCCGGGGCAGTGATTTCACCAATATTTATCACTTACAATCTGCACCGGTTGCGGTAGGAGTCGCGCAGGCTCAATCTGGTATTCAGTGTGTACCCAACATAGCAAGTGACAGATACCCAAAGAGGTATTAGTCGCTGATTTGGCAAAAGTACGCCGGCGCCGACGACAGCAAGGTATGAACCTTACTCGCCAAGCAATCCGAGGTGCCGAATCCGATTGATGCTGGAGCCGTCAGTGACGAGGAAATGCGCGACTGCGATCTGCGAGTTGGGATACGGACTCGACGAGTGACGGCGGGGCAAGAATCACCGACAACGGCTCCAGAGTCAACTGGTCGGGCATGAGCAAGCGGACACCTGCACCCTGGGATACCGCGACACCTGCGGCGACGTCCCAGAACATAATCGATCGTTCGGCATAGCAATCAGCCGCACCTCGCGCAATAAGACAGATGCTGTGTGCAGCGCTTCCGAGCATCCGCACCTTGGCGAAGCCTGAGATGAACGCGAAGTACGAGTCGGTATCCGCACCATCCGTGAACGAAAAGCGCGCCGGAAAGCCCGTGCACAACACAGCTGCCGAGAGTGCTGTCACATCAGAACAACGAATCGGTATGCCATTCATGCGGCTCGGGTGATCTGCGCCGCCCACAAAGATGTCCTCTGTTGAGACGTCAAACAGCGCGCCGAGCACGGGCTTTCCATCCTCAACATACGCGCACGACACCATCGAGTGCCCGAGCCCACGCGTAAAGTTGTACGACCCATCGAGCGGGTCGATTACCCAAATTGCGTCCAAAGACTTGGTGTACGAGTCCTTGTCTTCCTCGCTGAGAATCGGCAGTCCTGTGCGAGACAAGATCCTACTGAGGTGCACATGGGCACGCTGATCCGCATGCAACTTGACTTCGCGGCCACCAATCTCGGTACCTGCAACACCGCGCTCGGACTGGGAGAGCGACCGAATCAGTCGACCGGTATCCCGCACTGCTTCCTCGGCGATGCGAAGTAGAGCGTCGTGATTCATCGTCTTGATCTGTGCAGTGTATGCAGCTTGTAGTTCTTCGAATCGGGGATGGGGGCTCTCGCTCGCCACTGCTTGTCGGCGCAAGAGAAGCTCTTGACGAGAAACATCGCTAGATCAACTGAGCCCACAACCGTGACGCGAGAGTTGCTCGAGACCAGCAATGATCGCGACGCAATTCGGTGGTCGTTGACCAATGATTTGGTCTTCGCTCAGTCGCTTTCCGGACTCGTTGTAGACGACGCGCACTTTGGCTGAAGCC
>Ga0172372_10008804_pt1 | contig 13231 bp, 12 predicted proteins | sample LakKiv5m_2_FD_114544 | JGI IMG/M metagenome (GOLD analysis project Ga0172372, IMG submission 114544) | Freshwater microbial communities from Kabuno Bay, South-Kivu, Congo - kab_092012_9.5m | ecosystem: Environmental > Aquatic > Freshwater > Lake | place: Democratic Republic of the Congo...
GCGATGTGATTTCATAATCCCGTGCAAGCTTGCTTGTGAAGGAATTTGAAAACACAGCACCAGCTTGGCTTGCCCTAGCACCGCCCTGCGCCACTGCTTCATCCGTGTATATCAGAGTCATCCGTGGTTTCCAATTTCCGTTATTCGCTATCAGGTATCCGCTATCGGCCGCAGGCCAAATTTCTGCTTTGCTACGCTTCACTACGGAATGTTGACTCGCTCGCTCCCGGTTGATTTCGCTTCACTGCACCCTTCGGGCTGCCTGCGGCAGTCTTTCTCCCGTTGGTCGATTGTCTCGCTCCTACGGAGCTGCCTTCGGCAGTCTCCCGAGCGGCTACCCTCGCCTCCTGGGTGCCCTCCCTGGGCCACACATTTATCTTTCCCTTGGGCTCTGCGCTATCGCGCGGGTGTTCAGCTTTTTCTTCAAATGATCCCATCCCACCCGCAACTTGCGCTCGGCGTAGTTCCGCCATTGCCCTGCAAGCCAATACTGCTGCTCTCGGGCCCCCCAACCCACAAACGGCTTCGGGTTCGATTGAAATTTCATAATTTCTTCCAAAACATCTCCCTCCTTACGCTCGATTTTAGCGGCGAGCCAGGCTAGCATGGTGCAGTTGATGCCAGTCTCCGCCCCCAGCGCAGCATAGTAATGATAACAACTGGCACCTTTTGAAAGTTGAGGCAGCGTAATAACCGGCGCGTTGAAGCGCGAATCCAGCAAGGACACGCAGCCCATTTCTCCATCGACTTTATTAAAGGCCGGTTGATCGATGCAGTGACCTGTTCGACTCAAAAAATCGTCTCGCTCCCTCTGCCATCGATCCGTGAACTCCTGCGCCTTGGCCACATCTCTCCAAAAAAGAAAACCTGTATTGAAATACGGCGTCGGCATCCGCCAGCCGACGGTAAAAAAAATCCCTTTGGCCCATCCATTGATCGGATCTTCCTGAAACTCCCCGATCGTCTCGCGATTGGGAGCCGCCGCCATCGTGGGCACACTCGACCAGTCAAAATCCAAAGGGCGCGCGAAAAGAATATCGGCATCGACTTGAAAAAAATCTCCTTTCACTAATCGGCGGGCTTGGACCTTGAGTCGGCGACTCGCCTCTTTATCCGATTCGCCGGACTCTGCAACGACACGAATTTCCAAACGGTCTTTTAAGAAATCCGGGGTCAATTCCTGGGCCCGCCTAGCTGCAGATTCTGAAACCAACCAAACCAAGTTCCAATCGGGATGCAAAACATGCAACGAGGCCGCGCTAGCAAGCCCCCATGGGACATATTTTTCCCCCGTGAGAACCCAAACAGCCGAATATTTTTTGTCGTGCGCGGTTGCCATCAATCAGTTAAAATGCGGGCTTTTCGTAGAAGCGACTAGAGATTTGGAATCGCCACCAAACTTTGCTGGCTCCAACCAAGGCACGACAGGTTCGGGCATTTCGAAAACAAAAACCTCTTTGTATATTGCCTTCAACATCCAAAAGACCGCGTCCGCATTCAGATCGGGTGGCCTCAAATTCAGTTCGTCAGTTACGTTGGTATTGATCGGGAAACCAAAGGCCGCTGCCGGAGCCATTTTTGAAAATGATCGCAGATGAGTCGCCATGGCATTTGAATCAGTTAAGTCTGGAACGCATAGCAATAAATCCAGTCCTAGCTCGGAAAAATTGTCTGGATCAGCAATCCTCACGATCCGGCGCTTGGCATCCACGGAAGCATAGCGCTCCAATTCCTTACTGCACGGATCAAAGATTCCGATTTCCGTCGCGCCTCCAATCAATTGCGTCATCGCCCATCTCAGCGCCCCCTCTTGAGGAGTGCACGAAGCCTCCTTATATAGGGCGGGCGTCCCGCCTGCCATTCTTTCCGTTCCATCCGCAGGGCTCCGATTTGTAGACTCCGTTTCGGAAAGCGAACCACCCCCGCCACATTCAGAATATTCCGGCAAATAAACCGCCTCGCTGGTAAAAACACGCTCGTAGATTTTCCACCAAGGGTTTTTGCGCAGATATTCCCGCTTCGCCGCCTTGGCGGAACGGACCAATCTCTGCGCTTCGTCTTGGAGTGTTTTCATCGCGGCCCCAAAAAAGTAAGAAACATTCCGCGAGGGCAGCTTTTGCTTCACTCCAGATTTCCGCTCGCCCGGCTTCACCCCCCACTCGAGCAATTGATCCCGCAAGCGCGTCCAGACCGCTGTAGCGTGATAGTCCTTCCAGAACCGCTCGTAACCAGCACGGGCCACAGCTTCACGCTCTTTGTCATGCTCCAAGTAATACTTCGACAACTCAATCGCCTCGTCGATGGTATCGAAGCCGACCGCTTCCTTGCCCAATTCAAAAATCTGCCCCAACCCCGTCTTATTGTCGCAAATCTGCATCACTCCGTGAGCGGGGAGTTGGAACATTCGCCGATTGATCGGCCCGGTGGTGCGATGGATATTGAATCCAATTCGAGTGCGAAGATAAAGGGGAGTCAAATCCTCGTCATCAATTCGTCCAGAATGCCAGCCTCGACCGCGAAAAACGCCTTCCGGAAACTCTTTGGAATACTTCTCCAAACGCATGCGGCGATAAGAAGAATAGTCGTCCAAGCCACCAACAAAAGCGACTGGCTCGGACCGTTCGCATTCTAACACCTTTTTGTGTTCCGCAGCCGTAGGCACATCTTCCGGAGCCGTAAAGATCGGAAACCAAGAATGGAGTTTGCATCCCCAGCTTTCATATTGGAATCGGGAAGCAATGTTCGCGTAAAAAGCCGCATCGAATGAAGTGGCGATTTTCGCACTTTGCCACGGGCTGTCCTCGGGATCATCACAAAAGAAATAACAATTGAATGTTGGCAGGTAGGGCAAGAACTCCGGGTGGATTCCAGCGCCATAGGAAAAAAAAATGTCGGCATCTCGGCACGCATTCCGAATGGCTTCATAGTGCCGTAGCAATTCGGCATCCCGCTTTTTCCATTTTCGATCCAGCTCGGGGAAGGTAATCAATCGCTCGCGAGGCCCTGCTGGCAAAGCAACAACCATGATGCCAGACGGTGCCGCAGCAGCGATCGATTGATACCAATCGTCTATTCCGTCCGCGTAGCGCGGATAGCTCATTACGATTTTCATTTTTGCCTCAAAGATGTTTTTCTACAGCCCTGTCCCAATTGTGCTAGGCACCATCTCCATTTTTCACCTGTTTCCAAAATTCCACGGCTTTCACATACCCTCTCGCACTGGCCTCCGCGAATCGTCGATCACGCCGAGACATGGTCAACCTTCTTTTCAACCAAGCGGCCACGCCCCGAATCGCTGATTTTTTCGGCATCTCCAGCGGCGCACCCAAAAAGGCATTATAAAGATGCCGAGAGAAGGCACCCCCCTCGGCGCGGCCGGCGATATACTCCTCGGTCAACCTTTCTTTCGGCATCAAGTGTATGGCTTTCAACTCGTGAAAAATGCCAGTGCCCCATCCGAACTCAAACGAAGTCAAGGCCATTTGCGTATCTCCGGTCCCTCCCAAGCCATCAAGCCCTTTTCCACGGCGATCCATTTGACGCGCGATAGGCGACATCTCGATATTCGAGACATATCTCAATGCCACCTCCCGGCGGGTGCACATTCCCGCTCCAACAGGAACACAACCTGACCTTTCGCCCAAATTCGACCAACGATCCTCGTTAAAGGTCCGGATCGCGAGAGTAGACCAATGCTTTTTAGTCCACTCAGCTGGTTGCTCTTCAAACTCCGGAATCAGTTGCCCGCCCCAAGCCCCAAGCACAGGATACTTACCTCCAATCTCCAGCGCCTTCTCCAAATAATCTGGCGCAAGAATGTTGTCATCATCCACCGTGACCATAATCGCGGCCTTGGAAGACCTTAACGCCGTGAGCAGCGCATTCGTCTTGCCCAATTCCGGCTCCATGAGATATCGCGCATTCGGATGCCACGAGAGATCCGCCGTTTTCGCTGTCTCCGTCGTCGAGGCATTATCCACCAGCAATAACTCCCACCGATCCACTGGCAATGTCTGTGCCTTCAGCCCCTCCAAAGTTCGCCGCAAATAATCCGGCCGGGGATTATGGGTGCAAATATGAACGCTGATTTCAAACATGGTCGGTTATGGTTTTTGTTAAGCAGTCGTTTTTTCCACTCCGCTCGGAAATAAAAATTGTCTCCAAGCTTCAGCGGCGGCCAGGGCTTGTCGCCACCATCCGCGTATCACGGATTGCAGAAAGATTTTTGCCGCAAATTTCATCCGGAGAGCCAAAGATCCTCTTGGATAATTTAATGCACGCGTCGTAATCCTTGCCATCGCCTGCGAGAGCGTATGGCTGCGCCCTTCATGATCACCGACTGTAAATACAAATTCAATGTGGTTGTCGATTGCACCCGATACGCTCTGCCGGTTTGAGAAGCTCTGCGGATGAATCCGGTATCTCGCGGTCGGCTGCTCCAAGAAGTGAATCGCTCCGCGCTTGCCCGCCCTCGCCCACATCACCCAATCCTCAATCTGATATTTCATCCCCTCTTGGAATCCACCGATTTCGAGTAGCATCTCCCTGCTCAGGCAAGCCGTAGAAACCGGAACATAAATCCAGACCATCATCGCTCGGAAATATCCATCGCCCATCTTTCCCGGAATCCCATTTCCAGCGAGCCCGTGAAAATTATAAAAGCCCGTGGGCTTTGTGAGCAGTTGCCCATTCTCATCGATGGTCTCCGCCTGCGAGTAAGATAAAACCACATCCGACTCCCGTTGAAATACCTCCATATGCAAAGCAAGGTGGTCTGGATTCCACAAATCATCCGAATCCATCAACGCCACCACGCTGCCCTGCGCCGCACGAATGCCTGTATTTCTCGCTGCGCTCACTCCTCTGTTCCGATCATGGCGCAGGAATTCCACCCGATGCTCCGGATGATTTGCCGCAAAAGCCTCGACCGCCTCACGAGTGCCATCCTCCGGGCCGCAGTCGTCCACCGCCAGCACTTCCCAGTTCGAGTAAGTCTGCTTGCCCACGGACTCCAACGCCTCGGCGACAAAGCGACCCATTTTGTAACAGGGAATGATCACGCTCACCAGATCGGATGAAATCATAAAGAATTCATTCCGTGGATTCTCTCCACGGCAGCATCGTCAATTTTAAGGAAGAGATTGCGTAACCTACCAACAGCCATGATCGCAAATCTCTTTCCCTTGAATTTTTTCCCATAAAGCGCATGTCGCACGGCACCCTCGATTATAAATATCCGAGCGTTAGACCACCAGTAACCATTTGCCTCAATATCATTTATCCAGCCTCGATGCTTTGCCACCATGGCGTCCTTCATTGCTTGGCGTGCCAAGCTAATTTTATTGTCGAGATCTCGAGAAAATCCAATAGATGCTTCACAGTTATTTTTTTCGTAGTTATATACATTGTCTCCATGCCGACGATATCTGACTAACGAATTTGGATAATAATCGATTCTTCCTTTTAGCGTGGCTCGAAAAGCGAGTGCACGGTCCTCTTGGACAATATGAGGCAGCAAGGGGCCAAACTCTTTTAATAAAGATATTCGATAAGAACTTGTTGCTCCAAGAACCCAAGGGTGTTTCCTCATTGAGATAAATGGTTTGGAGATATTGTGTAATCCCATGAAATCAGCAGGTCGATAGCTTCCGATATTTCGCCCGATCTCATTAATGTAGGTTGCATTAGACCAAACACATTGGACACAATTGCCTCCAACACGAAATAATTCCATGCATTTTTCAACGCGATGGGGAAGCGAAATATCATCACCTGAAGAACCGAAGTAAAATTCTCCAGACATCAGTTCAATCTGTCGCTGAAGGTGCCTTGAGATTCCGAGATTTACTGAATTACGATTAAGTTTAACTCTATGTGGCCCGTTGTATTTGGCCGCCATTGATTGCATAATCTGAAATGTTTTATCTATGGAGCAATCATCAGTGAGGATAATTTCGAGTGGGGAATATGTTTGCGCAAATGCACTTTCTATTGCCTCACGAATAAAACTTTCATGATTGAAAGCTGGGACACAAAGGGTTGCAAGCATATTTTGCATTAAGCAGATAATTTAAAATAGCTTAATGGCAATTAGCAGAAAGAAATTTTTCTACTGCTGAAATAACTAAATTTACCGGCTCCAATTCTAGATGCGGACCTATTGGTAAACTCAATACTTCTTTCGAAAGCAACTCGCATGTCAATAAAGACCCGGGTGGGATTTGAAGATATTCAAATACTGGGCATAGATGAGAAGGAATAGGATAATGTATTAATGTTTGTATTCCATTTTTTTCCAAATGCTTTTTCATCAGGTTTCTTCCAAAACAACGAACAACGAATAGATGCCATACTGGCTCAGCCCATTCAGGAACAAATGGAAGGCCGAGAAGCCCAGAAACACTATTTAATTGATTTAGATAAAACTTGCCGATTATTTGTCGCCTTGCATTCCATTCATCCAACCGCGCCAACTTCACGCGCAAGAACCCTGCCTGCAACTCATCCATTCGCGAATTCACCCCTTGTAGGTCGTGGTGGTATTTGACCTTGGAGCCATAATTCCTTAACATTCGCAAGCGCTCAGCCAAATTTTCGTTATTGGTCGTAACGGCACCCGCATCGCCAAAAGCCCCCAGGTTTTTGCCAGGATAGAAACTCGTCGCTGCAGCATGGCCGAGACTTCCGGTTCGACGCCCCTTGTAGCGAGCCCCCTGTGCTTGCGCATTGTCTTCGAGCACCTTCAATCCATGCTTGGCAGCAATAGCCATGATTGGGTCAATGTCCGCCGGTTGACCGTAAAGGTGCACGGGTATAATCGCTTTTGTCTTCGCTGTGATCGCTGCCTCGATCCGGCCCACATCAATATTGTAAGTCTTGGAATCCGGCTCAACAGGCACAGGAATTGCCCCCACATTCGAAACAGCCAACCATGTCGCAATAAAAGTGTGTGCAGGGACAATCACCTCATCACCCGGGCCGACTTCCCAAGCCCGAAGGACCAACTGCAAAGCATCGAGACCATTTCCCACCGCGACACAATGCTTTGCCTCGCAAAAAGCGGCAAACTCCTGCTCCAGCGCCTCCGTTTCTTGCCCAAGCAGCACCCACCCCGAATCCATGACCCGGTGATAGGCCGCATCAAACTCATCCTTCAGCTCGAGATAGCTCGCCTTGATATCAAGAAAAGGCACCTTAATTGGAAGTGACATAGGAAAATTTGGAGACAAGTTTCTTTTGCAGCAATAAAGCAAGTTGCTTGGTTTGGCGGTAAGCAAGAACCTCAACCAAATGATAGGTCAGAACTGCAAGTAACAGCGTGCCGCCTATGGCGAGAAGCCAAGCTTCAACAACTGACAATTCAGTCACGAATCTCTTGATGAGAGGGATAGTTGTAAATTGGGCCATATATACACAGTAGCTTACTCTCCCGCAGTAATTCACTGGTGATTTGATAATAGAAGGGGCTGTCATTCGCGTGCCAGCAACAAACATTGCCAGAAAAGGCAAAGCAGCAAGCCATCCGTAATCAATCAAGCCGGGCAAATCCCGAGAGTAAATTGCGGCAAGCAAAAGTAAACCAAAGCTAAATCCCACCCACTTAATCGAATTTTTCCAGAGCTTTCTTTCAACAAACAAAACGAAGCTAATGATACCGAGCAGGAATTCGGGAAAACGATAAATGGGCAAGACATAGAAAATCGAGGAGGGTTGCTGCCCCTTGAGTGTGGACGCCGTCATCCCTACTGCTATGGCGAGCATGCACACAATTGCAGCCAAGCCCAAAACTAAAACTCGCCGGGACGAAAGTTTCCCCATCTTATTGCGGACCATTGGAAAAAATGAGTAGAAAAAAGCCTCGACACTCAAAGACCATGAACCCCCGAAGTTCCATAGGTTCGGGGGAAAAAAGGCCGGAAACCAAGCTTGGATAGCCAATAGAAAGAAAACTCCGATCACTCCAAGGAAAACCAACTTGCCGAGCAAACCATGATCCATGTAAAGAGCAAAAGTCCCCGCAGTTTTTGGGATGGTCCAAAGAGTAATTGCCCCCATGAACAGGTAAACGGGATACAATCGAGCTATCCTTGCCGCAGTGTATTCTTGAATGTCGCAGGCATTCAAAAATGTTTTGTAGCGATACGAGAGCACGAAGCCGGAGAGCATAAAAAAAAGTGTCATCGCCAAGGGGCCTTGGTCGATTATGGGTTGCACCCATCGAAGAGGAGGAAGCTGCCCAAAATGAAAGCTGCAATGAAATATCAACACCCAAAAAGCCGCAGCAAAACGCAATCCATTGATTGCAAAAAATTCTTGCTTTTCTTTTAGTGAGTTAGTCATGGCTTGCCGCCTTCGCAGCGGATGACAATTCTTTGATTCAAAATCGGTGCCTTCAGTAGAAATCCTTTAACGATTTTTACATCTGCCGGGCTTTCGCATCTTTTAAAAACTCATCATAGTCTCGATAATAGTCATCGGTATCAAAGAGTTCAGAAGCTAATACCAAGCAAACGGAACCAGACGAGAAGTTATCTAGCTCCCGCCACATCATTGGACAAACATAGAGACCGAAATAAGATCGGTTGAGATGGAAGCGCTGTTTTTCAAACCCATCATCCAAAACCACATCAAAACTGCCGGACATAGCAATAATCAACTGCTGGAGATTCTTGTGGGCATGCGCCCCTCGATCCGAGCCCCCAGGAACATCGTAGGTGTAATAAACCCGCTTGATATCGAATGGGATGTGATTACTACCCTCGATGAAGGTAAGATTGCCCCTCGGGTCAGAGATCTTCGGCAACTTAAAAATTCGGCAAAGACTTAAAGACATTTTGTTGGTAAGTTTAAAGGTGAAAGCATATCACAAGCCAGTGAAAGATTGAAGGTCATTTTGTTCGATGCAGCGCATCCAATTGACTGCTTGAAGTCACTCAATCCGAGGTTGGGTATTCCCTCATCTGTGGACGGCCCGGTATCGACAAATCTCATGCCTTCGCGCTTGTAAAAGTCGAATAGCTGCCAAGCCAAGTTGTTCATAGGGCTAGTTTGTGCGGCCTCTGGAAGATTTCCCCAATAAATAACTTGGGCAGTTTGATGTTGGGTAAGGAAGCAAATGGCAGCCGCGACACCGGTTCCCGCAGCAACGCGCAGAACGAATGCCCTCGAAGAAATGACTTCCGATGTCTTGAGGAGGTCTTTCAGGGACATTTTCAGGGGGAAACCTCGGTGCTCGCGGTTGCGTTTGATGATTTCGTAAGCCTCAGCAAATTCCCCCTCACACGCCGCGACGCACATGCGGAAGTCCTCTTTTTGCGACGCGCGAAGCTTTTGGCGCGCCTTGATATCGATGACTTCGGCATAGCGTTCGTCATGGCCGGCTAAATCGTAGGCGAAATTCAAATCAACTGTTTGCAAAGCGAATCCGGCATTGAACAAGGCAACGGCGGTCTTGCTGACGACATCTTCGCCGTAGATGGCTGGTGGAAGGGTAATTGTGATGCCAGTAAGGGCTTTTTCACGCGCCCACTCCACCAAAGCAGCCACAGCATCTTGAAAATCTGCAACGCGAGGCGCGCTAGAGATCCAGCTAAAACATGCGTATGGCGCCGAAAAAGGCGCCTTCAACCAGCCATTGGTAATTCCGAACGCCAATCCGAGCCGAAGCTTTGAGTCAGAAAAGAATCCATAAAAAACTTGGTCGCACTTGCTTTTATTCAGCTCGACAAAAGCAGGCGTATCAAAGACCGAAGCATAGTGTTTCCGCTGGATTTCGTATTCCTTGCAACTAACTGTGATGAAGCGCATTTGTCTAGAGGAAATTGACTGAAGCAAAACCAAGGCCGCCTTTTCCGAAGCCGTTGCCGGAATAAAACAAACAAAATCGTCCACCCTGCTCTACGACAGATGGGAAATAGACCATTTCATCGTCGAAACCCTTGTGCGCATGCTCGACAGACACCTCATCGTCAACCCTGCGCCAAGAAATGCAGTCGGTGGAAATCGCTGCACCCATGTGGTATTTCATATCGAGCATTCGCCTTGTATAAAACGCATAGTATTTGCCATGAGCTTTTACCAACTGCGGACGCCCTAGTCCGTGCTCGACCGCGAGGTTGCATTCGACAATTTTGGTTCCTTTCTTCGCCCAATCGGCAGCCGACGGAGACTCTTGGTAATACACATCGTAGATTGGGCGAGTCTCACCTCCGACACGCATCCAGCTACTGCCAGCTGAATAGCAACTTCTGAACTTGTCCCGCTCCCAGATGATCGACTGGCCTGCGCGGACGGTTATCCCTTCGTCTGAACGATCAAGCACCGGCGCCTGACTTAACCGTTCAAAGTGCTCGCCATCATCACTCACAGCCAATCCTCCAAAATTGAAGTATCTGACGCGGTGCCCTAGCTGGAAGCCAGTGTAGTAGAGAAAAAATCGGCCCTGATGCTTGTAGACATGACCTGGGAAAACGCCATTGTCGTCGAAAGCTCCCGCGACGCCGAGATCGACAACGGGGCGTTCGCTTACTCTCATCAACCGAGTAGGATCATTTGCGGCGACATCAATAAACCAGATTCGCGAAATGCCGTTTTCGTCCCAGCCTCCGATGTATATCCTAATGGTGTCATCATTAAGCATAACAGGCGTCGGCGCCATGGTATGGCTGCGCCACAATCCGCTCTGGCTTGAGCGCTTGTAAATCAGAGTTCCGATGCGATCACTCATTACGCTTTTGCATTCAGTAGTATTTCGACCATTGACGGGTCGAAGGTCGGTATTCCGCACTTATCGGCTACTTCCATCCGTTGACTGAAGCTATCGTCGATGAAAATAGCATTCTTATGGGCGATCTCATCAGCTTTGGAGTCCGCTTCAGCCAGCCACACAACCTTATCAAACAAACCTTGAAGCCGGTGCTTACGAAGAAAGGCCTCTTTGTCATTTTCCAAGCTTTTCGAGATCAAAACAACGCGTTTGCCTTCGTTAATTGCTTGGTAAATAAAGCTAACAAGATGCACATTCACTTTACCATGCACGACGAGAGTGTCATCCAAGTCGAGGTAGACAGTTTCATACTCGTAGTTGTGCCGGTATCGATTAGTCAGAGCCCTATCAACGACAACCTCACCCGCGTTTGTTCGTATCTCAAACGATTTGCCGGAATGAATGAAGAGGCTCAGCAATGCAAAATTTACTCCTGCGACACGATTAAGGCACATAGTTCCGGCAATCCGAGCTTCCACCTCCAAGAGGCTGTAAGTTCCCTTTTGGTCCGCCTTCATCTGGAAAAACCACGCGCCAGCAATTCCGATTTTTTCAGAGATTGTGCGAGCATACGACACGAAAAGCTCATTATCTTCTAAAGATAGAAATTCGGAACGCATTGAAGTCCCCATCCTGATCCGTTGCCGATAACGAGCACGAGCGAATAGAAGCTGACCGTTAATGTCCGAAAAGCAATCACATGTTACTTCCGGCCCAGGCAAGAACTGCTGGATAAGAGGTTCTGGAGTGAGTTTGATAATATCCTTCAATTCGCTCAGTGAGCGCGCTTCAGTGGCACCCTGCGAACCATAAGCATTGTCGGGCTTCACAAATACCGGGAAAGACTCAGCCTCTTCAGGACCGGAAAAAATGCGTGGTGTCGGAATTGACCCACGAAGGGCTGCGAGCGTTCGCCGCTTGGATCGCGTTATCGAAATAGCTTGTTCGGATGCAGCGACGAGGGTTGCGGACAGCTCGTCACGACGCTTGGATAAGGCCTCGAGCACATAGGCATGGGCAGGAAAAACGAATTCAATACACTCATTCTCGATAACCTTGTTAAGATCATCGAGCCACCCTTGAAAGCGCACATCTTTGACTTCGTAACAACGCTCAAATACATACTCGGCATGATTGCAAGAACCACTTGTCGCACCAAATAGTCTTACTTCCTTGCAGGCAGCCAAACTTCTCTGGATTTCCATTCCGGTCTCCGTTCCAGCTGGAAATACTAGGACATTCAGCGGTTGTTTATTCATAGATATTTTATTTTTTTTAATCCAATAAAAGATATTACATTATTTGCCAATTTATTTGCGGCCTGATTAAACCCGGTGCTTGGTTTAAATTTGCACCCCTGCCTGTTGCCGTGTGCTCAATTGAAAAAGAGACTATCCGATCCCTTCGAAATAGGACATGTTTTTGGTCTTGTCCGAACAATATGGTAACAGTATAATAGCCAGCGTTAAGCAGGTGTCCCGGTATTTCAGCACGCACGCTATATTCCCCAATCCGACATTGACCATTTGGGTTTATTATTATTCCGCTTTCAAATAAAAAAAGATCTTCCGCATTTCTAATTTGGGCTGTTACATCAAGATTTATTCCATTAATATGACATTCAAATCCAACATCTAAAATAGCACCAGTATCAACAGTTACAATCGCTTGACCTATGGGGGGGCTAATTTTCACAAAGTTAAGAGAGATATTTTCATTCCCTGGTCTTGTATTTTTGTTTCGCCATTCTTTTTTTGTCGAGGAATCAACACCCACTATCAAATAGTCTTCGACAATTTGTTCGCAAAAACCAACTTTTTGAACCTTCCCATTGTCTAAGTAAACCGCTCGATTGCATAGTGTTTTAACTGCCGCCATATTGTGACTAACAAACAATACTGTCCTTCCTTGTTTACCGCTGACATCCTTCATTTTGCCCAAACATTTTTTCTGAAAACTCGCGTCGCCCACCGCCAAGACCTCGTCCACGATCAAAATCTCGGGCTCCAAATGCGCCGCGACCGCGAACGCGAGCCTCACATACATCCCGGAGCTATACCGCTTCACCGGCGTGTCGATAAATTTATCGATTTCGGAAAAATCCACGATCTCATCAAACTTCGCACGAATCTCCGACTTGGTCATTCCCAAGATCGCTCCATTGAGAAAAATGTTTTCTCGGCCCGACAATTCCGGGTGAAACCCGGTGCCGACTTCGAGGAGTGATGCCACGCGACCGCGTATCCGTGCCTCGCCGGTGGTCGGCTCGGTGATGCGACTGAGGATTTTCAGCAATGTGCTTTTCCCTGCACCGTTCCGGCCAATCAAGCCAACAACCTCGCCGGGCTGAACATCAAAGGAGACATCGCGGAGGGCCCAGAATTCGTCAGCGGGAGCTGACGACGGAGATAGAAGTCGGGAGTTAGCAGATTGGCCCCGATATCCCATCTCCGATCTCCCATCTCC
>Ga0172372_10008807_pt1 | contig 13226 bp, 11 predicted proteins | sample LakKiv5m_2_FD_114544 | JGI IMG/M metagenome (GOLD analysis project Ga0172372, IMG submission 114544) | Freshwater microbial communities from Kabuno Bay, South-Kivu, Congo - kab_092012_9.5m | ecosystem: Environmental > Aquatic > Freshwater > Lake | place: Democratic Republic of the Congo...
ATGGTGGCAACTTCGCCTTCAATTTTAATCCATTCGTGATCTTTAGTATATTTCATGATTTCTCCGTAAATTTAAGATGATTTTTTAATTGATTTTGTTTTTGGTTCGACAAAAACAAAAGAGGTAATTTGAGCTGGTATTTCGCGGTCTCTAACCACGGCAACGACCATATCGCCAATTTTAATTTCGCTAGGATTAAAATAACCCTGTCCGATTGAAATTTTTAAATTTGGCGAAAAGCCTCCGCTGGAAAGTATTCCGACGATTTTACCATCTTTTTTAATTTCGGTTCCTTCGCGAGCAATTCCGCGATCTAAGAGTTTAACACCCATTCTTTTGCGATTAGCACCATTAGCTTTTTCAGCAAGAACTCTGTTGCATCCAATAAAATTTTGGTTAGTTTTACTTACAACCCAACCAATAGAAGCTTCGATTGGTGAAGTTGAATCGTTTAAATCGTGACCATAAAGCGGATAACCCATTTCTAAGCGAAGAGAATCACGGGCTCCAAGACCAATTGGCTTAACATTTTGATTGTTGCATAATTCTAACCAAAAAGCTTCAACATCTTGATTGGAAATGCTAATTTCGAAGCCATCTTCGCCAGTATAGCCAGTTCTGCTCACAAAAATTTCGCGAGAATTTTTTAAATTAAAAATTGCTAAATTCATATAATTGATGGACTCAACATCTCCATTTGCTAAAAAATTATTAATGATTTTAGCTGAATTTTCGCCCTGAATTGCAATTAATGAGCGGTCTGTTAGTTCTTGAAATTTAAGGTTGGTTGGAAGATTTTGTGAAATCCATTTAGCGTCTTTTTCTTTACAGCCGGCATTTAACACTATAAAAAATTTTTCATCATTAATTTTGGTGATGATTAAATCATCGATGATGCCACCATTTTCGTTGGTTAAAACTGTGTATTTTGCCAAAAAATTTGTGCTTAAATTAAAATCAGTTGGAGTGATTTTTGATAAAAAATCAGCAACATTTTTGCCCTCAATAATGAATTGTCCCATATGCGAAACATCGAACAATCCGATATTGCCACTTCTGACCCATTCATGCTCTTTGAGCATGCCATCAGGATATTGGACGGGCATGTCATAGCCTGCAAACTCAACCATTTTGGCACCTTGTTTGCGATGAACTGAATTTAATTTTGTTGTTTTCATATTATTCTATTGCTGGAATTGATGGTTTTGGATTTGAAGATTCGGGTGTTTTGGCAGAATTGTCTGGGCTTGGTGTTGGAGTTTTGGCGTTAGAATTATGTTCCTCAATAGCTTGAGTAAGGTCTGAGGAGAGTTTGGTAGATTTATTTTTTGAAATTGAGGCTAAAATAAGGCAGTTGATCATGAAGATGGCAATTAAAACCATGGTTATTTTGCTTAAAATTGACATGCTGGCTTTGCCAGAAATTACGGAGTTAAGCCCAGCTGAGCTTGAACTTAAACCACTTAAAGAATCGCCATCAGATTTTTGTAAAAGCACTAGAATTATCATTAAAACTGCGATGATAATCTGAATAATTAGTAAAATAAATTGAGTATTTTCCATAAAAAAATGGTATAAAAGGTAAAAAATTGATAAAATTTGTTAATTAAAATTTTAAAAAACAGTTATGAATTTAATTTAAATGATAATATTATATTTTTTAAATTTTACTACTCAAGAATTTATTTAAAAAAATGAATCAAAGAAAACCTAAAATTCAAGACCATATTAAAGTCGTTTTACAAAATAATTTAATAAAAAAAATTCCGCAAATTTTGCAAGAATTTAATCTAGAATTTAAAGATATTATTTTTGTTACCGATCAAAAAATTTGGAATAATAATTTACAATTTTTTGATAAAAATTTTTTAGACAAATTTGCTGAAACCTTGATTTTGCAAAATCCAAAAGCCGATGAAAATTTTGTTAATAAAATTACTTTCAAAGCTCAAAAATATCGTTTTATTTTTGCTTTTGGAAGCGGAACAATTAATGATTTGTGCAAATTTAGTGCTAAAAAATTAAACATAAATTATTTAATTTTAACTTCGGCATTATCGATGAATGGATATGTTTCAAAAAATGCCTCACTTACTATAAAAAAACACAAAAAAACTCTGGAAGGCAGTTTACCAATTGCAGTTTTGAGTGATTACAAGATTTTACAAAATGCCCCGCATCTCATGAATAAGGCGGGCTTAGCCGATGTTTTATGTTTTTATTCTTGCGCCTTTGACTTAGCAATAAATCAACAAATTTTTTTAAATAAAAATTGTGACTATGCTATTAAAATGCAACTCCAAACCATAAAAAAATTTGAACAAAATTTAGCAAATTTAAAATTTAATGACCGTAATTTTTTAAAATTTTTGCACAAAATGATAATAAACTCAGGCTGGGCAATGACTACTGCCAATAGCTCATCTGTTGCTAGTCAAGGCGAACATTTGCTTGCACATTTATTGCAAATGCAAAGCGAAATTTTTCAAGATGAATTACATGGCGAAATGATTGCCAAAACCACGATTGAATGCTTAAAACTTCAAGAAATTTTTTTAGAATATTTCGAAAAAAATATTTTTTTAGATTTTTTTGATAATTTTTTGCAAGAAATTTTGCAAATTGAATTTAGTAAAAAGATTTTTGATAATTTTGAAATCGATACTGCTTTGGAGATGGTTAAGGAATATAAATTAAAAAGAGATTATATTGCCAATAATCACCAAAAAATTCAAAAAAATTTACACAAAAATTATGATAATATTTATAAAATTTTAAAAAAATCTTCAACAAAAGCTGATTTTTTAGAAAATATATTCAAAAAATTTGATGTTAAATATGAATTTGATTTTTCAGAGGTTGGTTTTTCTAAAATTCAATTTGAACACAGCAAAATTTTGGCAAAATTTATTCGCAACCGAATAACAATTTTGGATTTTAATTTTTAAAATTTGAGTAATTATATTGAACGCTTTTGTTCAACTATTTCATAACATTCAACAATATCTTTTTCTTTAAGATCTTCAAAATTCTCAAAGGCGATACCGCATTCAAAGCCTGTTTTGACCTCTTTGACATCTTCTTTAAATCTTTTTAAAGTTTTTAAAGTGCCATCGTGAATAACTATATTGTCGCGAAGCAATCTTGCTTTGGCATTTCTTTTTATCATGCCATCAATTACAAAGCTCCCTGCTACCTTGCCAAAATTTGAAATTTTAAATATTTGACGAATTTCAGCTTGTCCAACATATTCTTCATTTTTATGGGGGCTTAACAGACCAGAAAGCATTAATTTTAGGTCATCAACCAAATTATAAATTATTGAATAATAACGAATATCGATGCCTTTTTGACTTGCCGATTCTTTTGCAGAGAGATTAGCTCTTACATTAAAACCGATGATTATGGCACCAGACGCATTGGCTAAACTAATGTCGCTTTCAGAGATTCCTCCAGTTGCTGAGTGAATAATTTTAACTGCCACCTCGTCATTGTTAAGTTTAGAAATTGATCCAGAAATTGCTTCAACTGAACCGTGGACATCGGCTTTAATGATAATATTTAAATATTTTAACCTTCCTTTTCCGGATTCTTTGAAGATATCGGAAATGGATTTTGCTGAATTTTTAAGAGCCTTCTCTTCTTTTTCTTTGCGAACGCGATAAGAAATAATTTCGCGCGCTTGGCGCTCTTCATCGACCTCAACGAATTTATCGCCAGCATTTGGAGCGTAATCTAAGCCCAAAACTTCAACTGGAATTGAGGGTGTAGCCGATTTTAAAATTTTATGACTTGAATCGGTCATTTTTCTAATTTTACCAAATGATGTTCCAACTACCACTAAATCGCCGACATCTAAAGTTCCTTTTTGAACTAGCATTGTTGCTACAACGCCTTTTGCAGGGTCAACTCTTGATTCAAGAACTACCCCACTTGATTTGCCTTGATAAGGGGCCTTAAGTTCAAGAACTTCGGCTTGCAATAAAATTGCCTCTTCTAATTTATCGAGGTTGGTTTTTGATTTTGCAGAAACGGGTATGAACATAACATCACCCCCCAAATCTTCAGAAACTAAATTATGTGATAATAATTCATTTTTTACAATTTGCGGATTGGCTTGCGGTTTATCAATTTTGTTGACAGCAACAATGATTGGAACATTGGCCGCTTTTGCGTGATTAATGGCCTCGATAGTTTGTTCTTTTACCCCGTCATCGGCAGCAACAACCAACACCACAATGTCGGTGATATTGGCACCGCGTGAGCGCATTTCAGTAAATGCTTCATGCCCCGGAGTATCGAGAAAAGTAATATATTTTCCATCTTTAGTTAAAATTCTGGATGCCCCAATATGCTGAGTAATGCCACCATGTTCACCCGAGGCAACATCGGTTTCTCGAAGTGCATCAAGTAAAGAAGTTTTGCCATGATCAACATGCCCCATAATCGTTACGATTGGCGCTCTAAAATGCAATTCTTCATTGGCTTCGCTATCATCAAGGATATTTTCTACATCTGAGTGGGAAACTCTTTTGCTAGTATGACCAAATTCATGGATAATAATTTCGGCAGTTTCAGCGTCAATTGCTTGGTTACTGGTTACCACCATGCCCATAGTGAATAATTTTTTAACGACATCACCAGCTTTTTCAGACATTCTTTCTGCCAATTCCGAAACGGTGATTAAATCTGGTAAGCTAACTTCTCTAGTGACCTTTTTATATTCTTTGTTATCTTGTGCTATTTGGGGTTTAAATTTTTTCTTACGATGTTTGCGAAATTCAAAATCTTCTTCGCTTTCTTCGTCTGAAGAGTTGATTATGTATGTTAATTTTCTTGGATTAAATTTGTTATTTTTAAAGTTTTCTTTTGGGTTGGTTTTTTTATTATTTTCTTCTTCAAAATTTGGTTTGGCTAGAGAATTTTTAATCGGAAGATTATTAAATTTTTTTATTGGTTTTTTATTATCAACACTTGATTTTACTTGATTTGCCGATATTTCCTGTTCTTTTTTCTTTTTTTCTTCAATAAGTTTTTCTCGCTCTTCTTTTTGCTTGTTTTCAATTTGTAGGCTTAATTTAATTTTATTGCGGACATCATAACCATCAAGTTTAATATCGATCAGGTTGGATTTTAAATCTTTATCAGTTTCTAATATTGATGCTTGAGGTTCATCAATTATTGAAGATTCAATTTTATTTTCTTTAATTTTAGTTTCGAGATTTTCCGTATTGATTTTGTTTTTATCGTTTTTTAAGTCATTATTTACAGGGTTTTTAGAGGTTATTTTGGCTTTTTTTAAAATTTCTAGTGTTTTAATTTCTTTATCAAGTGAATTTGAATCAGAGATTTCACTAATTGCTTTAAATCTGGCTTCAAACTCACTTTTATTAAGAGGTTTAGAAGTTTCGTTAGTGTTTGGTGAATTTGGTTTTCTTCCTTTGATCGTAACTTGAACCGAGCTGTTTGAAGATTTTTTTTCAGAAATTTTTTGACTGCTATTTTCGTTATTTTGATTATTAACTTTGCTTGGCAACTTTAAAGTAAGTTTCGAGCGAGTATTATTAGAATTTTTATCAGTCATTTGGACAAGTTTAAATTAAAATTATGAATTTTTTTGCAAAAATTCTTCTGCACGGCGTTTTATTTCGCCAGCAATTTCTTCGTCAAATCCTTCGATTGAAGCTATATCAGAAATTTCTGCATTAGCTAAGGATTCAATATTTAAAAAGCCTTCTGAAGCAAGTAAGCTAGCTATCATGTCTTCGACGTCTAAAGCCTCAATGAATAATTTTGAAGCTTGGTTAAATTCAGCGGTTCTTCGAGCTGATTCTTGATCATCGGTCATGACATCAATTTTATAACCAACTAATTTTGAAGCTAATTTAACATTTTGTCCACCTCTACCAATAGCTAGGCTTAATTGATCTTCGGCAACAACAACTTCAATTAAATTATTTTCTTCATCAACCACAACTTTACTTACTTTAGCTGGTGTTAAAGAGCTAATTACTAATTCTGCAATATTTGAAGACCATTTAATGATATCAATTTTTTCGCCTCTAAGTTCTGAGCTAACCGATTGAACTCTATTACCTCTAATACCAATGAATGAGCCGATAATATCGATATCATCACGACGAGAATAAATAGCAATTTTAGAGCGAGAGCCAGCATCACGGGCTACGGCTTTTACTTCAATATTGCCATCATTTAATTCTGGAACCTCTTGTTCAAATAGTTTTACCAAAAATTGTGGATGGGTTCTTGATAAGAAAATTTGAGCGCCAAAAGCTTCTTTGCGAACATCTTCAATATAGCAACGAATGCGGTCACCAACGCGAAAATTTTCTCTGGCAATTAATCCGCTTTCATGGATAACGGCTTCAAAGCCATCAATATCCATAACGATATTTTTAAGTCCAACTTTTTTGACCGAAGCGCTAACTACATCGCCAATTCTGTCTTTAAATTCGTTAAATTCTTTATTTTTTTCTGCTTCTTTTACTTTGCGAATAATTTCATTTCTGGCGACTTGAGCTACCACACGATTTAAATCGATTGGCGGTAATTCTTGCAATAAAACATCACCAATTTCGAGATTTGGGTTGTCTTTTTTGGCATGTTTAATAGTAATTTTGGTTCTTACGTCAAAATCTTCTTCATCATTTTCTACTACTAATAGCTTGTTGAAAAGTTTTATAAGACCTGATTTTTTGTCAATTTTACAATCAATATCTAGGTGACCACCATATTTTTTTTTGGCAGCAAGCTTAATTCCTTCTTCCATTGCCTCAACAACTTCTTGTAAAGTTATACCTTTTTCATGAGCAATATTTTCTGCTACTAAAAGAATTTCTTTGTTACCCATTATAGTGAAGTTGCTAGCCATAAAGATGATTGTTGTAGTTAAAGTTATTTTAAAATTAAAAGGATTATATATTAAAGAATTGATGTTTAATAATTATAAAATTCAAATTATTTTAAATCAAGATTTTTTATTTCATCATCAAAATAATATCTGTCAATTGCAGGATCTTGAATTTCAGTTGATGGAGTTAAATATGGGTTAGATGATAAATTTATGGCATTGAATGGATTAAAAATCGGATTGTAGTGATCTGAATATATCGGAGCCAAATATGGATGAATTGGCTTTTTAACGGAATTATTTTGCCTATTTTTATTTAAATCTTCATTAATTTGATTAAAGTCATTTTGATTTAATTTGACATTATTTTCAAATTGAATGTTTTTATAATTATTTTCTTGGTCATTTTTTTGATAAAAAAATTGAGTTGAATTTTCAATTATATCATTCTTATTGAATTCATTTGGTTGAAGTTTGCGATTTTCAACAAATAATGATTTTATTAATTTTTGACCACGAAGATGAACGAATTTATAATTTATAAAATTAAGAATTTGGTTAGAATTATCTGTTACATCAAATCTTATTTTTCCTGAATCTTCGAGTAAATCTGATAAATTTAAAAGATCTAATACCATAAAGGAAGAAGTATCGAAATTAATGGTTATTTCTCCGGCGTAATTTAAGAAATCTTTGTGTGCTACAAAGCCCCAATCTTCAATGTATTTTTTTCTAGATTTACCAAAAATAAAAGGAATTTTGTGATTGTAACAAGAAATATATTCCAGATAAATTTTACCAGGATTGCTAATTAAGGTTAAATAATTACTATCTTCATCGCTAATTACTTCAACTTTTTCTTTATAATCATCACGAAAAAATAGTTTGCAATTATATTTAGAGTCAATTCTGTTGGCAACGAAATCATTAGTGATAAATTTTACTGATAAAATTGAATAAACTTTTTCAATTAAATTGTCATTGGCATAGACTTTAAAACTAAAAAAAATATAAAAAAAAAATAAAAATATAATAGGTCTATTAATAAATAACATTTAAAAAAGCATTGTAAAAATTGAATTAAGAAAATATTTAAATTATTTATTTAAAACATTTTTTTTAATTTTAAATAACTTTTCTTAAATTTTTTAAAAAAATTACTTGCAAGTAAAAAAATTATGTTTCATAATAATTTTGTCGGGAGTGTATCAGAATATAAAAACTTTTACAGTGAATATGAATACACACGCTGGGTTTGCGTGGTGGTGGCTCCCGACATTATTTAGTTGGTTAGAAGCTTTAAATCACACTCTTTTAAAATCATCATCCAAATTAAAATTTATTTGATTAATTTTTTTTGACTTATGTCAATATCGATTAAATTAAATACCGGTTTATTAAATTTGAAATATATAAATAAATCCTTGGTTTCAAATTCATTCAAAATTATATCCTGATTACAAAAACAATTGAAAATTTTTATAGAATCTTTGCTAAATTGTGGATCGAGATTTAATGTGCTGGTCTTATCATTCACTTTTAAAGAAATTTTTAGTTGTTTGGAGCTCTTGTTAGTAATAGAAAATTTGGCAACAGTTAAAGAACTATCGTTTTTCATTATAAAATTATTATAACCTTTGAAATTTTCTAAAGAGGAGAAGTAATCAATATTAGACTTGTTCACTTTGTCAACTGAATTAAAATTTGAGTTATTCAAATTGAAATTTTTATCCGCAATAAATTCAACATTACCAACATTTAAATTAAATTTAAAAAAAATTACTGCGTAATTTTCAAATTTTTTTGTTACAGAAAATAAATTACTTAAAAAAATTGGTGAACAATTTTGTTTTAATATGCATTGATTATTTCGATAATTAAAATAAATTATTGCAAGGAAAATAATAATTAAAATCCGTAAACAAATCTTTATATAATAATTCATATATTTAAAAAATGATTGAAAAATATTTCTCTAATGAAACCCCAATAAATTGCAATTATCAAGAACCTTTTACAATTTTTTCATCTTGGATGGATGAAGCCAAAAAAAATAATCAAATTATTGAGCCAACCGCTATGTGCTTAGCTACTTGTATCAATGATGTCGTTAGTTCAAGAATGGTTTTGTTGAAAAAATTTGATAATGCAGGATTTTGTTTTTTTACTAATTTTAACAGCCATAAGGGTTCTCAAATTTTAACTAACAACAATGTAGCCTTGTGTTTCTACTGGGGCGCCCTTGGAAGGCAGGTTAGAATTGAGGGTAGGGCGTTTGAAGTTGATAAAATTGAAGCCGATGATTATTTTGCAAGTCGTCGAAGAGAGAGTAGAATTGGAGCGTGGGCCTCAAAGCAATCTTCAATAATGAATAAATGGCAAGAATTTTTAGATTTAATTTCATTTTTTAATAAAAAATTTGAAAATTCTGATGTGCCAAGACCACAGAATTGGTCTGGTTTTAGAGTGGTTCCAAATAAAATTGAATTTTGGCAAGAAGGAGATTTTCGTATTCATCAAAGAGTGGTTTTTGAAAAATCTCCAAACTCAAATCAAAATCAATGGATTGTTAATAAACTTTATCCCTAAAATTATGAATTTTATTAAATTATGTGAAGATTTTTTAGAAGAATTAGCAATTGTTATTGAAAAAAAAGATAGTAATTCTAATCTTGAAACTGATTATTTGGATGGAATTTTAAATATTAAAATTTTGAAAAATTCCAAGACATTTGTTATCAATCGTAATTCTGGCAATCAAAAAATCTGGTATTCTTCGCCATTTTCTGGCGCTGATTATTTTGCTTTTGATGAAAAATCCAATCAATGGATAAATTCAAAGCAAATTGAGTTATCACAAAAATTAATTAGTGAATTGCAGGAATATTTTAACTAAATAAATTTAATAAAAATTATGAAAAAAATCTTATTAATTGAAGGCGATGGAATTGGTCCTGAAGTGGTTTTACAAACTAAAAAAATTATTGAATTTTACAACAAAAATACCAATTTAAAATTTGAAACAGAAAACGCATTATTGGGTGGAATAGCTTATGATAAGGTCGGAACACCATTTCCATTGGAAACCCTTGAGCTTGCTAAAAAATCAGATGCAATTTTACTTGGCGCAGTTGGTGGAATAAAATGGGAAAGTCTTGAATATAAGCATCGTCCCGAACGAGGATTGCTTGGAATTAGAAAGGAGCTAGAATTATTTGCCAATCTTCGTCCAGCCAAAGTATTTGATGCTCTTGCCGATAGCTCATCTTTGAAAAAAGAAATAGTTAGTGGTCTTGATATTATGATTGTTCGCGAACTTACAGGAGATTTATATTTTGGTGAACCAAGATATGTTAAAACGCTCGAAGATGGCTCCAAACAAGGTGTAAACACTATGACATATAATTCTAAAGAGGTTGAAAGAATTGCCAAAGTTTCTTTTGAGCTGGCAAAAGTTCGTGGTAAAAAATTATGCTCTGTTGATAAAGCAAATGTTATAGAAACCACAGAAATGTGGCGTGAAGTAGTAAGTGAAGTTGGTAAAAATAATTATCCAGAAATTGAGCTAAGTCATATGTATGTTGATAATGCATCAATGCAATTGGTTCGTAATCCAAAGCAATTTGATGTAATTGTTACTGGTAATATGTTTGGCGATATTTTATCTGATACCGCTTCAATGCTTACTGGCTCCCTTGGAATGCTTCCTTCGGCATCGCTTGGTGAAAAACAAAAAAATGGTCAACAATTTGCTTTGTATGAACCAGTGCATGGTTCCGCTCCAGATATAGCTGGAAAAAATATTGCTAATCCGCTGGCAACAATTTTAAGTTTAGCAATGATGCTTAGATATTCTTTCAATTATCTTGAAGATGCCGACAAACTAGAATTATCAGTCCAGAAGGTTTTGGAAAAAAATATTCGAACCCGTGATATTGCCAATATTAATTCCCAATTAGTTTCTTGTAGCGAAATGGGTGAAAATGTTTTAACTGAACTTAAAAAATTATACTAAAATATTGATTTTAATATGACCAAAATTTTAAAAATTCTAATTATATTTTTTGGTCTATTTATAAATAATGTATATGCAGATATTCAGCGCCCTACCACATTTGATGAACGCCAAAATTGCGAAAAATCAAAGGGAATGTGGCGTGATTTTGGTAATAGTTGTGTTGGCGGTTGCGAGTCAAAACTTGATAAATTCTCGGTTTGTTCTTATGCAATAACATTTGGTTGTGATTGCGGAGCAAATCGATGCTATCATGAAGATAAATGTATTTTAATTAACGAATATATTAAAATTCATGAACAAAAATTAATTGAAGATCAAAAAATTTCAGATGAATATAAAAATAAAAGAAAAGAAGCTTTTAAAAAATTTCAAAATAACTACATAAATAAATTAGCTGGAATTTTTGGTCAAGATCCAAATTATATTCACAATTATCCAAGACAACCAAGACCTTTAGCTCAAAATGAATTTAAAAACACGAATCGTTTACTTATTTATAATGAAATTATAAAAAAGAAAAATGAAAGAAGTGCAGAACTGCAAAAGAAATATGATGAAGAGTTAAAGAAAGTCAAAGATGATCAAGATAAATCAATTGCCGAAAAAGAAGAGTTAATTAAGAAAATCAATGAAGAAAAATCAAAATTAAAAGTTATAGCGGAGCTTAAAGAGGTTGAACCGACCAAGCAAAGCAAAAATACCAACAAAAACTCCAAAAAAACCGAAGAAGATGATGGTGAAAATGAAACTATAATTGACGATTTAGTTAAAAATAGCGATAAAGAAGAGACTAAAAACCAAAAAAAACAAACGGCTTTAAATGAAGAAAAGATCGGGAATGAAAATGAAGTCAAAATCAATTATTCCAACAAAGAGCCTACAACTTCGCAAGAACATATACAAAAATTAAATGATGTTGCAAATAATATTGTTCAAAATAATCTTAATGCAATCAACAATAATTCGGGTGAAATTCCACCGCTTTACCTTAAACAACAAAATGGAGATCAAGATTTTGCAAATAGAAATATTATTGAAAACACTGCCAAAATTCCCCAATTTGAAAACTAAATGAATAAATTAAATCAAATTTTAACATTTTTAATCAGAAAATTAACTGGAATCACAATGCTAATTTATGCGTTTTTTTATGCATTAATTTTGCTAAGTTTTAATGGTGATGATCCTTCGTTTAATACTTTTACCACCTCTAAAGAAGTCCAAAATATTGGTGGAAATTTTGGGGCCAAAATCGCGGATTTATCTTTTCAATTTATTGGTTTTTCAGCTTTTTTCTTGGTGATTATTTTTTTAAGTTTTGGCATACAACTATTTTCAAATAGACCTTTAAAATATTTATTAATAAAAATTATTTTAGTACCTTTTTGTCTTTTATTTTTTTCTCTATCTTTTGCAATGCTTCCAAAGCTTGATTCTTTTGAATTTTTGTCGATGGGTGGAGTTAATGGAACATTTTTATTTTTAAAATTAAATTTTGTTCCATACCCGTTATTATTTGCTTTAAGCTTAATTTTTGGCCTAGTTTTGTTTTCTATAATCATTGAAGTAAGGCTTTATGATTGGATTTATGCCCTTAGATATAGTTTTGTATTTAGCAGATATATTTTAGAGAAATATTTCTTAACTAAAAAAATTAATTCTAAAAATCAATCAGAATTGTCAAATTATAACGGCGAAAATTCCAATGAAGATAATGAGTTTAATCCAGAGATTGAAGATGGCGAAGAAGATCTCCAAGACGATGAACAACAAGAAAAACCAATTCCAAAAAATCAGTTAAAACAACAGCTTAAAAACAGTAAAATCAAAAAGCCAAGGCGAAAATTTAGTACATATGTTTTGCCTACATCAGATTTGTTAACCGATAGATCTTCCGAAAATAAAGATAAAAAAATTCCTAAGGAACTCGTGGAAAATCAGTCAAAAATGCTATTAAAAGTCCTTGATGATTTTGGGGTAAAAGGAACCGCGGTTGGCGCCAAAGTTGGCCCAGTAATTACATTGCACGAATTTGAGCCTGAAGCTGGAACCAAAGCCTCGAGGGTAATTTCTTTGTCGGACGATATTGCTCGCTCGATGAGTGCAATTTCGGCGAGAATTGCTGTAGTTTCTGGTAAAACTTCGATTGGTATTGAACTGCCAAATCCAAAACGCGAAATGATTTTCTTACGCGAAATGTTGGAGTCTCGTGATTACAAATTTTCGCAATTTTATTTGCCGATGATTTTGGGCAAAGATATTGGTGGTGAAATTATGATTGCCGATCTCGCCAAAATGCCCCATTTATTAATCGCAGGAACTACGGGTTCGGGTAAG
>Ga0172372_10008809_pt1 | contig 13225 bp, 9 predicted proteins | sample LakKiv5m_2_FD_114544 | JGI IMG/M metagenome (GOLD analysis project Ga0172372, IMG submission 114544) | Freshwater microbial communities from Kabuno Bay, South-Kivu, Congo - kab_092012_9.5m | ecosystem: Environmental > Aquatic > Freshwater > Lake | place: Democratic Republic of the Congo...
AGAAGCGGGAGATAGAGGGATTCGTGAACGTGAAGGTGAACGTGAATGACGGGACGGGCGATGCTGACGCGGGCGTTTTTGATGCTGGAAGTTGCCAAGGAGCATCACGTGTGGCCGGATGATGCCATGATGGTGGTGCATGCGCAGGACCAGGAAGGGAACCAGTACCGCAAGCACCTGGAGGGCCCGAGCTTTGAGTAAGCCGACTTTGTATTTCGCCTATGGGTCGAACTTAAGTCAGGAGGATCTTGATGACTGGAAGAAGGGTAGCCCCAAGCACGCCCATGTAGACCTAAAGTTGAAGAAGGTGGCCATTGGCTTCTTGCCCGGTTACCGCTTGGGATTCACCAGAAAGTCGAAGTCTCAAAGAAGGGAATTCATGGGGGTGGCAGATATCGTAAAAACGGATGATGAACCCCAAAGCAGGGTGTGGGGGGTGATCTTTTCCCTAAACGATGAGCAGGCCAAAGCCATTCGGGCAAAGGAGGGTTTTTTTGGCGTTGGGAATTTAAGGAATAGCTACGAACAGATAGAAGTGGAGGTCACCGACAGAGATGGGGTAAAGTATCAATGTTTGACTTATGAGGCAGTAGTAGAAAACGGGAAAAATCGTAAATATTTATATTATAGATCTTTAGACGCATATTATGATGCCATTCGAAAGGGCGGGGAGGAGCATAATTTACCCCAAGAATTCGTTGATCATTTAGAGGTGGCAAAGGTGACCGAGCGGAACCCGGTAGGGATCCGGATGAATGATACGAGTGGGATGGTGCTATTAACCCCTGAGGAGGTGGCGAATACGGACAGGCCGAGGCGGAGCGGCTAGCCAAGGAGTTTGAGGAAAAGATCCAGAAAAATTACATGATCATTCCTTTAGAAAAACTTTTCCTTGGGCGCCGGAAATAACACATTAATTTGATGGCTATGGCTGAAGGAAATGAATTACCGGAATGGCCAATCGCTTTAGCAAACTTAGGCAAAATTGCTTTTACTGCTTCCGAGAAAAAAGAAACTCCTCCTTTCACTATTGCGATTTGCACACCAAGAATTAATTTCGCAGCCTTTTTCATAGGCGTCGGGATGATAAGCAAATATCTCGAAGCAGCCGAATCTCAATCCGAAAAGGAAAGAATAAGCGAGCTAGTAGGTAAAAAGGTTATATTTGAATTAGAAAACGGAAAAAAAATAGCGGGCCGCCTTGAATATTGTGAAATTCAAAAAAACTTTAGAATCTGCGAATACAACCTTACAAAAAAGAAGAAATTAAAGCCTGGCGAATCAGTATCAAGATCGCAGATTTTGAGGGAAAAAGATTGGGAGACAGTTCGGTTAGCTGATTTTGAATTTTCTTTAGAACGCCCTGTTAGCCGTGCTCAACTAGAGGAGTCATGCAAACGAACATCCGATGTCGATTCTCTTGGGCCGATATTCGGCGTTTCCTGTAATACAGTTGCAGGCGGGACAAAGTGTATTTTTACGGTAATTGGAAATAAAACACGTTTGCTTGATGAACTAAACGAAAACATAAGAGACGGTTCCTCTTCCTCTTTTCGGAATCTTTTGAGGCCACAAAATCTTCCAGAATATGCCTCCTCATTCCGTTGCAAAATTGAAAGCCGGGGCACTCCAATATCTAACGACTCCGGAATAATTATTGCAGAATCCTCAAGAACTATTGGTGATTTATTGTATGAAAGCAGATCCATGCACAGGATTATTTTACTCGGAAGAAATTTAGCAGATTATGAAGAGGCATCGGGCCTTATTCTTGAGGCATACGGCAGGCGTAGAAATACAGAAATAAAACTCTTAAGTGAATTACCAGAAGCTTTTCGATATCTAACCTTTCATCATGCATGAAATTCGTTGAATGCTGCGAGGCATATGACGCCTCAACTGCCGTTTTAGTTAATGGCGCTAAAGGCCATTGCGTGCCTTTTAACGCGCTTGCAGAATTTAATGAGGCAAGAAAGTCCCTTGCAGAAGGGTGCAAGAACGCCTTTCTTCAAGATGATACATGGGAAAAAGGGAGAAAACTATTTGCCCAAATCCATGCCATTCTTGCGCGATCACCATGTCGACCTAAATGGCTCATCTCTGAGCTACTAGAAAAAGAAGGCAAAATGCAGATCATTACCGACTTAAAGCTTCGATTGCCAAATGTAGATCTAAGCCTCCAACAAACGTTCGAAAAAGTAAATTCCAAACTAAATCAACTACATCTTCTTGAAAAAAACCCCATATGTGAAGAAATTGCTACCTGGCAAAAAATGTTGAGGAGAATTGTTTTTGTCTTAGAAGAAACGAAATATATTAGTGAAATTAAAACACAGCTAGATGAAGCGCTTGGCTCAGTTGAATGGGAAATGACCCGACCCTCGGGACTTAGGGCTTTTAGACAAGCTGATTGTGTTGTCGTAATTGGGCCAATCTGGCTTCTTAAATATCGAAAAGAAGAGTTCCTACTTCGCGCCCCAATTTCTGACCAAACTCATATATTAGCATGTCGCCACGAATTCGGTGGGGAACTAGTTTATTCGCAACTAGATCCTACAAAAAAAATTTTTGTAGTCTCTGAAATATCCCATGTTGAATCTGAGGTTCAGACCTCTTTTGAGGTATTGCCTTCGCGACGTGAAAGCCTTTTTCGTTTCAAGGAGCCGCAAAAAACAGAAGAATGGTGTTCAGGAAATAATATAAATGCATTACCCTTTAAATTCGGGGGTGGAAAAGGAACGTTTTTCGCTCCGGAAACAACCGTCTGGATTGCCAAAATCAAATTAAACGAAGGCCTTCATATATGCACCGGCGTTGAAAAAACTGAAGCAGAAAACCTAGAGCCCGGTGATCTTGTTCTTATGACTACTGGTGGTGGGGGTGATATGATTCCTGTTGTTGCGGACATGATTTTGGGGGAAGAAGCCCAGAAATTACGCGGTATCCAAAGCGCCTGGAAAGCTTCGCTTAAAAAGGTTTTAAACAGAATAGGCACTCAAGGAGCGGCTTCACAACTGAAGATACTAGGGGCCCAAAAGGCAACCCCATCTAATATCCGCAACTGGTGCAATCCAAGGAGCATAGGCATGGAGGACCTGGAACTTGATCTACGTGCATTGTTGCAACTTACTGGTCTTACGGATGATTTTGACATGATTTCCGATTCGATTGAAAGGCTGCGCAGAGCTCATACGAGTGCCGGATTTCAACTTCAACGCAAGTTGCGGGAAAGCCTTTGCGGCAAAGACTTTAGCACCTTGCTCTCAAAAGGCTGGTTGGAAATAAAGGGTGATGGCGGTTCAGCAAAGACAGTATTTTTAGTTGAGGAGCGTGGCGAACTAAGAGAAATTCCTGAGGAATGGGAAGGTGATATTCGCGATGTTGAGGAGTAATCAGCAGGCGGCATCAAGAGGAGCTACGATGTTTCCCAGTTTCTGTCCTATGGATTCTCCTGCCGGAGAATTCGAAATCTTCAAAATGTTAGCTGAAGACGTCGGTGCTTTTGGTTGGACCGTTATTCATAGCCTGGACATTGCCGACCATGTTAGGGCCGCGCAAGGCGAGGCGGACTTCGTTGTTTTAATACCAAATGAGGGTGTGCTCGTTTTGGAAATAAAATCACATAAAAGAGTAAAACTTGACGACCGGGGCTGGTGGCTTGGCAACAAAACAGAACCGGACAGAAGGGGGCCTTTCCGGCAGGCCTCAGAGGCATTGCACTCAATTAGGGATTATCTGGAGGCCCGAGATTTGACCAGGAATATTATGTTTGTATCCGCAGTGGTTTTTACTGCTGTACCGTTTAAAGTCACTTCGTCTGAATGGCATGAATGGCAAGTTCTGGACAAAGAACAAATCCATGCCCGACCAATTTCGGTCAGCCTCCTTAATATCGTCCGCAGAGCTCGCGACTTTTTCGCTTCAAAGAATCTAGCCTGGATGAAACACGGGGAAAGAGTTTCAGAGGAAAAACTTTTGAATATTGCGCATGCACTAAGGCCGCGGTTTGAAATTCTTTCAAGCCCGCTTGAGCGCAGAAAAAACCTTGAGGACGGACTCAAACGCAGTACAGACGAGCAACTCCGGGTTATTGACGATGCAGACGGAAACCCGCGCCTTCTAGTTAGCGGTCTTGCCGGAACCGGCAAGACGACCTTAGCAATTGAGATAGTGCGAAGGGAAAAAACGGCCTGTCCTTCAGCCGTAATTGGTTTTTTTTGTTTTAATCAACTGCTTGGACGCTTCATCGCAAATGAATGCAATCCTCTTGGCCACGGTTTACGTTTAGGCTCTTTCCACTCTTGGATGATAGAATTCACAGGCGCTAGTGTGCCTAGTACTAAATCTTTAGATTCCTCTTTCTGGAATGTTGAATTACCTGAGCTCTGTATTAGCCGGCTCACCGTGCCTGGCGCGCATAGCGGCTTTCTTGATCTTTTGGTTTTGGATGAAGCACAAGACCTATTCATACAGCCCTATCTCGACATTTTCGACCTTTTACTAAAAGGGGGCCTAAAAAGCGGGCGGTGGCGTTTTTTCGGCGACTTTGAGAGACAGGATATTTTTTCCAAGGACGCCGTCCCTAAGGACAAATTTTATAACAACTATATCGACCAGCGTTGCGCGATCCAAAGCCTTTCCCAAAACTGTCGCAATACAGCAGAGATCTCATCCACGCTTACTATTCATGCTCGACTTAAGCCTGGGTATTCAAAAGTTCTTCGGGAAGACACGCGGCACGACCCGGATATTCTTCTCTATAACAACCAAGAGGAACAGCTTAAATCAGTGCTCAGATTGTTGGATAAGTATCAGTCAGAGGGCTTTAAGACATCTGAAATTATTCTGCTCTCTCCTAAAAAGTGCGGTTGTCTTGCACAAATCATAGCCGCCAATCCGCCGTGGAAGGGGCAGGTTAGCGAATACACCTTCAAACCGATAAGCCTTTCTTTTTCAACAATCTACTCCTTCAAGGGTCTCGAGGCTCCCGTTGTCATACTTACAGACATTGAGAGCCTCGAAACAAATAAAGATTTCGATCTTCTTTACGTTGGGATGTCCCGCGCACTTCATAGATTGGCAGTCCTTTTTCATAAAAAAGTAGCATCCGAGATTAAGAGATCCTGCATTATATGACTTCCCATATTTTAAATCGTGAATGGATGGCTTCAGCCCTAGCCGAAGAAATTCACGGCCCAGGGCGATTCTTAAAATGGAAAAACGATCTTTATGCAACACCAGTAGAAATTGAGCCTATCAGTAAAATGGAGATTTCTGCAGAAGAATTTTACAACAAGCGGCATGTACGGCTTTCGACCAAGGAAGAAATTCTAAAAGATGAGCCTCCATCCAAAAAGTATGGTGTTGGCATGTTGTATCCCCATGAGAGTGACGAAGAGTTCGGCCCGGCGGTCTCTTCACCAGGAAGCACGGATATTCTTGATGCAATCTCGGAAACTATGGCGGTATTGCCCTCAGACTCGGTTAATGAAGAAATAGCCGAGGCAAAGAGGACTTCGGAAAAAGCAGCGAAGTTGGTCTCTAGGGCCGACGAAGACAATACTGACACAGACTCTCTTGGGCTGGCAAGGCTGCGTCGGCCTCGTAGCATGGGGATAACCTTTCTTGTAGATAGTACCTGCGGGCGGTTGCGTGTTGAATTCACCGGGGCACGCTACCGGGGCATTGAGGTTTCAGTTCGCCCAAAAGACAAGGACCGCGCTTCCTTTCCCAAAAAAATCTGGCTTCGAATACCAACATCAGGCCTCTATGAATTTGATCCCTTATCTTGTGAGGTGAATACGCGGGTTCCATTAAAAATAGAACATGAGGAGTTCTCGGATTTAGGACAGCTTGATGTTCGTCTTGATATTCGGGTTAGGCCTGTTTCTGATCTCCCAAAAAACCTACCTAAATCGGCGAGGCTAGTTACAGTGACAATTGTTAATGATACTAAAAGTGGGGCCAAGGCTAAAGAAGAACAGATTTTGTTTCAAAGCCGCTTTTCTCTTCGTCTTTTTGAGAATAAAACAGATCCATTTCTACCATTCCCAATATCCTCAAGAGGCTCAGATCAAGAAGAGGAATCACTAGGCCTTCTTTACCGAAACATACATGCCTTTGCGATCGGTCACGGTTGCGCGGGCGATTGGATAGCCCACGAAGGGCAGCCTTCCGCCTCGTTAGTCATCGCCGAACCCCTCCCGTTTTTTGAAACAGCCCCAGTAACACCTGATCTAGTGTATCCCGAAGGTCATCCTAAAGAAGGTCAAAGACTTTCCATAAGCATGCTTTCGCTTGCGCGCGCTGCAGAGGACTGGATGGCTCCTCTATTTGAGCTAGCTGACCTCTATGAAAGATGGATCACAAACCACGAAAATTCCATAACCACCCTTGAAATAATCCACCAAGGCCCAGCACGTCGGCATATGGAAGCCGCAAAACAGTGCCTCGCCCGAATCCGCAGAGGGCTCGACCTTATCAAAACAAATGATCAGGCTAGTTTGGCCTTCAGGCTTACTAATGAGGCCATACTTCTGCAGCAGATTGCGGGTCGGTTTCCAATGCGAGAAATATCCTTCCTTGAGGGCCGCATGACATGGGGGGTGGCGTTTTCGGAACCATCGTTGGAACATGAGAAGTCTTTGGGTAGATCGTGGCGCGCTTTTCAAATTGCGTTCCTGTTGATGAACTTAAATGGGCTGTGGAATGGGCAAGACCAGGACCGTGAAATCGCAGATTTAATCTGGTTCCCAACAGGGGGCGGCAAAACTGAGGCTTATTTAGGGGCCACTGCTTTCTACCTAATTTCTCGAAGGTTGCAGGATTCAGAGGATTCCGGGACTGGGGTGCTCATGCGTTATACTCTGCGCCTGCTTACATCCCAACAATTTCAAAGGGCAGCTGGTCTTATCTGTGCGCTGGAGAAAATCCGCCTTCGTGAAAAAGAATCATCTGGGGAATTAAAACTAGGTAAAAACCCTTTTGGTATAGGTATCTGGGTGGGAGGTGGAACGACCCCCAATAACCACAAGAAGTCAGTTGAGGCATATCATGAAACTCAAAAAAAAGGTCCGGATGAATATCAACACGTGATGCTTCGCTGCCCCTGGTGCGGATCAGAAATGGGGCCTAAGCGTAATCATCGAAGGGATGCTTCTCCAAAGTATATTCTCCACGGATTGCGCCCTACAGGCAGAGGGCAGGACCGCAGGATTCAAATCCACTGCCCAGACGACCGTTGTCAATTTTATGAAAAACTTCCTGTCGAGGTTGTGGATGAGGGGATTTATGAAGCTCCTCCTTCTCTGGTTATCGGAACTGTCGACAAATTTGCTATGTTGGCTTGGACTGCTGACGGCCGTTCAATTTTTGGAATCTCATCAAATGGAAATCGTGAATCCGATCCACCAGGCCTGATAATACAGGATGAGTTACATTTAATCACTGGACCACTAGGTTCGATGGTTGGCTTGTACGAGGGCGTTATTGAAGAACTCTGCACGAAACGGAGCAAATTGACATCAGAAGTGACCCGTCCAAAAATGATTGCATCGACCGCAACAACAAGAGCCTCAACGCGTCAAATACGCGAATTGTACGGTCGTGAAAAAACGGCAATTTTCCCCCCTCCAGGACTTAGTGCTGACGACTCATTCTTTGCAACCTACGATCGCTTCACGGCCGGTCCGGACAAAGGAAAAATAAAACCGGGGAGAATGTATCTTGGCGTGTTAGCCAGAGGATACGGATCCGGATTAACAGTTAATGTACGCGTTTTTTCAACACTTCTTGCAGCAGCTAACCTAGTTCCTGAAGCTCAGCGGGATCCCTGGCAAACACTGCTTGTTTTTTATAACGCTCTCCGCGAATTAGGAGCAGGGCTAACCCTCTTTGGGGCAGATATTCCGGAGCGGCTCGCCAATTTGCGTAATCGTTGGACGCCGGGTGCCAAAAGAAGGTTTTTAAACTATGTCCTTGAGCTCACCGGAAGGCTTGAAAACAGCGAAATTCCTGCAGCACTCAAAGCACTCGAACGAAGATTTCCTCAAGAACAAAGAGTGGTTGACGCATGTCTTGCCTCGAACATCATCGAAGTTGGGGTGGACGTTCCAAGACTGGCTCTTATGGCAGTTTCAGGACAACCCAAGAGCACCGCGCAATATATTCAAGCGACTGGCCGCGTAGGTCGCGATACGCCCGGTCTTGTGGTTATGACTTACGATCATAGAAAGGCTCGCGACCTTTCACATTTTGAGCACTTCCGGGATTACCATGCACGTCTTTACGCCCAGGTCGAACCATCTAGCGTAACGCCATTTACTGTTCAGTTGCTCGAAAGGGCGCTTCATGGAGCATTTCTTGTGTGGATTCGGAACCGAATCCCTGTTGAAAAACAGCTTAAACCATCAGACTTTTATCCTGAAGGGAGCGAGGCCCGTAAATCTCTTGATGAGTTTGCTGAAGCGATGCGCCAACGCATCTGCATCCTCTATAAGGATGATGAAGCCTGCCGAAGTCACTCTCTTTCAATTTTTAAGCGGGTGCTTCAGCAACGAATAGCGGAGTGGGAATCTGTAACGTGTGACTCGGGTACTCGCCTGGCAGTGTGCTGGAAAAATTACGATCTTACAGAGGATTCAGGAGATATGCCTTTGCTTCGATTTTATGGTGATCCCTGTCGTCCGGAATGGATTCCCTATATCTGGCCCACACCCTCGAGTATGCGCGGAGTTGATGCAGAATGTCCTGCGGCAGTTGTCTCAAGTATTTCAGCGCAAAACGCTGATGCAACTGCCCAATAAAGTCATAACAATGAGCTTTCAAACCTCACTAAGGAGAAACCAACTAATCGCCCCTTTCGGTGTCGGGGCACTTCATGTATTAAAGGGGTCGCGAACTGTTGTAACTGCAGGGTTAGATTTTTGGTATGAAGGAGCAACTCTTCAACAACTGGCGAGCGTAAAAGTTCGGGAACCCCGTTTGGAAGAGAGGCTTTGTGTTGGCCATCTTCGCCTTCCGCCAGGGCCAGAAACTGAAATGAAAGGGAGCCCCAAAAAACTGGAGATTCCTCTCTTCCGTTTTCCCACTTGGTATGTCTGTCCGCGCTGTTGTCGAATGGAGCGCCGGCCTCTTGGTATGGATGGTGATGCAAAGTGTTCAAGCGCTGATTGTCGTGGGGAGATTATGAGGCAAATAAGCTTTGCTGCTGTTTGTGACTACGGTCATCTTCAGGATTTTCCGTGGAAAGAATGGGTACGCCGAGAAAGAAATCCGTCCTGCGCGGGGCAAAGCTGTAAACTTTACTACAGGGCCGGAGGTTCAGGATCTCTGGCCGATATTCTTATTGAATGCAAGACCTGCATAAATAAACGTAACCTTGCAGGTATCATGAGCGGAGAATTGCCTGATAGAGAAAGCACGAATTCAAGACAACAACGAGGGTCTTCAACACTCTCAAGTACGCTTTTGGCCAAAGGAGATAGCGAAGAAGCCGCAGGTAGTTGCTCTGAGTTTCTTTGCCAAGGAGGATGTGTTTGGCACGGGAAGCCAGGCGATGGACAAGGGACGTCTTGCTCGAGACCTTTGCGAGCTGTCTTGACAAACTCCTCTAATGTCCATTACGCGCAAGTTGATAGTGCTCTTTGGATTCCACCTGTACAAGAAGGCTTTACAGCAGAGGACATAAAGACATTGTTAGACCGCCCGGAAATACGAAACCAAATTAAAGCCTTAAAATCGTTTAATGTACCCTTGGAATATATCGCGCAAACCATACTAGATACACATCCAAAAATTTTAAATCGAAAGACAAAAGAAGAGATTTTGAAGGCCCTAGACGAAACTCATGTAAAAAAAGATCTGTCCTGGCAAGAGGGCCTTGATTTAGAGGAAATCCTTCGGTTTCCGGAGTATCAGCAACTTCAAATTACTAGAAAGCCTAAAACCACGGAGGAGCCCCTAGAAATACGTGTCTTGGAAAAAACAAAAATACCCCCCGAGCTACAAAACATCGTCAGGACAATAAGCCTTGCGGATAAATTGCGAGAAACGCGTGCTTTTCGCGGCTTCAATCGTCTCGTTCCCTATTCCGTAGATGGTGCACCGCCTCCCCAATCGCATCTTTGGCAAAATCCGCCAGTTAACGACCGGGATAAATGGCTTCCGTGCTCTGTGGTTTTTGGGGAGGGCATCTTCATTCGATTTAATGAAGAAAATATTGAATCTTGGGAAAACAAAAAAACCCCTTGGCAGAAACTTGAAACACTTCAAAAGCGTGAAAATGCTGCAGCACGGCGAATGGGTCGTCCTGTCCGACAAGTTAGTCCACGCTATATTTTGTTGCATTCACTAGCGCATCTGCTTATCAGGCGCCTGGTTTTTGAATGTGGCTATGGATCTGCGTCGCTGCGGGAAAGGCTTTACGTTTCAGAAAAGAAGAACGCACCCATGGCTGGTATTTTGATCTACACTGCCTCTGGGGACTGCGAGGGCAGCATGGGTGGGCTGGTTCGCATGGGAGAACCCGAAAACCTTTCCCGGATATTCTCCGCGGCGGTAGAAGATGCAAAATGGTGTTCAGCAGACCCAGTTTGCTCAGAAAGCGGGGCCATGGGAGGCCAAGGCATAGATGGCCTGAACATCGGTGCTTGTCACTGCTGCACGCTTTTACCCGAGACGGCCTGCGAAAATTTCAACTGCTATCTTGATCGTGGTCTTGTGGAAAGCTATTTTTTATTCGCGAAAGCATAGTCATGACGCCGCCTTCTCCATGAAGGAGTCCAGAAAAACCTCGTCCACTCCTTTAATTTTTCTTCGTGTACAAAGACCGTAAAGCTCTTCAACTGCTGAGTATGGAAAGTACTGAGGCCTTAGCCCTCTAAACTGCGCCTCAGAACATTTTGTTATAACATCGTCACGATCTTCATCTGGCGCCACTATTGCCCATCGAGTACGCTCGAAAGCAGGTATTGAGTCTTTAAAACGCTGCATTCGGCTAAGTCCAGATGTCACCCCAGTGGAATGCTCTATCTCCATAACTGCTGGCATGAATCGTCCATTCTTAAGCCAAAGACAGTCAATAAACCGGGCCGCATCAACTCCTTCGGAATAGGCCTTTAAAAGTCGCTCCTCTGTTAAATCTGCGATCACACCAGGAAGGTCAATCAACGGCTTGTTATTGTACTGAATTCCTTGATCATTGGCGGCGATATAGGTTCTAAATCCAAGCTGATGACCTATTAGCGCTAAGGCGATTTGGATTTGTGTGTGCCTTCTTTTTATTTCGATATCTAGCTCAGTAGAAGCATCAATTGGAAAGTCCAAAACTCCATAGACTGTTTCTAAAGAAGGAAGTTCAGATATAGTCAAGGCACATGGCAGCTCCTGAACAACGCCTTCAGCGTGAGGTTCCCGGGGATTCCAAATAAGGTGTTTATGCCCAGATTTTATAATAGTTGAGGATTCCTGAAATTGAACTCTGTGCGGTCTGCAAATGAAAAATTCAGGGGTATGCGCCAAAAGCGCTTCTAAGGCAGATCTTGTATTATAGCTTGCGCCAAGAACACGATCGATGTTTACAGGAATTCCCTCCTTGAAGGCAGCTGCATATCTTTGAATCATACTAGAAGAAATAGTCTGCTCGCATTCGCTTTTTCCGGTTTTCCTTAAAATCCGGATCGGCCCAAGCGGACGGACAACGGAAAGAATCTTAATTTTAGTTCTTGTTCGTGTTGTCGGATAGTCGAAAAAAATATCCCGAGAAAGCCTTGCTATGGCATTAATAATGTTTGAGGCTGTAACTTTCATTTTAGAGATTATCAGAAATCATCTTTGCAAGCCCTCGAGCCATGACATAAGGAACGCCATTTCCGATTCCTTTAAACATATTCGATAATGTCATTTTCTGGGGGAGCTCAAATTCTGCAGGTAATGATTGAATCGCCAAGGCCTCAGCTGCTGAAATTCGCCTTGGAAGCCAAGGGTGCAAATGAACCTCGTTATTGCCATAAGCTGCGGTCGGTGAATATCTGTACCTGTGTAAGCGCTTGAAGCTCTTTTTGGAATCATCGCCCTCAAAAACACTTTCAAAACGGGCCAAGCCGGATCGTGGAGTGAAGCAATGGGATGAATTGGGATGATCTTCAACCTTGTTTTTTTTGAACCAAAAGGAAACAGTTAGGGATTGGGGAATCTGCGGAGGTAAGATTGGCGCCTTTCTGAATCTTATGCTTTTTGGCCAAGGAAGAGCTTTCAAAACCTTTTGAGAAAACATAAAATACTTATCCCAAATGTTGTGGGGAATCTTGGCTCCATTTCTAAAGCCAATCAAAATTATTCGATCTCTATCCTGCGCCGCCCCGTAGCATATTGCATTTGTAAGACGATCTGAAAGGCTGTAATCAGCTTCTCTGAGATCATGAATTTGTTTATCATAAAAACTTCTGTGTTTTTTTGTGCGCCACAGACCCTTTACGTTTTCAAAGAGAAACCAATCAGGTCTTTTTGCTAAAATCAAATCTATGTAGGTCCTAGAAAGGCGACCATTTGGTCCCAGAGCCCCTTTCTGCTTTCCCGCGATTGAAAAATCTGGGCAGGGAGGCCCGCCAATAAAGCCGACAAGTCTTTTTTTCTTTCTTGTTTCATTGAGGTGCCTATTGAACGAACCTGCAGTTTTTTTGTCGTGCAAAAGCTGTTCAATTGACCCAGACAGGTAGCCATATTTTGGCTCTTTGTATCCAAGCTTTGTTCTGGCGTATCTGTAAGCTTCTAAAAAGGGAGGGTGAAATTCGTTAACATATGCAATTTCAAAGCCTTCGTCCTCGAATCCCAAATCCAGAAAGCCAAGACCGGAAAAAAAAGAAAAAACATCGGATTTCATAAAATCATTTTAAGAAGCTCTTTATGGATCTTACCACGATCTTTTGCCGTATTCGTTTCTTTCGTTGTGGCACATTTTATTTATGTGGAAGAGTAAGGAGTACCCCAAGATAAATCACGCCTAGCTCTGGGCTCATCATCAACAAGAAACTGCATATGAGTGACGTTTTTACCAGGCGGCAGCGTTCCGAGGTTATGTCCCGGATCCGGGGCAAGGGGAACGAAAAGACGGAGCTTCTGCTGGCAAGGCTGATGCGGGCTGCGGGTATAGGTGGGTGGAGAAGGCATTTACCTATCCCAGGCCGGCCGGACTTCTCGTTTCGCAGGCAAAAGGTGGCGGTGTTTG
>Ga0172372_10008813_pt1 | contig 13218 bp, 7 predicted proteins | sample LakKiv5m_2_FD_114544 | JGI IMG/M metagenome (GOLD analysis project Ga0172372, IMG submission 114544) | Freshwater microbial communities from Kabuno Bay, South-Kivu, Congo - kab_092012_9.5m | ecosystem: Environmental > Aquatic > Freshwater > Lake | place: Democratic Republic of the Congo...
CTGGTGTTGTTGCCCCGCACCGTGCAAGTGGTGTACAGCCTTGTGTTTATGCTTGTTTGCCGTCATCCCGACGGGTGTGATTGCAATGGTAGCAGCATTGTTTTTTGTTTGCAACTGTTTGGTGTAATGTTTTTTTGATGGGTACTCGCCGTAATGTTTCGCCAGCGGATAAGGCAAGGTTTTTTCAGGCTATAGCGGCTGGTTCAACTATTTTGGATGCTTGCCGTATCGCGGGTATTCATGTGAATACTGGGTCGAGGTGGTTGAAGAAATCGAAGTTGGCTCAGGCGAAGCGTGAGGCTGCCGAGTTTGATGTGAGGAAACATGTCCGTGACCAGGGCGGGGTTCAGAGGGATGCGGATAACGATTTGGGTGCGGCAGCGGATTTGCCGCCCGCTGTCCCGTTGGACAGGTTGTGTGTTGAGGCGAAAAGGGGTTTAGAGGATTTCGATTTTTTTCGCAGATACTATTTGGGGCGTGTCCCTTCGCCGTGGCAGGTGGAAGCAGCGGTGACACTTGTGGAGTTGTTGGAAGCGGAAGATAAAGAGTTCGTTGTTTTAAATGTGCCCCCAGGCGCAGGAAAATCAACCCTGTTTCATGATGTGGCGGTGTGGGCAATTGTCCGTAATAGGGCTATTCGTGTGATGATTGGCTCCATTTCGCAGGCTATGGCTAAACAGTATTCGCGGCGCATCCGAGAAACCCTTGAAAGACCCGCACCTATTCAGCCTGACCCAGAGTTAGTGAAGAAAGGTTTGGCTGTCAACGCCGAAGGATGCCTCTCTATTGACTATGGCAGGTTCAAACCATCCGATAAAGGCGCATTATGGCGGGCGGACGAGTTCATTGTCGAACAATATGACGGCAACGGGTTAGACAACAAAGAACCAACCGTCAGGGCGTATGGTATTGATTCGGAGTTTATCGGTCATCGCGCAGATTTATGTTTGTTTGACGACGTTGCATCCACGGAGAACTGTCGGGAGTCGGTTGCCCGTGACAAACTGTTGGAAAGATGGGACAGCATGGCTGAGGCGCGTTGCGACCCAGGTGGTTTGCTGGCGGTAATCGGACAAAGACTCGGTTCAGGTGACTTGTACGCGCATTGTTTGGCGAAAGTTACTTACGATGTCGAAGAAGAAGACTACGATGGGACGGATGTTACTTTGCCCGAACACTTTGCAAGTAAAGAACCCACAAAGTCATCGAAATATAAACACATTATTTATCAGGCATACTACCCAGAGTTGGATAGTGGTCCTGCTTCACGAAAAACTTCCGCCCCCGCGTACCCTGACGGACCGTTACTTGACCCTAAACGGTTATCGTGGAAAGATTTATCGTACCTGCGATACAACTCCCCCGAAAAATTCAGGGTAATTTATCAACAAGAAGATTTGGCGGGCGACACATATTTGATAGACCGCACCTGGATAACAGGCGGCGTCGGAACCGACGGTGTTCTATATCAGGGCTGTGTTGATAGTGAACGCCAACACGGGTCTATCCCGTCTGGGTTGGTTCCGCCAGTTATTTCGATAGTCGCGGTGGACCCGTCACCCACCCAGTTCTGGGCTTTGGTTTGGATACTGTACCAACCAACAACCAATCTGTATTACGTTATTGATGTTGAGCGTGTCAAACTCACCGCCGAAGAACTCCTCGGATACAACACCACCACCAGCGAATACTCGGGCATCATGGAAGACTGGCAAAACAGGTCGATGGCGCTCGGCTACCCGATATCGCATTGGATAGTCGAAATCAACGCGGCACAAAGATTCCTTTTGGCACACGACTTCGTAAGAAAATGGCAGGCACTACACGGAGTCAACGTCCTACCGCACACCACATCACGAAACAAACTCGACGAAAACATGGGAGTAGAAGCCCTGCTACCACCGTTGTTCCGTTCAGGGGCGATGCGTCTACCAACGATGCGTGCGAACTGGAAAACGTTGGCAGCCACGGACGAACTCGCAAAATGGACCCGCGACAAAAAAAACGGCACAGACATCGTGATGGCATTATGGATGGCGGTACTCAACCTGCCGAACCTGACGAACATGAAACTGCCGCCACGCCAATGGCGTCCAAGTTGGTTGCTGAAATAGTGTATATTGGACGGTAAGCGTCAAAAAAATCGAAAGCGTGTCGGATGAAAACCGTAGAACAAATAGTTTCGCTATACAACTCACGAGAAGAAACACAAGGACCCGTGCTCGCACAAATGCGACGAGTCCGCGACCTCGCAAACGGTGACGTAATCGTACCACTATCAGAACTGGACCGCAACGCACGAACAAACGTAGCGAACCTGCTCGTACAAGGATTGGACCAAACATCGATGCGAGTCGCATCAACAATGCCGATGCCATTCTTCCCGCCAATCAAAGAAGGCAACGAACGCAGCAAAGACCAATCACGCACCCGACGCAAAGCGATGCTGTCCATCTGGGACACGAACAAAATGGACATCAAAATGCGTCGACGCGCACGCCACCTACTCGCCTACTCGTCAGCGCCAGTAATCATCAAACCAGATTTCAAAACACTCGTACCAAAATGGTCGGTACGAAACCCGTTGGACACCTACCCCGCGCCATCAGACGACCCAGACGACCTCATCCCAGAAGACTGCATCTTCACATACATGAAACCATACAACTGGCTGATGGACAACTACGCCGACAAAGTAGTGGGCAGACTTCGCATGGGCAAAGTCCGTTTCGACACCCAATACAAAATCCTGGAATACGTCGACGCCGAAGAATGCGTCATCTGCGTGATGGGTGCAGAAAACTCCGCGAACCTCACGGCAACGGAACGAGCAGGCATCGAAGTAATCGAACTGGAACGCATACCCAACAGAACAAACATGCCGCTGGTAATCATCCCGAAACGAATCTCACTCGACGTCGCACGCGGACAATTCGACGGCGTAATGGGAATGTACTACACCCGCGCCCGCCTGCAAGCACTCACCGAAATCGCCATCGAGCGCGGCATCTTCCCAGACGAATACCTTGTAGCACGCCCAGGCGAGAACCCAGAAATCATCCAGATGGCTGAAGGCAAAACAGGACAGTTAGGTGTAGTCAAAGGCGGAGACATCCAACAACTGCAAACAAACCCAGGCTACAAAACCGATGTCGCTTTGGACAGACTCGAAAGACAAGAACGTTTAGAGGGTGCTATTCCAGCGGAGTTCGGTGGCGAATCAGGCACAAACATACGTACTGGTCGCAGAGGCGAATCAATCCTGTCGGCAACCGTCGATTTTCGAGTACAAGAAGCCCAAGCAATTTTCGCATCATCCCTGATGGAAGAAGACAAAGTTGCCATCGCAATCGAAAAAGCATATTGGGGCGCGAAAGAAAAATCGTTCTTCATCGCGGGAAGAAACAGCGTAGGCAAAGTAGACTACGTACCGAACAAAGTTTGGGAAACAGACTTCCACTACGTCAACTATCCGTCATCGGGCGCAGACGTCAACGGACTCATCGTAGGACTCGGACAAAGACTCGGCACGGGTTTGATGTCGAAAGAATCGGCAAGAGAAGCAGACCCGCTAATCACCGACCCAGAACTAGAAAAAGACCGCATCACAGCAGAATCAATGGAAGCCGCGCTCCTGTCCAGCATCCAGGCACAAGCGGCAGACCCAAGCGGACCATACCAACCAGACGACCTTGCCTACCTCACGAAACTCACCGTGGAAGAAAACGTCCCACTCTACGAAGCGGTACGCCGAACCAACGAACGCGCACAACAACGCCAAGCAACAGCAGTCCCAGCAGGCGCACCAGAAGCACAACCAGGATTAGCAATACCAGGAATGGGTGCAGAAGCACCACAAACAGGTAGACCAGCAGGAATCGAAGGACTACTCGCATCGCTTGGCGGTCCGCAAGCAGGAGCATCAGCACAACCAGGGACACCAGGCAGCGTACTTAGCCTCGCAGGGAGATTAAGTTAATGGCAAAACAATACCCGAACCGTTCCGACCTGCGGAACCCAACAAAAAAACTTGCGGCAAAAGCAGCACCAGGACAAACCTACGGTGAAGCAGGAAAACAAATCGCGGCACAACAACAAATACCGATGGCTCCCCAACCACAGCCAGCGGTCGCACAACCACAACAAGTGGAACGTCAACGCCCAGGACAATTCGGACCATTAGACCGACCGACAGAACGCCCGAACGAACCAGTAACAGCAGGCGCACCATTCGGACCAGGAAGAATGGCTCCGATGGGCGGCTATGCGGGTGTACGCAACGGCGACCCCGTACTCGACGAACTTAGAGCACTATACGCCGCATACCCAAGCGAAGAACTCGCAGACATGTTGGACTCGTACCTACGTGAAGGCTACTAATGGTAGGCGGACTCAGCGCATTCGACCCTGTTGACGAAGAAAACAACGACAAAGACGCACAAGCAAACATTGATGCACAAAAAAAGATACAAGCAACAGTAACCCCGCAACAAGCAGCGAAAGTATCCGAACTCTATAAAAAGAACGGTTGGGTGTCGCCACGTGTCCTGTTGGACATGGCGAAACAACCAGGACTATCACAACAAACAATTGACGCTGTAGCAAAAATAGAAGCAAACAAACTCGCTACACAAAACGACCCGAACAAAGCCGACCCTAAAGGCTGGTTCGATAGGAACATTTACAGCAAAGTAAAATCTGCGACACGTTGGGGTTTTGCCGCATTACAACTTACCCCAGACCTGACACAAAACGTTGCATCACAAATATTTTCACCGAACAACCCAGCAGGTTCAGCAGGAATCTTTTCATCAACCCAACTCGGCACAATGCTGTCAGGTCAAGAATCAGGTGAAGGTTTCTTTTTCGGCGGAAAAGCCGCAGAAACCCAAGCGCAAAGAGCAAGAGAGTTCCGTGGGACAATCAACAACCATGCGTGGACAATCGGACGCGGCGCAGCAAACGTCGTGTTTACCCCAGGAACAAAAGAATATTCGCTACTATCAGGTTTCTTCGACGCCGCCGTAAACATTTTTGCCGACCCAACAATCGTCGCAGGTCAAGCATTCAAAGCAGCAAAAACAGGTCAGCAAGTAAAAGGTTTAATCGGCACACGGGCAGTCAGTCAAAAAGTCGCAGACCAACTCGTAGCACGAGGCATAGTAGAAACGGACAAAATCCCGTCACTTACACGCGAAGGCGCAGAAGCGGCGGCACGAATCTCCCGCGGCGAAATCGGATTAGATTCAGCCGAAGCAATCTCATTCAGAGAATCAGAATACTTCGCATGGTTCGAACGCAACAGCAAAGCAGTACGACTATCGGAACGTTTAGCGGACCACGCAGCCACCGCAACAAAAAACATTGCCGACCGCGGACTAGTCGACGAAAAAGCAGCCATCGAAAGAGGCAAAGCCGCATACAAAATCATGTCAGATTTCCGCGGCAAAATCGACCCAGAAACAGCGAAACGTTTGGCAGAGGCAGACTCCCCACTAAAAATCAAAGCCATCATCGGTGAAGCCGCGGCACGATTATCAGCCAACCCAGAAGACGTACTAATCCCGAAACAAATCGGGGCAATCAAAGGCACACGTGCAACATTCGCCGCACGAGAACTCGCCCGCGAACGAATCCCCGTATATCGCACATTACGCAACAGCCGATGGTTCACAGAAATCCCGACAGAAAGAGCAATTATCGACGGCTCAGGTTTAGACAGGGCAAAATCCGTAGAAACCTATGCCGACTTTTTACGAGGATTAAGAATCCATACAGCGCTCCCAGAAACTTTCGACAATTTCATGGGTCAAGCAATGGACGTATTTAGCCAAGAAAACGTTGCCGCACGCAAAGAAGCAGGCGACCAACTTTACGCAAAATTCCTTGAAATTGTCACCGAACACGCAGGCGGAGACAAACGCATCGTCGGCGAACTTATGCGAATCCACAAAGAAGAACTCGCCAGAGTAAGAACATTCGGCGCAGACGAACTAGGAAACCTTGACGACGGCGGGACACTACAAGCATTACGCAGCCTCGGTTTAGACGACAAAGAACTCACACGATTCAGCCCAGACGAACTAGACAGACTACGCATACAAGGACCAACAGCACTAGTCGAACTCGTAGACCACATTCACGTTCTACCCGACTACCGCAAACTTCGAGCGCTAACAGGCAACCCATTCCTTAAAAGGGCGTTACGTAACAAAACAGGCGACCAAAGATTCGTGTTAGCCGCAGCCGAAGAACTCCAACAAGAAGTATGGAAACCCATGATTCTCGCCACAGGCGGATACATCGTCCGAAACATGATTGACTCCCACATCCGAATGGCGGCAAAAGGCTACCAAAACTTTTTTACGCACCCATTTCAATTTATCCAAACAGTTATGGGCAGCCGCTACGTCGGACCATTGACAGGCGGTGACGGCACAGCAAAAACATTTGAAGACGCATTCGACGACATCAGCGGCACTTTAAGCAAAGTCTTGCGGGACTATCAAGAAAATGCTGGCAGAACAATCTATCAACATCTACAAGACCCACTTGCCGCAAACGAACGATTGACACGCGGAGAAAATTTTTCAATCATCAGCCGCGGAAGCGATGCGGCGGCACACACCACAGGCTACGTAGACAATCTCGGACAAATCCGTCAAGACCCAATCCTCAAAAAAATGGTGGAACTATCCACGCTCCCAACACAGGAACGTCAAGCAACGATGAGGACATGGTTGGCAACAACCGACGAAGGCAGGGAAGCCGCCAGAACAGTTGTCGAATATTTCCGCAACGGAATCCGCATCGCAGACCCAACAACAGGTCGCAGTCAATTTATCAAAATTACAGACATCAACGACACCGACCTCATCACAACATGGTTGGACAGAGCATCACAAGCCAAAATAAACACCATCGTCCGCAACGACGAAGAATTACGTTTCGTGGTTCAACATGGTCGTGTACCAAAAATCGAATCGTTACTCGACGAACGAGGATTACCGACGTCACGTTTAACTTTGGATGCAGACGGTTTACCGACAGCCGACGTCCAATTTGTGCCACGCGAAGAAATACCATTAGACGACCTTGTAATGGCAGAACGAGGACAAAACAAAGTTGTGGGTGCGGTAGTCAAACTAGATAACGGTGACGACGCAATCATCACACGAATAACACCAAACCGAGTAGAAGACCCGTTCAACCCAGGCACACTTGTATCACGCGACATAGCAGAAGTACAAGCGGTAGCCCCAGGTCAAGCATTCACCACAAAAGAACAAGACCCAGGACTATTCGGCGGCGAAGCACTCCGAGAACTCATCGACCTTAAAGGTAATCAAAGAAAACTAGCGCCAAACGTCAAAGTCGCTAACCGCATCGACAAAGGCAAATCAGCAAAACTTGACAAAATTACCAACGCAATGGACACAGGCGTCAAATGGTTCTTCAACAGTTTGGTGGGCAAAGCCACCCAGAAACTTGAACGTTCACCACTTTACCGTCAAGCGTTCTACCGAACAGTCGCAGACAACGCCAATTTGCTATCCCCCGCAGAACAACAAACATTGCAAGCGAACATCGCCAGGTACGTTGACTCGTTAAACGCCGACCTCGCCGCCGAAGGCAAACGGGCAAATATGACAGTCGAAAAATATGTAGGCAACAAAGATATTTACAATCAGATATTTGGAAAAACAGCCACAGGCGACGGCACGGTCGCCCAACTAGAACAATTCGCTGGAGCGATGGCTGTACAAGAACTCAAACAAACCCTTTACAACGCCCAGAAAAAAGGCAACCTAGAAGACATGCTCCGAGTAGTAGCACCATTCGCCACAGCATTTAGAGAAACACTCGGACAATACACCTCATACCTCGTGGAAGACCCATCACGAATCCGTAAAACACAACTCGCATTCAACGCAGCGAACTACGACTCAGACAACCCAGACAACGCCCTATCAGGCTGGTTCGCTAAAGACCCGATAAACGGTACAAACGTTTTCAATTTCCCTGTCGGCGGATGGGCGGGAGCAATCCTACAATTCCCAATTCGAGGCGCATTCCAAATCCTCAACCTTCCAGGCGCAGGTCCAGTCCTACAAATCGCCGCATCAAACGTACTCCCAGACACCCCCGAATTAGAATTTGTCCGCAAAATGGTTCTCCCATACGGAGAAAAAGGTTTGTCATCACTCGCGCCACAATGGGCTACACGAGGCATCGAAGCCATCAGAGGCGACACCGCCAACCTCGGCACAATCTACGCCAACACCTATGCAGAAGTAGTCCGCCACAAAATCCAAAGCGGAAGTTACAACACCAAAGACCCGAACGACATGGCAAAACTGTATGCCGATGCACGCCGCAAAGCACAAGTCCTCGCAGGATTACGTGCCTTATTTCAGTTCACGGGACCAACCTCACCACAAATCGATTTTCGTTTAGAAACAGACGGCGGAGACATCATCGCCTCGGCACTCTCACAAGAGTTCTACAAACTTAAAACAAAAAATCCAGATACAGCCGTATCAGAATTTATTGACAAATTCGGTGAAGACTCGTTCATTTACATGGGTCACAAAACGGAACCAACAACCAGCGGTATCGAACCAACCAAAGTGTTCTCCGATTGGGCTAACGAAAACAATGACCTTATGCGACAATATAAAGGCATCGCAGGATTTTTTGCCCCAGGTGGCGACGTATTCAGTTTCGAAGCATGGAACCGCCAAATTCAAAAAGGTGAACGCAAACGGCTAACCGCAGAAGAAATGGTGGCAGCAGCCCAATATCGCCTCGGTGCAGCCATCTACCGCGATAAACGCAACCAACTTGGGGCAACTTTGAATCAAGAACAACGAGACTGGCTCAACCAATGGCGTGTATTCCTCAATGAAGAATACCCAGGGTTCCCTGTCAAAGCCGATTTCAACCCAGGCGAATTCCCCAACTTTATTAACGATTTGCGTACAGCCGTAACCGACAACCGTTTAGCCGACAACGATGTAGCGAACGCAGTCAAACAATATTTGGATGCCCGCGACCAAGCATTAGCGAATGCAGCAGCGGCAGGCTATTCAAGTTTCCAATCACCAAAAACGCAGCCTCTAAAGGATTGGTTGGCTAGTATTGCTGCAACGCTCGCACAACAAACCCCAGAATTCGCAAGAATTTTTGAAGATAAACTTGCGGCAGAGGTAGATTAATGTCATTCACAGAACAAACAGACCCTAACGCACCAGTAACGCCACCCCCTGCACAGGCTCCAGTTATCGCGCCCAAAGTATCTGGCGGTTTAGCCCCAGACGTTGAACTTGGTGTAAGACAAGTTACCGTAAGCCCACAACAGTTCGCCACAATGCCAGAACAATTTGTCGGCGGAAGATATCAAGGACCACCAACACAACGCAATATTAGCGCAGGCTACATCGGTCAAGGGCTGGTAAACAAATCGGGTGCTATCGCCCGTGGACAATACGACCCAGACGGTGAAGCAGTCAGCGAACTATCACGACTATCACCAATAGACAGAACAGATTTACAAAACAAACTGGCATCAATCGGTTTATACGGCAAAAACGGCAGAGCAGCAGGCGGAACAGGATTCGACAGCACAGATATTTCCGTGATGCGAGAGTTCTTAAACTACGCAAACTCCAAAGGCTTGACCGTAGATGCTGCATTGCCAACACTTCTGTCCGAAGTTAAACCTGTTCTTGGTACTGGCAAAGTTATTCGCACCACAGCAAAACAAGACATCCGTTCCGTGCTACAAAAAACAACCCAAGAAATATTAGGACGCAGCCTGTCACCGAACGAGATTGAAAAGTTCGTGAGAACCTATGAGCGTATGGAAATCACCGAAGCAATGGGTGGTGTTAAAGCCCCACGCCTTGATGTTGCCGCCGAGCAGCAGGTTCAGCAGCAGTTCGGTCCAGAAGCCCAAGCGGTTGGTGCTTTAGGTTTGTTCGACATTCTTGACAGAAAGATTAAAGGACAGGCATAATGGCTGACGAACAAAAACCAATGCCGCAATGGATTAAAAACCTTACTGCGCCCAAAGCCACAAAACAATATCTTTACGAACGATGGCTTGCTGGAGAAATTTCAGACAAAGCACCAGCACAAGACTGGGGTGTAATAACAGACATCGCAGACGCCATACGAAAAATAACATTCAAAAAACCAAAAATTCGTGGCGACACATTTCCCAAACAATCCCTCGAACAAATACAAGAAACCGCCTCGGAAATTGCTCAACGTCGCAACGACCTAAGACTCGCCATTTCGAAAACAGATGGTATCGACGTTGTTTTGGATGACGAAACATTAACCCTTGACGAAGCAATCAAACAAGAACAAAACCTAACAATAGTCAACAACCAATACAAAAACGCTATTGACCGCCGCCGCCCATCCTCAGAAAGAGCCAAAGACCCTGACTCCAATTTACAAGTTGCTTTAGAAACAGCACAATCCAACGCGGATAGTGCATACGCCGAAATGCTCCAAGAAATTACGGCGTTCCCAGAAACGTCGCAACCATACCGCGACCGCTATTTTGCTTCCCTAAAAATTTTGGACCAAGCCGAAACTAAAGCATTAGATAAAGGACTTACTATCCCCAAGACAGTCATGGTGGAAATGGGTTTGCCTAAACGTGATGTCACGGCTCCATCAACAACTGCTGAAGCACTTAGAAAACCTGTTACAACCAGACCCCCATCTGGTGTTGCTGCACAACGAGGTGCGGCTGCAACCCCTGTCACCCCAGTAGAAGACCGTGCAGAACAAGCACGTTTTGCTCGAATGAAAACTGGTGAACTTCGACCTGGCACAAAAGTAACGCCAACATTAACTGACGAACCTGCACCTACTGGACCAGTTGTGACCATCCCAGTAGTTGATGCAAAACAAAGAACAGCGTTTGTCAATGCACAACTTACTGCCCGTGGTTTAGAAAACACCCCAGAAAACCGTGAAATGCTACGCAAAGAATACAAAACAGCCGTAGCAGCAGGCAAAACTCCAGAAACAGCAACAGTCAGCAACGCATGGGAAACAACATTCCGAGAAACATTCCCAGCAAAAGCATGGCTACTCGACCTAGACCGAACAAAATACCCCCAACTGTTTCAATTACTGAACACAGCCATATCGCAAGAATGGTACAAATCGCAAGAAGGACTAAACCGTTTTGCTGCATCATTAGATGCCACAGATTTCTATAAAGAACTATCGCAATCAAAACAACTAAAAACTATTCAATCCCTGGTAGGTACGTTAGGTTTTGAAGGCAGCGACTTCACCAAATTTGTTTCAGATTCCATCAACTTCGGGTATCAGGGTGAAATTTTAAAACAAAAAGTTTACGAACAAGTCTTCGCAAAAGATGACGCAGGCAACTACATCAACCCGACAGCACTAGAACGCACCAAAAAATCCGCCGACTACATTAGCACGCAAAACATCGCCAAAGCGTTCTTCAACACAAACCCAGCAGACTCAGATATTGAAAAAGTTTTGACAGGACAAATGTTGTCAGCCGACTACGAACGTCAACAAAGAGAGTTCGCCAAAACACGATACGGTCATCTATCAAACCTGTTAGACCAGGGCATGACATTGGAAAGCATTGCTTCCGCATACAAAACCACGGCGGCACGCCTACTTGAATTGAACCCGAACGCCATCGACATGTCCACGGGCGCATTTGAACAAGCAGTAACGTTCGGTGAAGAAGGCAAGAAGCGTTTGATGACGAACAGCGAATGGGAGAAACTGTTGCGCACCGACCCGCAATATGGTTGGGAGAAAACCAATAACGCCAAAGATGAGGCTCGTGCTTTGTCGGCTAATATCGCTCAAGCATTCGGAAGGATTCTCTAATGGCTTTTATACGCGACCCGAATTGGACTGGACCTGGACCTGGACCGCTTATCGAAGTTCCCGATTTGGGAAGAGCGCAAGAATCGGGCTTAGACCCCCAAAAAGTTTACGAAGCACGCGGATATTACGGCGACGAAACATATATTAACCAACTTGTAACCAGTACGGGTATTGGCGCTGGCACTTTAGAACAGCGCACCAATGCTTTAAATATTCTTATTGAGCAAGGCAAAACAGCCCAAGCAGCACGTGACGCAGCCGCAGCAGCCGCAGCGAATGTATCGAGAACAACCAGTCGTGCAGCCTCGGTTGTGCCATCAGACAGCAATGAAACAGCCACAACCATCCTCACAAACACCCTCAAGTTTTACGGGTTAGACGAACCAGAACTAGTCAACGAAATCCGTGCAGCCCTAGCCAACCGCACCATCACAGGCGCATCAACCGTCGATGAAATCGGTATCCAACTACGTGAATCACCAGCGTTTAAACGACGATTCGCAGCAAACGAAACACGCCGAGCAGCAGGTAAACCTGTCTATTCCGTTACCCAAACACTCCTCTTAGAATCCCAATATCGCAAAAATTTGCGTGACTCAGGAATGCCAACAGGGTTCTACGACGACCCGACATCGCTACAAAACTTCCTCATCAACGACATCTCCCCAGATGAGATACTTGCCAGAGTAACTCAGGGCTATCAGGCTGTACGCAACGCTGACCCGACAGTCATCAACGAACTCAAAACGTTATACAACCTTAATGATGGGTCAATCGCAGCATTCTTCGTAGACCCAACCAAAGCCCAAGACAACATCCTACGAGCAGCCAGAGCAGCCGAAGTCGCAGCACAAGCCCGCAAACAAGCAGGCATCGGACTCACCGCCCAAACCGCAGAAGAACTGGTACGACAAGGCGTAAGCGAAGCCGAAGCCCAAGCAGGATTTACAACATACAAACAACAAGAAAGCCTCTACCGACCATTGATGGGCGAAGAAGAAATCACCCAAGAAGAAGCCATAGCAGGCACACTCGGCACAAGCGCAGCAGCAGCCCAACGAATAGGTACACGCCGACGACGACGCAAAGGCGCATTTGAAGCAGGCGGCAAAGTCAGCCTACGAACAATCGAATAATCAAATAGTTGACAACACCATAAACGTTCACTACTATTTGACGTGATACGTTAAGTAGGAACCTGCACAGGAATCCCCCAGTCTGTGCGGAGCAATTCGGGGTGACAAATCAATAGCAGCCATCACATACCTCTGATGTGATGTGGGCAGAAACGGAGAGTGCCATATGTCAGAGTTTGAC
>Ga0172372_10008814_pt1 | contig 13217 bp, 10 predicted proteins | sample LakKiv5m_2_FD_114544 | JGI IMG/M metagenome (GOLD analysis project Ga0172372, IMG submission 114544) | Freshwater microbial communities from Kabuno Bay, South-Kivu, Congo - kab_092012_9.5m | ecosystem: Environmental > Aquatic > Freshwater > Lake | place: Democratic Republic of the Congo...
GCGCGCGAGTTTTACCTCTACCTCGCAACCGAACAGCGCAACGTGACCGGGTTTGTCACGCCCTGCCCGCACTGCGGCGGCGAACTCACGGAGCCGCGTCCGTTCAACCTCATGCTGCGCACGCACTACGGGCCCATCGCCAGCGAAGACAATCTCACTTACCTCCGGCCCGAGACCGCGCAGGCCATCTTCGTTCAGTTCAAGAACGTCTTCGACTCCTCGCGCGTGAAGTTGCCCTTCGGCATCGGCCAGATCGGCAAGGCGTTCCGCAACGAGATCACGCCGCGCAATTTCACCTTCCGCTCCCGCGAGTTCGAGCAGATGGAGCTGGAGTTCTTCATCCCGCCGGACGAGGCCGTCCGCCTGCTGCACGGCTCCGTCGCGCAGTGGCATGAGGGGGCGGATTTGTCCGTCCCGCAGCCCAACTGGGGCTGGGAGATGTGGCACCGCTACTGGGTCGCGCAGCGCACGCAGTTCTACCACGGCATCGGGCTGGGCGCGGACTCGCTGGATTATTACTGGCAGAAGCAGGAGGAGCTGGCCCATTACGCGCAGGCCACGGTGGACATCCTGTGCGCGTTCCCCTTCGGCACAGAGGAGCTGGAAGGCATCGCCGCCCGTGGCGACTTCGACCTGACCCAGCATCAGCAGCACTCGGGCAAGTCGCTCGAAGTGTTCGACGAGGAGCTCCGCGCCGCCGCCGCCAAGCTCACCGATGAGCAGCGCCGCGACTTCGTGGCCGAAGTGCAGGAAGCGTGGAACGACCGGAACAAGTCGCGTGAGGCCGCCGCCGCGTTCTGCGAGAAGCTCTTCCGCGGCGCTTACCTGCCGCACGTCATCGAGCCATCGGCGGGGCTGGACCGGCTTGCGTTGGCGGTGATTGCGAAGGCCTACCACGAGGAGCAGAAGACCGACGTGAACGGCAAGGTCGAGCAGCGCACGCTGCTGCGCTTCCATCCGCGCGTGGCCCCCGTGAAGGTCGGCGTCTTCCCGCTGCTGAAGAACCGGCCCGAGCTGGTCGCGAAGGCCCGCGAGGTCTTCGCGCTGCTCAAGCCACACCTGAACTGTTTCTACGACGAGAGCGGTGCCATCGGCCGCCGCTACGCCCGGCAGGACGAGATCGGCACGCCCTACTGCGTCACGATTGACTTCGACACGCTCGGTGAAAAGCCCGAACTGCTCAACACCGTCACCCTCCGCCACCGCGACGACGGCCGGCAGGAACGCCTCGCGGTCAGCGACCTGCTCCCGTGGCTGCTGGCGCGAGTGCGGTGAGGAACCGCCCCGTCCGGCGCGCGGAGGCCCGCCAGCTTTGGCTTGAAAACCCCCGCCCACCGGTTATTTACAGGCCAACGATATGCCTTCCTTCAGTTACGTCGCCCGTGAAGCCGCCTCGGGTCGCGAGATTCGCAACGTCCTTGAGGCGAACTCCGAGCAGGAGGCCATTGCCAATCTGCTCGGGCGCAACATGCTCGTGGTCTCCATCCAGGAGGCCAGCGGCAAGAAGGGCAAGGCCGCCAGCGGCACCGTCCCGCTGCCGGACCTGGTGATGTTCACCCGCCAGCTCGCCACGCTGATTGACGCGGGCATCGCCATCGTGGGGGCGCTCCAGGCGCTGGCCGAGCAGACCAGCAACAAGATCATGCGCGATGTCATCCGCGACATCTGCGCGCGCGTCGAGAGCGGCGACAACTTCTCCGCCGCGCTGATGAAGCACCCCAAGACCTTCGAGCGCCTTTACTGCTGCATGGTGGACGCCGGCGAAAAGGGCGGCTTGCTGGCGGAGATTCTGGCCCGCCTCGCCACCTACCTGGAGAGCACCGTCCGGCTCCAGAAGAAGGTCAAGTCGGCGATGATGTATCCGACCATCGTCACGCTTGTGGCCATGACCGTCACCACGTTCCTGCTGGTCAAGATCGTGCCGGAGTTCGGCAAGATTTTCTCCGGCTTCGGGGCCAAGCTCCCCGGGCCGACGCAGTTCCTGATTGACCTCTCCGAGTGGCTGAAAAAGTGGTGGTGGATGGTCGGCCTGGGCGGGGGCGGGGTGGTCTATGGCTGGTTCCAGTTCATCAAGACCAAGGTCGGCGAGGAGTTCTGGGACCGGAACCGCATCCGGCTGCCCATTTTCGGCCACATCGCGCACAAGATCTGCCTCGCGCGCTTCTCGCGCACGCTGGCCTCGCTCATCCGCTCCGGCGTGCCCATCCTCGAGGTGCTCAACATCACCGCCAACTGCGTCGGCAACGTCGTCATCGAGAAGGCCATCCGCTCCGCCGCCGCCGACATCGAAAAGGGCGACGGCATTTCGGCCGCGCTGGGCCGGCACCCGGTCTTCCCGGTGATGATCATCCGCATGCTTTCGGCGGGCGAATCCACCGGCAAGATTGACGCCATGCTCGAGCGCGTGGCGGACTTCCTCGACGAGGAGATCGAGACGATCCTCGGCGGCCTCACCTCGCTGATCGAGCCGCTGCTCATCGTGTTCCTCGGCGTGACCGTCGGCGGCATCGTGATCGCGATGTTCCTGCCCATCTTCAAGATGAGCGACATCATCAACCCGCCGGGGCGCTGACGTCGCGGTCAGTTCCTGCTCCTGCTCCTGAGCTTGATCCTAATCCTGCTCCTGCGGGCCGGGGGAGCGGGATTAAGATTGGGATCAGGATTACGAGCCGGAGAACAGCGGGAGTTCTGCCTGCCTTGACTCGCAACTCTCAACTCCCCGACTCTCAATTTCACGATGGTCGCCCGCGTCACCCTCGAAATCGCCCTCCGCCGCGAGTTCGATTACGCCATCCCGCCCGCGCTGGCCGGGCAGGTCGAGGTCGGCACGCGCGTCAAGGTGCCCTTCGGCCACCGGCAGGTCATGGGCTGCGTCACCGCGCTCGTCGAGCACTCCACGCACACGAACCTCCGGCACCTCACCGGCGTCGTCGGCCGGCAGTCCCTCGTCACGCCGCGCGTGCTCCAGCTCGCGCGCTGGATTGCGGACTACTACTGCTGCGCGCCGGAGATCGCCTTGAAGAGCGTGCTGCCCGAGGTCGTGCGCCGCGAGCAGGACGGCTGGCGCGAACGGCTCTTCGTCCGGCTGCTGCCCGTGACCGGCGAGCCGCCCAAGCTCACCAAGCGCCAGCAGGAAATCCTTAACCTCCTCGAAGAGCGCCGCGAACTGCCGCTCCAGGAACTCCTCGAAACCGCCGAAACCACCGCCGAGACCGTCCGCCGGCTGGAGGACAAGCACCTCGTCGTCATCACCAACCAGGTCTCCGAGCGCGATCCGTATGCGAAGGACGTCATCAGCCGCACCGAGTCGCTGACGATGAACGCGGAGCAGGCGAAGGCGCTGGCTGTGATATGCAAGCGCATGGACGAAGGTGGCGGAGCAGGTGAGAAGGTGGGAAAGCGGGAAAGTGAGATGGCGTCCGAACGCACCAGCTCACTTTCTCACTCTCCCACTTTCTCACCTGCTACTTTCCTCCTCCACGGCGTCACCGGCTCGGGGAAGACGGAGGTTTACCTTCAGGCCATCGCGCACGCGCTGGCGCAGGGGAAAGGAGCCATCGTGCTCGTGCCGGAGATCGCGCTCACGCCGCAGACGGTCGAGCGCTTCAAGGCCCGCTTCAGCCACGGGCCGCTTCAGACGCAGGTCGCCGTGCTGCACTCGCACCTGAGCGCGGGCGAGCGGCACGACGAGTGGCACAAGATTCGGCAGGGCCGCGCGCGCATCGTCATCGGGGCGCGCTCGGCCATCTTCGCGCCCGTCGAGCCGCTGGGCCTCATCATCGTGGACGAGGAGCACGAGCATTCCTACAAACAGGAGGAAGCCCCGCGCTACCACGCGCGCGATGTCGCGGTCGTGCGCGGGCAGATGGACAACGCCGTCGTCGTGCTCGGCTCCGCGACGCCCTCGATGGAGAGCTTCTACAACGTCCAGCGCGGCAAATACGCCCTGCTCGAACTGCCCACCCGCGCCGACGACAAGCAGATGCCCATCGTCCGCGTCGTGGACATGCGGCAGGCCGCGCGGAAGGACAAGGGCACGCCCATCTTCAGCGAGGAACTCAAGGAGGCCATCACCCAGCGCCTTGAACGCAAGGAGCAGACGATGCTGTTCCTCAACCGGCGTGGCTACTCCAGCTCGCTCCAATGCCCGCAGTGTGGCTTCGTGGCCGAGTGCCCGAATTGCAGCGTCGCCCTCACCTACCATCGCCGCGCGCAGAAGATTTGCTGCCACATCTGCGGCCACGAGGCCCCCGCGCCCACCGCCTGCCCCGAGCCGAAGTGCCGCAGCGCCGCCATCCGCTACGCCGGCCTCGGCACCGAGCGCGTCGAGGAAACTTTGGGGAAGCTTTTTCCCCACGCCCGCATCGCGCGGATGGACAGCGACCTGATGAAGCGCAAGGAGGACTACCGCCGCGTGCTCGGTGATTTCAAGGCCGGCAAGACCGACATCCTCGTCGGCACGCAGATGATCGCGAAGGGCCTGCACTTCGAGAACGTCACGCTCGTCGGCGTCATCCACGCGGACCTGAGCCTGCACATCCCGGACTTCCGCGCGGGTGAGCGGACCTTCCAGCTCCTCACGCAGGTCGCCGGTCGCGCCGGTCGCGGCGACGTGGAGGGCGAGGTCTTCGTGCAGAGCTTCACGCCGTTTCATCCGGCGATCCAATACGCCCGCCGCCACGACTTCACCGGCTTCTACGAGCAGGAGATTGAGTTCCGCGAACAGCTCAACTACCCGCCGACCAGCCGCCTCGCGATGATCACCTTCAAGGGGCGCAACGAAGAGAAGGTGAAGCTGATGGCGGAGCATGTGACGCGCGAGTTGGAGGCGCTTGCGAGCGGAGCGGGCCAGGCAGGTGAGAAAGTGGGAAAGCGGGAAAGTGAGCGGGTGAACACGGACGCACTCGATCTCTTCCCACTTTCTCACCCGCCCACTTTCTCACCTGCCCCGGCCCCGACCGCGCCGTTGCGTGACCTCATCCTCGCCGGCCCCGCCCCCGCGCCCTTGCTGCGCGCCGAGACCTTCTACCGCTACCAGCTAATGCTGCGCACGAAGCAGATGCCCCGCGTGAGCAAGGTGCTGGCAACGCTGCTGGAGCGCATCGAACTGCCCGAAGACGTGACGCTCACGGTGGACGTGGATCCGGTGAGTTTGATGTGAAACATGACGAAGAGGCGCGGCATTCAGGCCGCAGGCGGCTGGAGCGGAAGATCGTCTTCCCAATCCAGCGCGGGCGGGAGCGATGCTGGGGCTTGAAAGCCGCGCTCCAGGCAAATCACGCCGCCGCTTGAGCGGGCTTGCGCAGAACCAGGGGCGTCGCCTCGCCGCGCACGACGGCGGCGGTGATGGTCACGCCGGCCACGTCGTCCGCGCCGGGAATGTCATACATCACGTCGAGCATCAGCCGTTCGAGCAAGCCGCGCAGGGCGCGCGCGCCGGTGCCCTTCTTGATGGCCTGCGCAGCAAGTTCGCGCAGCGCGTCGGGGGTGATTTCGAGCGCCACGTCCTCCATGCCGAGCAGCTTGCCGTATTGCTTCACCAGCGCGTTGCGCGGCTCGGTGAGGATGGTGACGAGTTGGTCTTCGGTGAGTTCCTCCAGCGCCGTGACCATCGGCAGGCGGCCAATCAACTCGGGGATGTAGCCGAAGCTCAACAGATCCTCCGGCTCGACCTTCGCGAGCACCTCGCGCTTCTCGACCGACGACAGGTGCTGCTGCCGCGCCGCGCCGAAGCCCATGACACGGTTGCCCAGCCGGCGCTGGATGACCTTGTCCAGCCCGACGAACGCGCCGCCGCAGACGAACAGGATGTTGGTGGTGTCCACCTTGATGTATTCCTGCTGCGGATGCTTGCGGCCGCCGGTGGGCGGGACGTTGCAGACGGTGCCTTCGAGCATCTTCAGCAGCGCCTGCTGCACGCCCTCGCCGGACACGTCGCGCGTGATGGAGACGTTCTCGGTCTTGCGCGCGATCTTGTCTATCTCGTCCACATAGACGATGCCCACCTGCGCGCGGCCCACGTCGTAATCGCACGACTGGAGCAGGCGCAGGATAATGTTCTCCACGTCCTCGCCCACGTAGCCGGCCTCGGTCAGCGTGGTGGCGTCGGCGATGGCGAAGGGCACATCGAGGATGCGCGCCAGCGTGCGGGCGAGCAGCGTTTTGCCGGAACCGGTGGGGCCGATGAGCAGGATGTTGCTCTTCTCGATTTCCACGTCGTCGTGTCTCGCTTCGCGCGCCGCCGATGAGCCGGGGCTGCTGGCCTTCCGCTCGTGGATGATGCGCTTGTAGTGGTTGTGCACCGCGACGGCCAACGTCTTCTTCGCGTGGTCCTGCCCGATGCAGTAGCGGTCCAACTCGGCCTTGATGACACTGGGCTTGGGAATCTTGAGCTTGGGCGTGGTGCGTTTCGTGTCGGCGGCGAGTTCCTTGTCGAGCACGCCTTTGCAGACGTGGATGCAGTTGTCGCAGATATAGACCCCGGGGCCGGCGATGAGCTTCTTCACCTCGGCGTGCGACTTACCGCAGAAGGAGCAGAGCGTGAGGTTGTGCGGGCGGGCCATCTTAAATGCGGAATGAGGAATGCGGAATGCGGAGTGCGGAATGAACTAAGTGACCACGCTGCTTTTCTCCGGCAGGCCGGCGATGTCCTTCCGGTTCGCCACCACTTCGTCCACGAGGCCGAAGGCTTTCGCCTCGTGCGCGGACATGAAGTTGTCGCGGTCGCAGGCCTTCTCCACGACGTCCACGGGCTGGCCGGTGTGCTTGGCGATGATTTCGTTGAGGCGCTGCTTGAGCTTGAGCATATATTTGACGCGGATTTCCACGTCGCTGGCCTGGCCCTCGGCGCCGCCGAGCACCTGGTGGATCATGATGTTCGCGTTCGGGAGGGCGTAGCGCTTGCCCTTGGTGCCGCCACAGAGCAGCACCGCGCCCATGCTCGCCGCCTGGCCGATGCAGTAGGTGTTCACGTCGCAGGTCATGAACTGCATCGTGTCGTAAATCGCCAAGCCCGCCGTGACGCTGCCGCCGGGGGAGTTGATGTAGAGATGAATGTCCTTCTTCGGGTCGTTCATCTGGAGGAAGAGGAGCTGCGCGATGATGACGTTGGCGACCATGTCGTCCACCGGCGTGCCGAGGAAGACGATGCGGTCAATCAGCAGCCGCGAGTAGATGTCATAGCCGCGCTCGCCGCGGCCCGTCTGCTCCACGACCATCGGCACCAGCAGGCTGTTCTTGGGATTGTGAGACTCGTTCATTTCGTGCGCGGACGGTAACGCCCGGCCGGGCGGAGCGCAAGAAAAGGGGCGGGCCGAACTAATTGCTTGGCAGCGGCGGGGCGCGCGCCTAGAAACGCGCCGGTTCTTTGAAGTCGGCGGCTCACCCCGCCAACATCCACCGCTTACAAGTGCAGGGAACCCCGTGAGAACCGGGGACGGTTGCGCCACTGTGACGGGCTACGGACTCCCAATGCCACTGGCTGAAGGCCGGGAAGGCGGGAGCGAGGTTTGAAGCCCGGAGTCAGGATACCGGCTTGTCAGCGCTCGTCAGGGCGCGCGTTCGCGCGTGCCCGCTTCTCCGACAAAGAGAAGGATGAGGCCAGCCTGCCGAACTGTCTTTCGTCGGGATTCTGAGATGCCTTCATTCTCCAATTTGCGGAGGTGAAGGCTTTTTGCTTTCCGCCTCCCATCTGGTCTCCAACCCAAACCGCACCGCGCGCCCAAGAACCCGCGCGGGGCTGACAGTGAAAGACCAGATGAAAAAAGTAATCAGTAATCAGTGTTCAGTGTTCAGTGGGAGGAACGCCGTCCGTTCTATCCTCTCTCCGCTCCTCGCCATCCTCTCGGCATCAGCAGCCGCGCAGGAGAGCAGGACCAACGCCCCCGCCGAACTCCCGCCCGTCGTCGTGACCGCGACGCGGCTGCCAGAGGAGACGGTCGCCGTCGAGAAAGTCCCGGCCAACGTCACCGTGCTCACGCGCGAGACCATCGCGCAGCATCCGGCCTTCACATTGCTGGAGTTGATGCGGCAGCAACCTGGCTTTGTCGCCTTGGACAGCACGGGCTTTGGTGGCGGCCAGCCGCAGTTCAGCCTGCGTGGCTACGGTGACAAAGCGGGCGCGCTCATTCTGGTGGATGGCATCCGGGTGAACGACGCGGGCAGCGGCTTCCTGGCCTGGGGCTCCCTTCCGCTCGCAGCCATCGAGCGCGTGGAAATCATTCGCGGCGGTGCCTCGACCACTTACGGTGAGGGCGCGGCAGCGGGCGTCATCAACATCATCACGAAGGAAGCCGCGAACAAGCCGCTCGCCGGCAGTGTGAGCGCAAACGTGGGCAACCTCGGCTACTATCAGGGGAACTTCGCCTTGAACGGACGAACGAACGCTTTCAACTACGTCGTCACCGGCAGTCGCAGCGAATGGGCCGGCTGGCGGGACTTCGCCAACACACGCCTGTGGAACCTGCTCTTCAAGCCATCGGTGGAGACGCCGGCGGGCCGTTTCACTCTGAGCTACCAGTTCCACGATGAGCACAGCGAAAACGCGGGCGTGCTCACCCCGGCAGAATTCGCCGCCAACCCGCGCCAAGCGGGGGCTAGCCCATCCTTCACTGAGCAGGAGTTGCATCGGGCCTGGCTCGCGTATCACAAGAGTTTCGACGAGGCGTGGATAGTGAACGCCAAAGCCTTCGTCACGCAGGACCGGACCTTCGGGCGCTTCTTCGGCGCGTTCGCCGGCACGAGCAGCACCGTGCAAACCAGCCAAGGCGGCACCGTGCAGGTGGACTGGAAGACGGAGCCGTGGAAGCGCGCGAACACGCTCACCTTCGGCGGCGAGGCGGTGCGGCAGGACTTCACGCAGGCCAGCGCGTTCGGCACCACGGTGCATGACACGTCCACGTTGAGCTTCTTCGCGCAGGACACGCTGGAGCTGCTGCCCAAGCTCACGCTCGCGGCGGGCGTGCGCTTCGACCACCGGAGCACCTTCCTGAGCGTGCCGTTCGCCTTTCCGGCCTTCACGGGCGGCAAGGAAAACAACGTGTGGAGTCCCAAGGGCAGCCTGAACTGGGAGTTCGCGGAAAAATCCTCCGCGTGGGTGTCCGTCTCGCAGGCCTACCGCCTGCCCAGCGCCAACGACGTGGTGAGCGCCGACCCGCGCTTTGCCAGCAACCCCTCGCTCGTGCCCGTGAACGCGCGCACGGTCGAGGTTGGCGTGCGCAGCCAGCAGCACAAGCTCCTCGGCGGCAGCCTTGCCTACTACCACAGTTGGGTGGAGGACGACATCTACTCCAGCCCCACATTTCCGGGGGCGACCGGGAGCGACAACGCCGACGCCATTCGGCAGGGCGTGGAACTCACCTTGAACTCGCGGCCCGCCGAGTGGGTGGAGTTGGACACCACGGCGACGTGGACGGATGCGCACTTCACGGCTGGCACCTACGCGGGCCAGCAGCAGATCCTCGCGCCCGACTGGCAGTTGACCGGCGGCGTGAACCTGCGCCCCGCGACCGGCTGGCTCTGGCGGATCGAGACGGTCTATGTCACCGGCCAGCGGCGCTTCAACGACCTGCCCAACACGCTCGCGCAAAACACCTACACCGTGGTCAACACCAAGCTCAGTTACCAGTGGAAGAACCTCACGACCTACGTGGCGGTGAACAACCTGCTCGACCGGCTCTACGAGCAGTTCCCGACCTTCAGCACCTTCGCGGGCGCGCTGCGGCACAACCCCGCGCCGGGCCTCAACTTCCAGTTCGGCGTGACCGCGACGTTCTGATACCCAGTGCTGGAAATGATCGGTGGAATCGCGAGTGTCGTTGTGCGCGCCTTCTCCCTTCGCGCAGCGAGGGGAGAAGGTGGCCGCAGGCCGGATGAGGGGTGCGGCTACTTGCGCTCAGGCCGAACCCCTCACCCCGTCCCTCTCCCCTTGCTGCGCAAAGAGAGAGGGGGAGGACATGAAGGAACTCGGTTGGTGCTTCGCGCTCTTCGCGCGACTCTCTCCTCATGAGCCGCCACTCCGAAAACCAGCGCTGCCCCGAGTGTGGCGCGGAGTTCCAGTGCCTCGCGCACTGCGCCGCGAACACCTGCTGGTGCATGGAACTGCCCCGCCTGCCGATGCCGACGAACCTCAGCGCCGGCTGCCTGTGTCCCGCGTGCCTGCGGGCGCGGATCGCGCGGGAGTTGAAGCCGCAGCCCAACTGACCGTGCCGGCACGCTCAGGCGCAGCCGCAGCCGTGGTTGTTGCAGCAGCCGCCGTCGTTCATGTCCTCGACCGTCGGCACGCGGCCCAGCTCGATGGTCTTTTGCAGGTGCTTCATGATGCTGTCCTGAATCCGGGACACCTCCTGTTGCGCGTCCATGAACTCCGTGGCGACCGGGTTCTTAGTGAAGCTGTCGCGCAGCGCCTCGAAACGGCCGATCTCATCCGAGGTGATCTCCATGCCGTATTGCTGCTTCTGCTGGAGCAGCGCGCCGGAGTCGTTGAGCATCTGGTATTCGTATTTCACCTTCTCGTCGGCCATGAAGGCGTCAATGCGGCGGCGCAGGTCGGAGAAGTCCGGCCGGTCAAGGATGGCCTGGCAGAGGTCGCGGATCTTCTCGTCCACGGCGGAGGTCGGGGCAACGGCGGTTTCCATAATCTGGGTTTTGACGGCCCGCCGCGACACGCGCGGCGCGGGCACGGCGCAAATTAGCAGCGAACCGCAGCGGGGCCAGAATTCTTTTCACGCGGGCCTGCGCGCGGCCCCAACCCGGGATTTTGCCCATTGACCGCGCGCCCCGCCGTGGTGCTTATTCGCGGCGATGCGCCCCGTCCCCGTTTTCCTGCTCGCCGTGCTGCTCGCCGCCGGGTGCGCCGGCCCGCCCGCCGCGCAGGACGGAACCACTGCGCCGAAGGCAAAAACCAAATCCTCCGCCCCGCCCAAGCCGGCGAAAGGCCAGCCCGCGCCCGTGCCCGTCATCGAGCCGGTCGCCGCCTTCACCGGCAAGGTCGTGCTCGTCAACGCGCCGCTCAAATACGTCGTCATCGAGGGCGTCATCGGCCGGTTGCCACCCGTGGACCAGTCCCTGAACGTCTATCGCGAGGGTCAGAAAGTCGGCGTGGTGGTCGTCTCGAACCAGTCGCGCGGCGCAAACTTCGCGGCGGACATTTCCGTCGGGGACGCCCGCGTGGGCGACACGGTGCGCAGCGATTGAGCGGGGGCGGTCGCAAGGCCATCAACCAAGGCGCGGACCCGAAGAATTCAGCCCAAAATCCGAAGTCCGAAATCCGAGATCCGAAAGAAGTCCGAAACGTTGCCTTCGGACAGGTGACCGGCCAGCACTGTTTCACACAAACGGCCGAATCTCGGTTCGGCCTTCGGATTTCGGGCTTCTTTCGGGTTTCGGGAATTCGGATTTCGGACTTCAGGTTGAGGCGGACAAAGATTCTGACTGCCCGTCTTTGTCCGCCCCAAATCTTTGGGCTTCTCTTCGCGGGTTCGTTTTGGCACCCCGCAAAATCGCTTGATGGCCGCTCCGGCTGGCTGCTTCAAAGAGGGGAACGCAAAACACATGAAACCTCTCCTCCTCACGCTCGCGGCCCTGGTCGTCGCGGCCAACACCCCGCTTCAAGCCGCCGCCCCGAATCCGCCCAAGGGCTTCCGCGCGCTGTTCAACGGCAAGGACCTCGCCGGCTGGTATGGCTGGAACCCGCATTCCTCGGTCAAGCTCACCGGGGAGAAAAAGGACGCGAACCTCAAGCAGCAGCGCGCCGACTTCACAAATCACTGGCGCGTGGAGAACGGCGAACTCGTCAACGCGGGCACCGGCCCCTACGCGACGACGGACGAGGAGTTCGGCAACCTCGAGCTGCACATCGAATACAAGACCGTCGCCAAGGCCGACAGCGGCATCTACCTGCGCGGCACCCCGCAGGTGCAGATCTGGGACAAGAACCAAGAGTTCAACGAGAAGAACCCCACGCGCAAGCCGCACCTCGGCTCCGGCGGCCTCTTCAACAACACGCCCGGCAAGCCCGGCCGCGATCCCCTCGTGCTGGCGGACCGGCCGTTCGGCGAGTGGAACAGCTTCCGCATCCGGCAGGTCGGCGACCGCACCTGGGTCTGGCTCAATGACAAGGTCGTCGTGGACGGCGCGGTGATGGAGAACTACTGGGAGCGCGCGAAGCCGCTGCCCGCGAAGGGGCCGATCATGCTGCAAACCCACGGCGGCGAAATCCGCTGGCGGAACCTCTTCGTGCGCGAGATCGGCGCGGCGGAGGCGAAGCAGCTTTTGAGCACGGTCGCCGCCAAGTAGCCGGCTGCGCTTCCTCCTCGATGAAACAACGGCTGTCGCTCTGGCTCGCGGGGGTGCTGTTCGCGGCCATCCCGCTGCGCGCCGCCGAACCGGTGCCGGACAAGCTGGTGGTGCTGACCTTCGATGATTCGGTGGCCAGCCACGCCACGTTCGTCGGGCCGTTGCTGAAGCGGCACGGGTTCGGCGCGACCTTCTTCATCACGGAGGGCTTCGAGTTCCTCACAGACAAGACCAACTACATGACGTGGGAGCAGATTCGGAAGCTGCACGCCGACGGCTTCGAGATCGGCAACCACACACGCCGTCACACTGGCGTGCCCCGGCAGCCGCCCGACCAACTCGCCGCCGACGTGGAGCACATCGAGCAGCAGTGCGCGAAGTTCGGCATCCCGCGCCCCGTGAGCTTCTGTTACCCCGGCTACGCCACGAGCGACGCGGCGGCGAAGCTCCTGCGCGGGCGAGGCTACCGTTTCGCGCGCGCGGGCGGCGCGCGGGCCTTCGACCCGGCGAAGGACGACCCGCTCCTGCTGCCGCAGGCCTTCGACGGCAAGCCCGACAGCACGCTGGAGCAGTTCAAGGCCGCCGTGGCGCAGGCCCGCGACGGCAAAATCGCCGTGATGACCTTTCACGGCGTGCCGGACGTGAAGCACCCGTGGGTGAACACCACGCCGGAGAAGTTTGAAGCCTACCTGCAACACCTCAAGGCAGCCGGCTGCCGCGTCGTCGCGCTGCGCGACCTCGTGAAGTATCTGCCGGCAGCGAAGTGATTTTCCATTGCCACACCCGATGAAGTTCCCGATCCGCAGCCTCGCCCTCGTCCTGCTTGGCTCCGCTTTGTCCGCGCGGGCGGCCGACCTCGAACTCAGCGAAACACTGGTCCTGCCCGAGTGCCACAGCCTTGGCTGGGTCGGCGCGTGGGTGAA
>Ga0172372_10008818_pt1 | contig 13216 bp, 9 predicted proteins | sample LakKiv5m_2_FD_114544 | JGI IMG/M metagenome (GOLD analysis project Ga0172372, IMG submission 114544) | Freshwater microbial communities from Kabuno Bay, South-Kivu, Congo - kab_092012_9.5m | ecosystem: Environmental > Aquatic > Freshwater > Lake | place: Democratic Republic of the Congo...
CAAGAAGCATCCTCGCGGCCCGAAAAAGCCTTCCAGCAAGCCGCCACACGATCCGAAACAGCCGCATGTCTCGACTTATCAATTACTTAAGAACAAGGGGCGGGCACTTTGAAAGGGCTGGTACCAAATGGTATGACCAGACAAGATGTTGAGTTAGGGATTTTAGTGGCTACTGGATTAAATCTGCCGCAAGAGAAGCAGCTTGAGAGTTGGCAATCAATGGTTGACAACGTGCTTGAGATGATCCCAGTTTATAAGTCTGCTGATGAACAAGATGACGAAAAGTGGATATTTGAAACCATTGAGCCTAGCACCATCTATGCTAGTTATAAAAATGGCGATGAAATGCTTAGAGCAAGAATGGACTATAATATATCAAAAATTACCTACCGGATTGATAGTAGCCGTTACCTGAAGGAGTCAGGAAATACAATTCATCGTCAGGCAAATACTTGGCTTGAAGACTTGAAGATTAAGGTAAATAGATCTCTAGGACGAATCCAGGCAATGAAGATGGGCTACAAGAACAAAGCCAGAGACGTTGAAGAACGCAAGTAACACGCTTCGTAAAATAGCCAGCAAGGTAGCCCGGATGAAGCGTAGCGAAATCCGGGGAACCGTGCCACGACCGTCCCGTATATTGCTACGCTTCATACTGCTTGCTGAGCTTTGCATTAGGCCCCCATCGTAGAGAAACCTTAGACTCGCGCCATGAACATCGCTCAAATAGAAATCGAAGCTTTGTCACTCCCTGCTGATGCTCGTGCATCGTTGGCTCATCGGCTTTTGCTAAGCCTGGAGGAAATTTCGGAATCGGACTTTGACCGTTTGTGGGGTGAAGAATCGGCCCGACGTACCGCTGAGGCTGATGCTGGGCAAGCGCAAGGGGTGCCAGGTGATGAAGTCGCAAGAAAAGCGCGAGCTTTGCTTCGGTGACATATAGTTTTCTCCCTGACGCGGAAGCGGAGTATCTGGAGGCCGTGCAATTTTTTGAAGACCAATGTGTTGGCCTGGGTGCCGCGCTCATCAATGAATTTGAACACATTGTCAGCTTGGCAGTTACAAGGCCCAACGCATGGAAACTGGTTCATTCAAGCGGAATACGACGCATAGGGCTGGCGCGATTTCCATATGCGGTGTTCTACCGTGTTATGCCGAATGAGCAAGTTCAAATTACTGCATTCGCCCACCATCGCAGACGTCCAGGTTACTGGCTCAAGCGCACTGGCGCCTAATCGAGATCGGCTGGAGGCAACGAAATTGCGCCCGTCATCCCCTCCCGTACCATGGGACGTGCATCCGGCTTTTGAACCCAGTGGCCTTTATCTGGCCGCGATAGTTACTATTGATGGCAAACATGACGCACGATTGGGCCGCCCTGTAGGCCATCAACTCAGGTAATAGCTCGCCTTGCTCAGAAAATCGCCCGAGTCGGGCAGTTCCCCCGCCGGTATTCTCACCAACAGGATGATCAGTCGTTCCCCGTCTTGTGAACATAGTTCGGTAAATTCGAGGCGTCTGGACTCATTATCCCGCTCCTCGGCCCTGATGCCGCGATGGTCCAGGGACAGAGCCAGCGACCGCAGATCCAGCCAGGGTCTGGGATCGCCCAGCACCGCGCGGATATGGCCGAGGCTTTCCTCCAAGCCGAGATTTTCGCCACGGCATTGCCCCAATTCGGCTTCGATGGCGTCGATTTCCGCCTCCAGCGAGTAAACGTCGCATGTGCAGTGCCCGTAATTGGCCATAAAGGTTTCCAATCCCCATTCACCGGCACGCATGGCATCGAGCTTGCGTTGCAGCAGCAGACGCTGTCGCTCCAGTTCACCTTTCCCGCGCTTGACTTCAACAAGACGGGCCAGCGCCTTGCCCACCAGATAATCGAAGGCCCGCTTTTTCAGATTCCAGCGCGTGTCGGGCTCGGAAGCCGCCAGACCAATGCAACGGTGGCTGGTGAAATTGACCGATGTCTGGAGGACGTCGCGTCGCAGGGTGTCGCCTTCCAACGCCATGCCCAACACCGAGCGTTCCTCCTTGCGAACCACCAGCAAGGCATGGATGTCTTCACCGCGATGGGCCCCCCGATAGTCCCTGAGCCCCCTCATCTGCCCCAGCACCTCATGCAGATGCTCGACCGAACAGAACATGGCTCGAATCAGGGGATTCGCACCAAAACTGGCCGCGCTCAGTTCCACGGATTCGGGAATGGACTCGACCAGCGCCACGACATAATCGACCGCTTGCTCGATGGGGGCTTGCAGCTTTTTCTGGTAGCCGGCCAAGGCGCGGAGGCGCGTATCCGTACCTTCTATGGCGCGTTCAATGGCGGCCTGGATCAGGCTCTGCCGTTGCGCGGCATCTGGATCCGTCGACGGGTTGAAGAGTGCGTTCAGAAATCGAAACATGGGCGTGTGATCTACGACAGTTTTGTCCGGTCAATCAGGCGGTGGGTTGATCATCCTAAAAACGGCAGTTGGAACGCAGAACAGCCGTTCGTGCCGGGCAACGTCGAAGCATGAGCGGCATTTCTGCGTTCACCCTATGGGGTGCGATTCAAAATCCCGCTCACCCTTCGACAGGCTCTGGGCGAACGGGATTTTGAATCGCTCAACGGCCGTTTTTTAGGATAATCAACGGCATGATTCACGAACAGACTTTGCCGCCTACTCAGGGACAGGTACAATGGCGGGTTGTTACCTTTTGGCAGTCTGGTTAAGCCGAATCCATTGAACAGCGGCCATGTAACCTGTCACGCCAAGATCAAGTATCACAGGCCATGCCGCCTTGCCCCGTATTCAACCGAAACCCTTACACCTTTAGACGAAACCATGACTGATCTGACGCACTATCGAAACATTGGCATCTTCGCTCATGTGGATGCTGGCAAGACCACCACCACTGAGCGCATTCTGAAGCTCACCGGCAAGATCCACAAAATCGGCGAGGTTCACGATGGTGCGGCCACTACCGACTTCATGGTACAGGAGCAGGAACGCGGCATCACCATTCAGTCGGCGGCCACCACCTGCTTCTGGAATGACCACCAGTTCAACATCATCGATACCCCCGGCCACGTCGACTTCACCATCGAGGTCTACCGTTCCCTCAAGGTGCTCGACGGCGGAGTGGGCGTTTTCTGCGGCTCCGGTGGCGTGGAGCCCCAGTCGGAAACCAACTGGCGTTACGCCAATGACTCCAAGGTGGCGCGTGTCATCTATGTCAACAAGTTGGACCGCATCGGCGCGGATTTCTACCGCGTGATCAAGCAGGTCAAGGAGGTGCTGGGCGCCTATCCACTGGTCATGACCCTGCCGATCGGCCGTGAGGATCATTTTGTCGGCGTTGTTGACCTGCTGACCCGCAAAGCCTGGATTTGGGACGACTCCGGCGATCCCATGAAATACAAGATTGAGGACGTACCTGCCGACATGGCGGATGATGTCGAAACCTGGCGCGCCGAACTGATCGAAAAAGTTGTCGAACAGGACGACGACGTCATGGAAAAGTACCTGGAAGGCGAGGAGCCCGACATTGACACCATCAAACGGCTGATCCGCAAGGGGACCATCCAGTTGGATTTCTTCCCCACCTTCTGCGGTTCCTCCTTCAAGAACAAAGGCGTGCAATTGGTGCTTGACGCCGTGGTCGACTATTTGCCCAATCCGACCGAGGTCAAGCCGCAACCGGAAGTCGATCTGGAAGGTAACGAGACAGGCAATTTTGCCATTGTCGACCCGAATCGGCCGTTGCGTGCCCTGGCCTTCAAAATCATGGACGATCGCTACGGCGCCCTGACCTTCCTGCGCATTTACTCGGGCCGGTTGGAGAAAGGCTCAACGGTGCTGAACACCTACACTGGCAAGACCGAACGCATTGGCCGCATCGTCGAAATGCACGCCGATAACCGGCAGGAACTCGAATCCGCACAGGCCGGCGACATCGTCGCGGTGCTGGGCATGAAGAATGTCCAGACCGGTCACACGCTGTGTGACCCGGACAACCCCGCCACCCTGGAACCGATGGTCTTCCCCGATCCGGTCATTTCCATCGCCATTGCCCCCAAGGACAAGGCCGGCAATGAAAAAATGGGTATCGCCCTGGGCAAGATGGTCGCGGAGGATCCCTCCTTCCACGTCGGTACCGACGAGGACAGCGGCGAAACCATCCTCAAGGGCATGGGTGAACTGCATCTGGACATCAAGATCGACATCCTCAAGCGTACTCACGGCGTCGAGGTCATCGTCGGCAAGCCTCAGGTGGCCTACCGCGAAACCATCACCAAGCGGGTCGAGGACGAATACACCCACAAAAAGCAGTCGGGCGGTTCCGGTCAGTACGCCAAGATCAACTACGCCATCGAGCCGGGCGAACCTGGCAGTGGTTATGTTTTCGAGTCCACCGTTACCGGCGGCAACGTGCCACGCGAATACTGGCCGGCGGTCGATAAGGGCTTCAAGAGCATGCTGGACAAGGGCACCATGGCCGGTTATCCCTGCGTGGATTTCAAGGTAACCCTGATGGATGGTGGTTTCCATGCCGTTGACTCCTCCTCCCTGGCCTTCGAAATCGCGGCCAAGGCGGCTTTCCGCCAGACCATTCCGAAATGCGCCCCACAACTGATGGAGCCGATCATGAAAGTCGACACCTTCTCGCCGGACGCCAACGTCGGTGATGTGATCGGCGACCTGAACCGTCGCCGCGGCATGATCAAGTCCCAGGAGGCGGGTCATACCGGTGTCCGTATCAAGTCGGAAGTGCCCCTCTCGGAGATGTTCGGCTATATCGGCGATCTGCGCACCATGACCTCGGGCCGCGGACAATTCTCGATGGAATTCTCCCATTACATGCCTTGCCCGAAAGGCGTGGCGGATGCCGTGATCAAGGAAGTCAACGAACGCAACGCCAACAAGTAAGCACACGGTCCAGCGGGCGGACCACCGTTTCACTTGAACTGAAAAAGGCGGCTCGCCTCAACACGAGCCGCCTTTTTTGTGCCGATCAACAAACCCCGGGACCAGCGAATCAAGCATCGCGGGGATGCGCCCGACTCCCTCATGACTGATGCCACGGCCCATGGATGAGCGGCAGTTCGCTTAGCGTTCCCCCCAATTCAAGCGGCTCGGCAACCTGCATCCAGACGCCCATGCAACCTCACCGCCGACTCAGGCAAATCCAGCGCCAAATCGGTAATTTTGGCCTGCTCACCCTCGCCATCCTGACCATGATGATGGTTCGCCCCTTCCTGGCCGAGGATGGGGGAGCCAGCTTCATCATGGATTTGCTGTTTGTCGGTATATTCCTGTCTGGAATTTATGCGGCGCGGCGCGATCGCACGACGTTTCTGATGGCATTCCTGTTAGCGGCCATCAACGTGGCGGGCCGTATTCACCTTCACATCAGTGATACCCGGATGGCCCCGATGCTCATGAATGTGGCGATCATCCTGTTCTTTCTGCACGCCATCCATAACATCGGCTCCTACATCTGGTCAGAGCGTCATCGGGTCAACCATGACGTCATCTTTGCCGCCATCAGTGCCTATCTTCTGCTGGGTATCGCCTGGGCCCATGTCTATGATCTTCTGGAAATGGCCATGCCGGGTTCCTTCAAGGGCCTCAATACGGACTTGGTCAAGGATGATCTGTTTTACTACAGCTTTGTTACGCTATGCACGCTCGGCTATGGCGACATTGTGCCGCTGACCCGCCCGGCCCGGGCCCTGACCATTGTTGAAGCCGTGATTGGCCAACTGTATATTGCCGTGCTGATCGCCCGTCTGATGGGGTCCTATGTCGACGAACTTCGCCGCAGGGAATGACGCAACAGTGATGACACGCAAATGTATTCACACTGGGTTTCAGGCTTGGGCATAATGCCGTATCTCTTTGCTATTTCATGACTCTGACCCAATGACCCAACGGACTTGCTTGTATGCCGCGCACCAGGCCCTGAGCGCGCGCATGGTGGAATTTGGCGGCTGGGAAATGCCCGTCAACTATGGCTCTCAAATCGAGGAACATCATGCGGTTCGCCGGCGGGCCGGGATGTTCGATATCAGCCACATGCTGGCGATCGATATCGAGGGTTCCGCCACACGCCGCTTTTTGTCGCGACTGATCGCGAACGATGTGGCAAAACTCATCGAACCCGGCAAGGCGCTGTATAGCTGCATGCTCAATGCAACCGGCGGAGTGATCGATGACCTGATCGTCTACTTTCTGGGGAAGCATGAATTTCGCCTGATCGTCAACGCCGGGACCGCCGCCAAGGATCTGAACTGGATACAGTCATGCAAAGAGGACTGGCAGGCGGACATTGCCATCAAGCCCCGGCATGACCTGGCCATGATAGCCGTGCAGGGTCCCCAGGCGCGCGAGCAGGTTTGGGCGGCATTGCCCGAAAGCCGCGGCGTGACGGAACCGCTCAAGCCCTTCCAGGCGGCATCGCTGCACGAGTATTTCATCGCCCGCACCGGCTACACGGGAGAGGACGGCTTTGAACTGCTGCTCCCGAGCCATCAGGCACCCGGCCTGTGGGCACGTCTGCTGGAACTCGGTGTCGCGCCCTGCGGCCTGGGCGCGAGAGATACCTTGAGGCTTGAAGCCGGCATGAATCTTTATGGCCAGGATATGGATGAGGAAACCTCTCCACTCGATGCTGGACTGGCCTGGACCGTCGCTCTCGGCGATGAACGCGAATTTGTCGGCAAGGCGGCTTTGCCGCGGGATGGCAGGCGCTGGAATTTTCTGGGACTGGTCCTGCTCGATAAAGGCGTGTTACGCGGCCACCAGACCGTCTATTGCGGCGCCGAAACCGGCCTGACGACCAGCGGCAGTTTCTCCCCTACCCTGCAACAATCCATCGCCCTGGCCCGCCTGCCGCTGGCGGTAAAGCCGGGCGATACCGTCGCCGTAGCCATCCGCGACCGGCACGTGCCGGCCAAGGTGGTGAAACCACCCTTCGCACGCCACGGTCAACCCCTCCTTTAACGACGCATCACACAGGAGCCCTCATGTCTCTGATTCCTTCGGACCTCAAATACACGCAATCCCACGAATGGGCGCGCCGCGAAACCGATGGCAGCGTGACCATCGGGATCACCGACCATGCCCAGGAGGCGTTAGGTGATCTGGTTTACATCGAATTGCCGAAACTCGGTCAACATGTGGAGGCCAAACAGGAATTCGTCGTCGTCGAATCGGTGAAGGCCGCCTCCGATGTTTATGCCCCCATGGCCGGGACCGTCAGCGCCGTCAACCAGGACATCGCCGATGCGCCAGAGACGGTCAATGGCGACGCCTATGCCGCCTGGCTGGTCAGATTACAGCCGGACAATGCCGCCGATATCGAATCCCTGCTGGACGCCGAAGCCTACCGAGCCATCGCCGATGAAGGCTGAGCGGAATTTTCCGCCCCGACTGAACATGCAGACCTCGACATGAGGGCTGGTCATAAAACACTCCCAGCGCACGGTTCACACCAAGGACAACGTATACTGACCCGCGCCGACACCCAAGGGCGTCCCTGATCGCCATGAGGGACCGTAGGCCTGGACGCCCCCGGAGTTGTCCCCTCATGAGCACTGGGTTTCGGCGCTGATCGTCGCCCCCACAGCGCATCGCTTCCACCCCAAGGAAACAGAGGTAATCCCCATGCCCAATCCCATCCGACTCAAGGACCTGGAGCAACAGGACGAATTCATGGCTCGCCACATCGGACCGGACGAGAGTGAGCTCAAGGCGATGCTGGAGATGATGGGAGCCGCCGATCTCGATGATCTGATCCACCAAACCGTGCCTGACTCCATTCGACTCGAAGCCGATCTGGATCTGCCGGAACCGCGCCGGGAGCACGAAGCCCTGGCCGACTTGAAGGCATTGGCCAGCCTGAACCGGATTCAGCGGTCATTTATCGGCATGGGCTACTACGGCACCCTGACGCCCAGTGTGATATTGCGGAATGTCCTGGAAAATCCAGGGTGGTACACCGCCTACACGCCCTATCAGCCTGAAATCGCCCAGGGTCGGCTGGAAGCGCTCATCAATTACCAGCAAGTCATCGTCGACCTGACCGGGCTCGAGGTCGCCAATGCCTCGCTGCTGGACGAAGCGACGGCCGCCGCCGAGGCCATGGCCATGGCGCACCGGGTTTCCCCATCAACGTCCAACCGCTTTTTCGTAGACGCCGCATGTTTTCCGCAGACCCTGGACGTCCTGCGAACCCGTGCCGAGTATTTCGGGTTTGAACTGGTCATCCGGCCCGCGCTGGAGCCCATCGATGGGGACTTTTTCGGCGCGCTGCTTCAATACCCGAACGATCGAGGCGAGATCGCCGATCTGACCGAAACCATGGCTGAACTCAAGAGCCGCGGAGCGGTCATTGCGGTGGCCACCGATTTGATGGCGCTGGCGCTACTCAAATCGCCCGGTGCGATGGGCGCCGATATCGCGCTCGGCTCCAGTCAGCGGTTTGGGGTGCCCATGGGCTATGGCGGTCCACATGCCGCATTTTTCGCCACCCGCGCCGCCCATGTCCGTTCCCTGCCTGGCCGGGTCATCGGCGTGGCCCGCGATGTGCGCGGCAAACCGGCCCTGCGCATGACCCTGCAAACCCGCGAACAGCATATACGACGGGAGAAGGCCAACTCCAACATCTGCACCTCGCAAGTGCTCCTGGCCAACATCGCCGGGTTCTATGCGGTCTATCACGGCGCCGAAGGCCTGCACCTCATCGCCAGTCGCATCCACCGACTGGCCGCCTTGTTGGCGCTGGGTCTCCGGCAGGCCGGCATTGCACTGACCACACAACACTTCTTCGACACCATCAGGTTTGACTTGGGCGAGCGCGCGGCCCGCGTTTACAACGCCTTGCTCGACGCCGGCTACAACCTCCGGGATTGTGGTCAGGGGCAACTGGCGGCGGCCTTCGATGAAACCTCCAACCGCGCCGATGTCGCCGAACTGCTGCGACTCATTACCGGCCAGGAAGCCGACCTCGAGGCGCTCGACGCCCATCTGGCGGTGAGCGACGACAGCATCCCCCCTGCCCTGCTCCGCCAGGACGCCATCCTGACCCACCCTGTCTTCCAGACGCACCGGACCGAGCATGGCCTGTTGCGGTATCTGAAATCCCTGCAAAACCGTGATCTGGCGCTGGATCATGCCATGATTCCGCTCGGCTCCTGCACGATGAAGCTGAACCCGGCCAGCGCCATGCTGCCCATCACCTGGCCGGAATTCGCCGGGCTGCATCCCTACGCCCCGCCCGCTCAGGCGCAAGGCTATGCGCGAATGATCGATAGCCTGATGCATTGGCTGCTCGTCATCACGGACTTCGATGCCATCTGCCTGCAACCCAATTCCGGCGCCCAAGGGGAATACGCCGGTCTGGTAACGATACGCCGTTATCATGCCAGCCGGGGCGAGTCACACCGCAACGTCTGCCTGATCCCGCAATCCGCGCACGGCACGAACCCGGCCAGCGCCCGCATGGCGGGACTGGAGGTGGTCGTCGTCCGCTGCGATGACCATGGCAATGTCGACAGCGCCGACTTGGCCGCCAAGGCCAGTGAACATGCCGAGCGGCTAGCTGCCCTGATGATCACCTATCCCTCGACCCACGGCGTGTTCGAGCCGACCGTGAGCCAATTGTGCGACATCGTTCATCGGCATGGCGGGCAGGTCTACCTGGACGGGGCCAATCTGAACGCCATGGTGGGTCTGGCGACGCCGGGCCAGATCGGCGCGGATGTCTGCCACATGAACCTGCACAAGACCTTCGCCATCCCCCATGGCGGCGGCGGCCCCGGCATGGGCCCCATCGGCATGAAGGCCCATCTGGCGCCGTTCATGCCGAATCACGCCGTCAGTCCGGTGGCCGGAGCCAGCCATGGCCAGGGCGCCGTGAGCGCGGCGCCCTTCGGCTCGGGCGCCATCCTGCCGATCTCCTGGATGTATCTGACCATGCTCGGCGGCGCTGGCCTCAAGCGGGCCAGCCAGGTGGCCATCCTCAACGCCAACTATCTGGCCACCCGGCTCAAGCCGCATTATCCGGTGCTCTACGAAGGTCCCCAGGGACGGGTCGCGCATGAGTGCATTCTCGATATCCGACCGCTCAAGGCCGTCACCGGCATCAGTGAAACCGACATCGCCAAGCGCTTGATGGATTATGGCTTTCACGCACCCACGGTCAGTTTTCCGGTGGCCGGAACGATCATGGTCGAGCCGACGGAATCGGAAAATCAGGCCGAACTCGACCGCTTCGTCGCCGCGATGACAACCATCCGCGCGGAAATTCGCAAGGTGGAAACCGGTGAATGGTCGCGGGATGACAATCCCCTCAAGCATGCCCCGCATACCTTGGCGGATATCGTCGACAGCGAATGGCAGCGGCCATACACCCGGGATGAAGCCGTATTTCCCCTACCCTGGATCAAGGCCAACAAATTCTGGCCGACGGTCAATCGCATCGATGAAGTCTATGGCGATCGCCATATCCACTGCACTTGCCCACCCATTTCAGCCTATGAGCAAGACTGAAGGGGCATTTGCATCCAGCGGGCATAGAGCCTGATATATGGATACTTAAGCAGGTAAAGATACACCAACTCCCTATCCGCCTCCGGGGAGAGGGCTGGGGTGAGGGGAATTCAAATGAACCTTGACCTGCTCATCCATCTATAAAGAGGGCGACCCTCCGGCATCCCGGCTGTCCACGCGTGGACAGCCGACGGAAGCAGCGCTCAATCATCCAGCGGCGGCAAGCGCGTAACCAGATCATCCCATTGGAGACTCACCCCCGGCAGCACCCCCACCGGCGTCTCCCCGGCCAGGGCCTGGACGTCCGGCTTGCCGAACTCGCCTCGCTCCAAACGATACACCGTCAACAAACGGTCCCCTGGATGCACCAGCCAGTATTCCGCCACCCCGGCCCGCTCGTAAACCCGCCGCTTTAGCACATGATCATGGCTCGCCGTGCCCGGCGACAACACTTCCACCACCAGATCAGGGGCGCCACGCACACCCCGCCGGTCTAGTTTGCCCGGATCACAGACGACCAGCACATCCGGTTGCACCACGGTATCCACCCACTCGTCGGATTCCCCCGCCCGTGGCAGGCGCACGTCGACTGGCGCGATGAAAGGGCGGCAGGGCTTTCCCTGGAGCGCGTTACTCAATTGCCGATAAATTTCTCCAGCCACCTCCTGATGCGCCAGTACCGGGGCGGGCGCCATCAGGTATGCCACGCCATCGATCAATTCATAGCGGACATCATCCGGCCAGTGCAGGTAATCGGAATAGGTATACGATTCTGATTTGCTGGGGGCGGGTTTCATGGTTGTCGAACCTCGTTGAAATGTTACAGGTCGGTTAGCGCCCGATGTTTTTGGCATCCAGGAATGGAGTCCTTCGTTGGTCATCGGTGCGTATCACCCAAGCATACCCGAAATGCGTCCGCGACTGTTTGACCCGAAGTGCAGACAGCCAGGCTCATTTTGAGCCAGACATAGCGGCCATTCCAGCCTAGAAGCCGCACGCGCACCTCACCCCGAAGGCTGAATTGCAGCCGTGTCCCGCGGATTGCCAGGCTCGGAAGGAGATGGTGTTGCGGGCGGAGTTACGGGCATCGGGTGATCGGGCGTCGCTCCCAACTCACCACGCTTGAGCAGTCTGGCTTGCAGGCGGCGAAACGCGGCAATGGCTCGGTCCGCTCCGATCAGGCAATCGTCGCGCGCGTCCAGGCTGTTCGCTGGCGTCTGCGTCGTCACGACCCGCTGGTCCTGGCTCAAAATCCAACGGTTGCCGAGCCCGAGTAGCCACTCGTAGAGTTGGGCTAATCCGGGCACCAGGACCTGGTGGTAACTGCGCAGGTAAAACCGGGTCCGGTGCTCATGAATGGGCACAAACGCGACGAAGATTTTGAGCTTGGGACTGATGTTGAGCAGCCAGCACGCGGGAAACAGGAAACTCAGCCCGGGCTCGCAATCCTTGGCCGCACGGGCCAAGGCCGACTGATCACGGGCGGGTTGCCCGGTATCCCGGGTATTCGTCACCCAGACCTGAATGCCCTGGTCGTTGGCTTCGACGTAAGGTCCTTCCACCCGGGAACGGCCGCCCGCGCCTATCGTGGTGCGGTGGACAAAAGGCAAATGCGCCACGTCCAGTTGGTTTTCGATGGCACGGGTGTAGTGAACGGGCCACTCCGCGGTCACCGTTCCCTGTCGCCATCGCCCCTCCAGTACCGGAAAATAGGGCAAGGGTGGGTACTCGACTGACGGCGTTCCCCACCAGAGCCAGATCAGGTCATGCGCTTCCCGCAGCACGTAAGGTGGTAGGCGCAAGCCTCCGGGTATCTTGCCCTGTCGGCCATTGGCCGGAATGTGCCGACAATCTCCGTTCGAAGCAAACTCAAAGCCATGGAACGGACAGACGAGATGCTGGCCGACGACCCGGCCGGAACTCAACGCAGCGCCCAAGTGCGGGCAGCGATCCGGATGGGCATGCACCCGGCCCTCGGCATCCCGCCAGAACACCAAACGTTGCCCCAATCGTTCAACCCCCAGTGGCTTGCGTTTGACTTCACGAGATTCCAGCACCGGGTACCACTGGTTCCTGGGTACGCGCATGAACCAAGACCCTCCAAGGTTGGTTTGACAGATGTTGAGTAAAGTTCGAGAGCGTACTCTACAGCATAAGCGTCAAATCCCGAGAGTTGATTGACCACCGAGACATACAACTCGGGTCATTCTTGCGCCCACGGGCAATCGCCAGCCTGGGACTGACTTGGACCAGCACCCACTGGGGGGGACGAACTCGGCCGCCTTCCCCGTCAACAGCGCACGAATAGTGACAACACATACTGCCGCACCGGCGGCACGGGGAACCTATGATCCTAACAACAGCAGTTTTTAGGATGATCGCCCCGAGGTTTGGCGGGAGCCGGGTGGCCCTAGACGGCGCGTCCCGCGTCGGTCCACCCCTCACAAGCTTGTCATGCCACCCGCCACGGCGGCAAAGGGCTATAGTTCCGCATCCGTCACCGAGGACCGAACCATGCCCCAAGACCCCGCCGACTTTTCCCGCCGCATTCTGGTCGCGGTCTGCGGACTCAGCCCGCAAATCCTTACGGAAACCCTGTACGCGCTAGCCGTCGCCGGTAAACCCCGCTTCATCCCGACGGACATCCATCTGCTGACCACGAGCGAAGGTGCGCGCGG